>Ga0265296_1004725_pt1 | contig 11674 bp, 11 predicted proteins | sample MunlanPumphouse1_FD_189073 | JGI IMG/M metagenome (GOLD analysis project Ga0265296, IMG submission 189073) | Groundwater microbial communities from a municipal landfill in Southern Ontario, Canada - Pumphouse #1 | ecosystem: Environmental > Aquatic > Deep subsurface > Groundwater | place...
GAAGCTGGCGAGTGACGGCCTGGTGCCGCACTGGGACAAGGCGCAGTTGCAGCGCGGGATGCAGGTGTACAAGGAGGTCTGCTCGGCCTGCCACAGCCTGAACCTGGTTGCGTTCCGCAACATTCAGGATCTGGGTTATACCGAAGGCCAGGTGAAGACCTTTGCCAAGGGCTTCCAGGTTCCGTCGATCAACCCCGACACCGGTGAAGTTGCAACGCGCGATGGCTTGTCGTCGGATCATTTCCCGGCGCCCTACGCCAATGACGTTGCGGCACGCGCGGCGAACAACAACGCAATCCCGCCCGATCTGTCGCTGATCACCAAGGCGCGCGAAGGCGGCAAGGATTATGTCTATTCGCTGCTGACCGGTTATCAGAATCCGCCGGCAAACCTGCCCGTCGAGCTGAAGCCGGGGACGGGGCTGCACTACAACCCCTATTTCCCGAACCTGAACCTCGCGATGGCGAAGCCGCTGGCGGACAATCAGGTGACCTACGCCGACGGCACCAAGGCGAGCGTCGATCAGATGGCAAAGGACGTCACCGCGTTCCTCGTCTGGACCGCCGAGCCGAAGCTAGTGAAGCGCGTACAGGTGGGTTGGGCCGTGTTCTTCTTCCTGCTGATCTTCACGGTTCTTGCCTATCTGTCGTACCGCAACATCTGGGCCGACAAAAAGCATTGAGGACAAGGGGCAGGGCGATTGTGACCGCATGATCGCCCTGCCGCCGCAGCCCGACCTCGACCTGGCGTCGCTGGTCCGCACCATCCCGGACTTTCCCAAGCCGGGTATCCAGTTTCGCGATATCACAACGCTGATCGGCGACGCCGCCGGTTTTGCCGAAAGCGTGCGCCGATTGACCGCGCTTGCCGCGGTGCATCGCCCCGACGTCATCGTCGCGGTCGAGGCGCGCGGCTTTGTGTTTGGCGCCGCAATGGCGACGGCGATGGGGCTGGGCCTTGTCCCGGTGCGCAAGGCGGGCAAGCTGCCCGGCGTGACGATTGGGGTCGATTATGAACTCGAATATGGCGTCGATCGGCTCGAACTGCACGAAGGCGCGGTACTGCCGGGACACCGCGTCGTGCTGGTCGACGACTTGCTCGCGACCGGTGGGACGATTCTCGCGACCGCAGAATTGATGCGGAGTGTCGGGGCGGAGGTCGCGGCCGCGCTGTTTGTCATCGACCTACCCGATTTAGGCGGATCGCAGCGCTTGGCGGCGGCGGGACTGCTTTGTGAGACGCTGATCGCCTTCGACGGGGATTAGGCCTCTTTAGGCTGGACAGCGGACGTCACCAATAATCGTCGCCCCCGCGAAGGCGGGGGCCGCCATCGGCCTTTTCCTGCGTCGCCGCGCAAACCGACAGCGGCCCCCGCCTTCGCGGGGGCGACGACTGGTTTTGGTCGATAACGCAACAAAAAAGGCCCGCGCCGAGACGCGGGCCATTGTTTCGGTCAAACTTGCCGGGCCATTAGAACGGCACCCAATTCTGTTTCTTGCGGAATTTCATGTAGCCGACGTTGGCGCCCAATCGCGCCCCGACGCCGACGCGGATCGGGATCAGGACGACGTCGCCCCGGCGCAGGTAGCTCGCGTTGAAGCCGCCGAGCAGGTAGGCCGCGCCTTCGCCTGCCGGATAGCGCTTGTAGAGCTCTTCGCTGTCGAACAGATTATAGACGAGGACGAAGGTGTTGCCGGCGTTCGCGCCTGCGTCGAAACCGATCGACGGGCCGGTCCAGTAAGCGGGCAGCTCGCCCTCGATCTTGTGATGCAGCGTGCCCGAACCATAACGCACGCCGAGCACCAGCGCGCCGCCGGCTTCGCGGCCGACGATATAGGCGTTGGGTTCGCCCTGTTTCTTGAGGATGTCCTCGATCAGCCCGGCGAGACCTTGCGCCCCCTTGCCGAACACGCCCTCTGCGGCGCCGATCAGATCATCCTGCTTATAGGTTGCGGTATCCTCGGTGATGACGGTGGTCGTCGTCATATCGCTGGGGGTTGCGGTGCCAACAGCGGGCGCCGCGCTTGTCTGCTGGTCGCCGGTGGCGAGGTCGCTGTCGTAGTTGATCACTTCGTCGGTGGAATCGCTCGACACCGGCGGCGGGGCGGGGTTGTCGAGGTCGGAATCGATCGTCGTATTGGGATCGATCTCGCGCATCTGCGCCGCAGCGGGAACCGGCGAAAGCGCAAGGCCGAGCGAGGCCATGGCCGCCAAGGCAAAGCTGGTGAATGTTTTTCGCATGTCTGACCCCCCAAAATTCGAACGGCGCGTGCGCACCGAAACCGGCGTTAATCATGACTCGGTTTGCGCGGCGGGCAATGAACCGGCGATGACCCGAGTCGATTTTGCGCCAGACCGAATCGATTGCGCGACAAAATGCCGGGCTGTCCCCAAATCTAGCGCAATCTTAGGCGTTGCGGGGCGCGAGGTGCATGGCTATAGCGACCCGCCTAGGCCAACTGTCGTTAGCGCGACAGACCATGCGGAGACGTGGGTGAGTGGCTGAAACCAACGGTTTGCTAAACCGTCGTGCTGTGAATGCGGCACCGAGGGTTCGAATCCCTCCGTCTCCGCCACCTATTCTCGTTATCGATAATCAGGCCCTTCGGGGCGCGTGCGACGGCGCGCTTTTTGGCCTCCGTGTGGAGCGTCATAAATCGCCGCGGCGCTGCATTAATTATTGTAATTGCGAAGCGTTCGCGATAATTGCCGCGCATCATTCCCGTTTAGAATCCCTCGATGCACGCACCCAATGCCCCACGCCCGGCAATCAAAAAGAGCCGGAAAGCCTTTTGGCTGAAGCAGCTGCACATGTGGCACTGGATGAGCTCGGCCGTCTGCCTGATCGGATTGCTGCTATTTGCGATCACCGGTTTCACGCTGAACCACGCCGCCGACATCGAGGCCTCGCCGGTCGTCACCGAAAAATCGGCGGAGCTTCCCCCGGCGCTCCTCGCCCAGCTGACCGCGGCAATGCCCGCCGACGCCAAAGCGCCGCTACCGGTGTCGGTCGCCGATTGGGTCGAGCAGACTTTCCCGGTCAAGGCGTCGAACGAGGCCGAATGGTCGGAGGGTGAAGTTTATCTACCCGCGCCGCGCCCGGGTGGCGACGCTTGGGTCGCGATCGACCTGACGACGGGCGCGGTGAGCAGCGAAGTCACCAGCCGCGGCTGGATTTCCTATCTCAACGACCTTCACAAGGGCCGCAATTCGGGCGGCGAGTGGAGCCTGTTCATCGATATCTTCTCGTTCGCCTGTCTGGTCTTTGCGATCACCGGGCTGTTCCTGCTCCAGCTTCATTCGGCGAAGCGCAAAAGCACCTGGCCGCTCGTCGGACTGGGGCTGGCGATTCCCGCCGCGATCGCCGTCGTCTTCATTCATTAGGGAGTTTCGTGATGCAGCTTTCCACCCGCGCGCTTGTGCTCGGTTCGACCGTTGGCCTGGGGGCTGCGTTTGCGGCGCCGGCGCTGGCCGCCGACCCCGGCACGATGGACGTGACGATCAACATTCCGCGGCTGAAGGTCGCCGAATATCACAAGCCCTATGTTTCGATCTGGGTCGAAAAGGCGGGTGCGAAGACGAAGACGGTCGCAGTCTGGTACGATCATGACATGAAGGCGAATGAGGGGACCAAGTGGCTGCGCGACGTGCGCCAGTGGTGGCGCGTGTCGGGGCGCTCGCTGACCTTCCCCGCTAATGGCATCACGGGCGCTACCCGCGCGCCGGGTGCGCATAAAATATCCTTCTCGCGCGCCCAGCTCGGTGCCGCAGCGCCGGGGCAATATACGTTGGTGATCGAGGCGGCGCGCGAGGTTGGCGGCCGCGAGTTGCTGCGCATTCCGTTCAGCTGGCCTGCGAAGGCCGGGGCGGGTGGGCGCGCCGCGGGCAAGACTGAGCTGGGGGCCGTCGCGGTCTCTTTCCGATAAAACGAGAGGGCAGAATGATGAACAAGCGACTTTGGGGTTTTGCGGCGGGCGCCGCGCTCGCGGCTTTGGCGGCGGTTCCGGCCAGTGCGCATCGCCAGTGGATGATGCCGTCATCGACGGTGGTCTCAGGAGACGATGTGTGGGTGACGGTCGATGCCGCGGTATCGAACGACCTGTTCTATTTCGAGCATCAGCCGATGCGGCTTGACGCGATGAAGGCGTGGGCGCCCGACGGCACCGAGGCGGCGATCGAGAATAAATCGACGGGGCGCTATCGCAGCACCTTTGACGTCCATCTGACGCAAAAGGGGACGTGGCGGATCGCGTCGGTCGCCGACATGCTGACGGGCAGCTATGACCTCAACGGCAAGACCGAGCGCCTGCCGCGCGGGACGACCACCACCAATCTGGCCGAGCGTTTGCCCGCGGGTGCGACCAATGTGAAAACCGCCGAGGCGAACAACCGAAATGAGATTTTCGTTTCGGTCGGCGAGCCGACGACGACGTTGTTCAAGCCGGTCGGCAAGGGCATCGAGCTGGTCCCGGTGACCCACCCCAACGATCTGGTCGCGGGCGAGACGGCGACGTTCCAGTTCCTGTTCGACGGCAAGCCGACGGCTGGGTTGCCGGTCACGGTGATCCAGGGCGGCATCCGCTATCGCGACCAGCTGGGCCAGATGGATCTGACCACGGGCGCCGACGGCAAGGTCGAAATGACCTGGGCCGAGCCCGGCATGTACTGGCTGAACGTCACGACCCCGCAGGTCGAGAGAAAGGAAGGCGAGGGCGCGCCGCCGCCGCTGGCGCGCCGGGCCAGCTATGTCACCACGCTTGAGGTGCTGGCACCCTGAGCGACCGCATCCTGATCCCCCGGGCGCTGACGCCCGCGGCCTTTGCCGCGCGCGACCCGGGGGCAGCGATCACAAGCTTCAGCGGCGAAACGATGGGGACGACGTGGTCGCTGCAAGCGGTTGCCACGCCGCCATCGATTGCTGCCGGGGTGCAGGCGGCGCTCGACCGGGTCGTCGCGCAGATGAGTCAGTGGGAGCCCAATTCCGACCTGTCGCGCTTCAATCGCGCCGCACCCGATGCTTGGTGTGAGCTGCCGCCCGAATTCGCTCAAGTCGTCGACGCCGCGCTCACGATCGCGCACGCGAGCGACGGTGCGTTCGACCCGTGTCTCGGCGCGCTGACCGACCGGTGGGGCTTTGGCGCCAGCGGTCCAATCGATCGCGCACCAGACGCTGCCGATCACAGCGAACGCCGCATCGACTTTGATCCCGACACCCGCCGCGTTCGGCGCAGCGCAGGCGCGTTTCTCGACCTTTCAGGAATCGCCAAGGGCTATGGCGTCGATCTCGCCGCAGAATGGTTGCTGGAGCAAGGCGTGCGCCATTTCCTGGTCGACGTCGGCGGCGAACTGCGCGGCGAGGGGATCCGTCCCGATGGCCAGCCGTGGTGGGTCGATGTCGAAATGCCGCCGACATCGTCAGTGGCGCCGTACCGGATCGCGCTGCACGATCTGTCGGCGGCGACGTCGGGAAATTATCGCCGTGGTTTCACCGTCGATGGTCAGCATTATTCCCACAGTTTCGACCCGCGCACCGGGCGGCCGATTGTCAATATGGTGTCATCGGTGACGGTGTTGCACCGCAGCTGTATGATGGCCGACGGCTGGGCGACCGCGCTGACCGTGCTCGGTCCCGCCGCTGCGATCGCACTGGCCGACGCGCAGGAACTTGCGGCGTGCGTGATTGTGGGGGGCCGCGAGTATATCTCGCGCGACTGGCGCGCGATGCAGGACTAGCTGTCGGCCCAGCGGCGTAGCAGATTATGATAGACGCCGGTCAGGCGCACAACCGTCGCGTCGCCCTGACCCAGCGCCATGGCGGCGCCCTGAACCCCCAGATCGAGGTCGAAGAGCAGGTTGCGCTGACCTTGGTCGCGCACCATCGACTGGATCCACATAAAGCTTGCGACGCGGGTTCCCGCGGTCACCGGCTCGACGCGGTGGACGGTGGTCGATGGATAAAGGACCATATGGCCCGCAGGCAGCTTGATGCCAGGCGCTTCGCTGAACCCCTCGACGACCAGCCCGCCGCCTTCATAGCTATCAGGATCGGCAAGGAACAATGTCGCCGACAGGTCGCTTCGCATCCGGAAGTCGGTGCCGCGCCTCATCCGGATCGCATTGTCGATATGATCGCCGAAATTTTCGCCGCCGCTGTAGCGGTTGAAATAGGGCGGGTAGATTTTGAGCGGCAGCGCCGCGGCGATGAACAGCGGGCTGCGGCCCAATGCGTCGAGCACGAAACGGCCCGCCTCGGCGGCGGCTTCGCCAAATTCGGGGAGCTGCTGGTTGCGTTTCGCCAGCGCCGCCTGCGGCCCGGACGTCTCGTTGCCGTCGATCCAGTCGGCGGCGTCGAGGATCGAGCGCAGCTTTGCGACGCCGTCGGCGTCGAGCACGTCGGGAATGATACGGATCATCGGCCGCTTCTAGGCTGAAAAGGGCGGGAACGGCAATCGCCGCGCCCGCCCTTATGATCAGAAGTTGTAGAAGAGGCTGAACACCGCCGAGCGCGCATCGCCCGGGGTCGCCCAGCCGCCCGAAACGGCGCCGGTGGTCGCGTTCACATTGTTGCGGACGCCAGTGTAATAATCCTCGTTGGTCAGGTTGGTGACGTTGAGCTGCGCGACCAGACCGTTCTTGAAGTCATAGGACACAAAGGCGCGGTGGATAAGATAGTCGTCGACCATGAACTGCGTGCGCTGGAGCAGGGTGCGCTGATTGGTGGCGAACTTGCCCTGATACGTCAGCCCGTAGCCAACTTGCAGCCCGAACGGAAACGCATAGGTGGTGAACAGGCTGCCCGAATGCTTCGGGGTCTGGATCAACTGGTCGCCAGCCTGCGGATCGACGAGCGCCGCGCTGTTACCGCAACCGGTGGATGCAGGCGCGCGCAGGCAGAAGTCTGAAACGCTCTGGCGCACTTCGCTGTCGAGATAGGTGTAGTTGGCAAAGATCGCCCATTCGGGGGTCACATTGCCGGTCACGCCCAGCGCGACGCCATCGACGCGCGATTCGCCGTCGAGCACTTGCAGCGAGTTAGGCAGCGAGGGGTCGTTCGACGGGGTGCGGAAATTGCTGCGTTCGTTGCGGAACAGTGCGGCGGTGAGCAGCAGCTTCTTGTCCATCAACTCGGCCTTGGCGCCGATTTCATATGTCCGCGCCTTTTCGGGGGCGACCGCGCAGGGATCGGCGGCGCCGGGCGTTGCCGGGATGACACCGCAGCCAAGGCGAACGGTCGCCGACGACGGCGTCCTGGCGTTGCCGTAGGCGGCATAGAGGCTGACATTCTCGATCGGGTGGAACACCGCGCCGACGCGGTACGAGAACAGATTTTCGTCGCTGATCTGCGGCGCGCGCTGCGCCGCCGTCAGGTCCGTGGTGCCGGGGGGGACAAAAGTCAGCGGGATGTTCCGGAATTCGGCGCGATTGCTTTCGTAGCGGATGCCGGCGTTCAACTCGAACATGCTGCCCAGTTCGAGCGTGTCGAAGGCGTAGATGGCAGCGTTACGGCTGTATCCCTTTGACCGGGCGGTAACGGTGAAGTTGATCGGGCCGGTATAAACGGTGTTCGGATTCGTCAGGCTGATCGGCGAAAGAGGGGTCATCGCCGAGCCATTGGGGTTACGCAGCAGCGACCCGGTGGTGATCTCATAATCCTCGCGCGAGAAGGAGGCGCCGACGACGAGCGTGTTGCGTGTTCCGCCCGTTTCGCCGGTGACGAACGTCAGATCGGTCTGGTTGTGGAGCATGTCGTTGACCTGATCGCGGACGAAGCCGCGCGGGCCGCTCTGATAGTAGGTGCCGGGAACATTCTGGCCCGCCGGGCACGCGATGCCGACGGTCGAGTTCGGTCCGGCGCCAATTGGTTGAAGCCCGCTGGCGAGGCAGAAGACACCCTGCGGTGCGCTCGCCACGCTATAGGCGCCGACGCGCTGCCAGCGGGTGAGGTTGCGGACCGAGACGGAGTCGCTGAACGCATGACGGAAGGTCGCGGTCAGGCGATCGACCTTGGTCTTCTGCTCGTCGAGATTGACGATACCGAAATAGTCGCTGTCGTCGACCCCTGAGAGCGGGCCATCATTCACGGTGCTCAGATAATAGGGAACGCCATAGATCGGCGTGTTGTTGTCGTCCTGATGGATATAGGCGAGTGTCAGGCTGGTGTCGCTGTCGACGCCGATCGTGATCGACGGCGCGACGCCCCAGCGCTTGAAGTTTTCGACGTCGCGGCCCGGGACGTCATTTTCGTGATACATCGCGTTCAGGCGCACCGCGATCAGGTCACTGACGCGCCAGTTGCTGTCGATCGAGCCGCGGTAATAATTGTCGGTACCGACCGCGGCCTGCACCGTCGTGGCATTGCGCGCGAATGGGATTTTGCTGACGAGGTTGATCGTGCCGCCGACGCTGCCCGATCCGTTGAAGACCGAGTTGGCGCCGTTATAGACCTCGATCTGCTGCAGGTTGAACGGGTCGGTGCGGCTGTACTGCGCGCTGTCGCGGACCCCATCGACGGTCAGGTCATTGTTCGCCGAATAGCCGCGCAGGTTGATCGCATCGCCATATCCGCCGCCGCCTTCGCCCGCGCCAAAGGTGATGCCGGGGATCGTCGAAAGCGCATCGCGCAGCGTGAGCAAATTCTGCTGACGCAGCTGTTCCTGCGAGACGACCGTGACCGTCTGCGGGGTGTCGACAAGCGGCGCGGTCGATTTGGGCGATTCCACCTCGGTCGCCAGCGTGCCCGAAACGACGATGTCGCTTCGGCTACCGGGAGCATCCTGCGCGTCGGCTCCCGTCTCGGCGGCAAAGGCGGGCGCGCTGATCAGGCTGCCGACGCAGGAGAGAGCGAGGAACGAGGCGGATGTCGATGGCTTCACGGTTAAACCCCTGTTTTGTGATTGGCTTGGGGCGCCCGCTATTGAGAGTCGATTGCAAAGTCAACGTCTATTGAGAATTATTCGCATCTTAGTCGCATATTGTCGTGACGCGATCGGCATGGCGAGCGTGGGCGGTATCATCGCCGCGGCTCCAACCACCAGCTTTGCCGCCAACCATAGGGGCTTGCGATGGCATCGCCTGCGGCATCGGTCGCGGGTTTGAAGCGGAAACGCTCCTGGATCAGGCGGCAGGTTGTGGCATCGAGCGCCGCGTCGCCGCTCGACCGCGTCACGCGGCACCCGGTAACGCGGCCGGTCGGTTGGATCGTGAAGCGAACCTCGACTTCACCGCCGACGCGCGCGCGGCTGGCCGCGGCGGGATAGTCGCGGTCGCGGATGGTGCCGCTCTGCCAGACCGCTTTGGTCCCGCCGCCGGTGCCGTTACCTAAACCGCCCGCGCCGGTACCGTTGCCGCGCCCACCGGCGCCTGATCCGGCGCCGGGGTTGGGCGTGGCACCCGCCGACGTATCATTTCCATTGGCGGGCAGCGGGGCCGCGGTGATCGGGGGAATGATTGGCGGCAGCTTGGTTTTGGGGGCAGCAATCGGTGCGGCCTTGGCCTGCTGGTTCGCCGCTGAAGTCTTGCCGCTCGCGGCGTCGCTGGGGACGGTTTGCGGTACTATTGGCTCAGGCGGCGGTGGCGCGGGGATGGCGACGGCAGAGATGGCTTCGCTGACCTTGCGGACGACGTCGAGATCGAGGCCGCTGGCCAAGCCGAATCCAACCGCAACGACGGCGAGCACCGCTGCGCTGCCCGACGCGATCCGCTGCCGTCTGGAAATCTGCCCGCTGTAGGCCATCGCTCGCCCTATAATGCGCGTCGTCACGCGCTAACTGCGGCTGGCTTAGAGGAAATCGTCTAGCGTAGACATGAACCGGTCGAATTGGTCGTGGTGCAACCAGTGTCCGGCATTTTCGAACTCGATCACCTTGGCGGTCTTGAAAGACGCGAGGCGTCCGTCGCGTTCGGGGTTCGATGCCCAGCTGTTCGCGCCATAAAGCAGCAGTGTTGGGCAGGTGATCGCGCCCCACAGCGCCGCAATGTCCTCCTGCGGCATATCGAAGGCAGGCCAGACGTTGAGATAATTGTCGAACTTCCAGCTCCAGCTGCCATCCTCATTGCGGCTGATGCCATGGATGGTAAGATGGCGCGCCTGCGCCTCGGTGAGATAGCTATTCTCGCCCATCATGCGTGCAAGCGCGTCGTCGAGCGTTGCATAGCGGCGCGGGGTGCGCCCGGCGGCCTGGCGCTTGTCGTCGATCCATTTGCGGAAGCGTTCGGCGTAGGGCTTGGCCGCGCGTTCGGCGATAATCTTGGGCGACGGGCCGAGTCCCTCGATAGCGACCAGCTTGCGGACGTTTTCGGGATAGAGGCCGGTATAGCGCAACGCGATATTGCCGCCCATCGAATGGGCGACGATTTTGACCGGCCCCAGATCGAGCTGATGGATCAACTGCGCAAGGTCGTACACGAAGCCGTCCATCGCGTAATTGCCATCGGGCGACCAGGCGCTGTCACCATGGCCGCGCAGGTCAGGGGCGATGATATGATAACGATCGCGCAGCTTGTCGGCGACCCAGTCCCAATTGCGGCAATGGTCGCGGCCACCGTGGACGAGCAGCAACGGCGGCGCGCCGCGATTGCCCCAATCGACATAGTGGAGCTTCAGCCGCTGCGAAATGAAGCTGTTGGAGGTGGGGCCGGCACTTGCCATCGGTTCGTCCTTGCTGTCTGTTCCAGTTTCAAAAGGCGACTGATCGCCATCCGTCAACCCCGCATTATGCACAATGGCCGCGGATGCGGGGGCTGCCGATAGAGGACACAAGGGAGATAAGTAGGATGACAACATTTCGGGATAATCTGCTCGCCGGTAAGACGGCGTTCGTTGCAGGCGGCACCAGCGGCATCAATCTGGGCATCGCCAAACGCTTTGCGCAGCTGGGCGCCAAGGTGGCGGTGGCGGGGCGCGACCCTGACAAGGCAGCGCGCGCGGCCGCGGAGATTGGCGTCGGCGCGATCGGGCTATCGGCCGATGTCCGCGACTATACCGCAATTCGCGCCGCGATGGAGCAGGTTGCGGGCGAGCTTGGCCCCATGGACATCGTGATTTCGGGCGCGGCAGGCAATTTCCTTGCCCCCGCGCTCGGCATGTCGGCGAACGCCTTTCGCACCGTCGTCGACATCGACCTCAACGGCACGTTCAACGTCTTTCGCGGCTGTCACGATTTGCTCAATCGCCCCGGCGCGTCGCTGATCGCGATCACCGCGGGGCAGGCGGTCAACGCCTCGGCGCTGCAAGTTCATGCCTGCGCGGCCAAGGCGGGGATCAACCAGTTGATTCGCGTGCTCGCGCTCGAATGGGGGCCGGAGGTGCGAGTGAACGGCATTTCTCCGGGGCCGATCGCCGATACCGAAGGGATGAAACGCCTCGCGCCCGACGCCGAAACCCGCCAGTCGCATTTCGACCGCATTGCCATGAAGCGCTGGGGCAAAATCGAAGAGGTCGCCGAATCGGCGGTGTTCCTTTGCTCGCCCGCCGCAGGTTACATCACCGGCACAATCCTCGATTGCGATGGCGGCAGCCAGGTCGGCGACGCGTCGCGCGGCGATCTGGCGAAGGGGATGGCCTGAGCTGTGACTGAAAGCAAAAACGCCGCCAACCCGGCTGGGTGGCGGCGTTTTTAATGGTGGGCGTGGCAAGGATTGAACTTGCGACCCCTGCGATGTCAACACAGTGCTC
>Ga0265296_1004729_pt1 | contig 11660 bp, 4 predicted proteins | sample MunlanPumphouse1_FD_189073 | JGI IMG/M metagenome (GOLD analysis project Ga0265296, IMG submission 189073) | Groundwater microbial communities from a municipal landfill in Southern Ontario, Canada - Pumphouse #1 | ecosystem: Environmental > Aquatic > Deep subsurface > Groundwater | place: Canada...
ACGTACCACCCGAGAAGCGGCCGTCGGTGATCAGCGCGCACGCCGCACCGAGGCCGCGGCCCTTGAGGTACGAGGTCGGATAGAGCATCTCCTGCATCCCCGGACCACCCCGCGGACCCTCGTAGCGGATCACGACGACGTCGCCCTCCTTCACGCGGTCGCTGAGGATCGCGTCGACCGCGTCCTCCTGCGACTCGACGACCACGGCGGGCCCGCTGAAGGTCAGGATCGACTCGTCGACGCCGGCCGTCTTGACGACGCAGCCGCGCTCGGCGAGGTTGCCGTAGAGGATCGCCAAGCCGCCGTCCGTCGAGTAGGCGTGCTCGATGTCGTGGATGCAACCGTCCGCCGCGTCGACGTCCAGCGACTCCCAGCGCTCGGACTGCGAGAACGCCCGCGCCGAGCGCCGGCATCCGGGCGCGGCGTGGAACAGCTCAACCGCGCGCTCGCTCGGCTTCGGGCCGCGAACGTCCCACTCCTCCAGGAACGCCCGCATCGTCGGCGCGTGGATCGTCGAGACCTCGTCGTGCAGCAGCCCGCCGCGGAGCAGCTCGCCGAGGATCGCGGGGATCCCGCCGGCCCGGTGGACGTCCTCCATCAGGTAGACGCCGTTCGGCGCGACCTTGCAGAGGCACGGCACCCGCCGCGAGAGCTCGTCGATGTCCTGCATCGTGAAGTCCAGCTCGGCCTCCTGCGCGGCGGCCAGCAGGTGCAGCACGGTGTTGGTCGACCCGCCCATCGCGATGTCGAGCGTCATCGCGTTCTCGAACGCCTCACGCGTCGCGATCGACCGCGGCAGCACCGACTCGTCGTCCTCGCCGTAGTACTTCCCGCAGATCTCGACCGCCATCCGGCCGGCGTCCTCGTAGAGCGCCTTGCGCGCGGTGTGGGTGGCCAGCACGGACCCGTTGCCCGGCAGCCCCAGCCCGAGCGCCTCCATCAGGCAGTTCATCGAGTTGGCGGTGAACATCCCCGAGCACGACCCGCAGGTCGGGCAGGCCTCCTCCTCGATGATCGCGATGTCCTCGTCGGAGACCTCGTCCGCCACGGCCTCGGCGATCGCGGTCACCAGGTTGAGCCCCTTGCGCACGGTGCCGTCGACGAGCGTCGCGGTGCCGCCCTCCATCGGACCGCCGGACACGAAGACCGTCGGGATGTTCAGCCGCAGCGCGGCGTTCAGCATCCCCGGCGTGATCTTGTCGCAGTTCGAGATGCAGACCATCGCGTCGGCGCAGTGCGCGTTCACCATGTACTCGACGCTGTCGGCGATCAGGTCGCGCGAGGGCAGCGAGTAGAGCATCCCGCCGTGGCCCATCGCGATTCCGTCGTCGACCGCGATCGTGTTGAACTCGCGCGCGATGCCGCCCGCGGCCTGGATCGCCTCGGAGACGATCGTGCCGACCGGCTGCAGGTGGGTGTGGCCGGGGACGAACTGGGTGTAGGAGTTCGCGACGGCGATGATCGGCTTCTTGCCGATGTCGGCGGACGCGACGCCGGTCGCCCGGAGGAGCGAGCGGGCGCCGGCCATGTTGCGGCCGTGGGTGACGGTGCGGGACCTGAGATGCGGCACGTGCGCTAGCCTAGCGGAATGGCCATTCCGGCACAACCGTGGGCGACGCTCACGGCCGACGAGAAGCGCGGCCGGATCTACGCGGCGGCCGACGAGCTGTTCGCTCGCGAGGGCGTGGACGCGGCGATGCCGGTGCTCGCCGACGCGCTCGGCGTGGGCGTCGGCAGCATCTACCGCCAGGTCGGCAGCAAGGACGATCTGGTCGGCCGGCTGGTGATCGCCCGGGCGGGGATCCTGCGCGACCGCTTCGCCGCCGCGGCCGCCCAACCGGAAGCCTGGGGCGCCCTGGTCGAGGCGACGCACGCAACGGTCGACGACTGCCTGGACGACGCGCTCTCGCAGTCGGCCTGGGACGCCGCAGCCAGCGTGTCGGACGCCGTCCGGGACGCGCGACAAGGCGCGACCGACGCGCTGGCCGACCTGGTCGAGCAGGCCCGCGCCGCCGGCGTCCTGCGCGATGACGCCAGCCACGAGGACCTGCGGCTGCTGTTCTGCGCCATGCGCGAGGTCGCCGGCATCGGCCGCGACGGCGCCCACCGGTTGGCCGACCTGGTGCTGCGCGGGATATCGGCCTAGCTCACGGCCTCCCGAACCACCGCCCCAACGCGTCCCGCAGCCCGGCCTCCGCGACGTCGACCGGCACGTCGACCGCCGCCGCCCAGGCGACGTGGGCGTCCGGGCGGATCAGCAGCGCGTCTGCCGGGCGGTCGTCGGTCTCGACGCCGTAGGTGTCGACGTGGTGCCACCACTCCCGCGCGGTCTCGCGCAGCTCCGGGCGGTCGCCGAGCACCAGCAGGATCGGCCGGGCCGCCCGCATCAGCTCCGCGACGCTGGTCGGGCCCTGCGCGGTGCGCAGCGTCAGGTCGGGGGCGAACGTCCCGGTCAGCGGATGGTCGTCGGCGCCGGCCGTCGGATAGCGCACGTCGCTGCCGGCGACCAGCGCCGCCAGCCGGTGCGACGGCTGCTCGTCCTGGAGCAGCTCCTGGAAGAGCTCGCGCAGGGCGTCGGCCGCGTCGTCCAGACCGCGGCGCAGCGCCACCTGGGCCTGGCTCTGGAGCATCGCGCGAGCCCCGGCGAAGTGGCGCTCCTCGTGGTAGCTGTCGAGCAACCCGGCCGGCGCCTGACCGTGGATCTCGGCGGCCAGCTTCCAGGCCAGGTTGACCGCGTCGAGCATGCCGACGCTGCGCGCGATCCCGGTCGCGGGCAGCACGTGGGCGGCGTCACCGGCCAGCAGCACCCGTCCTTCGCGGTAGCTCTCGGCCTGCCGGGCATCGTGGCGGTAGCGCGACAGACGACGCGGCTCGCCCAGCGGGATCTCGAAGCCCAGCACCCGACGGATGCTCTCGCCGAGCTCGTCGAGGGTCAGCGGCGGCTGGTCACGGAACTCGCCGCTCTCGACGTCCTCGTCCTCGATCGTCTGGATCATCAGCATCCCGGGCGACAGCGACCCGAAGGCGAAGACCCCGCGGGCCGTACGGGTGAACCCCGCGGCGACCGTGCGACCGTCCGGCAGAACCAGGTCGCCGCTCTCGAGCACGCTCACCGACGGGTGGACCGCCAGCTCGGACAGCCGGTTGACGTCGGGGTAGGTCGTGCCGGGGAACGCGATCCCCGCCATCCCGCGGATCCGGCTGTAGGCGCCGTCACAGCCGACCAGGTACCGAGCGGTGACCCGGGACGGTCCGTCCGGGCCCTCGACCTCGGCCGTCACCGCGTCGTCGTCCTGCTGCAGGCCGACCACGCGGTGCCCGCGACGGATCTCGGCGCCCAGCTCGACCGCGCGCTCGTCCAGCAGGCGGTCGACCGAGGGGTGCTGCAACCGCATGCCCTTGAGCGGCGGATCGTCGAGCCGCGAGAGGTCCAGATGCATGCCCGCGAACGGGTAGGAGGGGATCCGCGGGCCGGGGTGGGACGCCGCCGCGGCGAAGCGGTCGAGCAGCCCGCGGTAGCGCAGCAACTCGATGATCTGCCCGCCCAGCCCGTTGGCGTTCGGGGTCTGCCCGACCTCCGCCTGCCGCTCCAGCACCAACGGCTGCACACCCCCCAGTCGCAGCTCGGCGGCCAGCATCAGGCCGACCGGTCCGCCGCCCACGACGATCACGTCGGCGTCCGCCGTCAACCCCGATTCCCGCTGCCGTTCGTCCTGCTCCTGCGCGCCCCGCACGTCGTTCCCGATCCGCTGCATAGCCGTCTCCTTCACCCGTTGGCCGTGAGTTGGATCGGCGAGTATGCGGCATCGATCGGGACCTCATGAAGGCTCTTCGTACGCTATAAATTGAAAGTGGAGAGCGCGGTGATTCGTCCCCCTCGCAGGCCCGCAGAAGCACGCGCTCCGGCGCCGCGGGTTGGTACGTTCTCCCCATGAGCGGCTTCCGCTTCTTCGTCTAGCAGCAACGCCCGGTTCCCCTCGAATCGCCCCACGGCTCGTCCGTGGCGGCCCGCGTTGCCCTCGGCCCGCTCTCCGGAGCAGGGCCTCACGAAGAACGGAAGGACCCAGGATGACCCTGGACAGGATCGGCGTCTCGACGCCGAGCAATACGTACTCCCGCTCGGCGCACCTCGCCGCGCGGGATCTGGTCAAGAGCTTCGGCGAGGGACCGGTGCTCGACGGCGTCTCGCTGGCCGTCCGCGCCGGCCAGCGGCTGGCGGTCATCGGCGACAACGGCACGGGCAAGAGCACGCTGCTGCGCCTGCTCGCCGGGACGCTCGCGCCGGACGCCGGCACCGTGACCTCGACGACCGGACGAACGCTGGTCGAGCAGGAGCTGGACGTCCGGCCCGGCGACACCGTCGCGACCCTCCACGACGCCGCGCTGGCGCACGCGAAGAACGCGGTGGCGGAGCTGGAGCGGGCGACGCAGATGCTCGTGACGGACCCGGAGGACGCGGCCGAGCGCTACGACGCCGCGCTCGCGCGGGCCGAGGCGCTGGACGCCTGGGACGCCGAGCGGCGGCTGGACGAGACGCTCCAGGCGTTCGGTGCCGGCTTCGGCGCCGACGTCGCCCTGGCGGCCCTGTCACCGGGGCAGCGCTATCGGCTGCGGCTGGCGTGCGCGCTGCACGACCCGGCGGGGGTGGTGCTGGTCGACGAGCCGAGCAACCACCTGGACGACAGCGGACTGGACGTGCTCGCCGAGCGGCTGACGGCCCACGCCGGGATCGTCGTGCTGGTCACCCACGACCGCTGGCTGCTCGACGCGGTCGCGACGACGATGCTCGACCTGGACCCGTCGTCCGCGGGCGCCGGGGTGCTGTTCTCGGGCGGCTACCCGGAGTACCGCGCCGGCCGGGCCGCGGCGCTCGAACGTTGGCGCGCCGACCACCGGGCCAGTCTCGACGCCGAGAAGGCCCTGCGTGAGCAACTCGCGAAGGCCCAGGCGAGCGCGCCCGACCAGTGGCGACCGGGGAAGGGCGCCGCCAAGCACGGGCGGGCGAGCCGGGCCGCCGGAACGGTGCGGCTGTTCCAGCGCCGGATCGACGACCTGCTCGAGGCGCGGGTTCCGCCGCCGCCGGACGACCTGCGGTTCGCGCTGCCCGATCTGGGACGCAGCACGAAGGGCTCACTGCTGAGCGCGAGCGACCTGACGCTCGGCGACCGCGTGAGCATGCCCAGCGGACACCCGATCGAGCTCCCGGCTGGCGGGCGGTTGCTGATCCGCGGGGCCAACGGCGCGGGCAAGAGCACGTTGCTGGCGCTGCTGGCGGGTGAGCTGAACCCGGACGCCGGAACCATCAAGCGCCGCACGGGCGCGCGGATCGAGCGACTGGACCAGGAGGACGACTTCGACCCCGAGCTGACGCCGCTCGAGGCGATCGCCCGCGCCGAGCGACCGATCCCGGACCCCCGCGACCTGCGGGCACCGGTGCTGCGGACCGGCCTGCTCCGCCCCGCCGACCTGGAGCGCCCGCTCGGTCGGCTGTCGACCGGGCAGCGCCGTCGCGTCGCACTCGCGGGCCTGTTGCTCCGCAAGCCGGCGGTGCTGCTGCTCGACGAGCCGACCAACCACCTGTCGGTCGCGCTCGTCGACGACCTGACCGAGGCGCTGCTGACGACCCGCGCGGCGGTGGTCCTGATCACCCACGACCGGACCCTGCTGCGCGCGGTCGATGACTGGCCGACGCTGACGCTGACGACGCCGCGAAAGGAGGTCAGCCGGACCGCGTGAGCTCATCGCCCGGCGCGGAGACGGACGCGCTTCCCCGCGTCCGCTCCCGCGTCCGCTCCCGCGTCCGTTTGCGACCGACGGTCGCATCGGACGGCGGGGGTGGGCGGCGCGTTGCACGGCACCACGGCATACGCCACATACTGCCGAATATTGTCGAAAGTACTCTTATACTGGCCGCGTGATCAAGCCTCTATCTGGCGCGTGGTACCCAGGAACGCGCCGCTTCTCGCTCCGTCAACGTCTCGTCGCCGCCCTATTGGTCGGCTTGATGATCATGACCGTCGGGGCGCTTCGCGCTACCGAGGCATCAGCCCAGTTCCCATACGGCGAGTCGTTCCAAGACGCCACGGCGCCCGGGTTCGTACTCGGCGGGGCCGCGCGGCTGACCGCGGCCTCCGGAGGCACCGACAGCCCCGGCGCGGGCTGGCTGCGGATCACCCCCGCGTCCGGTCAGCAGTTCGGCTTCGCCTACAACCAGACGGCGTTCCCGTCCTCCGAGGGCATCTCCTACGAGTTCGACTACGCCGCGTGGGGCGGCAGCGGTGCCGACGGCCTGGCCTTCGTGCTCTTCGACGGCGCCACGACCGACGGCCAGTTCAACGCCGGCGTCAACGGCGGAGCCCTCGGCTACTCGAAGTGCAACGGCCAGCCCGGGCTCTCCAACGCCTACATCGGGCTCGGCTTCGACGCGTACGGCTACTTCTCCAGCACCGACATCTGCCAGTCGCAGTCCGGCATCGGACCCGGGCTGCACCCCAACCGGATCACGCTCCGCGGCGGGGCGCCGAACTACCAGTTCCTGACGTCGGTGCCCGCCACCGGCGGCGTCGGCACCGGCAACCGCGCCAGCGCGCGCCGCGTAACCGTGACCGTCGTGCCGAAGAACGGGCAGACCACGCTCTCCGCCAGCGTCCGGTTCCCGAGCGGCAACGTCCAGGTGATCGCCGAGGACCAGGTCCTGCCGAACCCGCCGGCCACGCTGAAGTTCGGCTTCACCGCGTCGACCGGCGGCTTCACCAACAACCACGAGATCCGCGGGATGCGCGTCGCCAAGCCGACCGACCTGCAGGTCGAGGTCGACGCCGACGAGCCGTTCGCCGCCCGCGACGCGGTCCAGTCCTACACCGCCACGGTCACCAACGCCGGCCCCAACCCCGCGACCGGGGTGCAGGTCGACGGCGTCATGCCGGACACCGACGACGTCGAGTGGACCTGCACCGCGTCGGGCGGCGCCACCTGCGCCTTCCCGTCCGGTGCGGGCACGATCGACAGCGACTTCGGCGCGATGCCCGTGGGTGGCTCGCTGACCTTCAAGTTCACCGGCACGCTGGCCGACGACGCCGACTTCTCGAAGTTCTCGTTCGAGGCCCAGCCGACGGGTGACACCTCGGACATCAACCCGGACGACAACGCCGGCGAGGCCAGCACGTACGTGACGCCGGTCTTCGACGCCGACCCGACGTACGTACTGGCCGCCAACGGCCTGGCGACGGCGACCCCCGGCACCGCTCGCGGCGGCGACCTGACGCGCAGCTGGCAGTGGTACCGCTGCACCCCCGCCGGCGACGACTGCGCCGCGATCACCAACGCGACCGCGGCAACCTACCAGACGGTCGCCGCCGATCGCGAGGCCAACCTGCGCGTCCGCGAGACGGTCACCAACGACGCCGACTCGGCCTCGGCCGACAGCGCGGCCTGGACGTTGCCGAACACGACGTTCACCAGCACCCCGGGGGCGATCACGCGGGTGACGAGCGCGTTCGTGTTCGCCAGCACGACGACCGGGTCGAGCTTCGAGTGCCGCCTGGACGACGCGACCGCCTGGACCGCGTGCAGCGCGTCGAGCAGCTTCCCGGGCCTCGACGACGGCCCGCACGAGATCGAGGTCCGCGCGGTCTTCGGCGGCCTCTCCGACCCGACGCCCGCCACCCACAGCTGGACCGTCGACACGACGACCAGCGTGTCGATCACGTCCCCGGCGAGCGGCCCGACCAACGACGCCTCGCCGATGGTCGAGCTGAGCGGCGAGCCCGGCGCGTCCTGGACGCTGCGGGTCGACGGCGGCATCGTCGACTCCGGCACCTTCGACACCGAGGGCAACGCGACCTCGACCGCGGTCGTGAACCTGGCCGACGGCGACCGCCTGATCCGCGTCGACGTCGAGGACGAGGCCGGCAACACCGACCACGACGAGATCACGCTGAACGTCGACACGGTCGCCCCGCTGCCGCCGACGATCGGCCACGGCCCGCCCCCGGCGACGCCCGAGACCGACGCCGAGATCGACTTCACCGTCGAGCCCGGCACCACGACCGAGTGCCGCCTCGACGGCGGCCCGTGGGTCCCCTGCACCAGCCCGTGGAAGGGCGAGGACCTGCCCGACGGCAAGCACGTGCTGGAGATCCGCACGACCGACGACGCCGACAACGAGAGCGACGTCACCGAGTACGAGTGGGTGGTCGACACCAAGGACCCGGAGCCGATCACGTGGGGCGAGGTCCCGTCCCCGGAGTCGTCGGACCCGACCCCGACGCTGACCTTCACCGGTGAGCCCGACAGCCAGCCGCGGTGCCGGATCGACGGCGGCGAGTGGCAGCCGTGCAGCAGCCCGCTGACGCTTCCGAAGCTGGGCGACGGCCCGCACGTCGTCGAGGTCAAGCTCGTCGACCCGGCCGGCAACGAGTCGCCCGTGATCGAGCACCGTTGGACGGTCGACACCACGCCGCCGCCGGCGCCGACGGTGATGTCCGGTCCGACCGGCCCGGTCACCGACACGGCCGCGACGTTCGCGATCGCGGGCGAGCCGGGCGCCGCGCTGGAGTGCTCGCTGGACGGCGGTGCCTGGGTGCCCTGCCCCGGGACGCTCACGCTGAACGGCCTGAGCCTGGGTGAGCACGTCCTGCGCGTACGCCAGACCGACGCCGCCGGCAACGTCTCGCCGGTCGGCGAGCACCGCTGGACCGTCGTCCCCGTCGCGATCGTGCCGCCGGCCGGCGAGCCGACGGTCGCCCGTACCCGGGTTCCCGCGCAGACGACCGTCACCTCGACCAGCTCGGTGCGGGTCGGCTGCTCGATCGACACGGGCGCCCTCGAGCGCTGCGTCGTGCGGATCTACGAGCGCCGCTCCGACGGCAAGCGCGGCGCCCTGCTCGGCACCGGCTCGGTCCGCGTGAAGAACGGGCGCACGACCGTGGTCGACGTCAAGCTCAACGCCCGCGGCAAGCGCGTCGTCGGCCGGACCCTGGGCGGCCGTGACGTGTTCGTCCGCTCGGTCGCCACGGCCCGGGGCGGCGAGACGCTCCGCGCGAAGGACGTGCGGACGCGGCTCTACCCGCAGCGCCTGCTGACGATCCCGACGGTGCTGCCGTTCGCGATCGACCGCGGCGTCGTGGTCGGCGCCGCACGCCGGATCGTGGCCGACGTGGCGCCGCAGCTGCGGCGCGCGAAGTCGGTCCGCTGCATCGGCTTCACCGACAGCAAGGGCGCCGCCGCGCACAACCAGCGGCTCGGCCTGCGCCGTGCCCAGGCGGTCTGCCGCACCCTGCGCCAGCTGGGCGTCCGGTCGACGCTCAGCTCGAGCTCGCGCGGCGAGCTGCAGCCGCGGGCCAGCAACAAGACCGCCGCCGGGCGGGAGAAGAACCGCCGGGTCGAGCTGGTGGTGCGGTACTGAGCACAGGCTGACGGAGGATGATCGGCGGGGCACGGGTCCCGCCGATCACCACCCGACGCGGGATATCGGGGAGTCGACGGCGACGATCGTCGCCCGAACGGCAGAACTACGTGGCAGACACACCTATACTGCCGGCGTGAGCACGCTCCCCCTCGACGCTCCGCACCGACGGACGCGTCACCTCAGCCGCCAGCTGCGCGTCACCGCCCTCCTGGTCGTCACCCTGATGGCCGCGATCCTGGGGATCGCCCGGACCGCCGACGCCGCGCCGTTCCCGTTCTTCGAGTCGTTCCGCACCAACACGGCACCGGACTTCGCCTTCGGCGGCAACCCGGGATCGCCCGCGATCCTGACCGCGGGCGCCGGTGACGCGGCCGGCGACGGCTGGCTCCGTCTGACGCCCGCGTTGACGAGCCGGTTCGGCTACGCCTACCACCGCACGGCATTCCCGTCCGGCGACGGCCTGGTCTTCGACTTCGACTACGCCGCGTGGGGCGGAGCGGGCAGCGGCGCCGACGGCATCACCTTCGCGCTGTTCGACGGGGTCACGACCGACGCGCAGTTCCACCCGGGACCGGTCGGCGGCTCGCTCGGCTACACCGCCTGCAACACCGGCTCGGAGCTGCTCCCCGGCCTGTCCAACGCCTACATGGCGGTCGGCCTGGACGAGTACGGCAACTTCGCCAACACCGCCTTCTGCCAGCAGTCGGGGGCGAGCAACAGCGTCGTCCCCCACCGGGTCTCGATCCGCGGGGGCGCTCCCGACTACCAGCACCTGCGCTCGGTGATCGCCACCGGTGGCGTGTCGGCGAGCCGGGCCAACGCCCGTCACGTAACGGTGACGGTGCTGCCGAAGGACGGCGCCACCGTGGTCTCCGTCACGATCCGCTACCCCAACGGCACGGTCCAGCCGATCGCCACCGACCTGCCGCTGGCGACGCCGCCCGAGACGCTGAAGTTCGGCTTCACCGCGGGGACCGGCGGCAGCGTCAACAACCACGAGATCCGCAACCTGCAGGTGACGAAGCCGACCGACCTGCAGGTCGCGGTCGACGCGGAGCCGGCATCCGCAGACCGCAACGGCGTGCAGGAGTACGTCGCCCGGATCACCAACGCCGGCCCGAACCCGGCGACCGGCGTCGACATCGCCACCACCGCGCCCGACACCACCGACGCCGCCTGGACCTGCACGGCGTCGGGTGGGGCGACCTGCGCCGCGGCGTCCGGAACCGGCTTGCCGCAGGGGGCCGCCGGTCCGCTGCCGAAGGACGGGATGCTGAGCTTCCGGATCACCAGCCGGCTGACCGACGACGCGAACGACTCGTCGCTGCGGTTCTCCGCCGACCCGACCGGCGACACGACGGAGCTGACCCCGGCCGACAACGTGGCCGACGCCCGCAGCGACGTCACGCCGGGGATCGCCCTGCCGCCGACGATCGCCCTGTCGGAGTCGGGCCTGGCGACCGCGACGGTCGGCACCGCCATCGGCGGCAACCTCACGCGCAGCCTGCAGTGGCTGCGCTGCGACGCCGACGGCGCGAACTGCGCCGAGATCTCCGGGGCGACCGGGACCGGCTACCTGACGACCGACGCGGATCGCGGCACGGCCCTGCGGGTCCGCGAGACGGTCACCAACACGGCCGGATCGGCGTTCGCGACCAGCGTTGCGGTGACGGTCCCCGGCACGCCGGTGGAGGCCGAGCCGCCGCCGGCGGACGACGAGGCCCCGATGCCGGTCTTCGGTCGACCCGGCGCCGCCCCGCCGGTCGACGACGTCCCGACGCTCGACGACGCGGCTCCGGCCGCTCTGGCGGGAGACACGCCTTCGCCGGCGCTCGGCGGCGCCGGGGAGCCGGCCTCCCCCTCCGGAAGCACGAGCTACGCGCCATCGACGACCGACGGTCCGGTGGCGGGCGGACCGCTGCTCGCGCCGCAGACGGTTTCCGTCCCGCTCCTCGTGCCGAACCCGGCCGCGCCGCCCGCGCGCACCGCCCCCACGACCGTCCCGCGCACGCTCACGGTCCCGACCACGAAGCCGTTCGCGATCACCCGCGGCGTCGTCACCGGGCCGGTCCGGCGGACGCTGGTCGACGCAGCGCCGCAGCTGCGCACGGCCAAGGCGGTGCGCTGCGTCGGGGTCACCGACCGCCGCGGCTCGTCCGCCCGGAACCGTCGGCAGGCGGTCCGTCAGGCGCAGGCGGTCTGCCGCACGCTGCGTCGGCTGGGCGTCCGCACGGCCCGCAGCGCGACCGCG
>Ga0265296_1004730_pt1 | contig 11659 bp, 9 predicted proteins | sample MunlanPumphouse1_FD_189073 | JGI IMG/M metagenome (GOLD analysis project Ga0265296, IMG submission 189073) | Groundwater microbial communities from a municipal landfill in Southern Ontario, Canada - Pumphouse #1 | ecosystem: Environmental > Aquatic > Deep subsurface > Groundwater | place: Canada...
TAAGGTTTTTATTTATTAAAAAATCAGCTCAAAAACTAGAGCCAGTGGAAATCCGAAAAGAAATAGAAGAGAAACCCGCCTCCGCTCTTTCAGAGCTACGGCGTGGCAAGAAAGAAGAAATAGTTGAAGCGCCAAAAAAAGAAAGGATAAAAAAAGAGAAACCAGTTGAAAAGGAAAGCAAAGAGGAAAATTTGAAAAAAATCGAAAAAGACCTTGATGAAATTTTAGGGCAATAAAAAAATGTTTTTAAATAAAGCAATTATTTTTGGAAATCTAACGCGCGACCCTGAAAGAAAAAGCTTGCCATCAGGTATGGCAGTTGTTTCTATGGGAGTTGCCACAAATAGAGTTTATATTTCCAATGGCCAAAAACAAACCGAAGTTGAATTTCACAATGTTGTGGCATTTGGAAAGCAGGCAGAAGTTATTGCGCAATATCTTAGAAAGGGTTCGGGCGTATTGGTAGAGGGCAGGATTAAAACAAGAAATTGGCAAGACCAGCAAGGCCAAAAGCACTATAAAACAGAAATAATTGCAGACAGAGTGCAGTTTGGCCCAAAAACATCGAGCCAAAGCACAGGCGGAGATTATGGAAACGCGGGTTTTCAGGCAAAGCCAAACCAACCAATTCAATCAGAATCGGAAATACCTGTTATTGAAGAATCAGAAGCTAACAACCCAGGCCCAATTAACGAGAGTCTGATAGAGGATGATGGCGAAATAGATGTAAAAGATATACCGTTCTAAATAAAATAAAGGAATTCCCGATTAACGCTCGCTAAGGTCGCTCGCGTTAACGGGATGTAAGAGCTTGTAAATTTCGCGGCCTCACAAGCTCACCGCTCAATTAACAAATCTCTAACATGCACTGTCATTATTGCCAAAAAAATCAAAAAGAAATCGACTTTAAAGATACTTTAACTCAAAAGAGATTTTTAGCTTTATCTGGTAAAATTAAATCCAGAAAAAAAACCAACCTTTGCGCCAAACACCAAAGAAAACTGGCCCAAGCAGTTAAAAGAGCTCGCATTTTGGCTTTGTTGCCATTTGTGAGGCCGTAGGATTAGTTAATAGTTTATAGTTTATAGTTAATAGTTGATAGAAAAACAAAAAACTACATTTAAGTGTAGTTTTTTGTTGCCATTTGCTATCTACTATTTACTATTTACTGAGCCGTCTCTTTCACTTTATCAAAAATGGCTTTGCGGATTTCATCTTCCACTTTTTTGTTGGCTTTTAAAAATTCTTTAGCTCCGTCAATTCCTTGCCCAAGCTTGTGTTCATTAAATTGAAACCAAGAACCTGCTTTTTTAACCACATCAAATTTTAGCCCGGTGTTTACTATATCAGCTGCCTTGGAAATTCCTTCGTTGAAATAAATATCAAATTCAGCTGTTTTAAAAGGAGCTGCCACTTTATTTTTAACTATTTTTGCCTTTACTCTTGAGCCAATTGTATCTTCTCCTTTTTTAATTTGAGCCATTCTGGTTAAATTAACTCTAACTGAAGCATAAAACTTTAAAGCCATGCCCCCTGGAGTTGTTTCTGGATTACCAAACATAACGCCAATTTTCATTCTGGTCTGATTTAAAAATATAACAATAGTTTTGGTTTGGTCAATAATGCTCGCTAACTTTCTCATGGCCTGTGACATTAACCTGGCCTGCCTGCCAATATGCTGGTCGCCTATCTCACCTTCTATTTCCGCTTTGGGCGTTAGAGCAGCCACTGAGTCAATCACAATAACATCAACTGCCTTTGACCTAACCAATGTTTCCACAATTTGTAAGGCCTGTTCACCAGAGTCTGGCTGGGATATTAAAAGATTATCAACATCCACGCCAATTTTTTTGGAATAATCCGGATCCATTGCATGCTCTGCGTCCACAAACGCACAAACCCCGCCCTTTTTTTGGGCCTCAGCCAATACATGCAAAGCCAAAGTTGTTTTACCAGAGCTTTCCCCTCCATAAATTTCAATAATCCTTCCGCGAGGCATCCCATTAACTCCCAAAGCCAAATCAATAGCAATAGAGCCAGTTGAAACAGAATCAACATGCACAGCCCTAATCCCACTTAACTGCATAATAGCGCCATCCCCAAATCTTTGCTTGATTTCTTCCAACGCCTCGTCAAGCCCGCTTTGTTTATCAGCTGAAGACGCTTTTATGGAAAGAACGCTTTTCCCTAATGCCTTTTTTGCTTTTACCATATTTATATCTCCCCGCCCCACTCCTCGGCCAAAAGCCGAGGGGTGGGGCGGGTAAATTAGATTAATTTTTTTAATTCTTCCCTTACCACATCTCTGTCGTCCCAAGAAATTTTTTGGCCCCTTATTATCATTGATTGCTCTGCCCCTTTGCCAGTTATTAAAACAACATCCCCCTCTCTCGCTACTTGAAAACATTTTTTAATACCTTGCCTCCTATCCTCAATTACAAAAATGTTTTGGTTTATCATTTTCCCTGCCCGAACACAAGCCACAGCAATATCCTTTATTATTTCTTTAGGGTCATCGTCATACGGGTCAACATTGCTCACCACCACCACATCAGCCAAATTACTAGCCAATTCACCCATTTTTGGCCTTTTAGCTTTATCTCTACCCCCGCCTTCTGCTCCCAATAAAACAATTAATTTGCCTCCGGATTTCACTAATCTGCGTGAGGCCTTTAAAGCAAGTTCCATACTTTTTGGCTCGTGAGCATAATCTACTAATACAGCAAAATTTTGGCCCAAAGCCATTATCTCCATTCTTCCTGGCAAAATTTTTAAATCAGCCAATCCTTGCCTTATTTGCTCATAATCAATGCCAAGCAAATCGCCAATCACAATTGAAGGCAAAGCGTTATAAACATTAAAATCACCAAGCAAGTTTAGGCGATACGGCTTTCCCCTAACAGAAAAGCTTGTTCCCTTATCATCTGCCTGCAAATTTTCTGCTTGATAATTTGATTGGTTTTTAATACTGAAAGAGAATTTTTTTTCTGCTTTAAAATTTAAAAAGTATTCACCATGAGTATCATCAATGTTAGCTATAATAGTTTTTTTAATATCACGACCCGCCAGGTGCTTGTCTGGGTAATCAGTTAGCCCGCCAAAAACTTTGCCCTTTGCTTCTTTGTATTTTTCAAAACTGCCTTCATGAGAGGGCAGATGCTCGGGCGTTAAGTTGGTAAAAACTAAAAAATCAAAATCAATTCCCTTGTGCCTGAATTGTTTAATGCCCTCAGAGGTTGTTTCAATAATAGCGAAAACACATTTTTCTTTGAGTGTTTTTTTAAAAAACTTCTGCACAATAAAAGGGCTGGGCATTGTCATGTGGAACTTATTTAAAGTTTCTTGCTGGCCAATGCGGATATTGGCTGTGCTTAACATGCCTGTTTTTAAGCCTGCTTTTTCCAAACAGCTCCAAATAAAATTGGATGTTGAAGTTTTGCCTTTTGTGCCAATGACTCCAATAATCACCAAGTTTTTAGTTGGGTAGCCAAAATACAAAGCCGCAATTTGCGCTTTTAAATAATGGTAAGAAGAAACTGCTTTCCTTCCAAGCAGTCTCTTGATTTTTTCTTTCGCCATTCGCATATTTGTAGATTAGCATTAAATTCGCATATTTGCGTCACTTTCTTTCAAATTCTACATCTCCGGCGTCGTGGTAGCCATCGTTCTCAAGCAAGTCCCCGCCCTCCCCAATTAAAACTTCACGGGGCTTAGCGCCGTCGGCTCCACCAACAATGCCGTCTTCCTCAAACATATCTAGAATACGGGCCGCCCTGGCATAACCAACCTGTAACCGCCTTTGCAATAAACTTGCTGACGCCTTTTGGTATTTTACTACTATTTCTTTGGCCTCTTCATAAAGCGGGTCTTTGGCTGAAAAATTTACAATATCATCATGGCTATTAGCCCCAACGCCCGAAGCCATCGGCCGTGCTTGCGGGACTTCGCCATCTTCTAATAATGAATGCTCTTCAATATTTTGCATTTCTTGAGGAGCATTTTCTTTTGCAATAAAATCAACTACTTTTTTAACCTCGCCTGTTGTAATAAAATTACCCTGAATTCTTTTTGGCCTGGAAAACTCAGCTGAAATATAAAGCATATCGCCCTTGCCCAATAATTTTTCAGCTCCAGCACAATCCAATATAGTGCGGGAGTCAATTTGGCTTGCCACTTGAAAAGCAATCCTTGTTGTAATGTTGGCTTTAATAAGTCCGGTAATAACTTCAACAGATGGCCTTTGAGTAGCAACCACTAAATGAATGCCAACTGCTCTGGCTAACTGGCTCAAGCGAACAATAGCAGCCTCAACTTCTTTGCCTTTTGCCATCATTAAATCAGCCAATTCATCAATAATTAAAATAATATATGGCATTGGCTCGGTGTCCTCATTTTTAAGAGCTTTGTGCTGTTGAACTTTATTATAAGAAATAATATCTCTAACACTTGCTTCTTGCAACACTTCAAATCTTCTTTCCATTTCCCCAACCAACCAATTTAAAACATTTACCGCTTTTCTGGAATTCAAAATAATTGGAGTTAATAAGTGAGGCAAGGCCCCATAAACCGGAAACTCAACTCGCTTTGGGTCAATCAATATAAGCCGTAGGTTCCTTGGAGAGTTGCGAAAAATCAAACTATTTATAATTGTATTCAAGCAAATGCTTTTGCCAGAACCAGTTGCTCCTGCCACCAACATATGAGGCATTGCAGCCAAATCAACGCAAATTGGATTGCCCATAACATCTTTGCCTAAAGCCAAATTTAAAATAGCGGTTGGTTTTTGAAACTCTTGGCTTGATATAACAGAGCCAAGCTTAACTTTTGCCCTAATGCTATTTGGCACTTCAATGCCAACAAATGACTTGCCCGGAATCGGAGCTTCAATTCTAATTGGATGAGCTGCCAAAGCCAAGGCCAAATCATTATTTAGCCCGGTAATTTTTGAAAGCTTAACTCCGTCAGCTGGCTTCAAAGTATATTGGGTAACAGTGGGACCAACATTAATTTCTGACATTTCAACTTCCAACCCAAAATTCTGCAATGTTTTTTTAATGGCAGCGGCATTAAATTCAATATCTCCGCTTGAAGGTTTTTCATCGCCAATTTCTAAAAGCTCAACTGGCGGAAATTTATACTGGGTGTCCAAAAATACAGCAGCTTCTAATGGCTTTAATTTTTCTTTTTTTATTTCAATAATTGGCGGTTTTTTAAGGGCTTTTTCTGAAATAGCATTTGAGGTTTTAATAACCTCAACTGGCTTTATTTCAAACTTTGGCTTGTCTTTGTTTTCCAAACCCAGTTTGGCAAGTTTTGCGTCTTTTTCTTTTTGCTTTTCTTCTTTTGATTTGCCCTTGGGCAACATTTCAAAAACAATAATAGCCCCGATTAAAATAAAGCAGGCAAACACAATATATGAAACCGTAGCGCCAAAATAATGAAAAACTGGCCAGCCAAATAAATAACCAATAAGGCCTCCATCTCTTTCCTCAACTGCCTTAGTGGCTAAAATACCTGAAATGCCAACAGTGCAAAGCCCCAATACAAAACTGGCTGGCAAAAAGATTCTCCGCTTTCTTGGCCTTAAAATTAAAAACCCAGTTAAAAGTAATAAAAACGGCAAAAAATAAACAGCCTGGCCCACTAAAAAATTGAAAACTTTAAAAATTGTTTCACCCCCAGAACCTGATTTTTGCCAAAAAGAAAAAGCCACTATTATTGCCAAAACAAAAAGACAAGCAGCAGCAATTGTTTTTTTAACTCTGTTGGTTAAAACCGGCAATGTTTCTTTATCATTAAAATCCCTGTTGTTTTTCCCGCTTTTATTGTTTTGCCAGTTCTTATTTTTGTTTTTGTGTTTGCTCATACAAAAAACTTCACTCGTCTTTATTTGTCAATTTTAGCACACAACCCAATCCCCGCGCAATTGTTAAAATTTGACAGAAAATTACTTATAAATATCCTTTCGGTGTGCTACATCAACTAATTTAATTACTTCTGGGTCAATAAAACAAAAAATTACCCGCCAATCACGAGTAATTTAAAGTTTGTGTAAATTATTCGTGTCATTTTAAGGTAATATTAAAAATTGAGTTTCTTTATAAAATCCTTGCTTCCGCAAAAACAAAATTCGCCATCTTCTTCCGCCTTGCTTTTTATGTTTTTTATAAAATCTGGCTTATAATTTCCTTCTTTGTCTTTGCCTAAAACACCAATAACAAAAGAGCGCAAAAACATATTTTCTGCTTGTAGTTGAGAAATTTTATTATTAATTTTTTCTAAAATTGCTTGGGTCATAGTTTTGTATCTTAATCTAATTTTATTATAGCCAATAACCAATTTTAGTCAACGAAAAATAAAAATCCGCAAAGGTTGGCGTTCCCTTCACGGATATACTTTGATGTAACTATTTTGAAAGAATCTCTATAGCCTTGCCGATCTTTTCAACAACTCCATGTGCTTTTTCAAGAGACTTAAGTTCACCTTGAATAAAATCTAGAGCTTTTTTTATTATCTCCTCCCAAGAGCCATGAATTTCTGTGCCTCCTTCATAAGGACCTGCTATTTCAGCTTGCCCGTTTAAATAAAATTTTAGATACCATCTTGGCTCTTCGTCTTCAGGGTCATCGAATCCAAACAAAGGATATAGACCTCCCCAAGCAAGCTCATTGTCTTCCATGTCATCCATGCAAAGGAAAAAGCAATCGCGAGTATTACCAACTGAATCTTTGAGTTCATACTCTCGAAAAAAATCGTTAAATGGTACGGCTACCTTTTCCCAAAAATTCTCTCTAATTTTCTCCATATCTTCCAACGACACATCTGGAAATTCCATTTCTATCTTTTTCATCTTTTCTCCTCTTTTAAAACCAACAAATTATTTTTAAATGTGCTGGAGCTCTGAAATAGTTTTACGAACAGCACTGCGGAACGTTTTGAATTCGCCCAACGCTTTTCCCTCGAGTGTCTTACCTCTTTTTCTGCCGTAATATAGCATCGCTGTATACAAATCTGGCCTTCTAGTAGCCCTTGGATAATAATTTGGATGACGGGTCAAACTTACAACATCCTCGTTTCTTTTGAAGTGCCATTTCTGTGATGAAAATCCATGTTGTTTATTAAATTCATCCATATTTACTGCAAAAACTTCAACTTCCTTGAAGGAAACTGGGTATTCTTCGGGGCTTAACACTTCCAACGCCTTTATAGTTTTTACTTTTTTCATTTTTTCTCCTTTTTGCAATGAACTACTAACTCCATCTTCTGGGCCAAAAACCCAATGCTTTTAGCTCAGAGAATAGAGGCAACTGCGAAATAGTGTTTTTATTTTTACGCAGTTGCCATAAATAATTACCCCGATTTATTTCTAAAACAAAAGTAAAAATCTAAAATCTTGCCTAAGTTCTGATTTTTCTCTTTCTTTCTCCGGCATAGAATTTAAATAACTCCTTGCTATTTCTCCTTGCTATTTCCCTGCAATTTGAACAATGTCTAAGCTTTCTCGCTATTTCGTCTTTTTTTAAAACAGAACTATTTTCCCAATTATCACACTCTTTTTCTGTTACATGAATGTGATTATCTGGAAAAAATTTTGATTTTTCCATTTCTGCCTCCTATAATATATATCTAATTTGACTTTACGAGTATATTATAGTGAAATGTGGAGATAATGTCAACGGGTGGCGACAAAGATTGTGTGGAGGGAGGCACACAGGATAGCGTATTTATAGATGTTGATGTATTTTGTGGGGCAGTATTGACACAAAGCGTTAATTTTGCTACAATACAAGTAATAATTTAAACTTATGCTTAACAAAAAACAACTTGTGGAAATTGGCTTCACGGAGAAAGAGGCGATGGTTTATTTAGCTTTATTAGAGATGGGGCCGTCTACTGTTTCAGAAATTGGCAGACAGGCCAAAATAAACCGCACAACCGGCTATGACATTGTGGAAATGCTTTGCTCTAAGGGCTTGGCTAATGCTTTGGGCGAGGGCTCAATTAAAAAATACGCGGCTGAAGACCCAGAAAAAATAATCGCTTTTTCCCAAAATAAGTTTCAAGAAGCCCAAGCTCAGCTTGAAGCCAGTAAAAAACTGTTGCCCGAATTGAAATCAATTTTTCAAAAAACAGAAAAGCCAAAAGTAAAGTTTTATGAGGGCAAAGAGGAAATGAAGCAAGCGTTTGAAGAAACTTTAACTGCCAAAGAAACAATTGTCGCGTACGGTTCTGAAGCTATGGACGAAGTCTTGCCTGAATATACAGATAAATATATTAAGCTTAGAGTGGCAAAAGGCATTCACGCTAAAGGCATTGTGCCCGATAACCTAAGAATACAAAAATTTATTAGCAAAAACAAAGAGCAATTAAGAGAAACAAGGTCAGTGCCAGCCAATAAATTTAATATAGACATTGAAATAGATATTTTCGACAATAAAGTGGTTATTGCTTCTTGGAAAGAAAATTTGGCTATTATCATTGAAAGCCAGAAGATTGCGGACGCGCAAAAGAAAATTTTTGAGCTGGCCTGGGAAGGAGCGGAAAAATACCAGAAAAAATAAATTACAATATGGGAGCGGTCGCTCCGAAACTGTAGCTTCTAATAAAACAAAAAACTAACACTTTTTGAACGATCGTTATAAAAGTGTTAGTTTTTTGTTTTAAATTTAGAATGCAAACCCAACGGGGGGCAGTCCTCTCAAATTTGAATAAATATTTTAAAAGCTAAAAAGAGGGCTGCCCCCGTTGGGTTTCTACTTCCTATATCCTGTGCCGGCTGGAATAAGGCGGCCAATAATAACATTTTCTTTAAGCCCAGTAAGCTTGTCTTCTTTGCCTTCCAAAGAAGCTTTGATTAAAACGCGCGATGTTTCTTGAAACGAGGCAGATGATAAAAAGCTGTCTGATGTTAAAGCCACACGCGATATGCCTAAAATAGTTGGCTTTGCCTTGCCTGTGGCCTTGCCATCTTTTTTCAATGCAGAGTTTACTTCTTCAAATTCGGCCCTTGTTACAATTTGGCCTGGCACCCATGGCCCGTCTCCAGAATCAGACACCCTAATTCGGGAGAACATCTGCTTAATCATTATTTCAATATGTTTGTCGTGGATGTTAATGCCTTCAGCAGCATATATTTTTTGAATTTCCTGCAAAATATACTTTTGCGTCTCAGCAACCCCCATTACTTTAAATAACTTTTTCAAATCCAAGCTGCCCCCGCACAAAATCCTGCCTGCCTTTATTTCATCGCCTTTTTTAACATACACTTCGGTTTCTGCGGGCACCATATACTCAATAATTTCCTCTTTTGCTGATTTGGTTTTGCCTTTTAAGGAAACTTTTATCCGGCCCTTTTCCAAATCAACATCTTTAACCACGCCATCAGATATTGCCATTGTGGCCTCGCCTTTTGGTGTTCGCATTTCAAAAATTTCTTCAATACGAGGCAATCCTCTGGTAATATCGCCCACGCTAGACACGCCTCCAGTGTGAAAAGTCCTCATTGTTAACTGGGTGCCTGGCTCTCCAATTGATTGGGCAGCCACCACTCCAACAGCAGCGCCCTGCTCAACCAGCTTGTTCCTGCCCATATCAAAGCCATAACATTTCCGGCAAACCCTTCGCAAATCACGGCAAGTTAAAGGAGTTCTGACATTTAAGCTCAAAACACCCGCCTCATCTATTTTGCGAGCCTTGTCCCATGAAATAGCTTCCCCAGACTTGACAATGGTTTCCTTGGTTTTCGGGTCCTTAACGTCCTTTAAAACAACTCGGCCCACAAATTTAAATTTAAAGTCCTGGCCTATTTCGTCAGCCCGCTCTCGCAACATTTCAGCCCCCGCTTCATCGCCGCAGTCCTCGCTGGAAACTATAATATCATGCGCCACATCAACCAGCCTTCTGGTTAAGTAGCCGGAAGCGGAAGTTCTTAAAGCCGTATCGGAAGTTCCTTTTCTAGCTCCATGAGTGGAAATAAAATATTCCAAAACATCAAAACCTTCTTTAAAAGAATTTTTAATAGGCAACTCAATAATTCTGCCAGTTGGGGAAGTAACAAGCCCTTTCATGCCAGCCATCTGGGTTGGCTGGGCCCAAGAGCCCCTAGCGCCAGAGTCAATCATTGAATAGACTGGGCCATCTTTTGGCAAATTCAAAGGAACCAATTTTTCAATTTTTTGTTTTACAGTTTGCCAAATTTCAATAAGCTTGGCGCTTCTTTCTTTGGATGATAAAAATCCTTTTTCATAATGGGATTCAATTTTATCCACTTCTTTTTCTGCTTCAGCAATTAAAGCTGGTTTTTCTTTTGGCACAATAACATCGTCCATACCCCAGCTAATTCCCGATAAAGTAGCGTATTCAAAGCCCAAATCTTTAACCCTATCCAAAGTTTGTTGGGCTTCTTCTAAGGTATGGGTTTCAATAATTTTAGAAATAATTTTTGAAATTTTCTTGCTTGTTACTTGTTCGTTAATAAACGGAAAGTCATCTGGCAAAGCCTGGTTAAATAAAATTCTCCCAACCGATGTTTCAACCATTTCTGGCCTTGCATTTTTTTCATTGGCTTTGGTTTTATCCTTTATTAAAACTTTAATTTTTTCTTTTAACGGTAAAACCTCTACTTGATTGGCTAAAACTGCTTCAGTTTCGCCCCCGAAAATTTTTAAATTTTCCCCATCCTGAGCAGAGTGAAGGATTTCGCTGTTAATGCCTGTCATATAATAGCAGCCCAATACCATGTCTTTAGTGGGAGTAACAATTGGCAATCCGTCAGCCGGCTTTAAAAGATTTTTTGATGAAAGCATTAATTCTCTGGCCTCTTTTTGGGCATCTTCGGATAATGGCAAATAAACAGCCATTTGGTCGCCATCAAAATCAGCGTTGTAGGCCGAGCAAACCATTGGATGCAATTTTATTGCCTCCCCTTCAATAAGCCGCGGCTCAAAGGCCTGTATGCCAAGCCGATGCAAAGTTGGGGCCCTATTCAACATAACTAATCTATGTTCAACCACTTCTTCCAAAGAAGCCCACACTTCGTCAATTCCCTCCTCAATCAATCTTGTTGCCCCCCTGATGTTGTAAGCTAACTCCCTATCTAAAAGCTTTTTAATAACAAATGGCCTGAATAGCTCCAAGGCCATAATTTTTGGCAAGCCGCATTCAAAAAGCTTAAGCTCGGGGCCTGGCACAATAACCGACCTCCCCGAATAATCAACTCTTTTTCCTAAAAGATTCCTTCTAAACCTGCCTTGTTTTCCGCTTAATATATCTGCCAATGATTTCAAAACCCTCTTGCCTCCAGTTGTGGCGGTTGTAACCACTTGGCCTTTTCGCATTCCATTATCAAGCAAAGCATCAACTGATTCTTGCAACATTCTCTTTTCATTTCTGACAATCACATCAGGAGCGGAAATTTCTAATAAATATTTTAATCTATTGTTTCGGTTGATAACCCTTCTATATAAGTCGTTTAAGTCCGATGAAGCATATCGGCCTCCATCTAACTGCACCATTGGCCGCAAGTCCGGAGGCAAAACCGGCAAAACGCCAAAAAACATCCATTCTGGCCTTAGTTTTGACCTTTCCAGGCCTTCAAACATCCTTAAACGGCTTAACACTTTCTTTTTTTTAATGCCGGTTAATTCTTTAGCTTGGGCTT
>Ga0265296_1004731_pt1 | contig 11658 bp, 9 predicted proteins | sample MunlanPumphouse1_FD_189073 | JGI IMG/M metagenome (GOLD analysis project Ga0265296, IMG submission 189073) | Groundwater microbial communities from a municipal landfill in Southern Ontario, Canada - Pumphouse #1 | ecosystem: Environmental > Aquatic > Deep subsurface > Groundwater | place: Canada...
GAGGTGCTCCGCCCGGGCGGCACCCTGGTCGTCGCCGACGGGGTGCCGGCGCCCGCGGTCGCCGTCGCGGTCGACGTGGCGAAGGCCCGTCGGGGCCGGTTGGTGCGAGCCGCCGCCGAGCCCGACGACGACGTTCCGACCCCCGGGGCGCCCGGCTACCAGCGGCACAACCTGGCGACCGCGATCGCGGCGGTCGACGCCTACCTCGGCGACAGCGTCGCCCGCGACGCCGACGCGGAGCGCGACGTCGCCGCGCGGATCGCCGTGCCGGGGCGGTTCGAGACCGTCGACGGGGGAGAGGACCGTCCGACGGTGATCCACGACGGCGCCCACAACGCCGCCGGGGCCGAGGCGCTCGCGGACGCACTGGCCGTCGCCGCGCCGGCCCGGCCGGTGGTGCTGGTGGTCGGCGTGCTCGACGACAAGGATCCCGCCGAGATGCTCGCCGCGCTGGAGCCGTGGTGCGACACCTTCGTGGCGGTCGCCCCGCGCAATCCGCGGGCGATTCCCGCCGATCGCCTGGCCGAGATCGCCCGCGAGGCCTACCCCGGCCGTGACGTGCGGATCGCGTCGGACGCGCACGACGCCGTCGACCAGGCCCGCATCGCGGCCGGGACGAGCGGTACGGTGGTGGCCACCGGGTCGCTGCATCTCGTGGCGGACCTGCACCGCGGGCGCGGCGCCGCGCCCGGTGCGACGTTCTGAGCCTGATGTCCGGACCTCCTCCACGCCCCGACGACTCGGTCTCCGTGCTGCGCCTGGTGATCGGCGTCGCGCTGCTCGTCGCGCTGATCATCCTGGTCTTCTTCGGAATCGGCTACTGGGTCGGACGGGTCTTCGTCTAGGAAGCTCCGAGGGGCGTTTCGTACGTCCCGGCGTGCGGACGCCGTCATGCGCAACGAATCTCGACGGCCGACCAGGAAACACGGGGTGCGGTGACGAAGTACCGTTCCTGTGATCCCCATGCCCGATCTCGTCGCCGTCTTCGGCATCAACAACAGCACGCTCGACACCGCCGTCAAGCTCCTGGTCCTCTTCGTGGGCCTGGTCTGGCTGGCGCTCGTGTACTACACGTGGTCGGACGCCCGCCGTCGGATCAACGATCCGATCCTGATCGGCACCGCGACGCTGATGGCGCTCGTGCTGCCGTTCGCCGGTTCGATCATCTACATGGTCGTCCGTCCGCCGGAGTACCTGGACGACGTCCGCGAGCGCGAGCTCGAGATGCAGGCCGCCGAGGCCCGCCTGCTGCAGTCGGGCCTGCTGCTCTGCCCGCACTGCGACTACCCGGCGCAGGCGGACTTCCTGCGCTGCCCGTCGTGCCTGAAGAAGCTGCGCGACCAGTGCACCGGGTGCAGCAAGCCGCTCGACCCCGAGTGGCGGATCTGCCCCTACTGCGAGACCGAGATCCCCGGTCGCACCCCGCCGCGTCGCTCGCGCCGTTCCCGTCCCGCGGAGGACGAGGAGATCGAGGACACGCCGCCGCCTCCGTCCCGCGGGCGGGGCCGTCGTCGCGCCCAGCGCGACGAGCCGGCGCCCGAGACGCACTAGCGTCCGGCTGCACCGCAGGACCCGCTCGCGCGATCCCCCGGGGTCGCGCGTCGTCGTTCGGGCCGCGGCTGCTTGACTTGTCGGCGTCCGCGGCTGCGCGGACGCCCGCCCAGAACCACCGATCGCGATCACGTCGCGTAGGAGAACCCCGCATGTCCCGTACCTTGATCCTCGTGAAGCCCGACGGCGTCCAGCGCCAGCTCGTCGGCGAGGTGCTCGGCCGCTTCGAGCGCAAGGGCCTGAAGATCCAGCAGCTCAAGCTGGTCGCGCTGGAGACCGCGGTCGTCGAGGAGCACTACGCGCACCTCAACGACAAGCCGTTCTTCGGCGAGCTCGTCTCGTTCATGACGCAGAGCCCCGTCGTCGCGGCGATCCTCGAGGGCCCGTCGGCGGTCGAGGTCGGCCGCCAGGTGATCGGCGCGACCAACCCGGTCGAGGCCGCCACCGGCTCGATCCGCGGCGACCTGGCGATCGAGGCCGGCGAGAACGTCGTCCACGGCTCGGACTCCGACGAGAACGCCGAGATCGAGATCAAGCGCTTCTTCCCCGAGCTGGGCTGAGCCCCGTGGCGCCGCCGGCCTCGGACAGCCCGAGCGGGCGGCGCTCTCCAGCGGATCGGCCGAGCGCCGGCCCGCTGGTCCTGGCGTCGCGCTCGCCGCAGCGCCAGCAGATCCTCCGGACCCTGGGCGTCGACTTCGCCGTCGACGTGGCCGGGGTGGAGGAGGCGACCGACGGTGACGCGGTCGCCGTCGCGGTCGAGAACGCGCGGCGCAAGGCGCTCGCCGTCGCCGCCCGCGCGCCCGCCGGCGCGCTCGTGCTCGGTTCCGACACGGTGATCGCCGTCCCGGCGTCCGGGAGCGCGGTCCCCACGGAGCCCGGTTCGCTCGGTGCGGGCGCGTCGCCCTGGCAGCAGCTGATCGCGGCCGGTCCGAGCCGGGCGGTCGGCAAGCCGGACGACGCCGTCGCGGCCGACGCGATGCTGCGGTCGTGGTCCGGTCGCGCTCATCACGTGGTCTCCGCCGCCGCGGTGGTCGTCGCGGGGGAGGACCGTCCGGAGGTCGTCTTCTCCGGCGCGGACGCCTCGCGGGTCCGCTTCCGGACGTTGTCGGACGACGACGTGTCCTGGTACGTGGCCACCGAGGAGTGGCGCGAGCGCGCCGGCGGCTACGCGATCCAGCTGCGTGGGTCACTGCTGATCGAGGGGATCGTCGGTGACTGGTGGAACGTGGTGGGGCTGCCCGTGGCGCTGCTCGGGCGCGAGGTTCCGCAGCTGTTCCGCTGACCGCGGGCACGGCGCGCGTTCGATCGCGCGTCGGCACAGGGGGAAACGGCCCGTTGCACGTGGAGATTCACCGGCGGACAGACGATCCGCCTCCGCTAGACTCCGCGTTCGATCCACGGCTGCGGGGCTGCGCCCCGCGCGACGGGACATCCGTTCCGTCGTTGCACCCGCGAATCCTGGATCCGCGCCTCGATGAGCATCTTCAGCAGACTGACCGGGATGGGCAGCCGCGACATGGCGGTCGATCTCGGCACCGCGAACACCCTCGTCTACGTCAGGGGCCGCGGAATCGTTCTTTCCGAGCCCTCGGTCGTGGCGATCGACTCCCGCTCCGGCGAGGTCCACGCCGTCGGGATCGAGGCCAAGCGGATGCTCGGCCGCACGCCCGGCACGATCCAGGCGATCCGGCCGTTGAAGGACGGCGTGATCGCCGACTTCGACGTGACCGAGGAGATGCTGCGCCACTTCATCCAGAAGGCGCACCCCAACCGCTTCGCGCACCCGCGGGTCGTCGTCTGCGTGCCGTCCGGCGTCACCGGCGTCGAGAAGCGCGCGGTCGAGGAGGCCTCGATCTCGGCCGGCGCCCGCCAGGCGTACCTGATCGAGGAGCCGATGGCGGCCGCGATCGGCGCCGGACTGCCGGTCGCCGAGCCAACCGGCTCGATGGTCGTCGACATCGGCGGCGGGACCAGCGAGGTCGCGGTGATCTCGCTCGGCGGGATCGTCGTCTCGCAGTCCGTGCGCGTTGGCGGCGACGAGTTCGACGAGGCGATCGTCGCCTACGCCAAGCGCGAGTACAAGCTGCTGATCGGCACCCAGATGGCCGAGGACGTCAAGCTCGAGGTCGGCTCCGCCTACCCGATGCAGGAAGAGGTCCAGACCGAGATCCGCGGTCGCGACATGGTCTCGGGTCTGCCGAAGACCGTCGTGATCACCAGCGAGGAGATCCGGACGGCGCTCGAGGAGCCGCTCTCGACGATCATCGAGGCGGTCAAGGAGACGCTCGACCGTACGCCGCCGGAGCTCTCGTCCGACATCATGGACCGCGGGATCATGCTCGCCGGCGGAGGATCGCTGCTGCGCGGCCTCGACGAGCGGCTGCGCGAGGAGACCCAGATGCCCGCGCACCTCGCCGAGTCGCCGCTGACCTGCGTAGCGGTCGGCTCCGGCCGGTCGCTGGAGGAGTTCGAGGTGATCCACCGGATGAACAGCCGCCACGCGCCGTCGCCCCGCCGTCGTCGGCGTCGCTACTACTAGCCCCCCCGCCGAACCGCCGCATCCGCTTGCCCACGACCTTCCGCCCCCAGGCCCGTGCCTGATCCCGCCGCCCGCCGCCGACGGCACATCCTGTTGGCCGCCCTGGTCATCGTCTGCCTGGTCCTGATCACGGCCGGCTTCGGGGCCGCCAACGGGGGCGGGGCCGCCGGAGGACCGCTCGGCGCGCTCGGCGAGGGCGCCTCGCGGATCGCCAAGCCCGCCCGCGACCTGGTCCGCTGGGTCGGCGACACGATCGAGGCCAAGGGCGAGGTCGAGGATCTGCGCGACGAGGCCGCCGAGCTGCGCAAGCAGAACGCCGAGCTGAACAGCCGGATCCGCGAGATCCCCAAGCAGGCCGAGCTGCAGAAGCTGATCGAGGACCGCCAGCTGGAGCGCAACGCGCCCGAGCCCGCCAGCGTGATCGGCCACTCGCTCACCGCGTGGGCGACCACGATCACGATCGACCGGGGCAGCCAGCACGGGATCGAGATCGACCAGGCCGTCGTCGGCGCGTCCGGCGAGGGGGCGGGGCTCGTCGGCTTCGTCAGCGACGTCAAGCCGCGGCTCTCGACCGTCGCGCTGCTACCGACCCCCGGACTGGCGATCGGTGCGCGCCTGGAGGGCCAGGACCCGATCCTGACCGTCCAGGGTGCGGGGGCGGGGACCGTCTCGGACCTGGAGCTGCTCGGCGTGCCGTCGCGGATCGAGATCCCGCGGGGCGCCCTGGTCTCGACCTCCGGCACCGTGCCGGGCGCGGGGCGCTTCATCTCGAAGGCCCCGCCGGACCTGCCGATCGGCCGGATCAGCGGGCTGCCGACGGCGGCGGGGACCGACGAGCAGGTCGGCCACCTCCAGCCGCTCGTCGATCTGCAGACCTTGGAGTCGGTGGTCGTGTTGACGCGGGTCGTCAACGGCAACCGGCCGACCAGCGGGTCGCGGACGCCGTGAGCCGGGTGCCGACGGTGCGTCGCTCGCGGTCGCGCCCGCGGCTGCGACCCCGTTCGTGGCTGCCGGACCACGCCGCGTGGGGGCCCAAGCCGGCCCTCCGGCTGGGGCTGCTCGGCCTGCTGGTCGGCCTGCTCCAGCTCGCGTTCTTCGGGCGCGTCACGTTCCTCGGGATGCAGCTCGACCTGCTGCTGCTGACCCTGCTGATGGTCGCCCTGCTGGCCGGCCCGGTGGCGGGCGCGGCGTTCGGCTTCGGCGTCGGCCTGCTCGTCGACCTGATGGTCGGCCAGACGCCGGGGTTGAGCTCGCTGGTCTACGTGCTGGCCGGCTACGCCGTCGGACGGCTGGGGATGATGCGCGACCCCGAGTCGCGGATCGTCCCGTTGGTGGTCGGGATCTTCGGCACGCTCGCCGTGCTGCTGCTCTACGGCCTGGTCGAGCTGCTGCTGACGCAAGGAGTGCGCGTCAACGTCAGCATGTTGGGGGTGATCCTCGGGACCACCGTGATCAACGCGATCTTCGCCGTGCCGGTGCATAATCGGACGAAGCGTTGGCTCCTGCCGATGCTTCCCGAGGAAGCCCGACGCCGGCGTCGCCGCCGGACCTACGGTCGGCGCGGCGCGGCCTCCGACATCGACGTGCGCATCCGATGAGTACCCGTGACCGCAGGACGCCGACCCCGCAGCTCGCGCTTCGCGTGGCCGCGTTCGGGATCATCGCCGTCGGGGTCTTCGCGATCCTCTTCCTCCGGCTCTGGTTCCTCCAGGTGCTGCAGGGCGATCAGTACCTGACCCAGGCCGCCAACAACGGCGCCCGGGCGGTCAAGGTCGCCGCCCCGCGCGGCAAGATCGTCGACCGCAACGGCGAGCCCTTGGTGCTCAACCAGGTCGCCACCGTGGTCTCGCTCCAGGCCGACGCGATCCCGACCGCGGACCGCGACACGATCCTCAACTGGGGACAGAAGCAGGGCGAGTGGGAGCGGCGGATCTCCGAGCTCTCCGACGAGCTGGTCGCCGAGGCGCAGCGCCAGGCGCGGGCCAAGGAGACGGCGAAGCAGACCGCGCGGCGGGAGCGTGCCGCCCGCAACATGACCCCGGCGCAGCGGCGGGCCGAGACCCGCCGGCTCAGCGAGCGTCGCCGCAAGGCGAACTCCGAGGCCGAGAAGTCGCTGGCGTCGCAGGAGCCGAAGGTCCCGACGATCGAGGACGCGACCCCGACCCTGACCCGGCAGCTGGAGAACGTCAGCGAGCTGCTCAAGACCTCGCCGGCGAAGCTCTACGACCGGGTCCGCCAGAGCACGGTGCGGCTGTCGTGGGGCAGCGTCCCGCTGAAGTCGAAGAACGTCAGCGACGCGGTCCGGCTCTACCTGCAGGAGAACCCGACCGAGTTCCCCGGGATCACGGTCTCGAAGGAGTACGTCCGCCAGTACCCCGGCAAGGACCTCGCGGCGCAGATCTTCGGCACCGTCGGGCAGATCAGTGAGGGCCAGCTCCAGGAGGACCGCAACCGCGGCCTCGAGCAGGGCCAGAAGATCGGCCAGGGCGGGATCGAGCAGCAGTACGACCAGTACCTGCGCGGCAAGGACGGCGAGCTGCGCGTCGAGGTCGACGCCCAGAACCGGCCGACCGGCCGTCAGCAGACCACGCCGCCGGTCCAGGGCAACCAGCTCGAGCTGACGCTCGACGCCAAGCTCCAGCGGACCGGGCAGAACTGGATGAAGCGGGTGATCGGCAACCAGATCGACAACAAGACCGGCTTCCAGGCCGCCGGCTCGTTCGTCGCGCTCGATCCCCGCGACGGCGCCGTGCTGGCGATGGGCTCGTACCCCTCGGTCGACCTCAACGAGCTGTCGGGCGCGATCAGCCTCAAGCGCTACAACCGACTGCTGTCCAAGCGCAGCGGCTCGCCCGCCGTCAACCGGGCGACCAACGGCCTCTACCCGATGGCGTCGACGTTCAAGATCGTGTCCGCGATGGCGATGCTCGCCAACGGCGTCCGCGGTCCCGACGACGTCGCCGCGGGCGGCGCGTACCGCGAGTTCGGCACCGCCAACCAGCGGTTCTACAACGCCGGCAAGGTCGACCTCGGCGGCTCCAACCTCCCCGATTCGCTGACCCAGTCGTCAGACGTCTACTACTACGACGTCGGGGCCGAGCTCTTCCGGAAGCCCGACCAGCCGCTGCAGCGCTGGGCCCGGCTGTTCGGCTTCGGCCGGACGACCGGCGTCGACCTGCCCGGCGAGGCCAAGGGCGTCGTGCCCGACGCCGCCTGGCGCAAGCGCCGCAACGAGCAGGAGCTGGAGTGCCGCAAGCAGCGGGGCGTCCCGAACTGCTTCACCGTGGCCGACATCAACGGCCAGTACCTGCTCGGCGACAACGTCAACCTGTCGGTCGGCCAGGGCGACCTGCTCGGCACGCCGCTGCAGCTCGCGGTCGCCTACTCCGGCTTCTACCAGAACCCGAACGAGCCGATCGACGACCAGCTGCGGTTCCCGACGCCGTACCTCGGCCACCAGGTCCAGAACTCGCGCGGCGAGCTGCTGCAGCAGTTCGACGTCAAGCAGCCGCGGGCGGTCAGTGCCGGGGCGGCCGACTGGAAGCGCAAGATCCTCCAGGGTCTGCAGGGCGTGACGACCGAGGGCACGGCGGCGCCGGTCTTCGCGGGCTGGGACCAGTCGCGCTACCCGGCGTTCGGCAAGACCGGCACCGCCGAGCGCTGCCAGAACCAGACCTGCGCCGATCAGTCGTGGTTCGCCGTGACCGTCCCCGACGCCGAGCGGCCGATCACCGTCGTGGTCACCGCCGAGGCCGGGGGCTTCGGCACCGAGGCCGCGGCCCCGATCGCCTGCAAGATGCTCCGCACGTGGTACGGGCAGTCCGGCAAGCAGGCGCCGTGCAGCGCGCCGACCTCGAACGCGAACCGGACCGAGTAGATGTCGGGGGACCAACGGACGCGGCGCTCCGCGTCCGACCGGACCGAGGTGCGGGGCCGTCGCTCGGGGCTCGCCGCGCTCGTCGACCTGCGGATGCCGTTCGATCCGATTCTGGCGCTCGCCACGATCGGCCTGACGGTCTGCTCGGTGCTCGCGCTCAGCGGCGCGACCGAGGGCTCGTACTTCGTCACCCGCCAGATCGTCTACGGCGTGCTCGGCGTGCTGATCGCCGCGGCGGTCTCGCGCTTCGACTACGCCCGGCTGCAGGCGGTCAAGTGGCCCCTGTACGGGTTCATGATCGCGTCGATCATCGCGGTCGCGATCTTCGGCAACCCGGTCAACGGCTCGACCCTGTCGATCACCCTGCCCGGGTTCAGCTTCCAGGCGTCCGAGCTCGGCAAGGTCCTGCTCGCGATCTCCGGGTCGGCGCTGCTGGTCCAGCGCTCGCGCGAGGTCGACACCGGCCGGACCACGCTGCTGGTGCTCGCGGTGATGGGCCTGCCGGCGCTGATGGTGGTCACGTCCGACCTCGGATCGGGCCTGGTCTACGGCGCGATCACGACCGGCGTGCTGCTGATCGGCGGCACCCCCGGGCGGCACCTGGCGTGGATCGGCGGGATCGCGGTCACCGGGATCGTGATGGTCCTGGGGATCCTCCCGGCGGCCGGGGTCGACGTGCTCCAGCCGTACCAGGTGGGCCGTCTAACGGCGTTCCTCGAGCCCGAGGGCAACAAGGACGTCCGGCCGGGCGAGATCGACCCGACCTATCAGCTGCAGCAGGCCAAGATCGCGATCGGATCGGGTGGCAAGACCGGTCGCGGCGACGAGGCCACGCAGCAGCAGCTGAACTACCTGCCGGAGAGCCAGACCGACTTCATCTTCGCCTCGTCGGGCGAGCGGTTCGGCTTCGTCGGGGTGGCGGCGATTCTTTCGCTGTACGCTCTGATCATGTGGCGAGGCCTCCGAATCCTCGCCACGTCCAGAGACTTCTACGGAGCGGTGCTCGCCGCGGGTATCCTGGCGATGCTGCTGTTCCAAGTTTTGATCAACGCCGGGATGAACGTCGGCATCATGCCGATCACGGGCATCCCCCTCCCACTTGTGAGCTACGGCGGATCATCCGTGCTCTCGACCTACCTCGCGATCGGCCTGCTCCAGGCGATCTACGCGCAGAGCAGGGTCGCGGCGCGACGCGGTCCGACCGTGGACAGAACCGATTGAGGTATCCGTGAAGAAACAGGTCCTCGTGAGCGTGGACCGCGGGGAGACCCGCGTCGCGCTCCTGGAGTCCACCGAGGCTCCCGCCGGCAACGGCACCCAGAACGCCGCTGAAGGCACCTCCAGCGGTCGTCGTCGACGCCGCGGACGCGGTGGTGGCGGTGGCGGCGGCGGGAACGCCAGCGGCAACGGTGGCGGGCGCAGGCCCGGCGCCGCCGGCAGCGACTACCGCGTCGCCGAGCTCTACTTCGAGCGGCGCTCGAACCGCTCGATCGTCGGCAACGTCTACAAGGGCCGGGTCGACAACGTCCTGCCCGGCCTCGAGGCCGCGTTCATCGACATCGGCCTGGAGAAGAACGCCTTCCTCCACGTCGACGAGATCCGCCTGCCGGGCGTCAAGGTCGTCCGCCGCGGTCACGGCGGCAGCGACCAGCCGAAGATCGGCGACCTGATCAAGCCCGGCGACGAGCTGGTCGTGCAGGTCACCAAGGACCCGCTGAAGACCAAGGGCGCGCGGGTCACGATGGACCTGACGATCGCCGGCCGGTACCTGGTCTACGCGCCGAAGGGCGAGGGGATCGGGGTCTCGAAGAAGGTCGACGACGCCGAGCGCAACCGCCTGCGCAAGGAGGTCAAGGACATCGAGCTGGCCGGCGGCGGCGCGATCGTCCGGACCGCCGCGCGCGGTGCCGTCCGCGAGGACTTCGAGCGCGAGCTGCCGTACCTGTTCAAGCTCCACGAGGTGCTCGAGCAGCGCGCCCAGGAGATGTCCGGGCCGTGCATGGTCTTCCAGGAGGCCGACCTCTCCGTCCGCGTCGTGCGCGACATCTTCAGCTCGGAGTTCGAACGGGCGATCGTCGACGATCCCGCCCAGGTCCAGCGGCTGAAGTCGTTCTTCACCCGGACCGCGCCCGAGCTGGTCGACAAGGTCGAGCTGTGGGAGGAGTCCGAGCCGCTGTTCGACTCGTTCGCGGTCGAGGAGGTGATCGACGGGCTGCTCGGCCGTCGCGTCGACCTGCCCTCCGGCGGATACCTGATGATCGACTACGGCGAGGCGCTGACGGTCATCGACGTCAACTCCGGGTCGTACACCGGCAAGGGCAAGCAGGCCCGGCTGGAGGACACGATCACCCGCACCAACCTCGAAGCGGCCGAGGCGGTCGTCAACGAGCTGCGCCTGCGGGACATCGGCGGCATCATCGTCATCGACTTCATCGACATGGCCCGCCAGCGCAACCAGCGCGACGTGCTGAAGAAGCTGCGCGAGAAGCTGGGTGAGGACCGGACCAAGACCTTCACCGCCGAGATCTCCAAGCTCGGCCTGGTCGAGATGACCCGTCAGAACGTCACCGAGGGCGCTCGCGAGGTGATCACCCGCGCCTGTCCGACCTGCGACGGCGACGGCGTGATCAAGAGCGAGGAGACGCTGGCGATCGAGTTCGAGCGGCGGCTGCGCGAGCTGGCGTCGCGAGCCCCGGCGGAGTCCGAGGCGTTCCTGGTGCGGATGCACCCGGGCGTGGTCGCGGAGTTCACCGGCCAGAGCGCGCGGGTCCTGCACCAGCTCGAGTCGACGACCGGCCGGTACTTCGTCTTCGAGGGCTCCGAGCGGCTGCCGCTCGACGAGTTCGAGATCGTGATGGAGGGTCCGATCGACGAGGTCAAGGAGCGGGCGATCCCGTTCCAGGAGGGCGAGGAGGTCCTCGTCCAGATCGTCGAGCCGCACATGTACAACGTGGACGACGCCGTCGCCAAGGTCGGCGGCTACGTCGTCTCGGTGACCGGTGGCGGACGCTTCGTCGGCGAGAAGAAGCTGGTCCGGATCGAGCGCGCGGGTCGGACGTCGGCCAGCGCGGCGCTGCTCGGTGCCGACGCACTGCCGGCGGCGCCGGAGCCCGGGACGGAGCCGGCTCCGACGGCGACGGCCGCGAAGTCGCGTTCGCGGGGTCGGGGTCGGGGACGCGGTCGCGGTGGTGCCGCGGCGGACCGGGCGGCCGAGAACGGGGCGGACGACGCGGTCGAGAGCGACGCGGACGAGGTTCGCGACGCGGATGCGGGTCGCGGCGGGCATGCGGGTCGTGACGAGGCCGCGGGGGAGGCCCCCGAGGTCGATGCGGTCGTCGCCGAGCCGGACGCCGTCGAATCCGACGCGACGCGCGCCGAGAGCGCCGGGTCCGACGTGGTCGATGCGCTCGCCGAGCCGGCCGACGAGCCGGCGCCGCCGAAGCGCCGCCGTTCGCGGCGCAAGCCCGCCGCGAGTGCGGGCACGACGACGGACGACGCCGAGGGCGGCAGCGAGGGCGTCTCCGGCCGCGGAGCGGCCGACGCGGCCGATCCGGTGGTCGATGACGAGCCCGCCGCGCCGAAGCGCACGCGGACGCGACGCAGGGCGGCGGACCTCGTCGAGAGCGCGCTGGAGACCGCGGTCGACGCGGTCGAGGCCGTCGTCGAGGTGGCCGCCGGTGGTTCGTCGGGC
>Ga0265296_1004733_pt1 | contig 11652 bp, 9 predicted proteins | sample MunlanPumphouse1_FD_189073 | JGI IMG/M metagenome (GOLD analysis project Ga0265296, IMG submission 189073) | Groundwater microbial communities from a municipal landfill in Southern Ontario, Canada - Pumphouse #1 | ecosystem: Environmental > Aquatic > Deep subsurface > Groundwater | place: Canada...
CGATGCGTCTGCCATTCAGGTTTGGGTTGCTCGGCAGGCGGAAGTTCATGCAGTTTTTCCAAAAGTCCCTGAGATTTATTGACGGGAACACGAAGCACGTAACTTTCCACCTCGGGCGGCGTGACCCATCTTCTCAATTCCGGATTGAATTGTTTGAGCACAGGAACAGAAACGTCGGCTACTTTGGAAATATGTTCGAATTCATAGGAACGATCGACGACGACCTCTTCCCATTTCCATGTATCTTTTGGTGTGTTCGTAAAGCCGAATTTTTCAGGATTCTGGGCGATGATGATGCCAGCCATAAAGGTCGGAATATAATCGCGCGTCTGTCTGGGTAATGTCTTTAGCTTCCAGAAATCGCGGGTTCCTTCCCGGCGAATCGCCCGCCAGACGTTCATTTCGCCACAATTGTAGGCCGCCATGGCCAAAAACCAATCGTCAAACTGTTCATACAGGTCTTTGAGATAACTGGCGGCGGCTTCCGTCGATTTGATCGGATCCCGGCGTTCATCGACCCACCAATTCCGTTTAAGTCCGTATCGGGCGCCTGTTCCGGCGATAAATTGCCACGGACCTGCCGCATGAGCGTAAGAATAGGCCGATGTATTGAATCCACTTTCGATGAGCGCTAAATAAAATAATTCTTCCGGCAAACCGTGTTGCCGTATGATCGGCAACATGAGGTCTTTGTATAATCCCGCATTATCAAGCCAAACTTGAAAATGTCTTCCCTGACTGCCGGAAAGATAACTGACGATCCGGTCGATTTTCTTGGAAGTGACGATCGGCAAATGCCCCGGACGGTCATCCAAGACGATTAATTCGTCTTCGCCGACTTTAACGGTATCGATGACTTTTTCGCTAATGTAATTACGGATGAACGCCACGCCGGTCGTGCCGGTGTCGCCGTTCATATATGAAAATTGATTTTGATAATCAAAGGTGAGTTTTTCACAGAATCGGGTCAGTTCGTCTTTTTGCGGAGACGTCAACGTATCGAGTTCGCTAATCTCGGCGACGATTTCGAATGTCCGATCAAAACAATATTTGACTTCCGTTGTGTCGCGATAAAATCCGGAGATCAGAGCTTCGACGTAAAACGATTTCGCATCGGAAAAGAGCAGGTCGAACAAATCCTCCTGATTTTCAGAATCGTCCTTATCGTCGGAAGAATCTATGATAGGCGCCGCTATATTCTTTGAATTATTGTTGGTAGGTTCTGTGGAATTCGTTTGGGAAAAAGCCAAGAGGCTGGTCAAAAGTAAAATAACAATCACTCTCATTCGTTCATTCTTTCTATCCAATGAGTTACTTCAACTACTTCAAGTATCGGGTTGAAAGTTAGACCTTATCCGTTTGATAGTCAAGTTACAATTCATTTTTCTTTCATTATTTCGATTAATTTCGTCGTGGATTTTCCCTCGCGCAGAGGAACGACGACGACGCGCCCATTGTCGGACTCGACGGTCTCTCTTCCAACGATGTTTCCGATGTGATAATCGCCTCCTTTGACCAGAATCTGCGGCCGGATTTCGGCAATGATCTCTGCGGGAGTGTCTTCTGGAAAAATGACGACAAAGTCAACGGATTCAAGCGCTGCTAGCATTTCCGCGCGGTCTGTCTCGGAATTGATCGGCCGGTTCCCACCTTTCAATCGCCTGACCGATTCGTCCGAATTCACTCCGACGATTAACACATCTCCCAGCGACTTCGCTTTTTCCAGCAGATCGGCGTGTCCGACATGTAAAATATCAAAACAGCCGTTCGTGAACGCAACAATCTTGCCGGCTTTTTTCAAAGCCGTTGTTCGCGCGATGGCTTCGGTTCTATTCAATATTTTTTTATCGCAATGCATATTTCTCCAATGCACAAAGTTCACACAGGTTCAGGTCGCAGAATCGTCGCGAGTATTCGAGTGCGCCCTGAATCAAATAATTGTTATCCAATTTCTTTTTCCCGATGGACAGCCGGACAATCATTTTTTCAATGTTTGCCGAGATTTCACCCGGCGGAACGATCATCGCCAAATCCGTTGCCCGTTTCGCCAGCGACAGATCGTGCAACACCGAACCGACCGCCCAGGCAAACGGAAGCAGTAAATTGCTGAATAAATCCATCAGACGCCGGTCGCCGATCAGCAAATTCCCGCCCGGAGACGAGAAGAGCAGGTGATTTTTCCATAAACCTTCCGGCTGTTGAAAACAGTTCGACGCCCAACGCCGGATTTCATCGAATTCCACATGTCCGGAAATTTGATTGATCCAAGCCTGTCCCGGATATTTTGGATAAAATTTCATCAAAATCTGCGCAAGAGCGGCAAGGCGACGGGTCGGATGATTGGCTGGTCGGATTCCTGCAAAATGCCACGGGAGATTCGGAATTGATTTCATCGAATATCGCCGTTTCAATTCGTTCCAGATTCGACGCAGTCCGGAAATGTACTCCGCATCCGTGACTAAAGTCGGCCAATCACTGGTTTCCAGAAAACCGGCGGTTCCGTACAACAGGCTTTCCAGTGTGATCAAACACTTCTCCGGTTTCGTTTCGCCAAGAATCTTATAAACGCGGACGATGGGAAGTTTTTCGGCAAGCGTCCGGAATGGCTCGCGGTTTTTGCTATATCCGAGAACATCCAGCAATGCGAGATAAAAATACTGCTCAGGATCGATCACCAGCAGGTCAGATTGCACGACTTGGCATTTTCGCTGAAACCGGATTTTAGCATAATTGTTCATGGTATCGGCGAACGCCGTCCAATCGACAGACTTCCAGTTTTTACACAAAAACGGCCGTTCCTCAGTCAACGCAAACTGAGCAGGCAAAACCAACGTCGGAACGGATTTCGCCGATAAAGTCAGGATCGGTCGTCCGGTGTCTGCTATCGAAACGACGTGCAGAATGACGGAGTCATAAACAGGATCGGTATGATGTTTATGAAGATACCAATCGGTGCTCCGAACATGGATTTCGACATTTCCGCGAACGAATTCTCCGTTTATCATAATGAGCGCGTCGGAGAAATCCGGTCCTTCGGAATCGTTTCGGTTTCCCGGCGAGACGACACTGATCTTTCGGGAATCGACCGTCGTCAGTCCGGATTGCGAAAACGACTGTTTCAACCAGCAGGTGTACAGCGATTTTTCCTTCCGATTCAGCGAAGGATTCGCTTCACAAACGCGACTGACAAGGCAGTTAAGCACGCGTTTTCTCCGCTCTTTGAGTTTCAAAAGCCGACTTCCGTTCGATCATTCGGTTGCGGATGGCATCGATACATTTTTCGAGACCGGAATATTCCGACACTTTAACCGGAGAATCGATGATGACTTCCACAACGCCCGGCAGGATTTTCAGTGCTTTTTTGGCGACACAGTACCGCGTCCCCATCAGCGTCACCGGAACGATCGGCACATCCAGTTTCTCGGCCAATCTGAATCCGCCTTTCTTGAATTTTCCGATCTTTCCGTCCAGACTGCGCGTGCCTTCCGGGCTGACGAGAATGCTGTGCCCTTTCCGGACGATTTTTCCGGTTTTCCGGTTAATCGTCTCGATGGCTTTTTGCGGATTTTGCCGGTCGATCCGGATATGTCCGCCAAAATACAGCACCCAGCCGACGACCGGAATCCGGAATAGTTCTTTCTTGGCCATGAAGTGAAAAGTCTGCGGTAACGCGGCCAGAACCACTGGAATATCGAGCGCACTTTCGTGATTCACAATACATATTACCGGACGTTTGTGACCGAGTTTTTCGATACCGGAAATCACCAGTCTGATTCCGGATACTTTTAGGATTGTCTTCGCCCACAACCGAATAATTTGCCCGTTGAACGGGAACAGAATCAGCGACAGAAGTCCGAAAATGACCGTGAGAACTAAAATCGTTGTTGTCTTCAGAAAGTTACGCATGCTGATTTTCCTCGCGATTTATCGACGAATCATTCGTTCGAGTTCTGTCGAATTCGTAGCCGATTGGACCAGTTCGGAAATCTCGGCATTCGTCAGATGCCTGATTTTACCCAAAGTGTTGGCAATCGTTAAAATTTTGGCCGCGTGTTCGACTCGCTCCAATTTGTAATAGGCGTCCCAAAGATCACTGCCGCCAGCGACGACGCCGTGATTTTCCAAAAGCGCCGCATCGAACGTCCCAAACATCTCAGCAACGGATTCGGCAAATTGCTGACTGCCGGAAGTTTGATACGGAACGAGCGGTATTTTTCCCAGCGTCAGGATGATTTCCGGAAGAATGAATTCCGTCAATGCTTTTCCGGCCACGGCAAATGCCGTCGCATAAGGCGGATGCGCATGGACAATGGCTTTGATGTCCGGCCGCATCCGGTAGATTTCCACATGCATCCGGAACTCCGATGAAGGTTTGCATTTCCCAGTGGTTTGATTGTTATTTAAAATTTTTATTAAATCATGATCCATCAGATCGCCTTTGCAGGCGCCGGAACGAGTGATAATGATACCGTTATTTATCCGAATGCTAAGGTTGCCGTCCGTCGCCGAAACGAATCCTTTCTCGTACATTCGCTTTCCGACGGCGATCATCACCTCCTGAAGTTCGGAATCTGTCATCCGTTTTCGCTCCTGATCAATGAAAAACCAGTATATACTTGAAGAACTTCAGGGACGACGACCTTCCCTTCGTCCGTCTGGTAAGTTTCCAGTAGAGCGATCATCAGTCGCGGCGTCGCGACTCCCGAACCGTTCAAAGTATGAACATAACCGACTTTTCCGTCAGAATTCCGCCGGTAACGAATGTTGGCTCTTCGGGCTTGAAAATCCTCGAAATTGCTGACGCTGGAAACCTCGAAATATTTTTGCGAAGCGGGCGCCCAAATCTCGATGTCGTAACATTTCGCCGCCGCAAAACTCATATCGCCCGAGCAGAGCGAAACGACGCGGTAATGCAGTTTCAACGCCTGGAGAATCTCCTCCGCGTCCTGTAAAAGTTCCTCGTGCGCAATGTAGGACGACTCAGGCGTCGTAAAGCGAACCATCTCGACTTTGTTGAACTGGTGAACGCGGGTAAGTCCGCGCGTGTCTTTGCCGTATGAACCGGCTTCCCGGCGGAAACAGCCGGAGTAAGCGGTGTATTTGATCGGCAGTTTATTCTCCGGCAGAATTTCGTCCCGATGAATATTCGTCACCGGTACTTCGGCCGTCGGAATGAGAAAAAGATCGTCTTCGTCAGTGTGGTACATGTCTTCCTCCAATTTGGGAAGTTGACCGGTTCCGAATGCCGATTCCCGATTCACTAAAAACGGCGGAAAGATTTCCTTGTATCCATGTTTTTGTGTGTGAAAATCCAGCATGAAGTTGATGATCGAACGCTCCAACTTCGCGCCGGCACCGACATACATCGGGAAACCGGCTCCGGAAATCTTCGACGAACGGTGAAAATCGATGATTCCCAGCGAATCGCCGATTTCCAGATGATCTTTCAGGGGAAAGTCGTAGGCCGGCTTTTCGCCCCAGAATTTGACAACCTCATTTTCCTCGGCGGAACGACCGATTTTGACCGATTCGTGGGGAATATTTGGCAGGGTGATGACGATGTTCGTCAATTTATCTTCGATTTCTTTGATCTTGTTATCGAGTTCTTTGATTTGTTCGCCCACCCGTCTCATTTCCAGAATTTTATCGTCGGCTGTTTGTTTGGCTTTTTTTAATGCCGCGATCTCTTCGGTCACGCGGTTGCGAAGTCCTTTGAGCTGATCGACCTCAGAAACGTAACTCCGGCGCTCGGCGTCGAGAGTCAACAGTTCGTCGAGTTTTTCCTCGGCGCCTTTGGCGCTCAAACCTTTTCTGTATTTTTCCGGCTCCAGTCTGATTTGTTTAATATCTAACATGAATTCTCCTATAAAGATAGCATAAAATAGAAATTATTTCGGTTTTAAGATAGATGAAATTGCGGACTATTGGCGTATTTCAGAAAAAAATCAAATGTGCACAGCCTGATGCTTCTTCCGCAGCCCGACGATAAGCGTCTGCGCAATGATTTTCAGATCCAGCAGAACTGACATATTTTCGATGTAATAAAGATCATACCTGAGTTTCTCGCGGACATCGTCGATCGTCTCATCATATTTATACTTGATCTGCGCCCAGCCTGTGATGCCCGGCTTAACGATCAGTCGCCGGGAATAAAAATGGATTGTCTTTTCAAGTTCGTTCACGAAATAGAGCCGTTCCGGACGCGGCCCGACGATGCTCATTTCGCCCAGCAAAACGTTGACAAACTGCGGAATCTCGTCCAGACCGATCTTTCGTAAGAACCGACCGACTCTGGTTACCCGCGGATCGTCTTTCTCTGCCCATTTCGGACCGGACTCGCCTTCGGCATTTGTTATCATTGAGCGGAATTTGATGACGTCGTACTCCAATTTATTTTTCCCGACTCTCTTCTGTTTGTAAAAAACAGGTCCCGGCGAATCGAGAACGATAATGATTCCAATGACGATCCAGACCGGTAAAAAAACGATGAGAATAAATAACGATACGGAAACGTCGATGAACCTTTTCAGCAACCATTCCCATGTTTTCATATTCGAACTAAAAAAACGCAGGAGCGAAACGCCGTAAATATGACTGGTTTTGAATCCGGAAAGCAGGTTGTAAAAGTCCGGCAGAAGTTTGATGGAAACTTTATACTGGCTGAATAGCGCGATCATGTCCATGATCATATCCTGATCTTCGCCATCCAGCGCGATGATCACCTCTTTGATGCGATATGTCTTGATGAGGTCGGGAATATTTTCAAAACTGCCGATGATCGGAATGCCTTCCATCACTTTTCCGATGTTTCCGTTGGCGTGGTTATCGATGTAGCCGACGATATTGAACTTCAATTCGGGAACGCTTTTGATTTTCTTTACGACGTTGATTGCTCTACTGGATGCGCCAACGATGAATGTCGGCCTTTTTTTAAATCCCAGTCTTTCCTCATTCTTTAAAATGGTAATCAGAAGCAAACGCCCCAGACTTAGACCGCCGACAAGGAAAAAGCCGTAAAGAAGCAGAATTTTCCGGGAAATCACGAACGGCGCCGGAATCTCAAAGCTCAACAAAAGTAATAAAATCGACCCAAAGATGACGATTTTTAAAACGGTGAAAACTTCATCGATGCGCGATGTGTCCCATTCCACTTTGTACAGGTCGTTCATTCCCAGCGCTAAAGTCCAGAATAGAATCGACCAACTGATCCAGAGCGGCAGGTTGTCTGCAGATAACACCGACAAAGAGAAAGAATGCGGTTGTATCCAAACAAAATACACCGCGAGAAACGCTAAAACGATAAAGATTGTATCCGAGAGAATGAAAAGCATTCCCTGAATAAAATCCGACGTTTCAAATGGAATGAACTTGTTATTGGTTTCACCGTTTCCATTTACCAATCCGTTCAATTTGCCGTTGCCGTTTTTCTCACCTTCATTGACGACGATCAGGTTCTTTTCGATTTCAACATATCCAAGCCGCCGGATCAGTAACCCGCAAAGAATGAAGCCGATCAGTAGAACCGTCCAAATCCCTACATCGTTCAGGAAAATGAATGAAATCCCCATGATTCCGGAAATTACACTGAAGACATAAATCACTTTTACAGCATTCTCATGCGTAAAACCGATTGACATCAACCGGTGGTGAATATGTTCCTTATCGGCCATGAACGGGTGCATGTGCTTGCTGGCGCGTCTGAAAAAAGAGATCGTCGTGTCCAGAACCGGTAAAGTCATAATGACCAAAGGAATGATGATATTCAGACTGTTCGTATTTCCGATCCTGCCGATTTCCAACGAAATGATAGCGGTGACAAATCCCAGAAATAACGAACCGGTGTCGCCCATGAAAATTTTTGCCGGATGAAGATTGAATCGTAAAAATCCGAGATTCGCCATGATGAGAATGATATTGATGAGTGCGACGAGCGTCCGTCCGCCATGAAGCGCAATGATCGCGAACGTTGTAAAAATGATGGTTGCCACACCGGATGCCAATCCATCCAATCCGTCCAGTAAATTCATGGCATTCGTTATAAAAACGATCCATAACAAGGTAAATACATACGAGAAAAGACCTAACGAAATAGTCCCGAACACAGGAAGATAGATCGATTCGATATTGTAACCGCCGACTACAACCAGCATCGCCGCTGCAATCTGACAATAAAATTTAACGGAGAATTTGAGCCCTTTCAGATCATCAATGAGCCCAATAAACGTAATAAACGTACAGGCAATTCCAAGGAACAAGTATTTATACGGAACAGGTCCGGCAATTTCCGGTGCAAGAAATATGGAAATAATCGTGCCGACTATCACCGCACCCAGAATTCCCAATCCACCCAGATAAGGAATGAATACCTTGTGAACTTTTCGGGGATTCGGGAGATCACCGATATTGTGGCGAATGGCAAATCGTCTCGCCAGAGCCGTAAAGCCCAGCGAACTTACAAAAGTCGTAACCATGACGATAATCAGCGCAAACAACACAAATATTTCTCCCCTTTTTCATTTGACGATTCAGACGGATTGGGTCGGTAACTCAGTAATTATTGCGGAAATCAGGAACTAAAATTCCGAACCTTTCCCATTCCTTTTCCGACCATCCGCGATGTTGATGTTGAGTTAAGAGATGCGTTCAGGTAACAAGAAATTTATTTTCGATAACCTCTCATAATAACGTGAAAAATCTATTGATATTTTCCCGAGGTGTCAAGAGAAATTTTGGGGCGTGAACAATATTCCCAAATCGTTCATTCTTTATCACGGAATATTATCTCTTCTGTGATAATAAATTGACTATTCAAAACACATATAAAAGTCAAAGCCAGAATTCGAATGTCAGTCCGAAGATTCCATTCTTTCCAATAGCGATCCTCTAATTTCTGCTTGTGTGGCATTAATACTTCACGATCATATTTAAAGGGTTCTGTTACTCCAGCCAATAACTGATCTTCATGATGATAAAAAAGCGATCCGGCACCTGTTATTCCGGGTCGCATGGTGTAGTATCGTTCAACTTCAGAATCACTCAGTACGCTGGCAATTTGTTCTCTGACTAATGGGCGAGGTCCAACAATACTCATACTGCCTAAAAAGACATTAATTAACTGTGGTACTTCGTTAAGTTTAGTCTTTCGTAAAAATTTACCGAATTTAAAAGGTCTGCTGTCATTTGTCGTAGTAATGTAACCGAACTTTTCCGAACCTTTTGGCATCGTAGTGAATTTATAGGCAAAGAAATCTCGTCCCTGATACCCTACCCTTTTTTGGAGATAAAAAACATCTTCGCCTTTCATCCTTAAGATAACGGTAACCAGAAGAAATACAGGAGAAGTGATTATCAGACCGATGATCGCAAATATTTTGTCAAAACATTTTTTAATTAATAGACCAACTTTTTTATTTTTCAGCATTTTCACCCAACACTTCAATGACGCGGTTCATTTGGGCAACAGTCAAATTAACGGATGATGGAATATTTAACGTCTTATCATACAATTTCTTTGCATTATCGATATGGAACGATTGATAATCACAATACGGTTTCTGTAAATGATTCAAATACCAGACCGGTCGGGTTTGGATTCCAGATTGCTCACAAATCGTCATCAAGGTATCACGATCTTTGCCATATTCATCCGGATTAATCTGCAAACAATAAAGCCAGTAGTTCACATCGGCATAGGGGGATGTCGAAGCTAATTGCAAACCAGGAATCTTGGCAAAGGCTTGTTGGTAGTAATCATAGTTCCTGCGTTTGATTTCTATGTAATCGTGCAGATGTTCAAGTTGTGCAACTCCCAAAGCGGCTTGAATGTTGGTCAGTCTGTAATTGTACCCAATTTCGTTATGAATATATCGAACTTCATCATCTTTCGCTTGCGTTGTGAGGTACTTTGCACGATTTGCAAAAGCGACATCGTTCGTTACGATCATTCCACCTCCGCCTGTCGTGATGATTTTATTTCCATTAAAAGAATAACAACCGACTGATCCAATCGTCCCAGTGAATTTTCCTTGCAATGTACCTTCGAGATAATAGGTCCCAATGGCTTCAGCCGCATCTTCAACGATGAAAATGTTCCTTTCTTTACAAAGTTCTACCAAAGTGTCGAGTTTGACGGCGTTGCCAAACACGTGTACGACTATCAACGCAGAGATTTTCCTGCCCGTTACTCGATTGTAACTACTCCCGTTTCGGTAAATCGTGTGGTTCATTATAAAATCGATCGTCTTTTCGGGGTCAAGACAATAAAAATCATCACAATCCATAAAAACAGGAATCGCTCGCTTGTATCGAATAACATTCACAGGAGCAATAAATGTTAACGTCGGAACAAGCACCTCTTCATTTTCCTGAATACCGATTATTTCCAGTGCGATATGCAAAGCGGCCGTTCCATTGACACAAGCAATCGCATGTCGCACACCGGTCAAATGACAAATATCCTCTTCAAAGCGTTTGACATACTTACCGACCGAGGAAACCCATTCTGTGTCAAGACATTCTTTAATATATTGCCACTCATTACCACGAATACACGGAACAGATAAAGGTATATATTCAGACATTATATATTCCAGTTTTATAAAGATTAATATTGGAAGTAATCCATTCAATTGTTTCCTGCAATCCACTTCTCAAATTATATTTCGGGCGCCAGTTGGTTGTACTTAAGATTTTGGAATTATCACAGCGTAAACGCTCTACTTCACTTTTTCCGGGACGTATGCGACAATCTTCTGTATTGATTGAGATCTGACAATCCATTAATTCTGCAATCAATTTCGCCAGTGCTCCGATCGATATTTCTTCATTCATGCCAATATTAGTGACCTCACCGAAAGCCTTATCGGAATTAAAAATCGACAAGAAACCTTCAGCAGTGTCTTTTACAAATGTCAAATCGCGGGTGGGTGCTGTATTGCCAAGTGAGAGAGTCGTTTTCCCGGATAAAATTTGGGAAATGATTGTTGGAATGACCGCGCGCGCTGATTGACGCGGCCCATACGTATTGAAAGGCCGTACGACTTTAACCGGCAAATTAAACGCCCGATAAAAACTTAATGCTAATTGGTCAGCAGCGATTTTCGTCGCTGAATATGGGGACTGTCCGACAACCGGATGTTTTTCATCGATCGGAACGTACTGTGCCGTACCGTAAGTCTCACTTGTCGATGTGACTAAAACCTGCTTTATTTCAAGTTCTTTGGCAGACTGTAAAATGTTGTATGTACCTTCGATGTTGGTCTTAATATAAGCGAGCGGTGAGATATAGGAATAAGGAATCCCAATAAGCGCCGCTAAATGGAAAACCGTATCACATTCATGCATTGCATTATTGACTGAATCATAATCACGAATATCACCGGTGATAATCTCGATATCATTTTTAAAATCAGATATGTCCAGCCATCCCCAACGGTTGTTCGAATTGTAACGAACGAAAGCGCGAACATCAAATCCTCGTTCAACACATCTTTCGACTAAGTGTGAACCGATGAATCCACCGGCGCCGGTTATTAAAACTTTCATGATTACCTCAATTTAAAAACGTCCATATTTGCTCGAAATTCTACAATTTGTAGATGACATACCCCCTTGCCTGACCTACTTTTCTTTCAATTCTAATTCTTCGAACTC
>Ga0265296_1004735_pt1 | contig 11641 bp, 9 predicted proteins | sample MunlanPumphouse1_FD_189073 | JGI IMG/M metagenome (GOLD analysis project Ga0265296, IMG submission 189073) | Groundwater microbial communities from a municipal landfill in Southern Ontario, Canada - Pumphouse #1 | ecosystem: Environmental > Aquatic > Deep subsurface > Groundwater | place: Canada...
AAATGGCATTACGTCAGCAAGTTCCATAAGCACTTTTTGGTCGGGCCCGCCGTCTATCAAAATATTTTCGCCATGTGGACTTCTAATCAATATTGCGTCGCCTTGGCCAATATTTAGCACAAATATATGCAAAAAATCGTCGCCATTGCCGCCAATAATTACATAAATCGAAGAAACCATCGTAACTAAAACGCCGACGATAAATTTTTTCATGAGTTTTTCTTAGCACATACTCATGAAATTTTTCTAAACTTTTTATGAACGAATTATGACAGCGAATCTTCGCACAATCTTATTTTCGCTTCTTTTTTCGTGAATAAACACCCATGAAAAGAGAAGTAATCGCGGCCGCAACAAGTCCCGGGCCGGTCTGTGGCAAATAAATCGCCGTTATGGAACCTTTGCTTTCGTTGCCGGTGGTGTCTTTTGTCGTAACTTTAAACGTATACCAGTTTCCGGCTTTCAGATCCTGAACTTCGATGTTCTCGGTGCTTGCTCCAAGCGAAGTTCCGTCTTTTGGCGATTTTGTGTATTTGCCTTTGCTTTGATATAAAATTTGATCGGCGAGATCGTTTGCGGAGTTCTTGCTTGCCGACCAGCGCAATTCGACGATATTTTTTTCGGCGTCTTTAATTTGTGCGAGCAATTTCGTGACGTCTTCCGGTGGAACCAGATCTTTCAATTCGCCGCCGCTGGCGCGTAAAGTCGACTCATCATTGGATAAATTCGTTTCGGGTTCCGCCGAGATGGCTTCCGGTTGCGGTTGTTCTTCCACTTTCTTTTGTTTTTCGCTCCCTTTAAAGGAGCCGGTATCGGCGGTGCCACTGATTATAGGATTACCACTAAGATCCTGAACTTCGATGCCGGCCGTTAGCAAATATTCCGCTTGCGCTTCTTGCGGGGCGGTCGTCAACAAGACAGTTGCGCCGGTCGTGTCGCGCTCGTCAATTACGGCGTTTTGCACTTCAAGACGGGATTTATCCACAATTTTTTCTATGGTAAACGCACTTGCCGGATGTTCTTCGGGGAGTTTTACAGGTTCTTCAAATACCACTGCAACCGTAATTAAGTCTTCAGTCTTTACGGATTTAACTTGCGGGGATTTCCCATCATCGACCGCCGCTTGCGGCAAACTCAGCCCGCTTTTCGGAAGTGCGCTCACCTCGACAGCATAATTAATACTTTCGTTCCCTGCCGCGTCTAAAGCTGTAACGGTAAAATAATATAATTGGCCGTTTGTGAGATTTTTTACCGGATATGTTTTTACGTTTCCAACCGGAATTGTTGGCAAATCATAAGAATCTTCAGCGGTTTTAACCGGACGTGTGCCGCGATATATTTTATAGGAAGTTACTCCAACGTTATCTCTTGCGGCGTCCCAAGTAAGCATTACTTCGGCATCGCCGGCCACCGCCTTTAAATTCTCAACGTCGGTTGGTTCCAGTGTGTCGGCGGAAGCTTCGGTGGAGGTTCCGTTACCGGTTTGCGCAAAAAGCACATTTGTTCCGGACAACAGGAGTGTGCAAGCGAGTGCAACCAAAAGGAATTTCAGTGTTTGTTTTTTCATAATTGTTTGTTTTTAAATCTGTTAATTATAACAGACTTCACACCCTCACTCCAAGCGGGTTTGGTTGCGAGAATTTGGAAGTGTGGCTTGGTTTCTATGGTATTATTGGGTTATTATGACGCATTTGAAAGACAAAATTCGCATATTGATTGAGAAAGAAGTCGCAAAAAATTACCCCGAGGCTCAAATTCAGGTTAAAGTTGAGTATCCGGGGGATGCGATGTTCGGGGATTATTCTTCCAACGTGGCGTTTGGGTTGGGAAAATTATTGGGAAAAAATCCCAAGCAAATTGCGGAGGAGCTCGCCAAAAATTTTCCCTTACCAAACTGGCTATCAAAAGTGGACTGCGCCGGCGCCGGATTTTTGAATTTTCATCTTGCCCCTGAGTTCCTGACGAATTTTATAAATGAAATAATTAAAGAAGGCGAGGATTTTGGGCGTTGCGGAATCGGTAATGGCAAAACTATCGTTACCGACACTTCTCACCCGAATGTTGCAAAGCCGATGGGGGTGCATCATTTGCTATCCACCATTATTGGGAATTCTCTAAACAGGATTTTTGCGGCAAGCGGATATAAAGTGATTCGCGACAATTATCTCGGAGATTGGGGTACTCAATTCGGGAAATTGATTTACGCATATAAAACATGGGGAAAAGAGGATGAAATAAAGAAAAACCCTATTCCCGAATTATTGAAAATTTATGTGAAATTTCATGAAGAGGCTGAAAAAAACATCGGAATAGAAGACTTGGGACGCGCCGAATTTAAGAAATTGGAAGAAGGTGACAGCGAAAATATGAAACTTTGGAAATGGATTGTGGATTTGAGTTTGCAGGAATTCAATAAGCTTTATGAGAGACTCAGCATCACTTTTGACTATATTCATGGCGAAAGTTTTTATCAGGACAAAATGCAGGCGATAATTGACATGGGAATTAAGAAAAAGTTGTTTGTGAAAGGCGAAAAAGGTGCGCTGATCGCTCCGCTCGATCACCTCAAACTGCCTCCATGCATTATTAAAAAATCGGATGGCGCCACGCTTTACGCCACGCGCGATTTGGCCAGAACGAAATATTGGGAAGACACATGGCACCCGGACATGATGGTGATGGTAGTGGACAGTGCTCAAATGCTTCATTTTCAACAATTTTTTGAAGTTGCCAGAATGCTTGAAATCACGAAAGCACCGAATATTCATGTGGTATTCGGCCGAATGCGATTCCCCGAAAAACGCATGAGCACGCGAAAAGGAAATATTATTTTGATGGAAGAATTGCTGGATGAAGCGATTGAACTGGCATACAAAGTTGTTTGCGAAAAAAATCCCGATTTGAGCGAAGAAAAAAAGAAATTGATTGCGGACAAAGTTGGAATCGGCTCTGTGAAATACGCGATTCTTTCGCAAAATCGGCTTACGGATGTGACTTTCACTTGGGACAAAATGTTGAGTTTGGATGGGAACAGCGCGCCATATTTGCAATATGTTTATGCGAGAGCAAAGTCGGTTTTACGAAAAGCGCAAAAAGACGCGAAGCCTACGAAAACAGCGATTTTGATGGAACCGCAAGAACTTGCGGTCGCGCGTTTACTGCCGAAATTGCCGGAAGTCGTTGAATTGGCCGCCCAAGAATTCAAACCAAACTTGATCGCCAATTATTTGTTTGAACTTGCATGTCGTTTTAACGCGTTTTACGCGTCGGTGCCGGTTTTGCAGGCTCCCACACCTGAAGTGCTTAACGCGCGTTTAAACTTGGTTTCCGCAGTCGCAACGACCATTGAAAACGGTCTTAAGCTTTTTGGAATTGAGGTTCCGGAGGAAATGTAAGGAGTAATATTATGTTAAATTCCATCGCCGGTTTTTTAGAAAGAAGCGCGAAAAATTCCCCAAGAAAAACCGCCGTAATTTATAAAGGAAAAATTTTCTCATATAAAGAATTTGACGAAAAGTGCAATAAAATTGCAAATGCCTTGATTGCCAAAGGCCTTAAGAAAGGCGATAAAGTGGTTGTGTCGACTAAAAATAAGTTACTGGAGTCTCTTTTGTGTTTCGGAATTTTGAAAGCGGGAGCCGTTGAAATTGCGCTTGATCCGACTGACACAACGAAAAATGTGGAATCAACAATGCGTCTTACGGATGCGCGTTTTACCATCTCGGATAAAGATAATTTAGATTTCCTTTATGAAGACAACTCGGCAAATCCGCCCAAAATTGAATTTAACCAAAACGATATTGCCTTTATTCAGCCGACATCCGGATCAACCGGGGCTCCGAAAAACGTTGTGCTGACACATGGAAATTTCATCGTACCGATCAGTGAAAATAAATATGTTGCCGAAAGGAGCAATGACACTTTGTTTCTTCAAATGCCGCTTTGTTACGCATACAGCAAGTCTGTTTTGTTGGAATATGTTTCAGCCGGAGCGACTATTCATCTTTCGGATAAAATTATTTTGCCGCAAGAGGCATTTAAATTTATTAAAACCAATAAAATAACTGCGCTTGAAGGCCCGCCGTCTTTTTATGAGGCACTGTTAAGGTTTTCCGGTTTCGCGAAAGAGGAATTAGTTGATTTGAAATATATTTCCATCGGAGGTGGTGGGGCGAGCCCGCGCTTGGTTGAAGCTCTAAGAAAAGCCCAAAAACAACCTGTGATTAGCAACCGATACGGATTGTCTGAGACAGCATCGGTTGTTACGCGAATCGAGTTCAAGCCCGGAGAACCGTTGGAAAAAATCGGTTCATGCGGAACGGTAGCTCCTTATGCGAAAATTAGGATTGTTGATGGAGAAATATTGGTGAAAGGGCAAAATGTCATGCAGGGTTATTACGGTCAGAAGAATGACAGTGATGCGAGCTTGAAAGATGGTTGGTTATTTACCGGCGACATTGGAGAAATGGACAGTGATGGATATTTATTTATAACTTCGCGAAAGTCTCAAATTATTAAATCGCAGGGATATAGAATAAGTCCGGTCGCAGTTGAGGAAGTGTTAATGAAAATTGCAGGCATCGAGAGTGCGGCATGCATTGGCATTCCAAATGAAATTTTTGGCGAGATAGTTAAGGCTCTGATTGTGAGAAACGATGAGGCGCTAAAGGAAGTAGAAATCGCTTCTCATTGCAATAAACATTTGCCCGGTTTTATGGTTCCGCGAGTGGTCCAATTCATCGAGAAAATGCCGTATACCGGCAATGGGAAAATCGACAGGAAAAGCCTTCGTAATAATTATCGTTAATTATGTTCCAATTTAAAATTGCGCCGACTATTGCAACTGACAAGCAGCAGGCCGATTCGTATGATGAATTTGAGGAGCGTTTGCATGGAGAAGAATTTGCAGTAATGAGAAATTTGATTATTGATTCGTTGTCGCGAGATGCTAACAATAAAATGCGCGTCATTGATTGCGGCACCGGCACGGGAGATATCTCAATGCGAATAGTAAATAAATATCCAAATGCGAGCGTGGTTGGCATTGACGCTTCGGAAGCATACCTTGATGTTTTAAGGCGGAAAATTCAACAAAATGGCCTTGAAAACCGCGTTAGCGTAAGGCAAATTGATTTGCATGGTGGTGTGCCGACTGAATTGGGGATGTTTGATTTTGCCGTGTCTCAATATGTTTTTCATTATCGTTTTGATCGCATTGCCCTTTTTAAATCCATCTGTAATGCATTGAAGCCCGGTGGAAAATTAATTTTCGGGGTTGTGATTCCTTGCGATAATATTATGGAAAACAGTAAATATTGGGTGCAAAAGGAAAAAAATTCGTTTACGTGGCACATGAGCCATGGGTTTTCTGAAAAAGAGTCTTTAAAAAATGGAAAAAGAGATATGATTTCACTTTTTTCTTATTGCAATAAACACGGTGTAGCTGACAGCCTGCAAACTTGGCTTAATGATTTGGGAAAAGCGGGCTTTGCAAATTGTAGGATATTGTGGAGAAAATCGATGGATACGGTTATTGAGGCAATAAAGCCGTCTTTATGATAAAAATCATCACTTCGGGTGCGGAACTTGAGGAATTACAGTCGAAATGGGAAGATTTGGCAGTCGGCTCCGATGCATATTCCATATATAATCAGCCGAAGCTGCTCAAAATTTGGTGGGACAATTTTGGTGCGGATGGCACTCCAAAACCATTCATTTTAAAAAGAGGTTTTGAAATAGCGGGAGAAGCAAGTTTAATTAAATCATTATTTGTTGTCGTTTGTTTTGAGCAAAATGAAGTAATCGGCATTTTGCCCTTGATGAGGGTTTCGGCAAGACCAAAGGGGGAAAAGCTTTTTATGGATTATTTGATGTTTATTGGTGATTACATATTCACGCCGACTCCTTCAATTACAGTAAAAAAAGGAAGAGAAGAAGAAGTTTTTGAAGAAATTGCCGATTATTTCAGCTCCGCAGAAAACTGTGACGTGCTGGTGCTTGCCCCATTAATTCCAAATTCAAATACGGCAAATTTTTCGGATGTTTTGTATAAAAAAATCAATGGCACCAAAATTTATGCCCCACTTCAAGAAGTATTGTTTACAAAACATTGGGACAAAGAAAAAATAATAAGAAAATTAAATCGCCTTGTTGATATGGATGACAATGCGGACCGCAATGGGTCGATAAATGAATTTATTGAAAAAATTGCTGGACTTGACGAGGCAACCTTTTCTCGCTTATGCATTGCGGATATTACGCCACAGTTGGAAAATTTACTTTTGCTGTTTAATAGTGCTCCAGCGGAAACTCGAGGCTTAATAACAGCTATTCACCATGATGTTTCACCTTCCCAGCCATTTGTTTATCAAATAGCCGATTTGCCGGACAACAAAAAAGCCCTGCTCCGATCTATCAGCGAACCTTTGAAGCGCAAATATAATCATTTTATTAATGGGGAAAAGAATGAAATTGATTTCAGCTTTCAGAATAAATTGACTGATGATGAATATATAAAATTTATTGATTTACATAGAAAAAGTTTTCCGAATTCACTTCATTTTTCGCAATTCACCGGCAATTATTACAAGGTTTTATTGAAACAATTGGAAAAAGATAATAACCTGATGTGGCTTATTGGAAGAGGAAAAGACGGAGCACCCGTTTCTTTTATTTTATTGTGTCAGTTTGGAAATGTGATGAGTTATATTGTTGCCGCCAGAGACGCGTCATTTGATAAATTAAACCTGGGTTCGGTCGGATTACTTGTTTCCATGTTGAAAAGCATTGAGCTTGGTTGTAAAAAATTTGATTTTAGAATAGGCAATGAAATGTATAAATCCGGTTTTGGGACAAATAAACACTTATTATGCGCTTTGTTGGTTGCGAAAACAGAAAAGGATTTGTCTAAATTAATTTCAAAACAATGGTTGATAAAATACTGAAATATTTTGCTTCTTGCTTCCCGATTCCAAATAAAGCGGCGGTTGTTTTGGCGGTTGATGTCGCTTCCGATAAATATGTTATTGCCGCTCTGGAAAAAGCGCTAAAAACAATTGATTGTAAGGTTGAGATATTGGATTGCGGGCCGATTGCGCAGCCATACGAGGGCATACCGATGAAATTATTTGATTTAATTGGCAAGTACCGGTATTTGATAGATTTAACGACCGCAAGCTGTTATCACACGGAATTAAGCAGGCAGTATGTTGATATGGGTGGAAGCATATTGGTAATGTTTGGAGTTAAAAAAGAAGGGTTCAGACAAATGTTTATTGAGGCGGATGTAGATGAGATGATAAGGCGCGGCGCCGAGTTGCAACGCAAATTCATTGGGAAAAAAGAAGTTGTAATAAAATCACCTTCGGGAACGAATGTTGCTGTGCCCGTTAAGAAACTATCACTTGTAATGAAAGATGTGAGCAGATATTTAAAGGCGAAAGGCAAACAAGTGACGCTGTATGGTTACATAGCTATGCCCGTTGAGTTTAGCGGTATGAATGGAACGATTACCGTAAATGATTATGTTTGGCCGCCAAACGGGCTTGGCTTGCTCAGTGATCCCATTACTTTGTCTATTAAGGACGGTTTTATTATTGATATGCAAACCAAGGGTAAATCAATGCAGTTTGTTGAATGGATAAAACAATTTTCCGATCCAAATGTTAAAAAATTGTCTCACATTGTTTTCGGTCTTGTTCCTACGGTTGTATTATCTGAATCTCTTGTAACGAATGAACGCATACCCGGTGCTCTCACCTTCGGATTTGGAGATCCTTGGAACGGATGCCGGACGCATATTGACATGGTTGTATGCGACGCGGAGGTTTTTGTGGATGGAGAGAAGTTAGGTTCCTTAGTTGTTTGATTAAGGTATTTTATATATTATTCCGTGCGTGAAAGAATCAGCTTTAATGGGAATCGGCATTGATATTATCAAAATCGAGAGAATGAGGATGCTGTCTAAAGATCCAAATGCGCTCAGTAAAATATTTACGCCCGATGAAATTAAATATTGCGCAAAAATGGCAGTGCCGGACGAACACTTGGCCGCACGTTTTGCCGCAAAGGAAGCTGTAATTAAAGCGGCAACAAGTGTGGGGAAAAATCTAAAATTTACAGATATCGAGATTTTAAACTCGAAAAATGGGAATCCGATTGCGGTTGTAAAATCCAAAAAATTCCATTCAAATTTTCATGTAACCATTTCTTTGTCTCATGAGAAAGAGTTTGCAATTGCCGCCGCCTACGTTGTTTGTAAGGCATTTCCTCAGAATCTGAAATAAATGAATCCGGTATTTTCCACAGGACCAATATTTATAAACAGGAAGAAAAGTGCCAGATAGAACAATGCTTGAAGGGAAAACCCTTGTTTGCAAACAAGAAATTCATCTTTTTTTCTGTATTGAATCAATTCAAAAATGAACAAAAATACCATGAGCAGAATGACAGGTAGAATGTTTGGCAAGGTGCTTGGCAGTGAAAGTTTTTGAAATATTTGATCAAAATGGAAGTTCGTAAAAAGCGCTTTTGTAAATGTTTTTATTTCCGGTATTTGAAGAGCGAACAGCAATACAGAATAAGAAAAAACATTAAAGTTAATTATCATTCTGGCGGTATCTTTGATTGTAGTAAGAAATTTCGGCATCCGTGTCGTGAAAAACTTTGCGAAAATTTGTTCGAAGAAAATAAACGTAAGTACAGCAACAAACATATATAATCCCGCAAGCAAGTAATGCCAAGCCGCATGCCACAGCCCGAAGAATATAAAAGTCATTAACAGTGAAATTGATGCACCCAGTCCAAAACGCAATTTTGCATCATTGATTTTTCCGATAGCGGTCTTTGAAGATAAATAAAAAAACAGCGGCAAATATATGTAATCTCTCATCCACTCGGTCAGAGTAATGTGCCACTTTTTATACGTTTCCAGTGGATTTTTTGAAAAGAACGGAAAGTTGAAATTTGAGCTTAATTTAAGCCCGAATAGATTAGAGACACCGCGCGCCAAGTCGGTATATCCCGAAAAATCGACATAGATTTGTATAAAGTACAAATATGAAGCCAATAAAACATATGCTCCGTTTGGATTTGTAGAAGAAAAAATTTCCGAGGTGATAACGCTTAGTGAATCGGCTATCACCAATTTTTTAAACGCTCCATAAAATAGTAAGTAGATAGTTTCTTTAATGGGAATATTTTTCAACAATTTCTTTGTCTGCAATTTCGGTATAAATTGTTGCGCCCTTTCGATTGGACCCGAAATGAGTTTTGGAAAATATGAAACATATAACAAGTAGTCTATAAGACTCCCGGCGGGAGCCATTTTTTTCTTGTAGATATCAATCGTGTAGGTCAATTTTTGAAAGGAATAATATGACATCCCGAGCGGTACAATAACCCTATAAGCGTCCAAGTGGTTCGGTGTAAAATTTGTAAGGAAAAAATTGAAATATTTGAAGAAAAACAATGTGCCGATGTTAATAATCACACTTCCGACAAGAAATTGTCGCCGCAACGATTTGTCTTCGGTTTTGTGTATTGCAAAACCCAAAACGTAATCCGCGAAGCTAGATGCGATAAGCAAAATCAAAAATCGCCAATCCCAAAGTCCATACAAAATATAGCTTGAAAAAAGTAATGAGGAATTTTGCCACGCCAAAGGAAGAATCCAGTAGATTGCAAAAATAATTAAAATAAATATTGGTAGTTTTATGTATGGCAAAAATGAAGATATCGAATGTGTTTTTATTGTTTGTTTTATTTTTTCCATCAAATGCGAGACGAGGAACCCGTTTTTGTACCTACTGTTTGGAATCGGGTCTGCTTTTGGAATTTGGACATTTGTAGATTTTGGATTTGATTTGGCAAGAATTTCTTTTTTGTGACCTTCGAAATATTCATAAAGAGCCTGAGCGTATTTTTCATGGATTGTTGCATCGGGATGACTGTCGGTGGGGTAAATATAATTTTTTTCATCATATGCAACATTTAAATTGACGACAAATAATTTATCTTTCACTATGGATTCAAGTTTTTCAGGAAAAGATTGATTCAAATCATATAAAAGCAAGGCGACGCCGGTTTTTTGTTGAAAATCAAGTAATACTTTTATTTCCTCTTCATTTATTGTCCCGAACGGCAAATACAAAAAAACCATATTGGGATGATATGCGGGCGCAAGCCACATCTGTTGAATAAGGCATCTTACGGATGAAAATGCGTGGCTCCAATTAAGAATTTCATATTTTTCACCATCATTTCTTTCGTTTAGCATTTTTTCCACTTTCGAATGAAAAACTTTCTCGATTTCCACGCCGGATCCAAAGGTGGTGGATTCTCCGATTATTAAGATTCTAAAAGTTCCATCCGGTTTTATATGCGAATACTCTCGGTCTCGCATGCCAAACGAATTTATAGATATTGGAACACCTTTAAAAAAACCTTTTTTGCCCGGAATGATTGTGTTTATGTTAAAGCATGATTTCGGGTCTTTGATGTCATAAATATAATTCGTATACATAATAGGCAGCGCCGTTTTTGTCTTCTCATAACTAAAAGCGATTCTGCCGAGGTTCTCATACCTCACCACAAGTTCAAATATTAGAAAGGTAAGTATGAAAATTAGAAGAGGAACTATGATTTTCTTCGCCAACATCACGCATAAATATACCATTTCGTTATAATCCGGCGTCTGCGGCATTCGAATCTCACTATTTATGCCTGCGTTTGTATGATAGTTGCAACGTATCTGGCGGAGAGGGGGAGATTCGGTCACGCGTCCTCGCGCAGTTCGCGCTCGGCGCGCGACCCCGCCTCGACGCCGACTTTTCGCTCCGCTCAAAGTAATCCGGCGTCTGCGGCATTCGAATCTCACTATTTATGCCTGCGTTTGTATGATAGTTGCAACGTATCTGGCGGAGAGGGGGAGATTCGAACTCCCGATCCCGTTTGCACAGGATGCCGCTTTTCGAGAGCGGTACCATCAACCACTCGGTCACCTCTCCACGGTGCATTTTACAGTAAACCGGCAAAACTGGCATCTTAAAGGTATTTTATATATTATTCAGTATGTGAAAGGATCGTCCTAATTTTTTATCACCAGATTTGCCGCCAAGGAAGCATTAGTAAAAGCCATGAATTGTGTTGCACGAAAATAAGTTTGCTATTGCGACCGCTTTTGTAGTATCAAATATAGCATGATAATTGATAAGATTCGCGCTTTTCTAACACAATCTCCGGAATTCAAATCCCGTTTGCCGGAAGTGTTAAACGACAAAGATTCCCTTATAGACTCGGGGATTATCGATTCGTTCGGAATAATTTCACTGATTTCATTTTTAGAACCAGCATTTGGCATTAAAATAGCATCTGAAGATCTTGCTCAGGAAAATTTCGAATCTTTGGTTTCACTGGAACGTTTTATTAACGAAAAGTTGGCTCAGAAACCAAAATAAACAATATTTGCGTTATAGCCTTCCGTCCTTAAGGTGTTTCATTCAAGTTGATGCCTAAGGAACCTCTGAAAAACATCTTTCCGGCTGCAGTTTATAAATTTTTGCTGCAAATTTTTCACAGCTCGTCAGCGTATCTAACCTGATACGCCTTCCTCGCCGTTCAAAATTTTCGCTAAAAATTTATA
>Ga0265296_1004736_pt1 | contig 11640 bp, 9 predicted proteins | sample MunlanPumphouse1_FD_189073 | JGI IMG/M metagenome (GOLD analysis project Ga0265296, IMG submission 189073) | Groundwater microbial communities from a municipal landfill in Southern Ontario, Canada - Pumphouse #1 | ecosystem: Environmental > Aquatic > Deep subsurface > Groundwater | place: Canada...
AAAATTTTTGTGAGATTTTCGGCGAGCGGGCAAAAATTTCCTCCCCTGAAACCCCTCCATTTTTTGCCCGCGAGCCGAAGCGAAGCCCCGCCGCCCCGCGCTTTGGGCGTGGAAGCCGAAGCAGAAAAATTTTCTTTTCCTTTTAGAAGAAAAGGGTTGGCGCGCGCAAAATAAAAAATGTAGAGAAAATTTTTCTGCGAGGCAGGCCGCCGTCATCGGCGGCTGGCGGCGGGGCGAAGCGAGTGGATTTTTTCAGGAATTTTTGATAAAGTAGGTTCGAGCGAAATCGTAAATATACTCCAATCTGAAAAACCGTATGTCACAAAAACCGCCTCTGTTTGTTTAGGATGTCACTCGCGAACGACATCCTTTCAGAGGGGTTTTTGTTATTTTAAACTTTTAATCCCGCAGGATATCTATTTTTTCCCTTTTTGGGAACCTTGAATCACCTTTCTGACTTTATCAATGATTTCTTCTGTCGTAGAGTTTGCTTTAATAATGTAATCCTCCGCGCCTAAGGCTTCCCCCTTTTTGATGTCGTTTTCCTGCCCTAAATTAGTTAAGAGGATTACCGGTGTTTTCGCCACCGCTTTATTTTGCGAAGCGCGTATTCTTTTGAGGACTTCAAAACCATCCATACCGGGTAAGATAATGTCTAAGAGGACGACATCTGGTTTTTCCTCCTCAATTTTACGCAAACCCTCCTGCCCCTCAATAGCCGTAATGACCGTGAAGTTTTCTTTTTGCAGTTTAATCAGACATAAATCCCTTAAGATCGCGTCATCTTCAATAAGGACGATTTTACGCGCTCCTCCTTCGCGTTTTTGCGCAGTGGAGACGGACTTCGGGCTTTCCTCTTTATTGAAATAAGTTTCTATTTTTTTGAGAATGTCTTCGGGAGTGAGATCAGCTTTAATTAAATAGTCGCGCGCCCCGAGAGCGAATATTTTCTCCTCATCAGGCTCCGAGTTGGAAATAATAATCACCGGGATTTGATTAAGGAAAGGGTCATTATGTATTTCTTCTAGCACCTCGTATCCATTTTTATCCGGAATAACAATGTCCAGAAGGATTAAATCTGGTTTATATTCCCTGATTTTTTTTAAACCCTCTGTGCCCGTGGGAGCGGTAATGGGTATATACCCTTCTTTGCTTAATTTTTTTTCCATCAGGGACAAGAGGGCTTTCTCGTCCTCAATAATCATTATTTTTTTTGTTTTTATGCTACGATCATCATATGGCATATTTTGTTCTTTAAACCCCGTTAGGGAACTTCGTTCTCTAACCCCGTTTAGAAATTTATTTCTAACGGGGTCAGCGTCTATATTTTTTCCACCACCGACTTCGTCGGTGGCTTTCTCTAACGGGGTAAATAATAAATATATATCTGATTATAGAGACAGGTTTAAAACCTATCCCTGCTGCAATATTATTTCGCGATAGGGAGAGTGAAATAAAGGGTTGAACCTTTATTTTCTTCACTTTCCGCCCAGATGCGGCCTTTATGGTTCTCAATGATATTTCGGGCAATAAAGAGTCCTAGACCGGAACCTTCTGTTTGCGTCCGGATCGCGTTGTCGGCGCGAAAGAATCTCTGGAAAAGAGATGATTTTTGGTTTTCTGGGATGCCCATGCCATTATCCTTGATACTGACCTCAATGAATGGATCTTGCGCCTTGAGATTAATCCAGATTTCTCCTCCATTAGGAGTGTAATTGATGGCGTTGCTTAATAGATTTTGCAGAACTACATGGATCTTCGCTAGATCCATCCAGACAGGAGGCACGGGCTTTTCGCCCTTTTGGCATTTTAGGGACATTTGTTTCTCTTCTAAAAAATACGAGAATTCTTTAATAGTGGTATCCACCAGATTTTCAATGGAGCTCGCGGCGAATTTATATTGAAATTGCCCTTCTTCAATGCGGGATATATTTAAGAGATCATTTACGAGGTGAATCATCCGTTCATTGGAGCGATATCCTTTGGCGAGAATATCTTTTTGTTCTTTGCTCACCTCTCCCGCGTCTCCGTCCAGCAGCATTTTAATCCCCCATTTTACGGCGGAGAGAGGGGTGCGCAGTTGGTGAGAAACAATGGAGATTAATTCTGATTTCATTGTATCCACTTCTTTCTCGTGGGTGATATCGCGAATAATTTTTAGGAACCCGAGTTGTTTTTTGTCTTGCGCGATAGGCGCGGTCATAACTTGCAAAACCATTTTGCGCGGCTTCTCTAGGGTTATTTCATCTTGCGAAAAAGACCCTGATTCTTTGCCTAGGGTTAAGATTTTATAAAGATTCTGGTAAGAGGGATGGGTAAAACTCCCAATGTTTTTAGTGCTTAATATCTTATTTTCTTTAATCCCTAAGATTTTTTCTGCCTGATGGTTGACTAAAATAATTTGTTGTTTGTGATTCAATAGAATAGCGCCGTCAGGGAGGCTATTAAGGAGAGTGCGTGTTTTGTCCTGCGCCTCAAAGGAAGGGGCGCTGGGCGGGACTCTTTGCAGTTTAAAGACTAACCAGGAAACAATCGCCGTGACCGACAAAAAATAGGTGAGTTGGATTAAGAGTTCAGGGAGTGAAAAAGGAATGATTTGTTTTTGAATAAAATAGCCAATAATCAAACCGTAACTTAACATGCTGCAGGCGGCAGTCGTAAGGCAGACTTTATAGTTGTAGAAAAGGCTAGTCAGAGCGATAAGAACAAAATAGCCTACAATTACAGGCAGATCCGGTCCGTTAAAATAAGCGACCACGGCAATCAAGGAAGCGACTGCTCCGTTAATCAAATAAATAGCAAAGGAAGTTTCTCCTTTTTGGTTTTTGTGCATTTATTTTTTGAAAATTTAGAACTGCGATCTTTTTTATTATAACACATTTTAATTTTTGAAAACAATGAAAATTTGTGATATAATTTAGATGACCTAATATGCTAAGGAAAATATTTTATGGGTAAGGATAAAATGTCTCCTGCTCCGCGGCCATTTGTTTTAGTGATTTTAGATGGTTGGGGTTTATCTCGGAACCAAAAAGGCAATGCCGTGCGGCAAGCCCGGATTCCTTACTTCAATCATTTGTGGGTTGCGTACCCGCGCGCTATTCTTAGCGCCTCTGGTCTCGCCGTGGGTCTTCCTAAGGGGCAAGTTGGTAATTCTGAAGCGGGGCATACGAATATAGGCGCGGGGCGGATCGTAAAGCAAGATTCAGTGGTCGTCAATGATTCTATCGCGAACGGCACTTTTTTTAAAAACCCAGCTTTCCTCCAAGCCATTCGTTATGTAAAAACCAAGAAGAGCCGTTTGCATTTATTTGGTCTTTTGACAGGAGTGCAGAGCGCCCACGCGGACCAGCGCCATCTTTATGCTCTTCTGGACTTGGTGAAAAAAGAAGGTTTGCGCCAAGTTTATCTTCATTTATTTACGGACGGACGCGATGCGCCCCCTATCTCCGCTCTGGGATACCTAAGGGATTTAGAGACGCGGATGAGAAAGATAGGAATAGGCAAGATTGTCAGTATTGCCGGTCGTTATTACGCGATGGATCGCATTCGCGAATGGCAAAGAGTGGAGATGACTTATGACAATTTAACCCTAGGTCTTGGAGAAAAAACAAGTAATGTTTCGCAGGCGGTACGAAACTATTATAGCCAAGGAATTACGGATGAGTTTATCCCTCCTACTTTGGTTATAGACTCACCACCGGTTTTAATTGAAGATGATGACGGTGTCATATTTTTTAATTTAAGAACAGACCGCGCCAAGCAAATTACCGAGGCGTTTATTAAGGAAGGCTTCAAAGGATTTAGGCGTAAAAAGGTCTTGAAGGGCTTATGTTTTGTGACGATGACGGAATTTGGTCCGGGTTTAGAAGAAGCTCTAATCGCCTACCCCGGGAGACTGTTCTACAAAACTCTGCCGAATGTAATGGGTCAAAATTCAGACTATCATCAGCTTTACATTGCCGAATCTGAAAAGTTTCCCCATGTCACTTATTTTTTAAATGGAGGCTTTTCCAAACCCGTGGATCGGGAAGAGCGGGTCAGGATTCCCTCCCTGCGGGTAAAAAGTTACGCGGAGCAGCCGGAAATGAAAGCCCGAGAAGTAACGGATAAGGTGCTTGCATCTTTAAAGGGTATGCTTGCGAATTTTGTGGTCTTAAACTATGCGAACCCTGATATGTTAGGGCACACAGGAAACCTGAAAGCGGCGATCTTCGCCTTGGAGTTTCTAGACCGAGAATTGTTAAGGCTGGCAAATATGGTGAAAAAAATGAAAGGCACAATGTTGATTACCGCCGATCATGGCAATGTGGAAGAAATGATTGATCTTAAAACAGGCAGCATCTTAACAACTCACACCTCCAACCCCGTGCCCTTGATTTTGGCTGATTTTGGCATAGGCAAGAAGATGAGGCTTAAAAATAGAGGAAAACTGGCTAACATTGCGCCGACAATTTTAGACTATTTGGGCTTCCCCAAGCCGAAAGAGATGGCCGATGAAAGCTTAATCATTCATGGTAAACCCCGTTAGCCCCGTTAGAAATTTATTTCTAACGGGGTCAGCGTCTATATTTTTTTCACCACCGACTTCGTCGAGGACTTTCTCTAACGGGGTAAAAAATAAAAACTAAGATTTAGAGAAAAACCATTGCTCGATTGCTTGCCCTGCACCCTACGTGGTGCAAGGTTCAATTGTTCTATTGTTAGAATTGAAGCCGATTCAGTTAGAATATGTTATAAACAATTGGGCAATTGAGCAATCGAACAATTGAATTTTATGTTTTTCAAAGATGAAGAACTAATTAAAATTTTAACCGAGAATAATTTAGTGACGGCAGAGAAGATTCGCGCGGCCAGCCTTCAAGCAAAGCAGGATAAGGTGAGTTTATCCGCCGAACTGGTCAAACAAGGAATGGTTAGCGAAGAGGTATTGGCGGAACATTATGCGGAAGCATCCAAGGTCCCTTATGTTAATCTTGAGAAGAAAAAAATTCCCAAAGAGGTTCTTCTTTCCATTCCCGAGCCGATCGCGCGCAACTATCAGGTGGTGGCTTTTGAGAAAGACAAAGAGAAATTAAAACTGGCGATGGTAGACCCCACGGATTTGCAAACCATTGAATTTATGGAGAAGAAGACAGGAATGAAGATTGAGGTTTTCCTGACGACACCTACCAGTATCAGCGAAGTTCTGAAGCAGTATCGTAAGAGCCTAAAAACAGAATTCTCCGAAATTATTGACAAACAAGGCATTCGAGAGCCAGAAGACGCCGAGGATTTAAGAAAAATGGCTAAAGAGCTGCCCGTGGTCAAAATAGTAGACACGCTTCTAGAGTATGCCATCTACGAGAACGCCTCTGATATTCACATTGAACCTCTAGAGGGAGAAATTGTGGTGCGTTACAGGGTGGATGGGGTTTTAAGGGATGTGATGAGTCTGCCCAAAAAGATCTTGGCAGGGGTGGTGGCGCGGATTAAGGTGCTTTCTGATCTCAAAATTGATGAACACCGCCTGCCTCAAGATGGGCGGTTTAAGATTGAAAATGAGGAATATAAAATTTCTTTCCGTGTTTCCGTGATTCCTGTTTTTAATGGAGAGAAGATTGTGATGCGTCTCCTTTTTGAATCCGCCAAGCCGTTCACCATGGAAGAGCTGGGTTTGCGTCTCAATGCTTTAAAGATTGTCAAATTAAATATCAATCGGCCTCACGGCATGGTTCTTTCCACGGGTCCCACAGGATCGGGTAAAACTACTACGCTTTACAGCATTCTAAACATTCTCAATACTCCCGAGGTGAATATTTGCACCATTGAAGATCCTATTGAATACCATATGCCCCGCATTAACCAAAGCCAGGTGGCGCCCAAAATCGGTTATACTTTTTCCAATGGCTTAAGGTCGCTCCTCCGGCAAGATCCAGACATTATTATGGTGGGAGAGATCCGAGACAGCGAGACCGCGGAAATGGCGATTCATTCTTCTCTCACTGGTCATTTGGTATTTTCCACTTTACATACGAATAACGCCGCTGGGGCGATTCCCCGCCTGATTGACATGAAGATTGAGCCGTTTCTTCTCGCTTCCACGTTGAATGTGATCATTGCTCAAAGATTGGTGCGCAAGATTTGCAGTAATTGTATTGAAAGTTACCATTTTGATCGCGCGGCTTGGCAGAATTTGGAGAGTGAAGTGAACCTGAAGAAAATCTTAGAGATTATGGTCCGCGAAGGGGCTATCGTGTCTAGTAAGATTACCCCAGATTCTTTATTATTCTACCGTGGACGGGGTTGCGCTCAATGCAATGACACTGGTTATAAAGGACGTTTAGGGATTTTTGAGGTTTTGGAAGTCAGCGAGGCTATTCAGGGTTTGGTGACAAAGCGGGCGCCCACGGAAGAAATTGAAAAGCAAGCCGTCAGTGAGGGAATGACGAGGATGATTGAAGATGGGTTTTACAAAGCCAAGATGGGGGTGACGACCGTGGAAGAGGTGTTGAGGGTAACCAAGGAGTAGTTTCTAATTTTAAATTCTTAATTTTAATTCAATTTTAAAATCCTAATTTTAAATTTTAAAACCAAGGGAAAGAAGAAGGGGTTTTAAAATTAAAAAATTTAAAATTTGGATTTGATTTAAAATTTAGAATTAAAAATTTAAAATTCTCCATTATGCCTTTGTATATTTATTCGGCTCGCGATAAAGAGGGCAATGTTAAAAAGGGCGAAATTGACTTGGATTCTGAAGCTAAACTTGCGGAGTGGCTTTATAGTCAGGGTTTTTTACTAACCCACTTTGACGAGAAGGGAAAAAAAGGAAAAATTCTCTTTTTACAGAGAATTTTGACTCAAATCGGTTATATTTCCCTAATGGATAAGGTGTTATTTACGCAGTATTTGGAAGTGATGCTGAAAGCCGGACTTTCGCTTGTAAAGGCGCTCAATATTTTAGTGAGCCAGACAGCCAACCGTAAGTTTAAAAGAGTAATTCAAGATTTGCACAGAAGCGTGGAAACAGGCGTAACTTTTTGTGACGCTCTTGCTAGGCATCCGAAGGTTTTTCCTGATTTATACGTGAATGTGGTGAAAACCGGGGAGGTTTCCGGCACATTGACGGAGGCTCTAAATCAACTGGCCGTGCAACTAAAAAAAGATCGTGATTTAGTTAAAAAAGTAACGGGCGCGATGACTTATCCAGCCGTAGTCTTAGTGGCGATGAGCGGCATTGGTTTTCTGATGATGACCTTTGTTTTGCCGAAATTAGTTACTATTTTTGAAGAATTTGACGCCCGTCTTCCCCTGCCGACGCGGATCTTGATCGCGACCAGCAAATTTATGGGCGCGTATGTCTGGTGGATTTTAGGGGGTATTGTATTGTTTGGCTTCCTCGCTTTCAAGGTGATACGCAGCCGTACAGGGCGTTTGATTTTTCACCGGATTTATCTTTATCTGCCGGTTATCGGCAAAGTCGTTAAAAAGATTAACCTTGCCCGTTTTATTCGTAATCTTGCTTCACTGCTCGCTTCTGGGCTGCCGATTTTAGAGGCTTTAAATGTAGTGTCAGATGCTTTAGGCAATGTGTATTATAAAAAAGCAGTGAAGGCCTCCATTGTGGAGGTCCAAAAAGGGACTGCTTTAAGCAAGGCTCTGGCTCATAATAAGCTTCTCTTCCCGCCTATCGTGACTCAGGTGATTGAAGTAGGAGAGGAGACGGGCGCCTTGGATGAAATTTTGGTCAAATTGGCCGAGTTTTATGAAGAAGACGTGGATCAAACGATGAAGAATATTTCCACAATTATTGAGCCGGTTTTGATGCTTGTTATAGGCGGAGCAGTAGGCGCAATGGCTATAGCGGTTATTTTACCGATCTATTCGTTAACGAGCGTCTTATAAATTTTCATTGTTCAATTGTTCGATTGTTTCATTGTTGAATTAAAACAGCAATTGAACAATAGAACAATGAGACAATGGCATAAAGGCGACCCTATAAATTATGGTAATTCTTGGTTTCAAAAAAGGATTTACCCCGTTAGAGAAAATTCATCCCGTTAGAAGTAAATTTCTAACGGGGCTAACGGGGTTTACTTTGATAGAGTTATTAATCGTATTGGCTATCTTTTCTATTCTAGCCGCGATTACACTTTTTAGTTTTCGGAGATTCGCGCCGACCTACAAACTCTCTAGCGAGACCGAGAAGGTTGTCCAGAATTTAAGATTGGCGCAGCAGAAAACGGTCACGGAGCAAATAACTTATTTAGTGCGATTTGATTTAGCAGGCAAGAGGAATTATGAGATTATCCGTTTAAATCCAGATCCTGAAAATCCTGGCGGTTATTTGCCGGAGACGATCCAAACTGAAACTCTAGATTCCGAGATTGAAATTCGGGAATTGCGCGACTTAAGTAATCCAGAGATTCAATTCACCACGGCGGGCGGGGTGGTGGACGCGGGTCAGATTGACCTTGCTAATCGTTATGATGAAGTGAAGACCATTGACGTGCACCCCGCGGGATTTATCAACTATTAGTCCTGAAGTTTCAAAATTTAAAGTTGCCGTATTTGCCTTGAGCTGCCACTTCTGTCAGCGGGCGCGGCAGGGTTTCATTAAAAAATTGTTCTAATTAACCTAATTATTCCCCAGTTAGAATACTTCGTTTCTAACGGGGCAAGCTAATTATTCTAAATAAATCCCAATACCCAATGACCAATGCCTAAATTAATTTTGGTTATTGGAATTTGGTCATTGGTCATTTTTTAGGTTAATTAGGTCAATTAGAACAATTAGAATAATTCTTAGCAATGAAAGGCACGGTGAATACCATAGCCTCAAATTCCCCTAAAATCAAGATGTTTAATTAGCACAATCCATATATTTATGTCCGATAAACACAACTATGAATAGCAAACATCTAACCTACCCGCTCCGCCCGAGGCGGACGGCTCCCCGCGCCGGCAGGCGGGGTCAGTGCAGAATATTAAAGAATGAAGGTTCTCTAACCCCGTTTAGAAATTTATTTCTAACGGGGCTAACGGGGTTTACCTTAGTTGAAGCCGTGGTTGCTCTCGCTATTTTTTTGATTGCTTTTTTAGCAGTTTTGCAATTTTTGCCTTTGGGTTCCAGGTTGGCAGTAATCGCGCGTCACGACACGCAGGTCGCCTTCCTCGCTCAGGGGAAAATGGAGGAATACATAGCCAAACCCTACAATGCGCTTGAAACCGGTGTTGTGGAGACCCGCGCCTCGGCTGTGGCAGATACCACAAGCCAGCTTCATTATTTTGAAATCCAGACCGAGATTCATCATGTGGATGGAGATTTAAATGAGGTTTCCGAAGATGAGGGGATGAAAAAAATAGAAGTAACGGTTTATTGGCGGGAAGGAATCCAGGATAAACAAAAAAGTTGGGTAACTGTGGTGAGTAGGTATTAATTTTAAATTCTAAATTCTAAATCAAATCCAAATTTTAAATTTTTTAATTTTAAAACCCCTTTCTTCTTTCCCTTGGTTTTAAAATTTAAAATTAAGATTTTAAAATTGAATTAAAATTAAAAATTTAGAATTTAAAATTAGATCTTAATTAAAATTAGATCTCAATTCAAAATGCTTACTTCTTCTTCTAAAAAAGGTTTCACCCTTGTGGAAATCTTAGTGGCTATCAGTGTAGGTTTAATTGTTGTTTTACTTGCCTACGCTTCTTATGATTTGGCTTTGCGCTTTACGGAGAAAGAAAATAAAAAGGTAGAATTAGCCCAAAACGGCCGTGTCGCCCTGGATCGCATCACCCGTGATTTGCGGCAATCCCAAGAATTGGTGACCGATCTGCCTCCTGTTTCCGATGACCCGGATAGTCCCCCGCCGGCGGAGATTGTGTTTCAAGACGGTCATACCCTAGAGCCTATACAATATATTCGTTATTATGTGCTGGACGGCAGTTTACATCGTGAGCGCAGTCATTATTATTTTTCCGATGACCCAGACTCGTGGGTGATCTGGAGCGCGGTAGTAGTAGATGAATTTGGCCATAGCCATAGTGCGGAAAAAGCGATAGATGCCGATGAGGTTATAGCGGAATATATTGATTATCTAATATTTTGGGGGGAAGACAGGCTGGTGCATATTATGCTTACCGCTCTCTCCTTGGAAGAGAAGGTGGATTTTTTAACGGGTGTTTGCGGCCGCAATTTAAGATGAAGATATCTTTTTATTTAAGTTTTAAAATTATATAATGGAAATAGGATTTTGGAGAAAAAATAAATTTAGATCAGGTTTTGCTTTAATCACGATTATTTTAATTCTAGGTGTCCTTTTATTGGTCGGCGCAACCTTTTTTACGCTTGTTACTTTAGAGAGAAGGATCTCTTTAAGCCAGGGTTCGGCTTTTGAAACCTATTATTTAGCCGAAGCCGGTATTAACGAGGCGATCTATAAACTACGTAATGATTATGATTGGCGGCAGGAATTTGAAGATGGGAGTATCAGCCGCACTTTGACGCGCGACAGCGGGTTAGTGAGCGGAGGTTCCTACGAGGTGCAGATTGAGGCTACAGATCCGGGAAGGGCAGATATTATCTCTGTAGGGAGATTAACTTTAACCGGCGCTACCGCCCAAAGAATTGTCAAAACAAAGGTCGTACGGGCTGTGAATCCTAGTCCTCTGGCAGGAATGGCAACCTATAGTGATGTGGACACTAATATTAATATGAGCGTGGTGAATATCATAGGTGGGGATATGTTTGCCAATGATGATTTAGATTTATTTGCTTGGAGCGGGGTCAATATTGATGGAGAGGCTTTAACTGCCGATGAGATTCATCTTTACTCTGGGTCAGATCTTAATGCCACGGAAGGCTGTGGCGCGGTGAATTGCCCGGTAGTTGGGTGTTCTCCATGCGCTGCTGCGCCCGACCATGTGGCAATGCCAATGCTTGATTTTGACTCGGACGACCCCAATTCTTACAAAAGCCGCGCGGGCGCGGTTTATACTGAAGAGGAATTCCGCACGCTTTTAGACAATAATAATCCCTTGGTTTTGAATAGCGATGTGAATTATGTAGAGGGTGATGTGCGTTTGAAGCGGGGCGATTCCTTGGTGCTGAATGGTATTCTAGTGGCGGACGGCAGTATTATTTACGGCGACACAGGAGGGGCTCGTTTTGAATCCATCCATCTGGAAGTGAATAATACTCCAGGCAAAGGCTCGGGATTTATTGCTAAGGGTTCTGTAGGAATTTTGGGTCGTCCTTTCAGCGGGGATGTCAATATTGAAGGCGTGCTTTACGCTATGGATGGGGTGCGCATCCAAAATCTAAGTTTTACGGGCGAGGTGAATATTACGGGTTCAATTATTGGTCGGGAGGTTGACTTTTTAAACTTTTGGAGCGATATGAATATTACATATAATGATGAGATTTTGAATAAAAGCCTTTTTGGTCCGCCTACCGATTCCCCCGTGGTCACGATTGAACATTGGGAGGAAGAGTATTGACAAATGAAAAATTGAAAATGAAAAATGAAAAATCATAATATTGGTTTCAAGTTTCTATTGCAACATATTGTTGATTAATCGACCAAAAACTTCATAGGGTGTTTGATAGTCTAAAACTTTTCGCGGCCTGCCGTTCAGGAGCTGCTGCACTTTGTTAATTTCTCT
>Ga0265296_1004737_pt1 | contig 11639 bp, 10 predicted proteins | sample MunlanPumphouse1_FD_189073 | JGI IMG/M metagenome (GOLD analysis project Ga0265296, IMG submission 189073) | Groundwater microbial communities from a municipal landfill in Southern Ontario, Canada - Pumphouse #1 | ecosystem: Environmental > Aquatic > Deep subsurface > Groundwater | place...
GATGAATGGGGGATTTCGGCGTTTATCACGCGCTATTTCACGCACAGTCTCTACCTCAGGGCGGAATACCGGCGCGTTATCGATCGTTTTGACGTATGCGAGAATCGGGCGGTGGTTCAGCTCGTGTGGGGACTCGGGCCCCATGCGCACCGTCTCGAGGAATAGGAAGGTTCCCATGAGAAGAATCGTCGCGTTGATTATCTGCATCGCGTTCGCCGCGGCGGCGAACGGACCCGCCGCGGCCGAGCGGCTGCGGGTGGTCGCAAGCACCCTCGACATGGCAGATCTCGTCGAGAAGATCGGCGGCGACCGCGTCGAGGTGTATTCCGTTTTCAGGGGGCTCAGCGATCTCCATTTCTTCGAACCGGTGCCGAGCCAGGTGATGAGGCTCACGAGAGCCGACGCGCTCGTCGTCGTCGGCCTCGACGCCGACGTCTGGATGAAGCCGCTTATCGACGCCGCGCGCAATTCGAAGATCCGTTTCGGCGCGAGCGGCTACATCGATCCTTCCGACGGCATCCGTGCGCTCGATGTGCCGGCCGGAAGAATCGACGGCGCGATGGGGGACGTCCATCCGTACGGGAATCCCCATTACTGGCTCTCCCCGGACAACATGAAGATCGCGGCGCGGAACATCCGTACCGGCCTCGCGCGGGTATCTCCCGCCGACGAGGCTTATTTCACGGCGAACGAAGAGCGTTTCATCGCCGAGATCGATCGGACTGCGATCGCCTTGCGGGAAAGGCTCGCGCCCTTCGCCGGCGCCGGCATCATCCAGTACCATTCTTCATGGAACTACTTCTGCGGGTACTTCGGCCTCGAGGCGCTCGAATCGCTCGAGCCGAAACCCGGCGTGCCTCCGACCGCCAAGCACCTCGGCGAGATCGTGGCCCTTGCGCGCGCGGGGCGCGTGCGGCTCTTGATCGCGGAGCCGTACTATCCGGACAAACCGGTCGATTACATGTGGAAGAAGGCCGGAGTCCCCGTCCTCAGGCTGCCGATCTACCTCGGCGCGACGCCCGGAGTATCGACCTGTCTCGGCCTCCTTGAATACAACGTCGACGCGATCGCGCGGGCGCTCGCGGACGAATCGTCCGGGAAACGGCGATGAACGAGCAAGCCGGCGCGGGCGACGAGATCATCCGCTTTGAGAACGCGACGCTCGGATACGGAAAGCGCGCCGTGCTCGACCGCCTCGCCTTCTCGATCGAGGCCGGGGACTTCTTCGGCGTCGTCGGGCCAAACGGCTCGGGCAAGACGACGCTTCTCCGCGCGATACTCGGGATGTCGAAGCCGATCTCGGGGCGCGTCGGCGTGCGCCGCGGCGCGCGGTTCGGATACGTCGCGCAGCGCCAGACGCTCGATCCCCTCATCCCCGTGACGGTCGATCGCGTCGTCGAGATGGGCCGATACGGGCGCCTCGGAATACACCGGCGGCTCCGCGCGAAGGATCGCGCGGTGATCGAGGGATGCCTCGAGACGGCGGGGATCAGTCCTCTTCGAAACGAGATCTTCGGCTCTCTTTCGGGCGGGCAGAAGCAGCGGACGCTCATCGCGCGGGCCCTCGCCGCGGATCCCGACGTCATGCTCCTCGACGAACCGACGAACGACCTCGACGTTTCGGGCGAAAATACGATCATGGACCTGATCCACGAGATTCACCACCGGCGGCGAATCACGGTGATCATGGTCAGCCATCTTCTCCACGTGGTCCTGAACCACGTCGAGAGGCTCATGTTGATTCGCGACGGCGCCGTCGATATCCGCGCGATTCCCGATATCGTCGATTCGGATCTGCTCGCGAAGCTCTACGGGCGGAACGTGGGCGTCGAGATCGTCGACGGCAGAAAGGTGATCGTCGCGAGGAGGGACAATGGAACTGCTCGGTGAACGATTCGTCCAGAACGCGATGCTCGCGAGCGTGATAATCGGGGGTCTTTGCGCGTTCATCGGCGTGTATGTCATTCTCAAGCGCATCGCGTTCGTCGGCGTCGCGATCTCGGAGATTTCGGCGCTCGGCGTCGCCGCGGGGCTCATGCTCGGGCTCGATCCGACGGCCTCGGCCATCGTTCTGGCCGCCGCCGCCGCGACCGCCTTCTGGTACTTCGGCGAAAATCGTTCCGTCCCGCGGGAGGGGATCGTCGCGTTCTCTTACGTGGTCGCGGCGGCGCTCGCCGTGATCCTCATCGCGAAGAACCCGGCCGCCGAAGCGAGAGGCGTCGATCTTCTCTCGGGCAACCTGCTGTACGTCGAGGCGCGCGATCTCGTGCTCGTCGGAATCGTCGCCGGCGTCGTGCTCGCGGTTCATATCCTCCTCGCGAAGACGTTTCTGTTCGTGTCGTTCGACCGGGAGACGGCGGCCGCGACGGGGCTCCGGGCGGGATTCTACGATTTCCTCATCTATCTGACCGTCGGCGTGAGCGCCGCCGTCTCGATGAAATTCGCGGGCGTTCTCTTCGTGATCGGCTCGCTCGTGGCGCCGCCGCTCGCCGGGATGCTCGTCGCGAGGCGAACGGGAGGATTGATCGTATCGTCAGTGCTCTTCGCGACCGTTTCGTGCGTGGGAGGCGTGCCCCTCTCGATCGCGCTCGACTGGCCGACCGCGCCGACAATCGTGCTCGTCATGTGCGCGATCGTGCCCGCGGCCGCCGCGAGGCGCGCGTTCCGGTGACGGTTCCGCGGGGTCACCCCAGCGTCACCATCGCGATGCCCCCCATCGCAAGCACCGATGCGATCACCTTCCGCGTGGTAAACGGTTCCTTGAGGAAGATCGACGCGAAGATGAGAACGTAGATGGAGCTCGTCTGGTTGAGGATCGCCGCGGGGCCCGCAAGCGAGTATTTCATTCCACCGATCCAGAAGATGAGCGCGAGGTACGAGCCAAGGAGCGTGGCCGGAACGGAGTATTTCCAGTTCCGCGCCGGGCGGAAGAGGCCGAATATCCTGCGCCGCCCCGGAAGAATGAGCGCGGCGGGGATCATGACGATGAGCGCGCCGATCTGGCGCATCGTCGTCGCCCAGAGAATCGGGGAACGCTCGAGCACCGGCTTCGCGAGCACGATCCCGAACGCCACGGTCGTCATCGCGACCACGCCGCAGAGGCTCCCGACGAGGAGCTGCTTCGCCGTGGTCCCTCGGGGCGGCTCGTGGCGCGCCGCGATGAGGACCCCGACGATCACGAGCGCCATCCCCGCCCACTGCCACACCCCAAGCCGCTCCCCGAGCATGATGAAGGCGAAGAACACGATGAAGGGCGCGTAGAGACAGTCGACGATCGCCATGATGCCGGCGCCGAGCCGGTTGAGCGCCATAAGAAGAAAGGTATCCGAGATCGCGATCGCGACGACGCCGCTCGCGAAAAGGATAAGGTAATCGCGGAGCGGGGCGGGATAGAATATCTCCTGCCCCGCGATGATAACCGTCGGCACGAGCAGGACGCTCGAAAGCCCCACCCGGAACACGTTGAGGGCGAACGGGGGAATCGTCTCCCCCGATCGCTTGAGAAAGATTATCGCGGCGGCCCACATGACCGCCGTGAGAAGCGCGAAGAACATTCCCATGAAGCTCTATCGAACCTTCATTTCGTCGAGCAGCCGCTTCGCCCCGCTCATCTTGTCCATGATGAACAGGAGGTAGCGGGAATCGACGTTGATCGACCGTGTCGTTTCCTTGATGAAGAGATAATCGGACGAAATACTCTCGTAGTTCCCGTCGAACGCCGCGCCGATGCAATCTCCCTTGCCGTTCATGATCGGGCTTCCCGAGTTCCCTCCCGTGATGTCGCAGGTCGAGAGGAAATCGACAGGCACGTCGCCGAGCGCCGCGTCTTCATACACGCCGAAGTCCAGGCTCTCATAAAGCGCGAGAAGCTCCTTCGGGCAGTCGAACGGATCCTCCCCCGTGTTCTTCTCGACGACTCCGGCGAGAGACGTGATGAATTTATACGATACGGCGTCCCGCGGGCTGTAGCCTTTCACCGTCCCGTAGGTGAGGCGCATGGTGCCGTTCGCGTCGGGATAGAGATTGCCGCCCTTCCAGAGCATGAACGCCTCCATGAGACGCGGGCTCAGGCGCTGAAGAGCGCCCTGCATGGTCTTGTCCTTGTCCTCGAGGGCCTTCACTTCCTTGTCGAGCGCGACGGCGAAATCGACGAACGAATCCCCCGCCTTGAGCAGATCCTCGCGGGAGAGATCGAACATCCGGAGCCGCTCTTCCGGCGAGCCGAGCTTCGTGCCCACGTAGAGCCCGTCGAGCAACGCGTCGATCCTCTTTTCGGCCTCGGGGCCCTTCGCTCCCTGGAGCGCCGCGTCGACGGCCTCGATCCTCTGATTGTCGGGGAGATCGACCGCGCGCATGAGGAAATACTTGAGCACCCTGCGGTCCACCTGAGGATCGTAGCTCATCTGGATCATCCGGAGAGACTGCTTGAGCCGCGGAACGTCGCGATCCTGATAGCCGGGCTTCCGTTCGATGTCGTCCTTCGCCTTCTCCTCGGTCCAGCGGTCGAGCGTGGCCCCCGCGCGCAGCATCTGGCATCCGAAATTCATCTGGCCGACGATCATGTTCTTGTCCCGGTAACCCTTCTGCTCCTCGTAGAGAGCAGCGATCGCGGGCAGAACGTCGTCGTATTTCTTCTTCATGTCGGGGCTCATCTCGAGCCATTTGGAAAACGCCTGCTCGGTGTTTCGCTTCTTTTCGAGCAATCCGCCCTTCTTGAAGCCCTCGAGCATTCCTTCCCAATTCTTCATCGAGTTGTTCAGCATCATGTCGAACTGCGCGACCTTGATCTCGATACCCTCGCCGCGCTTCGCCTCCTCGCCCAGGATCGCGAGCCAGTCCTTGAACATCGCGATCCGTTTCGGATAGGAATAATCCTGCAGCTGGGAGATCGTGTACGAGCTGGCGTGGCGCCCCGTCCTACCCGGGTAGCCGATGATCATCGAGAAATCGTTCTCTTTGACGCTCTTCGTCGACATGGAGAGATGCACCGCGGGTTTGTACGGAACGTTCTCCTTCGCGTACTCGGCCGATTTCCCGTCCGGCGCGACGAACGCGCGGAGGAACGAGAAATCCCCCGTGTGGCGGGGCCACATCCAGTTGTCGACATCGCCGCCGTAATTGCCGATCGATGCGGGGGGCGCATAGACGATCCGGACGTCCTTGCACACGAAATAGGTGAAGAGCTTGTACTGCATCCCCTCGAAGAACGGGACGACCCTGCACTCGACGTCGCGCCCTTCCTCGCCGTATTTGACGATCTCCTTGATTCGCTTCTCGATCGCGTTGAAGCGATCGAGATCGCCCATGCTGTCGTTGACGGCGGAGAGCACCTTCCGGGTCACGTCCTCGATCGAGACGAGCACCGAGGCGCGGTATCCGGGCGCCGGGATCTCCTCTTCGTAGCTCGCCGCGTTGAAGCCGTCGACGATGTAGTTGTGTTCGGCCGTGCTCGTCCGCTGGAGAGCGCCGAAGGCAACGTGGTGATTCGTGAGGATGAGAGCGTTCGGCGACACGAACGAGCCGGTGCCCCCTCCGAGGCTCACGATGGCCCGTGCTATGCCGCCCCCGCTCGCGTCATAGATCTGCTTCGGCGAGAGCTGGAGGCCCATCGCCTGCAGATCCTTCCAGGGAAGCTTGTCGAGATTGTCGATCGGCCACATTCCCTCGTCGGCGAGGAGCATCGCCGGAACGGCCATGATGATCGCGGCGAACAGCAGCGCATTGAGCCTGGCACGCATGAACGAACCTCCTTCAGAAGCCATACCTCAAACCGGTCAAGAATCGGGATGGTACCACTCCCGGAGGGGGTTCGACAATGGGGATTCGAGAGCGGATTCGAGAGCGGAAAGGGATCAGTACTCCTGGAGCACCTTTTCCCACTGCCGGGCGAGCTCGATCTTTTTCGTCACGAGCTCGACGATCTGCCGGTTGGTGCTCTTTTCCTTGAGCTCCCCCCACTGACCGATCGCTTTCGAGACATCGCCGAGGCGCGCGTGCAGGTACCCCATGATGAACAGCGCTTTTTGATTCTCGGGCCGCAGCAGCCGGGCCTTCGTGAGATAGATGAGGGCCTCGCTCAGCTTGTCCATCTTGTAGTAGATCTCGCCGAGCATGCGGAGCGCTTCGAAACACTCGGGATCGAGCTGGAGCGCCTTCTCGAACTGGGCGGCGGCTGTTTCGAGATTGAGCCTGCCGTAGTATTCCCTGCCGCTCCGCAGAAAATCCTCGAGGCGGCCTTCCGTGTCCGTTCCGGAAGCGGCGGCGGTTTCCGCGTTGACGAGCTCGATGACTCCCATTACCACGAGGCCGTAGATGAGCTTGCTCGTCGAGAAGAGATCCCCCGCGCCCGCGTCGTTCACTTCCTTGACGGAGCGCTTCCCGTCGATGAGAGATAGTATCTCCCACTCGCGCGGCTTGAGATTGAGGCGCTGGCCCTGCTGGACGACGGCGCTCAGCTTGAAGATGGAATGCCGCGAAGGCACCTTGCCGCTGATGTTCGACCACTCGTCGATCCGGCGGGCGCCTTCGAGGATGAGATTCTCCGTATTGAGAGGAATCACGATGTCGCGGCGCTGGTCGATCTCTTCCTCGATGAAACGGCACTCGCCGCGATCCCACTTGAATATATCGTAGACGCATTCGCGGATGCAATTCGCGAGAAAATTCTCGAGATGCCCGCGGGCGGCGATGTGCTCTCCCTCGAGGCAATCGATGAGCGTCGGATACTTGGGCAGCGCGTTCTCGACGCGCGCGATGGAGCCTTCGTCGATGACTCCCCAGTCGGCGAGGAGCGTCGAGATCGACCGGGGCACCCGGTCGTGAATCACGGCGAAACACGTATCGCCGCCCCGAAAGATGACCTGCGCTTCCTTGCCCTCGGGACCCTCGGTGACGATGAGGCGCCCCGTCTTCTTGTTGATATGAAGCACCTGGAAGAGATCGAAAAGCCCCAATTCCTTTATCGACGACTGAATGGTCATAGCGGATCATCCTCTTCGAGTGAAATATCCGAAAGCGCTTCGATCAACGCATGCGCGGAATCGTCTCCGGCGCTCGCCGCCGCGGGCGCGGTCTTTCGGTCGGCCGGCGCCGCGGCGAAAGCCGTTTTGCGATCGGTCGCTGCGGCGGAAACCAGTTTCCGTTCCGCCGGCGACGACGCCGCGGGAACGGTACCCGGATTCGCGTTGGTACCGGGTCCTCTCTCGCCGATCTTTTTCATGCCCCTTTCGACGAGGGATACGAGCGATTCCTTGATTTTATCGAATCTCCGCCCGATGCCGCACTGGAGGAGCTCGATGAGGTCATCCTCGGGCTCGACCGGCATCTGCGCGACGACCTTCGCCGAAGTCATGCGCTGGCGCTCGCCCATCGCGAGGAAAAACGCGAGACCGGTGTAGCGCGGCGAGATCTTCGCCGCTTCGAGAACGACGTTGATTGCCCCCTGAAAATCCTCCTCGCGAAGGAATATGAGCGACTTGAGATAGAGCGCGTCGCTGTGATTCTTATCGAGCGATAGTGCGCTCTCGATGTCGAAGAGCGCAAGCGTGAGGCGATTCATCTTGTAGTTCAGGATCGCGTGTTTTTCATACAGGAGCGGGCTCTTCCCTATGAACGCTTCGAAGCGCTGGATGAGATTCTCCGCCATCATGTACTCTTCCTTGAGCAGATAGCAGTTCAGGAAGTTGTAGTTGAGCTCCTGATGATAGATCTTGAGGTTCAGGCCTTTCTTGAACATCCGCTCCGCTTCCTCCTTGAGGCCTACCTGGTAGAGAAGCACGCCGAGGTTGTTCATCGTGTCGGCGTCGGCGGAGTTGAGCCGGAAGGCCTGGAGATAGCAGAGCGCCGATTCGTAGTACTCTCCCTTGAGATGATACACGCATCCGAGGAGCCGGTACGCCTCGACGTTCTCGGCGTTCGCCTCGAGCGTCTTCAGGAACGCTTCGGCGGCGGCGTCCATCGAGCCTTCGGTGACGTGGATCTTGCCGATTTCTATATGTACGCGATCGGCGTCCGGCATGTCCCGAAGCGCTTTCTGAAACTCCTTCAGCGCTTCCTTTGAGAATCCGCGCTCCCGGTACGCCATGCCGAGGGTGAACGACGTGCTTTCGAGGCTCGCGACCTCCTTGCCCGCGTTGTTCCGCGACGCCTCCCCCGCGCTTCCCGCCCCACAGCCCGAAAGGGCCAGGTTCGCCTCCGTGTTCTGGAACGACGGATTCAGGCGGGACGCCACCCGGCTCTCCTCGAGCGCTTCCTGGAGCTGTCCGTTGTCCCCGTACGCGAACGAAAGAAGGAAATGGGACCTCCAGTAATCGGCGTCGAGCTTGATCGCCGCGTTGAGCTCGGCGATCGCCTCATCGGTCCGGCCGATGTTGTAATAAACCTCGCCGAGGTCCGTATGGAACACAGCCGATTTCGCGAAGTTCACCCCGATATAGAGGTAGTGCTCGAGCGCCTGCTGATAGAGACCCTGCGCCTTGAGCGTTATGGCGAGATGGAATCGCGCCATCGTGTGGTCGGGATTTTTCTCGACGACGGCGCCGAGCATCTCCGCCGCCTCGCGGAAGCGTCCCATGTTCTGGAAGCTCACGCCGAGGCGCAGCATCGCTTCGAAGTTCTCCGGATCCCGCTTTACCTCGTCGCGCCACCGGCGCACGTCCGCATCCTCGAGACCGGTCTCCGCAAACACGTACTGGAGGTTCTCCCGCGCGAGGTCGAACTTCGGATCGACCTTGAGCGCTTCCTTGAACTGCTCCATCGCCTCCTCGTACATCCCCTTGCGGAAGTAGACCACGCCGAGGTTGTTGAGCGCGCCGGGATCGTTCCGCTCGACGCGGGAAGCGAATCCCAAAAGAACCTTCCGTTCTTCATCCCTCAGTTCGGGCATGTCCCGTCCTTTCACCGAACCGTCAGGCCGTCGGCACCTGGTTGAATACCTTCGCGATCACTTCGACCACGCGAGCGGAGTTGAACGGCTTGATGAGGAAATCCTTCGCGCCGGCGGTGATCGCTTCCTGGACGAGCGCCTGCTGTCCGAGCGCGCTGCACATGACGATCCTCGCCTTCGAATCGAACTCCATGATCTTGCGAACCGCGTCGATTCCGTTCATCTCGGGCATGATGATGTCCATCGTCACGAGGTCGGGACGGAGCTCCATGTACTTCTCCACCGCCTTGGCGCCCGTATCCGCCTCGCCGACGATCTCCATTCCATTCTCGACGAGAATATCGGAAATCATCTTCCGCATGAAAATCGCATCATCTACGATAAGTACTCTGAGTTTCACTGGTGTACTCCCTTCCTGTCAGTCGACTCCGATGGCTTCAAAAATGGTATCCAGCGATTCCTGTGTCGGAACGAAGAAGAGAAAACCTTTGCATCCGTTCGCTCCGAGGGTGAATGCGGTCTCGAGGACGAGCGCGTAGTCGGACTCCATACTGAGGTCCACGAGCACCGAATCCATAATGGCGCCGAGCATGTCGTGGGACACCTGCGGCACCGATTGCATGATCTTTCTATTGACGAACGCGGAGAGCGCGGTCAGGTAGCTCCCGCACATGATGTTGCCGATCTCCTTGAGAACCGAGAGGGAATACTCGTCCCAGAGCTTCTCGTCCATCTGCGACTTCCCGGTCGCGAGCTCGACGAGCCGCTTCGCCTCGGGATGCGGGAAAATGAGGAACATCATCCCCCGGAATCCCTCGCTGTACCCTTCGATGTAAACGACGGATACCATCGACTCGGGGCCGTTGAAGAAATTGTAGATGATCTTCAAGGGGATGAGATCGACGCTCGTGATGTTGACGTCGATCCGCTTCTTGAGCAGTTTCGCGAGCCCCGTGACGGCGTGCCCCGCGCCGATGTTCCCGAGCTCCTTGAGAGCGTCAATTCTCAGATACGACGGCCTTTTGATCGGACTCATACGCGCACCTTCCTTCGAAGAGAATGTGTGGATCCCAGATGAACGCCACTTTGCCGCTTCCGAGAACGGTTGCGCCCGATATCCCCCGCAAGCCTCTGAAGAGCGGCGGTAAAGCCTTAATCACAATATCCTGCTGGCCGATGATGCTGTTGACGACGACGGCGAAACGCCGCGTTCCCGTATCGATGATGATGACCTTCGCGTAGCGATCGCTTCCCGATTCGAACGGAAGGCCGAAGATATCGTCCGGCATGAGAACCGGGACGACGCCGTCCTCCCCCGGAAGAACGAGATCTCCCCGGACGGTCTTGAGCGAGCCCTGTTCGAACCGGCTCGTTTCCTTGACATACTCGATCGGAATCGCGTGAACGTCCGGCCCGACCGAGAAGAGCAGCGCCTTTATGATCGAAAGATTGATCGGAAGCAGAAGCGTGACGGTCGTTCCCTTGCCGGGCGTGCTCCGGATATGTATCGAGCCGCCCAGGGAGTCGACCGTTTTCTTGACGATATTCATGCCCATGCCGCGCCCCGAGAGCTTGTCGACCGATTCGGCCGTGGTGAACCCGGCCATCGTGATGATGCGGCATACGTCGTCCTCGGTGAGGTCGGACGCCCTGCCCTTGGCGATGCCCGCGGCGACCGCCGCGCGTGCCACCTTGTCCAGATCGATGCCGCACCCGTCGTCCGAAACCTCGAGCGCCACGTTGTTCCGCTCGCGGCGGGCGCTCAGCGCGAGGCGCGCCTCCTCGGATTTTCCGGCGGCGCGGCGCTCGGACGGGGTCTCGATCCCGTGATCGATCGCGTTGCGGATAAGATGAACAAGCGGATCGACCATGCTTTCCAGCACGACCCGGTCGAGGCCGATCTCCGCGCCCGCGATTTCGAACTTCACCTGTTTTCCGGTCTCGTGCGAAACGTCGCGCACGAGTCTGTTGAAGCGCTGGAAAACCTGGCCCGCGGGAATGAGCCGCGCTTCCATGACCTCTTTCTGGATTTGCGATATGAGCCTCCACGAGATCGCGAGCTCGTCGAGAAGCGGCTTCGAGCCGAGCACGCTCGCAAGGGCGCTGAACCGGATGCGGGAGATCGTGAGCTCGCCGACGAGATCCATGATCCGATCGAGCCGCTCGAGATCCACCTTGGTCGAGGTAATACGCCGGCTCAGGCTTTCGGGAGAACCCAAACCGGTCTCCGGCGGGGAAACCGGCCGCGTGATAGGACCCGCCTGATCGGGCGTATCCGAAATGCTCGAGAGCAGAACGAGCGCCTCGCCGAGAAGGCGAACGCTCCGCGAGTTCTTCGCGCCGGAATATGCATCCTGTCCGACCGCATCGGTTGCGCGGTCTCCGGCGGCTTCCGCGGTTTTCGCGGTTTCGGTGCCGTCGCCGCCGCCTTCCTCCACCGCACACCGGACGAGCTTCTTCAGAATATCCACGACCCCGAGCATGCAACCGATCTTCGCCACGGTGACTTCGCCGCCCTGGCGCAGGCCGTCGAGAGCGCTTTCGAGCGCATGACTCGCCTCGACGATCTCTTCGTAGCCCATGGCGCCCGAATTCCCCTTGAGGTTGTGCGCGTTCCTGAAGAGCTCATGGATCGTCGCGAGAGGCTCCGCCGCGGACTCGAGACCGACAAGGCCGTTCTCGAGCGCCTGGAGCGCGTCTCCGGCTTCGCTCGTATAGAGATCCTTGTAATCACTTACGTTCATGCACGCACTCC
>Ga0265296_1004738_pt1 | contig 11637 bp, 10 predicted proteins | sample MunlanPumphouse1_FD_189073 | JGI IMG/M metagenome (GOLD analysis project Ga0265296, IMG submission 189073) | Groundwater microbial communities from a municipal landfill in Southern Ontario, Canada - Pumphouse #1 | ecosystem: Environmental > Aquatic > Deep subsurface > Groundwater | place...
ATGGGGGTTCCCGCCCGCTATGTCTCGGGCCACCTCAGCCGCCAGGACGGCCAGCACGACCAGGACGCCGCCCATGCCTGGGCCGAGGCCTGGGTCGAGAACCTGGGCTGGGTCGGGTTCGATCCGGCCAACGGCATCAGCCCGACCGAACACTATGTGCGCGTCGCCGTGGGTCTGGACGCGCGCGGGGCCACGCCGATCCGGGGCACCAGCTATGGCGGCGGTCACGAGACCCTGACGGTCGCCCTGAATGTGCGGCCTGTGCAACAGACCCAACAACAACTGCAGTCGCGCGGATGGCCCTGATAGGCATGACGCGCGAATCTGTTAGCGTCATCGGATTCGCAGCGCGGGGAGCGAATAGAGCGAAGTGACCTATTGCGTAGGCATGCTGGTGGACGAAGGGTTGGCGATGATCGCCGACACGCGCACCAATGCGGGCGTGGACAACATCTCGTCCTACCGCAAGCTGCACATCTACAAGTCGGCGGGCGAGCGGCTGCTGGCGGTGGCGACGGCGGGCAATCTGTCGGTGACCCAGACGGCGCTGGCCATGGCTGCGGCGGGGGTGAAGCTGCCCGACTCGGTCGATCTGGAAACGCTGGAGACCGCCCCCACCCTGTTCCGCGCCGCCCAGATCCTGGGTCACGCCATGGCCAGCGTGCGGGCCACCATCAACACCCCGGCCTCGCCGACGGCCGATGCGCTGAACGTCAACGCCTCCATGCTGCTGGGCGGCCAGATCGCGGGCGGCAAGATGGGGCTGTATCTGATCTATGGTCAGGGCAACTTCATCGAGTGCGGGCCGGACACCCCCTATCTGCAGATCGGCGAGCTGAAATACGGCAAGCCCATTCTGGACCGCGCCCTGCACAGTTCGACGACCTTGTCCGAGGCGGTGAAGCTGGGGCTGATCTCGTTCGATTCGACCATTCGTTCGAACATCGCCGTCGGTCCGCCGCTGGACCTGATCGTCATGCCGCGCGACCAGCTGACGGGGATGGAGCGGCGCATCGACGTCGACGATCCCTATTTCCGCGACCTGGGCCGTCGTTGGTCCGAGGCCCTGGCCTCCGCACACAAGGCCATGCCCGATCCGACCTGGCTGGACCTGGACCAGACGCCGGCCCCGAGGACGATGACCGTCGTCGGCTAATTAAGACTGCGAGTTGTTCGCAATTTGCTTGTGCGACATATTGAAGCTGGTTATTGCGACCGCATCGCAAAATCAGACCAAAAGGTCGCAACAATATGTCCGACTCCCGCGCCGCCTCCCTTCGTGCGCTCCTGTTCGTCTCCAGCGCCGCTGGCATGCTGGTCTCCGCCCCCGCTCTGGCCGCTGACGTGATCGCCGAGGACGGCGTGGTCGTCACGGCGGACCAGCAACAGCCCGCCAACCTGGGCACGATCGACGTCAACGGTCAGCGCGTCAGCCGCGAGCCGCAATCCTCCAAGTTCGTCGCGCCCCTGTTCGATACGCCGCGCAGCGTCACCATCATCCCGCAACAGGTCATCGAACAGATCGGCGCGACCTCGTTGCAGGACCTGCTACGCACCTCGCCGGGCATCACCTTCGGCGCAGGCGAGGGTGGTCAGCCCTTGGCCGACCGTCCGTTCATTCGCGGCCAGTCCTCGGGCAACAACATCTTCGTCGACGGCATCCGCGATTCGGGCGGCCAGCAGCGCGAAGTCTTCAACCTGGAACAGGTCGAGGTCATCAAGGGGCCGGACTCGGCCTATTCCGGCCGGGGTTCCGGCGGTGGCTCGATCAATCTGTCGTCCAAGTCGCCGAAGCTGGTGGACTTCACCAACGTCTCGCTGGGCGGCGGCACGGACAACTACTGGCGCGGCACGATCGACCAGAACTGGCGCATCAGCGACACCGCAGGCTTCCGCATCAACGTCCTGTCGGCCTCGGGCGATGTGGCGCGTCGCAACGCCGTCGATTACGACAAGCTCGGCGTCGCCGCCTCGTTCGCCGTGGGCATCGACACGGATACGACCGCCACGCTCAGCCTGAACTACCTCGACAGCAACCAGATGCCCGACTACGGCATCCCGCTCTACACCAAGCGGGGCGGCGCGACGGCGCCGCGCGAGAATGCCGAAGGCATTCTGAACGTGCCGTACGACACCTTCTACGGCCTGACTGCGCGCGACTATCTGAACAATACGGTCAAGAGCGCCACCCTGGTGCTGGAGCACCGGCTGACGCCGAACCTGACACTGCGCAACAGCACGCGATATGCCGAGACGTTGAACGACTATGTCGTCACCAACCCTGGCGACGGCGGCGCCGCCGTCCTGATCGGCGACACCTGGTGGATGAAGCGGGGCCTGAAATCGCGCTGGAACCCTGTCGATACGACCGCCAACGTCACCGAACTGTTCGGCACGTTCAACACCGGCGCCATCAAGCACAGCTTCAGCCTGGGCGCCGAGTTCAGCCACGAGGTCAACGACAACGCGTCCTGGACCGTGACGTCCCTGACGGGCACGGCCTGTCCTGCGCCGCTGACCGGCGTGGACTGCGCCCCGCTTTACAATCCCAATCCGAGCGATCCTTGGACGGGCACAAAGGTTCGGGGCGCCGTGACCCGCAACACCACCGACACCAAGGCCGTCTACGGCTTCGACTCTATCGAGATCGGCGACAAGTGGCTGGTGAACCTCGGCCTGCGCTGGGACGACTATTCGGTGGACGGCGTCGCCTCCACCGGTGCACCGGTCGCCGAAGCCTCGTGGGACTTCGTGAACTATCAGGTGGGCGTGGTTTACAAGCCGACCCAGAACACAAGCCTCTATGGCTCGGTGTCCACGTCCTCGACCCCTCCGCCTGTCAATGGCGGCGACGGCAACTCCAGCGCTACGCCTGCGCAGTCGATCCTCGATCCCGAAGACACCACCAGCTACGAGATCGGAGCCAAGGCCAGCCTGTTCCGCGACCAACTTCAACTCAGCATCGCAGCCTTCAGTCTAAACCGCGAGAACGCTTCGGTCGTGGTCGATGGGTTCGCCCGACCGGTCGGGGAAGTCGAGGTCAAAGGCGTCGAGATCGGCGTTTCCGGCAACATCACGCCGGCCTGGCAAGTCTTCGGAGGCTATACCTTCCAGGACAGCGAACTCGTTCAGGCGGCGGATACCAACGTCAACGAAGGCGATCCGCTGGCCAACACACCGAAGAACAGCGCAAGCCTTTTCACCACCTATCGCCTGCTGCCCAAGGTGGTTCTGGGCGGCGGCGTCTATTATGTCTCGCGATCGAATGGCGGCAATCAGGGCGGCGCCGGCGGTGGGGCGAACGGCATTTACGCTCCGGCCTATACCCGCCTCGACGCCTTTGCCTCCTACGACCTGACGGATCGCGCCACCCTGCAGCTGAACGTGCAGAACGCGGCGGACGAGGACTACATCATCCGCACCAACGGCGTTCACCACGCCGATCCGGCGCCGGGGCGTTCGGCCACCCTGGCCCTGAACCTGCGCTTCTAAAGGCCGCCTACGCAGCCTATCCTGACGGCCCCGCGATCCCCCGCGGGGCCGTTGCCTTTTTCCCAGCGAGGCCGTCGTGCTGCTGCAGATCCCGGAAGTCTTCTCCAAGGCCGAGGTCAAGGCCCTGCGCGCGCGGCTGGACGCCGGTCCCTGGGCCGACGGCAATATGACCTCGGGCCATCAGTCGGCGACGGCGAAGAAGAACCTGCAACTGCCCGAGGATTCGGAGGTCGCCAAAGAGGTTTCGGCCCTGGTGGTCCAGGCTCTGAACGCCAATCCGATGTTCGTGGCGGCGGCCTTGCCGCACACGATCTTTCCGCCTCTGTTCAACCGCTATGAGGGAGGCGGCGAGTTCGGCCTGCATGTCGACAACGCCATCCGCCAGGCGCGCGGGGGCGGGGCGTTGCGCATCCGTAGCGACCTGTCGGCGACCCTGTTCCTGTCCGAGCCTGAGGATTACGACGGCGGCGAACTGATCATCGAGGAGATGTACGGGTCGCAGTCGATCAAGCTGCCGGCCGGCGATCTGGTCCTGTATCCGTCCAAGAGCCTGCACAGCGTCACGCCGGTGACGCGCGGGGCGCGGGTGTCGTCCTTCATGTGGCTGCAGAGCCTGGTCCGCGACGACGCCGACCGCGAGACGCTGTTTCGCCTGGACATCGCCACCCAGCGGGTCGGGCTGGAGAAGGGGCCCAAGGATCAGGCGGTGATCGAACTGACCGGCGTCTATCATAATCTGCTCAGGCGCTGGGCCGAGGTCTGAGGCGCAAGGTGTCGCGGCGCTGCTGAATGCTATTGCAACCCGTTCGCAACAATGGCACAGCGACGGCGTGACCGAACTCGCCACACAGCGTCAGGCCGAAACCGCAGCCAAGGGCCCTAAACCCAAGGCGGCGCTGAACGGCGCGCGGTCGTTCTGGCTGAAGCAGCTTCATAGCTGGCACTGGATTTCGGCGGCGGTCAGCCTGGTGGGCATGATCCTGTTCGCCGTCACCGGCATCACCCTGAACCACGCGTCCTCGATCCCCGGCAATCCTGTCACGGTCGAACAGACCGCGACCCTGCCGGCGCCCCTGCTGGCGCGGCTGGCGGCCTTCCCTCAGGAAACGACCGATCCCGTCCCCGACGCCGTCGCGCGCTGGGCGTCCGAGGCGCTGAAGGTCGAGATCGCCGGCAAGCCGACCGAAACCACGCCGGACGAAGTCTATGTCGCCCTGGCCATGCCCGGCGGCGACGGGTGGGTGACCATCGACCGTTCAAACGGCGAGACCCTGCACGAGAAGACGACCCGTGGCTGGATCGCCTACCTCAACGACCTGCACAAGGGCCGCAACGCCGGCTCGGTCTGGTTCTGGTTCATCGACGTCTTCGCCGTCGCCTGCACCATTTTCGCCCTGACGGGGCTGGGCCTGATGTTCCTGCACGCCAAGGGTCGGCCCTCGACCTGGCCGCTGGCGGCGTTGGGCCTGCTGATCCCCGTCGTCATCGCCCTGATCTTCATTCACTGACGAGTATTCCGATGCGCCTGCTCCCCATCGTCATCACCACAGTCGGTCTCGCCGCCGCAGCGCCCGCCATGGCCGCCGACCTGACGGTGTCGGTCGAGATTCCGCGCCTGAACACCGCCTCCTATCACCGCCCCTATGTCGCCGTGTGGATCGAGAAGCCGGACCAGTCGGCCGAGCGGACCCTGGCGATCTGGTACCAACAGACCCGCAACAACGAGGGCGACGGCAAGGACTGGCTGAAGGATCTGCGCACCTGGTGGCGCAAGGGCGGCCGGGCCATGAGCCTGCCGGCCGACGGCGTCTCGGGCGCCACGCGCGCGCCGGGTCGCCAGACGATCACCGTGCCCGCTGCGCGTCTGCGCAACCTGCAACCCGGACAGTACAACATCGTCGTCGAGGCGGCCCGCGAACTGGGCGGCCGCGAGGTCGTGCGCGTGCCCTTCCGCTGGGGCGCCGCCAACACCGGCGCCGGAACCGGCTCAACCGAACTGGGCGCCGTGCGCGTCGCCGTCTCTCGCTAAGGAACAGACCCATGAAGAAGACGATCGCCCTTCTGACCCTCGCCGCCGCTCTGGCCGCCCCCATGGCCGCCCAGGCCCACCGAGCCTGGCTGGCGCCGACCGCCACGACCCTGTCGGGCACGGACGCCTGGGTCGGGTTCGACGCCGGCATGTCGAACCAGGTGTTCAACCCCGATCACGCCGCCATGCGCCTGAACGGCCTGGCCATCACGGCGCCGGACGGTTCGGCGGTTCAGCCCGAAAACGCCATGCAGGGCCGCTATCGCTCGACCTTCGACGCCCACCTGACGCAGAACGGCACCTACAAGATCGCCAATGTCTCTGCCGGCATCATGGCCAGCTACAAGCTGAACGGCGAACAGAAGCGCTGGCGTGGCGCAGCGGCCGAATATCCGGCGGCCCTGCCACAGGGCGCGACCGACGTGCAGGCGACCCGCACTGCCAGCCGCATCGAGACCTTCGTCACCCTGAACAACCCGACCGACACCGTCTTCAAGACGACCGGCGAAGGGCTTGAGATGGTTCCCGTGACCCATCCCAATGATCTGGTGGCTGGCGAGCCCGCCACCTTCAAGCTGATGAACAATGGCCAGCCGGCGTCGGGCCTGGAGGTCACCGTGGCGCGCGGCGGCCTGCGCTATCGCGACAATCCTGAGGAATCGACCGTCATGACCGGGGCCGACGGCGCCTTCACCGTGACCTGGCCGGAAGCGGGCATGTACTGGCTGAACGCCTCGGTCCGCACCGAAGGTCAGGGCGAAACGCTCGGTTCCAACGCCAGCTATGTAGCGGCGATGGAAGTCCTGCCCTAAGCGAGCAGGATGTCCGACACACCCTTCTCGCGCGGTTCGCGCGCCGCTCCACCCACGGTCAATCTCGGTGACGCCAGCCCTCTGGCCGACCGCGCCGACAACCGGGTTCTGGTGCCCGTCATCGAGGGGGCGCCGCCCCGTCCGCCCAGCGACCTGATCCGCTCGCTGGGCGGGGAAACCATGGGCACGACCTGGAGCGCGCGGGTGATCGCACCTCCAGGCGTGGGCGAGGCCGCGATCCAGGATGCGATCGAACAGGAGCTGGCGGCCGTCGTCGGCCTGTTCAGCCCGTGGCAGCCGTCCAGCGAGATCAGCCGGTTCAATAATGCGCCCGCCGGGTTCTGGGCGGTGTCGCCGCCGTTCTGGGTTCTGCTGGATGCGGCGATGACCCTGGGCGACGAGACGAACGGGGCGGTCGATCCGACCCTGGGCGCCCTGGTCGATCTGTGGGGCTTCGGCCCGCCGGGACCGCGTTCGGCCCTGCTTCCGGTTCCGTCCGACGAAGAGATCGCGGCGGCCATGGCCGTGTCCGGCTGGCAGAAGCTGCGGCTGAATCCCGATGCGCGCGGCGTTATGCAGATGGGCGGGATGAAGCTGGACTTCTCCGGCATCGCCAAGGGTCATGCGGTGGACCGGGTGTCCGACCGACTGATGGCGATGGGCGCGACCTCGCACCTGATCGAGATCGGCGGTGAACTGAAGGGGCGCGGCGTCAAGCCGGACGCCCAACCCTGGTGGGTCGAGATCGAACGGGTCGAGGGTTCGCCCGCGCCTCACACCGTGGCGGCCCTGTTCGATTTGGCCGTGGCGACCAGCGGCGACTATCGCCGGGCGTTCCGGCATGACGGCCGGCTGTATCCCCACACCATTGATGGCTCAACCGGCCGTCCGGTCAGCAACAATCTGAGCTCGGTCACGGTGCTACACGCCTCGGCCATGATGGCCGACGCCTACGCCACGGCGCTGACGGTCATGGGGCCGTTCGACGGGCCTGAGTATGCCGAGGCGCTGGGCCTGATCGCCCACTTCGTCGAGCGCACCGAGCGCGGGCCGGTCGAGCGGATGACGCCGGCCTTCGCCGCCCTGATGGACGATCCCGACGGAGATCGGCCGGGGTGACAGCCGATCCGCAGCGCTGGCTGTGGGCGGTCGGGGCTTTGGTGCTTTGGCTGGCCCTGATCGCCGTCATCGTCTGGCGCGAACGCCGGGCCAAGGCCCAGGCGCGCGCGCGGTCCGACGCCTTTGCGGGCGCTGGGGCGGGGGCGGGCGAGGGCCAGGCGGTGCTGATCGCCTTCGCCAGCCAGACGGGCTTCGCCGAGGAACTGGCCTGGATGACGGCGCGCGCCTTGAGCGACGGCGGCGTGGGCGCGCGGGTGTCGTCCTTCGCCGATCTGGACGTCCAGACCCTGAAGGCGACAGACCGCGCGCTGCTGATCGTCTCCACGACGGGCGAGGGCGATCCGCCCGACAGCGCGGCTCGGTTCGTGCGCAAGGCCATGGGCGAGACGGCGGATCTGTCCGGTCTCCGCTTCGGCCTGCTGGCGCTGGGCGACCGTAGCTATGACCAGTTCTGCGGCTTCGGGCATGCGGTGGACGGCTGGCTGAGGCGGTCGGGCGCCGAACCCCTGTTCGACACGGTCGAGGTCGACAATGGCGAGGCCGGCGCCATCCGCCACTGGCAGCACCAGCTGAACCAGATCACCGGCAGCGTCACCGCTCCCGACTGGACCCCGCCTGCCTACGACCCCTGGCGGCTGGTCGAACGGACCCTGGTCAACCCCGGCAGTCCCGGCGGCGAGGCGTATCATCTGGCGTTCGAAGCCGTGGGCGCGGCGCCCGACTGGTCGGCCGGCGACATCGCAGAGGTCGGCCTGCCCGCGCGGGACGGCGTCACGCCGGGCTCGCGCGAATATTCCATCGCCTCCCTGCCGTCTGACGGCCGGGTCGAGTTCCTGATCCGCCTGATGCGCCATCCCGACGGCGCGCCCGGCCTGGCCTCGGGCTGGCTGACGCAAGACCTGGCGCTCGGCGGTGAGATCGGTATGCGGCTGCGCACCAACCGCAGCTTCCACGGCCCGGCGGACGAGACGCCGATGATCCTGATCGGCAACGGCACGGGCATCGCCGGTCTGCGTGCGCACCTGAAGGCGCGGACCGCGGTGGGCGGGGCGTGGCTGCTGTTCGGCGAACGGACGCAGGAGCACGACGCGTTCTTCGATGCGGAACTGCAGGCTTGGCTGGCGTCGGGCGCGCTGAAGCGGCTGGACCGGTGTTTCTCGCGCGCCGCGGGCGACGGGCGATATGTGCAGGACCTGGTTGCGGGCGCGGCGGACGCGTTGCGCGACTGGGTCGAGCGCGGGGCGGCGGTCTACGTCTGCGGCAGTCTCGAAGGGATGTCGCAAGGCGTGCATGCCGCGCTGGAAGATGCGCTGGGCGCGGACGTGATGCTCACGATGCTGGAAGACGGCCGCTATCGGCGCGATGTGTACTGAAACTTCAAAAGTCCCGTCATCCTAGGCCTTGTGCCTAGGATCCATACGCTCCGTCGATGACGGTGAGCCACGGCCGTCACCGGGAATCTGGATCCTCGCCACAAGGGCGAGGATGACAATTCAGAGGTTAGGCCAACCGCCCCAACAGTTCCGCCGCGAAGCTGGACAGGGTGTCGTCGCGCGCGCCCATGACGATGATACGGTCTCCCGGCTGAGCGATCTCCACGATCCGGTCGCCGCACGCCGCGCGCGTGGCGAGCGCCTCGGCCTGACGCCCGGCCGCGCGGACGCCGGAGGCGATGTCTTCCGATCCCACGCTGCGGTCGGTGGTCCCGCCGTAATAGACCGGCTCAGGCATCAGCAGCACGTCGTCCTCGCGCATCAGGCCGGCGAAGCCGTCGATGAACTCCGACTTCATCAGCTTCAGCGGGCCGAAACCATGCGGCTGGAACAGGATCAGCAGACGCCCGTCGAAGGCGTGCAGGGTCTTCAGCGTGGCGGCGATCTTGTCGGGGTTGTGGGCGAAATCGTCGATGACGGTGATGTCGCCGGCCGTCCCGACCACCTCCATGCGGCGACGGATGCCGGCGAAGCTTTCCAGCGCCTTGACCGCCTCGCTGGTCGGCACGCCCAGCGCCCTGGTCGCGCCCAGCGCCGCCAGCGCATTGGCGACATTGTGGGCGCCGGGGACGTTCAGGATGACGTCGTGCTCGCTCCAGCCCTCGATCAGGCGGAACTTCATGCCGGCGGGCAGGGGCGTCAGATCGTGGGCGGACAGGTCGGCCTTCTCCTCGCCCAGGCCGAAGGTGATGGCCTTGCCGGCCGGCAGCGTCTGGGCCAATTCTTGGGCCAGGGCCGCCGTCTCGGGATTGTCGAGGTTCAACACGGCCGTCGTCGCGCGGGCGGTGAAGCCGCCGAACAGGTCTCGCAGCTCTTCCATCGACTTGTGGTCCAGCGAGATGTTGGAGACCACGGCGACCGTCGGGTCGTAGCCGGCGATGGAGCCGTCGCTTTCGTCCACCTCCGACACGAACAGGTCCGGTCCGCCGATCAGGGCGCTGGCGAACGGATGGTCGGCGTCGGTGAAGTTCTTCATCACCGCCCCGTTCATGACGGTGGGGGCGCGGCCCGTCTGATGCAGGATCCAGGCGATCATGCCGGTGATGGTGGACTTGCCGCTGGTGCCCGCCACGCCGACCGAGGTCGAGGCCGCGTTGAAGATTTCGCTGAGCAGCTGGGGGCGCGTCTTGATGATCGCGCCGGCGCGTTTCGCCGCGCCGATGTCGGGCACCGTCTCCTCAATGGCGCCGGTGGCGATCACGGTCTGGTCGGCTCGGGTGACGCCCGATCCATCCTGGGGGTGCAGGGTGACGCCGTGGGCGCGCAGCCAGTCAAACTTCTCGGGCGTGCGGCCCTGGTCCAGTGCGCGGTCTGAGCCTTCGATCGCGGCGCCGCGCGCCTGGACGATCATAGCCAGGGGCAGCATGCCCGACCCGCCGATGCCGCAGAAGAAATAGGAGGCGTCTTGGTTCATGCCCCCTTAGAACAGGGGATCGGGCCGATCCGCCAGTGGGGATCGCAAAAACGACGAAGAAGGCGCGCGTGGCGACCAATAGCTTCAAGATCGGCGTCGTCTGCGCCAGTTCGCGGTTTTCGAAAGAGCGCGCCGAGGCGGTCGAGGCCTGGATGGCCCAGAACCATCCCGACCGCGACGTGGCGGTGGTGTTTCACCCCGCCTGCTTCCTGAAACACGGCCATTTCGCCGGCGACGACCGGGCGCGGGCCGACGCCTTCGTCGAGTTCGCCAACGACCCGCGCATCGACGCCATCTGGTTCGCCCGCGGCGGCTATGGTTCGTGCCGCATCGCCGATGCGGTGATCCCGCGCCTGGACGCCGTGGCGCGCAAGAAGCGCTACGTGGGCTATTCCGATGCCGGCAGCCTGCTGGCCGGGATGTACAAGGCCGGGTTCGAACATCTGGCCCACGGTCCGATGGCGTCCGATTCAGTGCGGGACGATGCGACGGCGAAGGGCGCCCTGGCCTGGCTGACCACCGGGCAGACCGACTGGATCGAGCCGTCGCTGGCGACCGATCCACGACCGGCGGTCGCCTTCAATCTCACCATTCTGAACGAGCTGACCGGCACGGCGCTGGAGCCGGATCTCTCCGGTCACGTCCTGATGCTGGAGGAGGTTTCCGAGGCCGCCTACCGGATCGACCGGATGATGTTTCATTTGACCAGCCAGGCGAGCATCCGCCGTGTGGCCGGGATTCGCCTGGGGCGTGTTTCGGATGTCACGCCAAACGATCCTGATTTCGGACAGACTCCGGAGGAGATCGTTCGCTACTGGTGCCTCAGGTCGGGCATACCCTTCCTCGGAAGCGCCGATATCGGGCACGACGGCGCCAACAAGGTCGTGCCCTTCGGTCGCCTCTGAGGCGAACCGCGCGCGACGAAAAAGACACAGTCTCGCCACGATCCGCAGACCCGCCGTCGCCGCCCCCTCGACAGCCGAGGCGTCTCAACGTCAGATGCAGGTCCGCGGGGCGTTAGGACTTCGTTAGCCAAGGCGTTGGGGGACGCGGCGGTTTACGCCTTCTGCGATGCGGCGGTTCGTTCGGATATCGGGGGATGCCCGGACGAGCCGCCTGATCGCTCTGCGATCATCGACATGCCCGATCATCGACGTGAAGCGCCGCAAGGCTTAAGGATCGCGGGTGCGTTTCGACGAAAGATTCATCGATGAACTGAAGGCCCGCCTTCGGCCGTCCGACGTGATCGGGCGGACGGTGAAGCTGAAACGTCAGGGG
>Ga0265296_1004739_pt1 | contig 11636 bp, 5 predicted proteins | sample MunlanPumphouse1_FD_189073 | JGI IMG/M metagenome (GOLD analysis project Ga0265296, IMG submission 189073) | Groundwater microbial communities from a municipal landfill in Southern Ontario, Canada - Pumphouse #1 | ecosystem: Environmental > Aquatic > Deep subsurface > Groundwater | place: Canada...
GCCGCCGCGCGCACGCTGGTCGTCGAGCTGCTCGCCGCCCAGCTGGCCGCGCCGGTCCGCTGGGAGCAGACCGTCGACGCGCTGCTCGCCGCCCCGAGCGCGGGTGGACTGGGGATCGGCGCCGCGATCGAGCTGGCCCCGCCGCACGCCGCCGTGCTCAGCGGCCTGGTCCGCAGCGCGCTGAGCCTGCGGCCCGAGACGGCGGCCCCGGTCGAGCTGCTGCACCTGGAGCACGACCGCGACGTGGTCTTCGCGCGGGACGCGGAGCTGGCCGATCCGGAGGCGGCCGACGACGCGCCGGCTCCCGTCCCGTCGCCGCAAGGCACCCCGACGACGAGCGGCTCGTCGCCGGCCCCGAGGCCCGCCACGGACGGCACGTCACCCGCCGGGCCCCCGCCCGCCGGCACCCCGACGCCCGGCGCCGCACCCGGCCCGCCCTCCGCGTCCACCTCCGACGTGGTCACCGACCGCCCGCTCGACGCCGGCGATGCGCTGCGGTTCGTGCTGGTCACCCAGGCGCGGATCCGCACCGATCAGCTCGACGAGAGCGAGACGATCGACGAGCTGTTCCAGGGCGTCTCGTCGCGCCGCAACCAGGTGCTGATCGACCTCGGTCGCGAGTTCGCGTTGTCCGGGGCCGAGGCCGCGCAGCAGTCGACGATCGGCGAGCTGATCGCGATCCTCCGCGAGCAGGGCGAGCGCTACCGCTTCCCCGGTCCGTACCTGCGCGAGACGCTGGCCTCCGGCCTGGCCCGCGTGCTCGGACGCGCGGGGATCTCGCGCGCCGACGCCGCGCGCTACCTGCAGACGACCTGGGGGCTCGGTCCGGGACTGACCGACCAGACGCTGATCCGGCTGACGCTCGACACCCGCGACGGGCCGTCCGCGCGCGGCGAGGCGCTGGCGCGACTGGCCGAGGGCACGCCGACCAACGCCGCAGCCGGACACGCGCTGCTCGACCGCGCCGTCGCGCTCACGGCCGCCGACCTGCGGGTCCGGATCGACCGGACGTCCGCGGCCACCGAGGCCGCGACGTCGGCGGCCACGGTGGTCGCCGAGCACGTCGAGACGGCGCTGCTCGACGCGATCCGCACGCTCGCCGACGGCCTCGGTCAGCCGTTGCCGGACGTCGATCCGGCGCTCGACGCCGACGCGACGACCGCGGCTGACGAGCGGCTGGCGACGCTCGACGCCGAGCTCGGATCCGACCGGGCGCAGGCCGTCGCCCCGCGGTTCGACGCCCGCCGTCACGTTCGCCTGGACTCGGCGTGGGCCGCGGCCCGCTGGGACGCGATCCGGATCTACCACGACGTGCTCGCCGGTCGGTCGAGCGCCAACGACCACCTCGTCGCCGCCGAGCGGATCGCCCTGCACGCAGACGATCCCGCGTTGGCCGACACCTTGCGCTGGCTGCTGGACCGCGCCGCCGGGCACGGCCACGCCCCGCTCGGCGCGCTGCTGATGGCGATGGCCCACGTCGACCGCCGAGCGCTGCCGCTGGCCGGCACCCGGCCGACCGTCGACGTCGCGACCGGCAGCCTTCCCGCGATCGACGAGCGGCCCGACGCCACCCGGCCGCGCGACCTGATTGGCCGGATCACGACCGCCGACCCGCGGTTGCAGGACGACCTCGACGCCGCGCTCCGCGACGGACTGGACGAGACGCCGGACCTGCGCGGCGAGGTCGCCCTGGTCACCGGCGCCAGCCCCGGGTCGATCGCCGCCGCGCTGGTCCGCCGGCTGCTGCGCGGCGGGGCGACCGTGGTCGTCGCGACCTCGACGCTCGACCGCGCTCGTCGCCGCTGGTACCGCGAGCTCTACCGCGAGGCCGCCGGACCGGGGGCGGCGCTGCACCTGCTGCCCGCCAACCTGGCGTCGTTCGCCGATATCGATGCGCTCCTGGCGTGGCTGGCCACGCCGACCGTCGTCCAGCGCCAGCGGCCCGACCTGGAGCTGCCGCCGCTGACGCCGACGATCGTCGCGCCGTTCGCCGCCGTCAGCACCGAGGGCGACCTGCGCGACGCGGGCGCCGCGTCCGAGGCCGCGCTGCGGCTGCAGCTGCTCGGCGTCGAACGGCTGATCGCCGGGATCGCCGGTCGGACGGTCCCCGGACGCCCCGCGACCGTCCTGCTGCCGTTGTCGCCCAACCACGGCGACTTCGGCGGCGACGGCCCGTACGCCGAGACCAAGGCCGGGCTCGAGGTGCTGCTGCGGCGCTGGCGCAGCGAGCACGACCGCTGGGGCCACGGCACCGCGTTGATCGCGCCGCGGATCGGCTGGGTCCGCGGGACCGGCCTGATGGACGCCGCCGGTGCCGTGGCGCCGCTGGTCGAGGAACGGCTCGGCGTGCGGACCTTCGCCCCCGACGAGCTCGGCTGGATCCTGACCGCGCTGCTCGCCCCGCCGATCGTCGCCGCGGCGCACGATGCGCCCGTGGTGGTCGACGCCAGCGGCGGCTTCGGCGACGTCGAGGACCTGCGCGGGGCACTCGACCCGCTGGTCCGCGAGGTTCGCGACGCGGTCGAGACGGCGGGGCGGGTGGCGCGGCTGCGGGCAGCCGTGACGCCGGCCCCGGCGCCCGCCCGCCCGACCGTTCCCGCGCTGCCGTCGATCCCCGCGAGCGCGGTGCCTCGTGCCGCGCCACGCGACACAACGCACCGCGCCGACGGTCCGGAAGCGGCACGAGCGCTGCCGCAGCACGGTCTGGCGCCCGAGGACCTCGTCGTGATCGTCGGCACCGGCGAGCTGGGTCCGGCGGGCACCGGCCGCACCCGGTTCGACGCCGAGCGCGACGGCGATCCGTCGCCCGGCGCGATCGCCGAGCTGGCCTGGCTCTGCGGTCTGGTCCGGTTCGAGACCGAGCGCTACCGCGGCCGCTGGGTCGACGTCGCCTCCGGGCAGGACGTCCCGGAGCACGAGCTCGCCACGCGCTACGCCGACGCGGTCGCCGCGCGCACCGGCGTCCGGCCCCTGGAGTCCGACGGCACGATCGACGCGGCGGGCCTGGACGTGCTGACCCCGGTCGCGACCGAGCGCGAGACGAGCTTCACGGTCGACGACGCCGAGACCGCCCGCGCGTTGGCCGTCGACGGGGGTCGCGTGTCGGTGACCGACGACGGCGGATTCCGGGTCACGCTGCCCGCCGGATCGCAGGTCCGCGTCGCCCGCGTGGCCGAGCACCGCCGTCGGGTCGCGGGGCAGTTCCCGACCGGACTCGACCTGGCCCGTTGGGGCGTCCCCGACGACCTGCTGGCGTCGGCCGACCGGATGGCGCTGATCAACCTGGCCTGCACCAGCGAGGCGTTCGGCGCCGCGGGCCTGGAGCCCGAGGAGCTGCTCGGCCACGTTCACCCGACGCTGGTGGCCAACACCCAGGGCTGTGGGCTCGGCGGGATGGCGTCGCTGCGCCGCCTGCTGCTCGACCACCTGCTCGACGAGACCCGCCAGCCGGATCGGATCCAGGAGTCACTGGGCAACGTCGTCGCGGCGCACGTCGTCCAGTCGTACGTCGGCTCGTACGGGCCGATGGTCCACCCGGTCGCGGCCTGCGCGACCGCCGCGGTCTCGCTCGAGGCGGCCCACGACAAGATCCTCAGCGGCAAGGCCCGCGCGGTGCTGGCGGGCGGCTTCGACGACCTGACCCCCGAGGGCCTGATCGGCTTCGGGGACATGGGGGCGACCGCGTCGAGCGACGAGCTGGACGCGATGGGGATCGACCCGCAGGAGGCCTCGCGACCCGGCGACCTGCGCCGGCGCGGCTTCGTCGAGGCCCAGGGCGGGGGATCGGTGCTCGTGGTCCGTGGCGACGTCGCGCTCGAGCTCGGCCTGCCGGTCCGCGCGGTGCTGGCCTACGCGGGATCGTTCGCGGACGGGATCCAGTCGTCGATCCCGGCCCCGGGCCTGGGGATCCTCGGCGCCGCGACCGGTGGCTCCGACTCGCCGTTGGCCCGCGGGCTGGAGCGGTTGGGGTTGACCGTCGACGACATCGCGGTGGTCTCCAAGCACGACACCGCGACCGAGATGAACGACCCGCACGAGGCGGACGTCCACGACCGGATCCAGACCGCGCTCGGCCGGACCCCCGGCAACCCGCTGCTGGTCGTCTCGCAGAAGTCGGTGACCGGGCACAGCAAGGGCGGCGCCGCGGCCTGGCAGGTCGACGGGGTGCTGCGGACGATGGAGACCGGGGTCGTGCCGGGGAACAAGCACCTGGAGAGCGTCGATCCGCTGTTGCGCGACGCCCGCCACCTGGCCTTCGGCGACCGCGAGATCGTCCGGGCTCCGAGCGAGCCGGTCCGCGCCGCGGTGGTCGCGAGCCTCGGCTTCGGGCACGTCGGGGCGCTGCTGGCGCTCGCCCACCCGGACGCGTTCCTGGCGGCCGTGGCGGAGGACCGGCGCGAGGACTATCGGCGCCGAGCGGCCGCGCGGCAGGCGCGGGGCGAGATCCGTCGCCTGGAGACCCAGATCGGACGGCCGCCGGTGGTGCGTCGCGACGAGCGGCGGATCGCGGCGACGGCCGGGATCGGCGAGCGCGACGCCGAGGCCCGGGCGATCCTCGACCCGACGACGCGCTACCGCGACGGGGCGCTGCGGGGCGGCGACGGACCGGACCGCGACGGGGCGCTGCGGGCCGGTGACGACGGACCGGTCCGCGGCGCCGCGGGACCGAACCACACGGGGCGGATGAGCGAGCCTCGTCACGACGATCGCGGCGGTCCGGCCCGCGACGGGGCGTCGGACGCGTGAGCGTCCTCGGCGTCGGCATCGACGTGGTCGACGTCGCGGGATTCCGGGCGCAGCTGGCCGATCCTGCGTCGGGGTTCGTCGCGACGACCTTCACCGCGAGCGAGCAGCGCGACGCCGCCCGGCCCGCGGGGGACCGTTCCGAACGCTTGGCCGCCCGGTTCGCCGCCAAGGAGGCGTTCGTCAAGGCCTGGTCGGGGGCCCGCTTCGGTCGCCCACCGGCGCTGGCGACGGTCGACCTGCGCGAGGTCGAGGTCGTCCTCGACGGCTACGGGCGGCCCGGCCTGCGGCTGCACGGCGCGGTGCGTAACGCGGTCGCGACGCTCGCTCCGGCGATCGACGTCCGGCTCTCGCTGAGTCACGACGGCGGCGTCGCGACCGCGATCACGGTGCTGTCCGCGGCGTAGCGAACCCGGGCCGGTCCGGTGTAGTCGTCCGCCCGCCGCCCCCGCCGGTCGAGCGTGTCGACTTGTCCGCGCTAGTCGCGGTGAACTCGACACGACCGATTCGGGTGATCGCCCGTCGCGCCAGATCGCTCGGAATACGGCCAATCGCACGCTTTCCGAACACTGTCAAATGTTGGCAGTCGGCAGAAATGCTCTACGTGGCGTATAAGTTAGGGCATGCTAATTAGGTACCCCCAAGAGGATGGCATGCGCGGATCGGCTGCGCGTCGGCCCCGTGGTCGCCGAGCCGCGTTCGTCGCGACCAGCGCCCTCGCCGGCCTCGGCTTCGCCGCCGCGACGGTGCAGGCCGCGCCAACCTGGCTCCCGACCGAGACGCTCTCGACGCAGGCGCCGAGCAGCGTCGACGGGGTGACCGCCGCGCTCTCCGCCAACGGCGACACCGCGGTCCTCTACACCCGGGGCACGCCGGACGCCGGCAGCAACGCGACCTCGGCCCAGGCCGAGCTCGCCCTGCGTCCGCTCGGCGGCGGCTGGCAGCCGCCGCAGTCGTTCACCCCGACCAACGCGGCGGCCTCGGCGACGACGCTGTCGATCGACGACGAGGGTCGCGCGTTCGGCCTGTGGAGCGGCGGCACCGGCAACCTCGGCCTGTTCGGCATCGACCGCGAAGCCGGCGCGGTCCGCTTCGGCTCGCCGGTCGCCCTGCACGGCGGCGGCTACGCGATCTCGAACTCGCCGATCCCGACGAGCGCGGCCAACCGCGCGGGTCGCACCGTCGCCGCCTGGATCGAGGGCAGCAACCTGACCGTGCGGCGGATCGTCGTCCGCGTCCGCGACGCCGGCGCCCCGGAGTTCGGACCCGCGCAGCGGCTGACGCGCGACACCGACGGCAGCGTCGACGAGTGGGGCGAGCCGGAGTCCGGTGCCAAGCCCGACGGACCGCGGGTCGCCGTCGCTCCCGACGGCACCGTCTACGTCGCCTGGAGCCAGTCGGACGGCAAGACCCACTCCGGCTCGCGCGCCTACTACGCGACGCAGGCCCCGGGCGCGAGCACGTTCTCGGCGCCCAAGCTGATCACGGCCGTCCCGACGACGACCTCCGCCAGCGAGCCGGTCCGCGGAATCGCGGTCGGCGCCGACGGCACCGTGGCCGTCAGCTTGGGTGGTCCCAGCAGCCTGTTGGCCGTCGCCCGGCTCGCCCCGAACGCCTCCGCCTTCGAAGCCCCGGTCCAGATCAACAGCGGGCTCGGCGTCGGCTTCGGCAGCCAGAGCAACGGCGCCGCGGTCGCGGTCGACGGTCAGGGCCGGATCTCGGCCGCCTTCGACCCCGGCACGACGACCGTCGCGGGGCGGCTGTACGTCACCCAGCAGGCCACGGCCGGCGGTGCGTTCTCGACGCCGGAGGCGCTGCCCGCCACCGCGCAGAGCTACCCGCGGGGTGCCGCGATCGCCGTGCAGGCCGACGGCGACGCCGTGGTCGCCTGGGCCGAGGCCCCGATCAACGCCGTCCCGACCCGCGTCGCCCGCGTGCAGACCGTGACCCGCGACGGCGCCACGGGGAGCTTCAGCGCGCCCCGCACGCTCGACGAGCGCCAGTACATCGGCACCGCCGTGGTGCCGGTCAGCACCCCGCGCGTGACCGTCGCGCCGAACGGCGACGCCGCCGTCAGCTGGGGCTGGAACACCGCCGACACCGGCGCCTGGGAGGCCCGGCTGGCCGCCCTCGACGTCGAGGGCCCGGTCGTCGCCGACGGCACCGCCTCGGCGACCGCGGGCACGGCCGTCACGCTGACCGCCGACGCCCAGGACCGCTTCTCGGACGTCGCGACGGTCGAGTGGACCTTCGGCGACGGCAGCACGGGGACCGGCGACCGCGTCAGCCACGTCTACGCCGCCGCCGGGACCTACGAGGCGAAGGCGACCGCGACCGACGCGCACGGCAACGCCCGCACCGCGACCCACACGGTGACGGTGGCCGCGGCCCCGGTCGTTCCCGACCCGGTCGACCCGGTCCCGCCGGTCGTGCCGACCCCGCCGGTGCTGCCGCTGCCGGCCGCGCCGACCCCGACCGTCGTCACCCCGCCGAGCACCCCGGCCCCGAACCCGACCCCGTCGCCCGCGGCCAAGGTCAGCGGGGTCACGCTGCGCGGCCGGACGGTCCGGCTCCGAACGACCAAGGCGGGCAAGCTCCGCGTGGTCGTCCAGCGCCGCACCGTGAAGCGCGTGCGCAAGAACGGCCGGGTCGTCAACCGCGTCAGCTACCGCCAGGTCCAGCGGCTGACCGTCACCGCCAAGCGCTCCGGGGCGACCTCGTTCCGCGTCCGCAAGCTGGCGGCCGGCCGCTACCGGATCCGGGTCACCCCGACCACCGGTCGTGGCGCGAAGACCACGAGCACGAGCGTGCGGGTCGTCCGATGACCGGCCGCGTGCTGCCCGCGACGGCGCTGTCCGTCGCGGTCGCCGCGACCGCGTTCGCGTTCTCCGCGCCGCCCTCGGCCGTCGCGGCCACGATCGACACCCCGAACGCCTGCCTCTACAACGTCGACGGCGGCTGGCGGGACCACCGGATGCCGTTGACCGGCGCGGTCACGTCGATCGCCGGCGACCCGACCCGCGCCCCGGGCCTGGCCGCCACGGGCGAGTCGATCGCGCTGCGCGTGACCCCGTCGTCCCCGGCGCTGATCCCCGACTGGATCCGCTCGGAGGGCTACGAGCGCGGGTTCTTCGCCGCGGGCGTCAACGAGTTCGACGTCGAGATGTGGATCGCGATCGAGGGCTCGAACACCACCGAGAAGCTCCAGGTCCACCGGTTCACCGCCCGGGGGCGGCTGGTGATCCGGACCAATCCGGACGGCAGCTTCCGCGAGAGCAACGCCAACGACCCGGCCGAGGCCGACGACGGCTTCCGGATCGTCGACATGCCCGCGATCGACACCACCTGGACCGCACGGGGCGGCCGGATCGAGTTCCGGCAGGCGTCGGGCGGCGGGCTGGTCGCCGGGGGAGCCGCGATCCCCGGCACCCACGGCGGGATCTACCCGGCGCAGGGCAGCATCGTCGCCCGGGTCTCCGGACTGGCGGGGGAGGGCAGCACGCTGCTGCTCGACTGCGAGCCGGGCGTGACCACCGAGGGCGAGGGCGAGATCCACGACGGCCACCGGCGCTTCCAGGCCAAGCCGTTCGCCACGGTCGCCGTGCCGGGCTCGGTCTGCATCGACCGCTTCGGTCGGGAGCGGCTGGACCGCGAGATCACCGGTCGCAGCGTCGAGCTGATCCGCGACGGCGATCCGCAGTCCGCGGTCGTCGGCCGGGCGATGCGCCTGGACGGCACCCGGCTCGAGGTCGAGCTGTCGCGCGACGACGTGCTCGAGATGTACCGCCAGGAGGGCGCCTCGACGACCCTGATCGCCGGTTCCGGGCGGCGGACGTACCCGCTCGAGGGTCGCGTCGCGATCCGCGGCGCCGGCACCGTCGAGGGCACGCAGTCGGTGGCGGTCGACGGCCGCTGGACGGTCGTGATCGACCAGCCCGCCGGGACCACCGACCGGCGCGATCCCGGCGTGCGCCTGCTCGACCCCGACGACCCGACCCAGGAGCTCGGCGACGTCGTGCGGCTGGCGGTCACGCTGCCGCCGACCAGCTGGACGCCGGACGGCTCCGGCCCGGTCGAGTTCTCGCTCGCCGGTCCGGGCACCGCGGGCCCGATGTCCGTGGTCGACCCGGGGGTGCTGCCCGGCGGGCGCGACGACGCCTACACGGTGCACCCCTACGGCTCGATGCTGCTGCGCCAGGGCACCGATCGCGAGGGCCTCGACCTGGACTGCCTGAACGGCACGATCGACGTGACCGGCTCGGCCGCCTACTCGACGCGCGGCAACCTGCCGGTGGCCCAGGGCGGATCGGCGGGGCGCTACACCGTCGGCGTTCGCCAGGCCGACCCGTTCTTCGTCGCCCCGCTGCAGGCGACGGCGCCGGAAGAGCGTCCCGACGAGGCCGGCGTACCGTCCGCGCCCCCGCTGCTCGGGGGCGGCGGCTTCGCTCCGCCGCCGGTCCGCCGGCCGTCGACCCCGACGGCGCCCGCCAAGCTCCGCGTGCGGTCGACCACGCTCCGGTCGACGAGCAAGCGGACGCGCGTGCGGCTGCGGATCCAGAACCCGCGGACCACGACCGAGATCCTGCGCGTGCGGATCGGTACCGTCGACCGGGTCCGCGTCGGCTCGACCCGCAAGCTGCGGACGATCGTCGGCTCGACGTCGGTACGGCTGGCGGGACGCAGCAGCCGCACGGTCAGCCTGCGGCTCAGCGCCGACGCGCGCCGGGTGCTCGCCGCCCGGAAGAGCGTGCGCGTGCGGGTCTCCGTGACCCCGCGTTCCGGGGCCACGACCACCCGCGTCGTGCGGTTGGTCCGATGAGCGGCGGTCGGCCGCGGGGCGGGAGTTCGGGTGGCCTACGGGCTGGCCCGCACCGCCGCCGACCCCTTGCTAGCCTGACCCGGATGACTGAAGGTAGGGTTCCCGAAAACCGGCGTGGACGCTGGGCCTCCACGGCGGCGATCGCCGTGGCCGCGACGCTGGTCGCGGTGCCCTCGGCCGACGCGGCGAAGACCTACAAGGTCGCGGCGTCCGGCCAGGTCAAGCTGACCAAGCGCGAGCCGGCGACGAAGAAGATCGAGCAGAAGGGCACGATCTCCGGCGCGCCCTTCGGCCGCGGCACGCTGACCCTGCGTTCGAAGCTCGCCGGCCGCAAGCTGCTGGAGTTCTCGATCCGCCTGGTCACGCCGCACGGCACGGTCACCGGCAACGGCACGGCCACGCTCAAGGCCAGCGGCTCGCAGGCCGACTACTCCGGTCAGCTGAAGATCACCGGCGGCACCCGTCGCTACGCCTCGATCACCCGCTCCAACCTGCGGGTCTCGGGCGTCGGCGACAGCGCCGCCCGCACCACCACCGTCCGGATCACCGGCTCCGCCCGGTACTGATCCCGCCCGGCACCGCCGTCCCGTTCGTTCGCCCCGGAGGAGATCCCCTCGTGCGCCGCATCACCATCACCCTCGTCCTGACGCTGCTCGCCGGTCTGACCGTCGGCACCGCGTCGTCGCAGGCCGCCGCCAAGCGCGTCGTCGCGCTGGAGTGGGACGCCGTCGAGAACCTCTCGGCGGTCGGCATCACCCCGATCGGGATCGCGGACTCGCGCGGGTACGACGCCTTCGTCGGGGCGCCGCGTCGCAAGGGCAGCGCCGAGGTCGGGTTGCGCTCGGCCCCGAGCCTGGAGCGGATCCGCCGGCTCAAGCCGGACCTGATCGTCGTGCCGGACTACCGGTCGACGAAGAACCGCGACGCGCTGAAGAAGATCGCCCCGGTGCTCGTCACGTCGCCGTACCGCGGCAGCGGCAACGCCGCGCACTTCAACAACATGGTGCGGGACTTCCGGCGGGTCGCCAAGGCCGTCGGCCGGAGCAGCCAGGGCGAGCGCGTCCTGCGCGCGATGACCGGCAAGTTCGCCGCCCAGAAGGCCGCGCTGCGCCAGAAGCGCCGGGCGGGGACCGGGGTCGTCGTGGCCGAGCCCGGCGGCACCACCAGCACGCCGGCGCTGCGGCTGATGACCAACAACTCGCTGACCGCCGAGGTCCTGCGCCGGATCGGCCTGCGCAACGCCTGGACCGGGCCGAACGCGTTCTACGGCTTCACGACCAGCTCGATCGGATCGCTGGCCAAGATCCGCGGCAACGAGTGGCTGGCCTTCGTCTACCCGGAGCAGTACCGCTCCCAGATCCAGAAGTACCGCGAGCTGAAGGCGTTCGCCAAGCTTCCCGTGGTCCGCTCGCGCCACTACCGCAACCTGCAGGGCCGGACCTGGCTCTACGGCGGTCCGGTCTCGACCGGGCAGATCGCGGACCAACTCGGCGCCGCGATCCGCCGCGGCTAGTGTCCCGAACCTCCCACCCGGGGCGCTAGTTGGCGGCCCGGGCCCCGTCCTGGGGTCGCCCGGCGGCCTTCGCCGTCCTGGGTCTCGTCGTCCTGCTGCTGGCGGCGCTCGCCGACCTGCTGCAGGGGGCCGATGGGGCCACGTCGAGCACCGTCTTCGCGGCGATCACCGGCGGCGAGGTCGACGACTTCGAGCAGGCGTTCCTGGTCGAGATCGTCCGCGAGCTGCGCGGGTCCCGCGCCGCCGCGGGGGCGCTCGCCGGGGCGACGCTGGCGGCCTCCGCGGTGCTGCTGCAGTCGGTGACCCGCAACCCGCTGGCCGAGCCCGCGACGCTCGGGCTCTCGGCCGGTGGCACGCTGGCGGTCACGATCGCCGCGGCCTTCGTCACCGTGGCGCCCGGCGCCCCGACGATCGCGGTCGCCTTCGTCGGGGTCCTGCTGGCGACCGCGCTGATCGGCGCGGTCGCGCTGGCCGGCGGGGCCGGGCCGATCCGGCTGGTGCTCGCGGGCATGGCGATCGGGTTGGCGCTCGGCGCGATCAGCGGGGCGATCCGGCTGCTGC
>Ga0265296_1004740_pt1 | contig 11634 bp, 8 predicted proteins | sample MunlanPumphouse1_FD_189073 | JGI IMG/M metagenome (GOLD analysis project Ga0265296, IMG submission 189073) | Groundwater microbial communities from a municipal landfill in Southern Ontario, Canada - Pumphouse #1 | ecosystem: Environmental > Aquatic > Deep subsurface > Groundwater | place: Canada...
CGGAGATGCTGCGGCCCCTCCCGCATTTGAACTTCCACAGGCCCGGCTCTGGACGGCTGCGCCTGTGATCGAACTTGGCGGTGCGGGCTGGATCGTCGGCCCGGTGTTCCGCCGGGCCATGCCTTCCGGCCGCATCACCGAACTCGACCCTGCGGAATGTCATGCGATCGTCACCACTCGCGGACAGGCGCTCCTAGATCGATATTGGGGCGGCTATGTAGCGCTGCTTATCGGCGATGACGGCACCGCCTCGGTTCTACGCGACCCGTCCGGGATGATGCCTTGCTATGTGCAACGCGGCGAAAGCCTCTTCATGCTCGCAAGCGACATGACCGCCCTTGCCGCCCGCGGTCAGGTCACATTCGACTATTGCGCGCTCGCACGCATGTTCGCCGGAATTGACACGATGGGTCGCAGGACGGGCATCGCGGGGATCGAAGAGCTGCTGCCCGGCGAACGCTTGCGCATTGCGTCCACCCGAACCCATATCGAGCAGGCGTGGATACCGTGGGATCATGTCTCTCCCGTAAAGGGCCGAGATTTCGAAGAGGCGGCCGAAATCTTGGGCGCGACGCTCAAGGACAACATCGGCACCTGGTCGACTTGTTTCGACCAAATCCTTGTCGGTGTTTCGGGCGGCCTCGACAGCTCGATCGTTGCGGCGGCGCTTGGTCCGCGTACACCGCATCTGCGCTGCCTGACGATGGTCGAGCCCGGGACCGACGGTGACGAGCGCCGCTATGTCGATGCGCTCATCCAAAAGCTCGGTGTCCATCTCGATGCGCCAACTTATGACCTCGATGCCGTGAATGTCATGCGGCCCGTACTGCCGCATTTTCCGCTGCCCTATGCCGCACATTTTTTCCAGGCGATCGCCGCCGAACATCGCCGCATCACGATAGCAGAGCCGGTAAACGCATACTTTTCGGGCAATGGCGGCGACAATGTCTTTTGCAGCTTGAACAGCGCGGCGCCATTTGCGGATCGCCTGCTCGCGAATGGCCCGGGCCCCGGGTTAATCGCGACCGCGCGCGATCTCGCCGACCTGACGGGTTCGGGACTGATCGAGGTCGTGCGCCAGGGTTGGGCGCGCATCCGTCGCCACCGCGGTGGTCACCGAGTACGACGTGACCTTAGCGGCCTCGGCCGCGAAGGAGTCGCCGCCGCTATGGCGGAAGAGGATCGGCATCCCTGGCTGACCGCTCCGCCGGGAACGCTTCCGGGCAAGGCCGCGCATGTCGCGATGCTTGCCCGCGCGCAAAAGAGCATTGAGCTCTATCCGCGCGCGGACGAGCCGCCGCAAATTGCGCCACTACTCTCGCAGCCGATCGTCGAACTCTGCCTTTCAATCCCCAGCTGGCAATGGGTCCGCGGGGGACGAGACCGTGCGGTGGCGCGCGCTGCCTTTGCCGGCATTTTGCCTGACCTTCTCCTCGAGCGAACTACAAAGGGGAGTCCGAGCGGCTTCATCCAGCGGATTTATGATGCGCAGGGAGCTGCGGCGCGCTCGATGCTCATGGGCGGTCGGCTCGTCGAGGCAGGGCTGGTCGATTCCCGCTGGCTCGCGCAAAGCTCCGACGGCGACTGGCTGGATGACGGCCGCCACCTTCGCATCCTGACATTCGCCGCGGCGGAAGCATGGATTCGCTGGTGGACCGATCCGGAGGACCACGATCATTAGTCTTGCGCGGCCGAATTTCTTCCGTCGCATTGTCGCGGCGCCACTTTACTCATCTTGTCCCATTCGGCGTAACGGCCCGCGAAGGGCGACGCCGGATCGCGCTTGCCGAGCAGCCAATAGTCGAACCAGGCAATATTTTCCTGCATCGCCGTCAAGCGATTCGACGGAATGTGGAATATGTGCGTCTCATCGCTAGCCGTGTCTTCGCCCGGATAGAGGCTGATCTGCGCAGGAACCTGAGCGGCGCGCAATGCGGTGTACAGGTCGATCGACGCCGGATAAGGATTCGCCATCTGCAACAGCATCGCGCCGCAAGCCTTCTTGCCGCGCAGCGATGGCGTCATCCTTAGATAGTTGGGCAGCGCCGCGGGATCGGTCGGCGGCCCGCCATAGACGGTGTCATATGAGCCCGCGAGGCTTTGGTAGAAGGCAGGCTCAAGATAGCCGCCGTCGCCGCTCGATGCGGCGCGGAACATCTGGGACTGCGTCATCGTAACATTGACGCTCTGCGAACCCCGGCTGTACCCCGCAATGCCAACACGCTTCGGGTCAACGACACCGGCGCTGATGAGCTCGGATACCGCGTCTTCGAAACTCGCGGTGTCGTTAAGCCAGATGCGGTCCTGAACCTCGCGAGGCGGCCGCTCTTTTGTCTCATTCACCCAGGTATCATAGACTGCCTTGAAGTCCGCGCTTTGGGTCGAGAAGGGTACATTGATCAGAAGCACGACATATCCGCGCTCCGCGAAAAGCTGCACGGGATACTCCCACTGATTCTCCTGGTTCGCGAAACGCTCGTCGGCATCGGTGCCGTGGGTGATCACAATTGCGGGGTAGCGCTTGTCCTTCGCATAGTCGCGAGGCCAGACGATATAGCCGGTTGCCTTGGTGCCGTTCCGATTGACCCAGATCTTCGGCTCCGTCCGAAGCGGAGCGATCGTCTCATGGCCGTGCGCGACCGAAGCGATCCGTTTCGTCGCACCGCTTGCGACATCCAGGCTGACAACAACCGGCGCCATGATCTGACTCTGCAAGATGCATACGCCCCGATCGAGCGTCGCGGTGAAATCGCAGTTATTGAGACTGGCACCGCCGCCGATCGCGCGCGCTTTTCCCTTCTCGATAACGGTGAGGCCGAAGCGCGGATTCTCGACGGTGCGATAGCCCGCGATCGCGCGCTTGCCGTCGGCAGATACAAAGCCGCCCACCGCCCGTCCGTCGCCGACCGCGAATGGAAAGCGTCCGTAATTTCGCGTGCGACCGTCGGGCAATCTTTCCACGAGGTCGCGTGTCATGCCAACGCCATCCGATGACAGCCGTCCACCGTGCGGCCCCGTCAACCGCCAATAACCGCGCTTCGTCTTGTCCTCGACGACACGCGAGACGCCCGTCGCGAGCGACGCGGCCATGGCGACCGAGCGTTGCTTCCCCTCGGCATCGACCTCCATGACGTCGTACTGCACCTCGTCCTTCTCCCAACTGACAAAACTTCGGCCGAAAAAAGTCGAAATGTCGTTGTGCGGACGCTTGGCGAGAAGCCGGTCCTGGCCGTAGGAATCCCGCAGGAAGATCGATGCCGTTGCCCGACCGGGAGACCGGCGCTGGGCGCGCTCGGACGCAACGTCTGCATCGTAGCGGATAGTATGGTCATATGGTTGGGCATCCAGCACGACATACCAGAGCCATCGTCCATCGGGAGACCAGTCGTAGGAGCGCACCCCAGTCGGCAGCGGTGCGTGTCCATATCCAAGATAGGTGGCGCCCTCGGTATCGCCATAGACCGCGGTCGCGGGGTGAACGACAATGGGCGTGACCGCGCCGACCGCTGCGATCCGGTAAAGTTGAACGCCGTCCCCCTTGTCGATCCGCGCGCTCCAGTCGGCCGTTCCAGGAATTCGTTGCAGGTCTTCGATCCAGGCGGCGCTAAGCAACTCGCGCGTCGCCCCGCTCGCCAGATCGACATGGCGGAGGATCGCGACAGTCTTGTCGCTCTCCCGGTCGGCGACGCGCACGACATAAACCGCGGCTTTGCCGTCGGCATCGATTGCGAGAGTGCGGACGTCGGGAACCGTCAACTGGTCATTCAGCGTCCACCCACGATGACCTCCAGCGGCGGCGGGCAGCGTCCCACCGACCATTGCGCTTCCGGCAAGAAGAAGTGTGCGTATCATGCTCACCACTCCTGCCGCACGGTGAGTCCGAGGAAGCGGCCTGCTGGCGAATAGTTGGTCGTGTCGTAAGGCGTTTCGCTGGGCGCCGCGGTTGCAATCGCAGTGGGCTTCGCATTGAAGAGATTGAGCGCCGCAATCGATATCTCGGTCCCGGTGCCAAGACGGACGCCGGCGGTGAGGTCGAGTGTCGTAAAGGCGGGTATCCGAACCGCTATGGCCTGCCGGTCGTCGACAAGCCCGCTCATATGATTGAGGAACGCAGCCACCGACACGCGGTCGCTTCCATAAGACACGCCCCCGCGCGCGCGAAAGCGGGGCGGATGAAAGAGCGTGCCGGCGAGCTTTGTCCACGCCTGACCGGCCAGGATTTGCTGGCGGCTTTTGAGGAAACTGCCGGCCGCTGTCAGCGTGAGCGTCTCGCCGTGACCAAGCTGGATACGGTAGCGCCCGCCAAGGTCGAAGCCCTGATAGATTTGGCGGGCGATATTGCGATCGCGATTGTCGATGAAGGCCACCGTCGTCGCGGGGTCGTAGGGCCGTCCCGAGCTGTTCTCGAGCCCGAGCAACGAGCCCGCGATGATGTCGCTGAGAAGCGCGGCACTCGGGTTCAGCGTAATGAGGTCGGCGTAGAGTGGATTGTCCAGCGCGCCGAGCAGCGACGGGATCGGAGTAGCGACGCGGTCGGCGTAATCGATCCGATACCATGCCGCAGTCAGCTCTAGGCCGCGAGCTGGCGTGAGCTGCGCGCTCAGCGTCATATTCTCCGAGCGCTCGGGACCGATCCGGCTATCGGGTCCAGCGGCGAAGACGATGTTTACGTTCGCGGGATAGCCGCTTCCGTAACGGGACGCGCGCCCGAGGATTGCCGAATAGCCGCTATACTGCTGGTAAAGCGTCGGCATTTTGAACGAGCGGCCCCACGATGCGCCGAGCCGAAGGATCGAGATCGGCTCCCAGACGATACCCAGTTTGGGAGTGACGATGCTAGGCGCGTCCGAATAATCTTCGAACCGGAGCGCGCCGGTGAGCGACAGCCGGTGAAGTCCGGCGATATCCTGCGACGGCTGGGAGATCGGAACGAGCAATTCGCCATAAGCGAAGAGATTGTCACGCCGCCGATCAACATCACCAGTCGGCGAACCGGCGAAAAAGCTGTTGCGCCGCGCCCCCGCTCCGAAGGCGATCTGCACGTCGCCGCCGGGAAGCGTCAGTAGGGGCCCTTGAAATCCAGCCTCGAGCGCCAGATTGCGGTTGAAAAAATCCTTGTCGACATGCACCAGGCGCTCGCCGCCGACGAAGAGGTCAGTATAGCCTCCCGACCGGTCCGTGCCGAAAAAGCCGCTTGCCTTGAATCGCCATTCGCCGCCGATGTCGACCGCAATGCTCGGTGCGATTCCGAAAATCTCCGACGTGCTGACGCCGTCGATTCCGAACTGGTCCGGCGGACCATCGGCGGCATAGCCAGTGACCGAGCGCAACCAGCCCTTCTTGTATAGGAGATCGGCGGCGAACGTGACGTTGGATCCGAGCGCCTGATGCCCGCTCACCAGCAGCGAGTGGCGCGAGATCGGCGGAAACAGCATCGTCTCGGGATTGGCAGTGGACGCATAGACGCGGTCCCCCGCGCGGATCGGCGACGACCGGCTATAATCATAGGCCGCGAGCAATCCGCCCGACACCCACGCCTTGCCGCCCAACAGGCCATATTGCTGCTGGAAGTTGCCCCCGTCAGTCGATCCGCCGACCCGGGCCATTGCCGAAAGCCCCTCATAGTCGCGCTTGAGCAGGATGTTCACCACGCCCGCGACTGCATCAGCGCCGTAAATTGCCGACGCGCCATCCGCGACAATTTCGATCCGCTCGACCGCCGATACCGGGATCGCACTCACATCGATCACCGAGGAGGCGCCGGTATAGGCAAAGCGATTGCCGTTCAGCAGCGTGAGCGTCGCGTTCGAACCGATACCGCGCAGATTGAAGGTTGAGGCGCCGTTGACGTTTGCGTTTTCATTGGGGGCGCCCTGCCCGTTGCCGATGCCGGGATTCTGCCCGCCCGCGAAATTCTGCGGCAAGCTTCGCGCGACCTCGCCAAGGTCATTCTGGCCAGCGAGGCGGATATCTTCGCTGCCTACAACCGTAACCGGCGTCGGCTGCGGTGCACCGGTGATCCGCGATCCTGTCACAATAATAGGCTCGGCCTCCACAGGGGTGGCCGGCTGCGCGGCGGAACCGTTCATGATAATAACTGACCGAGATTCGAAGCAGGCGGAAAGGCCGGTACCCTTCAGAAGACCTTCGATGGCTTCGCGCGGCGTCAGTTGCCCCCGAAGCGGCGGCGCGGTCTTGCCCTCAAGGTCCCTCGAAGATGCATAAAGTTCCATGTCGGCCAACGTTGCCGCGTGGCGCAAGGCGTCTCCCAGATCCTGCGCGGGCATGTCGTAAGATTGGCGCTGTTGCTGCATCGCCAGCGCAATCGCCGGTGATAGGCAGGCGGTGCTGCCGACCAGCAGCGCAGCCAGCAAGCGGGACTTTTTCAACATATTCACTCCCCCAATGTCTCGGCCGTGCTTCAGGCAGGCGGCCAGTGGGGGGTACGTTGACGGGGCGAAGGAGAGCCCCTTAGTCTTGCGATGAAAAATTATCGGCGGCGCAGGTGGATGGCGTCCGCCGTGCGTTCGACCTTGAGGCCGAACAGGGTTGCGATCCGTTCAGCGAAGGCATCGGTGTCGCTAAGGTGAAAGCGGCCGGAAACCTCAAGCGCTGCGCTCGCCGAATCGTCGATTACGATCGGAACGACGGCATAGCGATTGGCCTCGGCAACCAGTCGGTCGAGCCTTATCGAACGATATTGGGCCCAGCCCTCGGGCCAGCTTGCGGGAATGTCAGGTGCCTGCGCCAAGCCGAGCTGCAACTTGCCATCACGTCGGTAGGTCAGTGTCTTTCCTTGTTGCAGCGCCGTCGCAGAGCCGGTTTTCGTGCCTGCGCGCAGTTCGGCTTCGCCGCGCCGGAGAACCGCGCTGACCGTTCCGGCCTCATCGAGGCTCAGATCGATCTCGGCATCGTTTGCGATTGTCGTGCCTCGGCTCGCGTCGATATGGAGCGGTGCTTCTTGCTTGGCGATAGAAATACGGACTCGGCCCCTGACCAAGCGAACGCTGCGGTCGCCGGCTCCGAGCGCGACGTCCAGCCGGCTGTCGGTGTCGAGCGTCGCGCTCGATCCGTCGGCAAGCCGGAACGAGCGGATCTCGCCGCGCTGGGTAATCAGGGGTTCGGCGGCGCGCGCGATCGAGGCGCTGCCGGGCTGGCCGGGAAGAGAGGCGCCTCCAGCCCCGATTGCTACAATCAGGAGGGCAATTGCCGTCGCGGCGGCGCCCCATGGCAGCCAGCCACGAACCCGGCCCCGCCGTGCTTCGGCATGGCTCGTTCCGTGGCGCTGCGATCCTTTGAGAACCGCCAGGGCCGCCATTCGGTGTTCGGCACGGCGATAGGCTTCGCCATGATCGGCCGATGCGAGGAGCCATGCTTCAAACTCTTCGCGCAGCGCGCCAGCGTCCTCGCCGCGCATCTTGATCAGCCATGCCTGCGCTACCGTATCGACGGGATAGTCGCCGCCGCTTGTGCTGGTCATCGGCCGCCGTCCACCACCTTCGAAATCTGACCGAGCGCTTTCATCATATGATATTCCACTGTCGCGATGCTGATGCCCAGCAGTTCATGTATCTCGCGATAACTGAGTTCGTCCACCCGGTGCATGAGGAAAACGCGCCGCGTTTTTGGCGGCATGGCGTCAACCGCCGCTTCGTACAGCCGCAGCAAGTCCGCGGCTTCGAGGTTCCATTCCTGCGCCGCAGGCGTGGCGCCGTCGCTGTCTTCGCGAAGCGGAAAGAATATCGCCCGCGCGGACTTCTGGCGCCGCGCGCGATCGATCAGGAGATTTTGGGCAATGCGGCGAAGAAATCCGCCCGGATTGATGAGATGGTGGCGCTGTGCGCTCCCCGCGGCGCGAGCAAAGACTTCCTGCACCAGATCCGGCGCTTCCTCGGATCCCGCTTTGCGGCGCAGGAAATGGAAGAGCGATATGCGATGCGTCCGATATATCGCGTCCAGATCGTGTCCGCCTTCAGGCCGCTGCTCGACCAGCGGCGGACGATCGGCCGGATGCACATGGCAGGCCGAAGATACCGAGAAGGGGTGACGCGGCGGGGCACGGTCGCCGCAGGTACAGGAAGACACGACAGATAATCCCGGAGGCACGAGCGGGTGCAACCGGCGCCCGCCGGAAACCCGTCTCCCAGTGCTGTGCCGCCGTTCGGTCGCTCGCGCGATCCATGGTCCGGTTGGGCCGCCGGTCCGGGTGGGGACTGGCGCATATGATGCCTGGCGAAATATTCCGCGCAGGAGCTGCCAGCGATGCTCCTGCGCGGTCGAATCATGTCAATTGCAGGCGGCGCTGACAAGTAAAACGTCACTCGCATTTCTTCCTGCGATCATGGCTCTCGACCCGGATGCCCGGCGAGCGTCCGGGCGTAGCTGGCCGCTTCATGCGCGCGTCGCTCGTGATAACGGAGAAGGAGATTGCGAACCTGCGCCTGCGGCTCGGCATCGGCGAAGGCGATCGCGATCGCTTCATACTCAGCTTCGACATCGGCGAGGATCGTCGCGTCGAACTGCCGCGATTGCTGAAGCCGGTCGCCAATTGCGGCGATGCTCGCGACAATTTCGCTGTTCGACGAGCGTTCGGCGATCGCGAGAAAAAGGTCGGCGACGCGATCGGGATAGGGCTGGTCGGCGGGCACCGACGTCGCCGATCCTTTTGGCGCCGTCGCGAGCGCAGCGAGCAATAGGATCAGATGCAGCTCGAGCAGGTCGCGAAACTCGGTCTCTGTCAGGCGATGGACATGAAAACCCTCGCCGGGCATGAAATCGACCATCCGCTCGCCATTGAGCCGGTAAAGGCTATCGCGTACCGGGGTGACGCTGACTCCGAGATCGTCGGCGAGACGGGCCGCCTCGATCCGGGTACCGCCGGCCCATTCCCCGCTCATCAGCCGACGCTTGATTGCCTCATAGGTCGGCTCGAACACATGCGCCGGGCTCATTGGCCGTTCCTTTCGGCAGCGGCAAAATCGGCGACCGCATCCGACTGGTCGGGCCTGAGCGCGTCGATCGCGCCGATATGGGCGGGAATGTCGTCCTTGAGCAAAACCGAAGGACATTGGCCCTCGTAATTGCCGAGATTGGGGCGGTGCTGCGCATAACCGGCGAGCGCAGCCAATTCAGGCGGAAACGTCCGGGCGACCTCGGGCGGATAAGCGAGCCACAAATTCTCATAGGGCTTCAGCCATCCCAGGCTGTAGCTGACGAGTACGCCGCGCCGGACCTCGTTGCTGAGGTTCGAGCCCGCCCCGTGCGCCGTCGATCCCAGAAAGCAGATTGCTGCGCCCGGTTTGCCTTCGGCGAAAATGGGCGGACCAAGATCGGTTTTCGCGATGCCTTTCACGCCGTGGCTCTTCGGAAAGATCCGCGTGGCGCCATTTTCCTTCGTGAAAGGCGTCAGCGGCCAGAGGACGTTGACCAGATATTCCTGGCTGCCGTCGGCGCCGCGCCACATATCCTGGTCGCGGTGTGGAAACTGCCGCACTTCGCCCGGATGAATCTCGATCGCCTGGGTGAGGTTCAGCTGGATCCGGTCGCATCCCGTGCCGAGGATCGTCTCGACCGCAGACAGGATGATGGGGTTGAGCACCAGTTCGGCCATATGCGGCGACCTTTTGAGCAGGCTGCCGAACCTTTTCGTGCGGCGACCATAGAAATTGCCTTCACAAAAGGGCGTCGCGGCGAAGATCGGGTCGAGATCCCTTGCGAGCGCATGGACACGCGCGACCGCCTCGTTGCGAATGATGCAATAGCCTTTGCGGCGCAGCTCATCGACGAGCAGGCCAGGAAGATCGGCTTCGGTCAGATCCTTTTTCATAGCCCCGGCTCCCCGCCTTCTTCGAACTTGAGGACAAGCGGCGCATAGGTGCCGGTGCGCTGCAATCCGGGGAGCGTGTCCTGGTCGATCGCTATGCTGAGGGCGACTATCCGGCACGCGCCATCCCGCTGAACGGGACCCAGCGTGCGGCATGTCCAACCAAATTTGCTGATCGTGTGATACCAACCGGCCTCGGCGACCCCGACATACTCGTGTATTCCGTGGTGGAGAGCATAGTCGGCCAGCGCGGTGACTAACTGGTTGCGCGCGCCGCGGCACTCGGCCGGCGTTTGTGCCGGGTCGAGGCAGAAGCGGCTGATCTCCCACACGCTCTCGCCGGACGGCGGGCCGTCGGTGCAAAGCTGCGGATAGACGTCGCCGAGGAGGTGCGGCGCCGTAGTTGGCAGCAGCCGCGCCGACGCCCGGTGGCGCAGATCATCGGGGTCAAGCAGGATGAGATAACGTGCGTCTGGGGTATCGAACTGGTCGAGCTCGAAGCGGCCATCGAGGGCGGGCAAATCCCATTGCAGCTTGTCGATGAAGACCTGCTTGCGGGCGGCGAACATGGCGCGCAGCGCCGCATTCCCGGGCGCATCCTGCGCCCGCGTGGATTGACTGATCATGAAACTTCCTTGGCTGTTGAAGCCGGAATCAGACCATCAATCCCGCGGCACGCCTATGCCCATTTCTGGGCAAGCTTTGTGCGTTTGTCTGCTCCTCGTCAGAGCGGGCGCCACCAATCATAGACATCCGAAAAGCCGATGACGCCGTCGAACAGGGCGCAGAGGATCAGCATTTGCCGGCACGGCACCGAATAGCGCTCGCGCGCGATCTTGAGATGACGGACCACGGTCTCTTCGCTGATGCCGAGGATGCCGGCGGTCTCGCCGGCGGTCTTGCCGCGCGCCGACCAGAGCACGCACTCGCGCTGCCGCTCGGTCAGCGCCGCCCGCGGAGTATAGGAGCCTGTCCCGATGAGCTGCCGCGCCGCGGCGAGCGCCACGGCGCCGACAATCTCGGCGGCGTGGAGCATCTCGAGCGGGAGCCTGGCATTGGGAGCGACGGCAAAGGAGCAGCTTCCGGTAGCTTCGCCAGGCAAGTGCCGCGGCACCGTGAAGCCGTCGCCGATTCCGCTCTCGCGGGCGACCTTCAGCAATTGCCGGTCACCGCGGGAAAGCGGGATGTAGTGGTCGACATTGCGCCATTGAAAGCCCGTCATGGATTTTTCGCCGGCGCGGCGGATCGGATCGGTACCGCTGAGATCGAAGCCGACATAGACATTCGCCCAGGCGTCGGGATAATTATGCACGAGCATCGATGCGGCTTCATCGCCGCCGCGGCGATCGAAGGCGAGCGCGAAAAGATCAAATCCCATGCGGTCGGCGGCGTTTGACAGGGCGGCAAAGAGCCGTTCTTCCTTGTCGGCGCCTGATATGTCGTGTGCGAGTTCCTCCGTCAGATTAAAATGCTTCACGTCGATTCATCGGCCGCCGACGCGTTCCCGACCCGTCCGCCCGCGATCCGCTCCATGGCTCATCGCTCCCGTTTCCTCTCCGGGAGACAATGAAGTTGGACAAGCTGCGCGATGGTCCTCGCACTGCGGCGGGCGGGTATACCTCAGCCTCTATACGCAATGCCGATCGCCTCTCCGGTGTAACGACAGGAAATCACCTGATAAAGCGGCTTGGTGCACCAATCGGACCCAGATTGACACCTAATGCCTTAATACGCCGACCGCGGCGGAGCTGGCGTCACGCACCGGCTGCATCTGGCGTCGAGGTGGCGATCGACACGTCATGGGCAAGCAG
>Ga0265296_1004741_pt1 | contig 11634 bp, 9 predicted proteins | sample MunlanPumphouse1_FD_189073 | JGI IMG/M metagenome (GOLD analysis project Ga0265296, IMG submission 189073) | Groundwater microbial communities from a municipal landfill in Southern Ontario, Canada - Pumphouse #1 | ecosystem: Environmental > Aquatic > Deep subsurface > Groundwater | place: Canada...
TGGGTGTCTGGGCGCTGCAACTGGTCTGGTCGCCGCTGTGGCTTTCGCGGTTCAGCATGGGGCCGCTGGAGTGGGTTTGGCGCTGTCTGACCTATGGCCGTCGGGTGCCGATCCAGAAACCCGGCTGACGGCGCTTTTATCGCAGGCGCGAAGGGATTAACTGAGGGCCATGGCCGCCCAGGATACTCCCGCTGAAACCTTCAAACGCGCGCTGGGTCATGCCGCGCGGGCGCTGGCCGAACAGCCCGAGCTTGAGGTGACGTTCGGGTCCGACGGCCCTAAGCTGTCGAACGGCGTCCTGACCCTGCCCCATCCGCCGCGCGACCCGTCGGGGCCCGAGAGCGCCTCCCTGCGCGGCCAGGCCGACCGGCTGGCGCTGCGGCTGGCCAATCACGACGTGGCGGTGAACGCGAAGATGCGGCCGGCCGACGTCAAGGCGGCCGAGGTGTTCGACGCGGTCGAGCAGGCGCGGGTCGAGGCGTTCGGCTCGGAACACTTGGCCGGGGTGCGCGACAACCTGGGCGCCGCCCTGATCACTCGGCTGGAAAAGACCGGCGCCCTGCGCATCAATGACGCCGACCGCGTGCCGGTGTCCGAGGCCGTGGCGCTTCTGGTGCGCGAGCGGCTGACCGGACGGCCCGCGCCGGACGGCGCCAAGGCCATGCTGGATCTGGTGCGCGCCAATATCGAGGCCAAGGCGGGCGCCAAGCTGGACGCCCTGGCGGGCACGGCGGGCGATCAGGAAGGCTTTGCGCTGAAGATGCGCGAGGTGCTGCGCGCCCTGGACCTCGACCCCGGCGACGGGCGCGGCGAGGACTCTTCCGAAGATCCCGGCGACGAGGAACCCGATCCCCAGGATCCGGCCGCCGACGACGATCAGGACGAGGAGGAAGAAGAGGACGGCGGCGAGGGCTCCCAGTCGATGGAGGGCGACGCCGACGATCAGTCCTCGGACGAAGAACGCGAGAGCCGTCCCGAGGGCGCGCCCGCCGATCCCGACGGCGAAGGCTCCGACGACGGCCCCGAACTGCAGGAAGGCCAGCAGCCGAACCGCCAGCAGACGGCCGACGACGGCCGCGCGGTCGACTTCTACCGCGTCTTCACCACCGCCTTCGACGAGGTGGTGGACGCCGCCGACCTGTGCGACCCGGTCGAGCTGGACCGGTTGCGCGCCCTGCTGGACGGCCAGCTTGCGATATTGTCGAGCGTCGTCTCACGCCTGGCCAACAAGCTGCAACGCCGCCTGCTGGCCCAGCAGAACCGCTCCTGGGTCTTCGATCTGGAAGAGGGGATGCTGGACACCGCTCGCCTGACGCGGATCGTCACCGATCCAACCGCCCCCCTGTCGTTCAAGGCCGAGAGCGAGAGCCCGTTCCGCGATACGGTCGTCACCCTGTTGCTGGACAACTCCGGCTCGATGCGCGGGCGGCCGATCATGGTGGCGGCGGTCTGCGCCGACATCCTGGCGCGCACGCTGGAACGCTGCGGGGTCAAGGTCGAGATCCTGGGCTTCACCACCCGCGCCTGGAAGGGCGGACAGAGCCGCGAGGCCTGGATCACCGCCGGCAAACCCGCCAATCCGGGACGTCTGAACGACCTGCGCCACATCATCTACAAGGCCGCCGACGCGCCCTGGCGCCGGGCCAAGAAGAACCTGGGCCTGATGATGCGCGAGGGCCTGCTGAAGGAAAACATCGACGGCGAGGCGCTGCAATGGGCGCACAATCGCCTGCTGGCCCGCACCGAACAGCGGCGTATCCTGATGGTCATCTCCGACGGCTCGCCCGTGGACGACTCGACCCAGTCGGCCAACGCGGCGCTGTATCTGGACAAACATCTGCGCCAGGTGATCGCCGAGATCGAGGATCGGTCGCCGGTCGAACTGCTGGCCATCGGCATCGGTCACGACGTGACCCGCTGGTACCGCAAGGCCCTGACCATCGTGGACGTGGAACAGCTGGCGGGCGCCATGACCGAGAAGCTGGCCGAACTGTTCGAGAATGAAGGCGCGGCCGGTCCCACGCGACGAACGCGAAAGAAGCTGGCGGCATGAGCCGTTTCGGTCGTCTGGCCTCCGTATGGATCGCCCTGTCGCTGACGGCCTGCGCCGCCTCGCTCGGCGCGCCGCGGCCCTATCCGCTGTCTTCGGACGGCTGGACGCCGGCGGTCGCGGAACTGAGAAGCGTCAGCCTGGGCCTGCCTGGCGGGGCGCAGTTGGCGGACGGCGTGCGGTTCGCCGGCGGTCTGCAAATCAGCGCCGCCCCGAACTCGACCCTGCACAGCCTGTCGGACCTGAAGCTGACCGGCGACGGCGGCTTCGTCACCGTGTCGGACGCCGGCGATCTGGTGCGGGGCGATATCCGCCTGGACGCCGCCGGGCGGCTGATCGGCCTGGATCATTTCCGCTCGCGCCGCCTGACGCTGGAAGGCGGCCGCGCGATCTCCGACAAGCAGGACGGCGACGCCGAAGGCCTGGTCGTCACGCCCTCCGGCGATCTGCTGGTCAGTTTCGAACGGCGCCACCGGATCTGGAACTATGGCCCGCTGTCGGGTCTCAAGGCCCGGCCGACGCCGATGCGAATGCCCGACTTCGCCTTCACCGAGAACGACGGGATGGAGGGCCTGGCCGTCTCGCCCAACGGCTGGCGCGTCTCGGGCGAGGCCGGCGGCGTCTGGGACTGCTCATCGTCCCGGTGCACCGTCGTAACCGCCTCGCCCGAGACGCCGATTCCCGACAGCGACTACCGCATCACGGGCCTGGATCGCGATCCGTCCGGCGACGGATGGTTCGTGGTCCAACGCCTGTACCGTGCGCCCATCGACATGCGCGCACGCGTTCGCCGCATGGTCCCGGACGGAACCCTGGGGCCGATCCTGATCGAGCTGAAACTGCCTGGCACCACCGACAATTTCGAAGGGGTCGCCGCCGAGACGCGTCGTGGCAAGACGCGCCTCTACATCCTGTCAGACGACAACTTCAATCCGGCCCAGCGCACCCTGATGCTGGCCTTCGACCTGAGCTGATCGTCAGGCGGCCCCGGCCCACTGGGTCGATTGGGCCGTCGCCTCGTCCGAGCGCAGCGCGCGCACGAAGTCGTCGCGCCAGATGCCCACGTCGGTGGCGCGCACCACCTCCATCAGGGCTTCCCATTTTCGAATACGCTCGGCCTGCGGCATGGTCAGCGCCTTCTGGATGGCGTCAGACAGCTCCTCGCGGCTGTAGGGATTGACCAGCAGGGCCTCGCCCATCTGTTCCGCCGCGCCGGCGAAGCGCGACAGGATCAGCACACCCGGATCTTCGGGGTTCTGGGCGCAGACATATTCCTTGGCCACCAAGTTCATGCCGTCGCGCAGCGGCGTGACCAAGCCCACCCGCGCCGCGCGATAGATGCCGGCCAGCTGGTCCCGGCGATAGGTGCGGTTCAGATAGCGGATCGGCTGCCAGTCCATGTCGCCGAAGGCGCCGTTGATCCGACCCGCCAGGGCGTCCAGCCGCGCACGAATGTCCTGATAGGAATCGACGTCGTCGCGCGAGATCGGCGTCACCTGCAACAGGAAGACCTCGCCCCGCATCGAGGCGTTGTCCTGCAGGAACTGCTCATAGCCGAGCAGCCGCTCCTCCAGCCCCTTGGAATAGTCCAGCCGGTCCACGCCCACCATCATCGATCGGAAGGCCGAGGACGCCGCCATTCGGTCATAGGTCCGCGCCCCAAGGGTCGAGTTCCGCGCCGCCAGGAAGCCGTCCACGTCGATACCGATGGGGAAGACGCCGGTCTGGACCTTGCGTCCAAAACACTCCAGCCCGCCGATCCCGTCCAGTTCGCCCTGGGCCTCCGAGACCACATAGTCGGTGAACAGGTCGCTCCATTCCTGGGTGTGGAAACCGATCAGGTCGAAGTCGAACATCGACTCCACCAGCCGCCGATGATGCGGCAGGGTCACCAGCAGCTGACGCGCGGGCCAGGGCGTGTGCAGGAAGAAGCCGATCCGGTTCCTGATCCCCAGCCGGCGCAGGTCCCGCGCCATCGGGATCATATGATAGTCGTGGATCCAGATCATGTCGTCGGGCTGGATCAACGGGGCCAGCACCTCGGCGAAGCGGCGGTTCACCCGCTCATAGCCCTCGCCATACGACCGCTCATATTGCGCCAGGTCGATGCGATGGTGGAACAGCGGCCACAACGTCTTGTTGGCGTAGCCGTTGTAGTATTCGTCGACGTCCTGGGCTTCCAGATCGACCAGGCCGACGGTGACGCCGGCCCGGTCCTCGATCTTCACCTCGCCGGTGTAGTGGTCGATCGTCTCGCCGGACCAGCCGAACCACAGGCCGTCGTATTTTCTCAACGCAGCGGACAGGGCCATGGCCAGGCCGCCGGCGGACCCTGCGGCAGGGTCTGCCGGGGCGGAGACCCGGTTGGAAACGACGATAAGGCGGCTCATGACTTCACTTCGAACGGCGACCCCAGCCCCGGGGTCCGGATATTAACGCACATCGGTCCACGAACGGCTCAACAGCACGGCGCAATTGATGATGCCGACAAGCGAATAGGTCTGCGGATAGTTGCCCCACAGCTCGCCATCGTCGATCGAAATGTCCTCGCTCAACAGGCCTGCGGCCGTGCGGCGGTCCAGCATTTCCTGGAAGATGGTGCGCGCCTCCTCGATCCGGCCGTTCTGGTGCAGGGCCTCGATGAACCAGAAGGTGCAGAAGTTGAAGGCGGTTTCCGGCTCGCCGAAGTCGTCGGGCTCGACGTAGCGGAACAGGAACGGCCCCTTCTTCAGATCGCGTTCGATGGCGTCGAAGGTGGCGACCTGACGCGGATCGTGCGCCTCCAGGAAGCCCAGATCGGTCATCTGCAGCAGGGAGGCGTCCAGCTCGCGCCCGCCGAAGCTGGCGGCGAACCGGCCTTCGTCGGGCAGGTAAGCCTCGGCCTCGATCCGCTCGCGGATGATCCGCGCCCGTTCGCGCCAGAACTCGCCCCGATCCGGCAGGCCCAGATGGTCCGCCGCCTTGGCCAGACGGTCGCAGGCCGCCCAGCACATGACCGAGGAATAGGTGTGGACCCGCGCAATGGTGCGGAACTCCCACAGGCCGGCGTCGGTCTTGTCGTGCATGGCGAAGGCCCGGTCGCCGATAGTCTCCAGCGCATGGAAGTCGTCGAGCGTGCCGGGGCGCAACAGGCGCACGTCGTAGAAGGCCTGGACCAACGGCAGGACGATCTGTCCGTACACGTCATGTTGCAGATGCTCGTGCGCCTGATTGCCGATCCGCACCGGCTTCATGCCGCGATAACCCTCGACGGAATCGACGATGCTCTCGCCGATGCCCGGCTCCAGACCCACGCCATAGACGGGCTGGACGTGGCCGCCGGCGGAATCGTCGACCAGGTTCCTCAGATAGACGAGGTAGTTCTCAAGGATGTCCACGGCGCCCAGCCGGTTCAGCGCCCGCACCGTGTAATAGGCGTCGCGGATCCAGCAGTAACGATAGTCCCAATTTCGCCCGCTCTCCTTGAACTCGGGCACCGAGGTCGTCATGGCGGCGACGATGGCCCCCGTCTCCTCATAGGCGCACAGTTTCAAGGTGATGGCCGCACGGATCACCGCCTCCTGATAGTCTAGGGGCAGATAGAGTTTGCGCACCCAGTCCTGCCAATAGGCGACGGTCCGGTCCAGCGCCCCCTGCACCCCGTGACCGACGTCCTGGTCGTAGCCCTCATCCGGACCCAGGAAGAAGGCGTGCGGCCGTTCCAGCCGGAACACCCGTTCCTCCAGCACATGCGACACCGGACAATCGGTCGTCAGGCGGAAGGTCACGTCGGCGCACATATAGCGAATGTGGTTGGAGCCGGAGGTGTTCGGCGCCGGGCGCGCGCCCCAGTCCGTCGAGGGCCGCAGCCTGACCCGAATGCGCGGCGTGCCCGACAGCGGTCGCACCATCCGCGCAAAGGCCAGCGGGCGATAGGTGCGTGAATGTTTGGGATGGCGCGGGGCGAAATCGATGATCTCGGCGCTAGACCCGTCCTCAGCCGTCATCACCGTGCGCAACACCGGGGTGTTGCGGACATAGGTCTGCTCGATCGATGTCATCCCCTCCATCTCGATGGCCCAGAAACCGTGACCGGGTTCCTCGCCGTCCATCAAGGCGGAAAACACCGGGTCGCCGTCCACGCGCGGCGCGCAGGCCCAGACGAAGCGGCCCTGACGGTTGATCAGGGCGCTGACGCCGCAGTTGCCGATGGGGAAAAGATCAAGATTGGGCTTCATCGGTTCAGGCCTTCGCTACGGCTTCAAGCCAGGTCAGTACGGCGTCGACATCGTCCAGACGGTAACGCGCCGCCGTCTCGCGCTCGGGGCCGACCAGCACGCCATAGCCGCCCAGGGCCGCCGCCGCCTCGAACCCGTATTCATCGGTCAGGTCGTCGCCCAGCATGACCGGAACCGCGCCCTTGAACGGCGCCTCCTGCATGAAGGCTGTGACAGCCGTGCCCTTGTCGGCGCCCGGCGTCTTCAACTCCAGCACCATATGGCCGGGTTGAAGCGTCAGGCCGGTCTCGGATTGCAACTCTGCAGCCAGCGCCTTGGCCGCGCCCGCTTGGTCCGGCGCCTGGCGGTAATGCAGGCCGACCGACACGCCCTTGTCCTCGACGATCACGCCGGGCCTTTCAGCAGCGAAGGCCTCGAAGGCCTCCATCGCCTCGGCGACCCCCGCATCCGCCGTCTTGCGCTGGATCGAACCGTCTTTCAGACGGCGCTCCAGACCATGCACCCCCGACCCGGAAACAAGGGCGTGGTCGGAGATGCGGTCGATCTCGGCGATGGTGCGCCCGCTGACGATGGCGACACGGCCTGACAGCCGCGCCTCGACCGCCTTCAGCGCCGACGTGCGTCGCGCTGTGGGCAGGACCGCGTCAGGCGTCGGAGCCATCGGCGCCAGTACGCCGTCCATGTCCAGAAACAGGGCGACCCCGTCGGCGACGACAGGCGGTGTCGGGAGCAATAGCGAAGCGGCTCCGGCATGAGACGGCATTGACGATCAGACTCTTTGTTTGACTTCCCCGACGATCCTAACGCGCCAATGCGGCAAAGGTTGACCAGAAACCGACAAAGTCGTCTGAAAGGAGGGCGGCGCGCGTCACGCAGTTACGGTGGATCGCGCCCGTCAAAGAAGGAGAGCCCGGTTGCGGGCCGTCAGAGCATGACCGAGATCGTTCACTCGACCCCCGAAGACATCGCCGGCATGACCGATCGAGCGCGAGAGGTCGTCCGGCTGAACATTGAGGCGCTGGAAGCCTTGGAGCGTTCGATCGACGTTTCCATCGCCCGCGCGGTCGATGTGATCATGAGCCGTCCGGGCTATGTCGTCGTCACCGGCATGGGCAAGTCGGGCCATATCGGCAACAAGATCGCCGCGACCCTGGCGTCCACGGGCACCAACGCCTTCTTCGTGCACCCCGCCGAGATGAGCCACGGCGACCTGGGCATGCTGCGCCCCGACGTGACCCTGCTGGCCCTGTCGAACTCTGGCGAGAGCCGCGAACTGCGCGATCCGCTGATCTATTGCCAGCGCAACGGCATACCCGTCATCGCCATCACCCAACGCCCCGCCAGCTTCCTGGGCCGCAACGCCGCCGTCTGCCTGACCATGCCCAAGGTGGCGGAGGCCTGTCCCAACGGCCTAGCGCCGACGACCTCGACCCTGATGGCCCTGGCCCTGGGCGATGCCCTGGCCATGGTGCTGATGGATCGTCGCGAGTTCACCGCGATGGACTTCGGCCTGCACCACCCAGGCGGCGCCCTGGGCATGAGCCTGCAGAGCGTGCGCGAATGGATGGGCGACAACGCCGCCGCGCCGGCCAGCGTGTCCCTTACCGACGGCTTCACAGATGTCGTCTCGGCCGTCACCGAGGGCCGCAAGGGCGCCGTCGCGGTGCTGAACGACGACGGAACCTTGGCGGGGATCGTCACCGACGGCGACCTTCGCCGCGCCTTCCAGCGCGACACCACCCATCTGACGGCGGCCGACATCATGGGCGCCAACCCGATCACCGTCGATCCCGACGCTCGCATGAGCGACGTCGTGGACTTGCTGAGCGCCAACAAGATCGCCAACCTTTTCGTGGTCGAGGACGGAAAGCCCACGGCCATCGTCCACATCGCCGAACTGATGCAGGCCGGTTACGTCGCCTGACATGCGTATTCTCTATGACGCCAGCCGGCTGATGAGCCGGGCCGATCGCTCCGCCCCGACCGGCGTGGACCGGGTCTGTCTGGCCTATGCCGAATGGCTGTTGGCCTCGCCGAACGTGACGACCATTCCGGTGCGGGGTCGCAAGAACCGGCTCGTCGCCGTCGAGATCGGCTGGTTCCGACGTTTCGTCGTCGATCTGCGCGCAAAATGGAACGGCGCCGCCAGTGCGCCAGCAGACCTTGCGCACGAACAGCGGCTGCTGGCGGCCCTGGCCTCAGAGACTCGGCCCGCCGCATCGGTGCTGGGCGCGCCCCCGGCCGCCGTTCAGGAGAAGCCAGCCGACAAGACCCGCGTGCTGAAACAGTTCTTTCGATCCCGTCATGCCAAGCCTTTGCCAGAGGCCGACCTCTATTTGACCGTGGGGCACACCACCCTGCACGATCCGGCGGCGCTTCAAGATCTTCAGGCGGCCGGGATCGAGCGGGTCGTCCTGATCCACGACCTGATCCCTGTGACCCATCCCGAGTTCTGCCGCCCTGGCGACGGCGAGAAGCACCATGCGCGCGTCGCCAACACCCTGCGTCACGCCAGCCGGATCATCGTCAACTCGGCCTACACCGGCGAGGAACTGCGCGCCTTCGCCAGTCGTGAAGGCCTGCCCCAGCCGCCCATCCACGTCGCCCACTTGGGGCTGGAGCCGGCCTTCGTCGCCGGCGACGCCGTCGCGGCGGCCCGCCCCTATTTCGTTCACGTCGGCACCATCGAGGCGCGCAAGAACCTGGCCCTGCTGCTGACGCTGTGGCGCCGGCTGGAGGAGCGGCTGGGCGAGCAAACCCCGTCGCTGGTGCTGGTCGGCCGCTACGGCTGGGAGAACGAGGCGGTGCTGGATCATCTGCAACGCTCGCCCAATCTGCAGGGCGTGGTGCATCAGGCCTCCAACCTGTCCGACACCGTCCTCGCGCGCCTGATGCGCGGCGCCCGCGCGGTGCTGGCCCCCTCCTCCGTCGAGGGGTTCGACCTGCCGGCGGTCGAGGCCTGCGCCATGGGTCTTTCCCTCATCGCCTCCGACATCCCGCCGCACCGCGAGTTGACACCGAACGCCGAACTGATCGACCCGCTTGACGGCCTGGGCTGGCTGACCGCCATCGAGCGCGCCACGCAGGCGGCCTCAGCCTCGCCGCCCGCCTATGTCGCGCCCGACTGGCCGGGGCATTTCCGCATCGTCGCCGACGCCATCGGCCTTGAACGCGCCTAGCCTCTGGCGAGCGGGCTCAAAGGCTTGTAATCAATCCGCGAACAAGGGCCATCCAGCTTCATGACGCGCACTATTCTGCCGCTTGCCATCGTCGCCATCCTGGGCGGCTGCTCCACCCTGCCGCGCGACGGACCGTCGGGCGCCTCGGTCAACGCCGGCGCCACCACAGCTTCCGCCTTGGGCAGCTACGCCCTGGTGCCGCTGACCTATGAGGTCACCGAGCGGATGAAACAGGTGCCGCCGCAATTCTTCGGCACCCTGGCCGCCGGATCCAGCGACCAACCCGCCGATGTGATCGGCGAAGGCGACACCCTGGCGATTTCGATCTTCGATCCTTCCGGCTCGCTGTTCGGCGGAACCCTGGGCTCCGGTTCGTCGTCCAGCCGCACGAACACGACATTGTCCGGCGGCAACCAGGCCCTGCCGGGCGCCGTCGTCGATCGCTCCGGCTCGGTCGCCATCCCGTTCGGCGGTCAGGTTCGCGTTCAGGGCCTGACCTCGACCCAGGCGGCGGCGGCGATCAGACGCTCGCTGGTCGGCAAGGTCGCCAACCCTCAGGTTCTGGTGTCGATCGCGGGCAACGCCTCCAACACCGTCAATGTCCTGGGCGACGTGCGCCAGCCGGGCCGCGCGGCCCTGGGCGTCAACAGCGACCGCATCCTGGACGTCATCGCGGCGGCCGGCGGCTCGGCCCGCACCACCGACGACCTGACCATCAGCATCCAGCGCGAGGGCCAGACCTACACCGCGCCCCTGTCGGCCGTGACGACCGAGTTCGGCGAGAACGTCCGCCTGCAACGCGGCGACGTGGTCAATGTCCAGTACAAGCCCCGCCGTTTCTCGACCTTCGGCGGACTGAACGCCGTGGCCCAGGTCGACATGCCGGCCGGCCCCATGACCCTGACCGGCGCCATGTCCAAGGTCGGCGGTCTTAACACCAACACGGCCAACGCCCGTCGCGTCCTGATCTTCCGGTTCGAACGCCCCGAGGTGGCTCAGGCCCTGGGCATCACCCAGCCCGCCACCCCCCGCGGCGTGCCGGTGGTCTATGAGCTGGACTTCAGCGACGCCGCCAACGTCTTCGCCGCCACCAACATGCAGGTCATGCCGGAAGACGTGATCTATGTACCCCTGGCCGGCGCCGCCGAGATGCGGAAATTCTTCGAGGTGGTTCAGAGCCTGACCCGCGTCGTCTATGACGTGTCAGTGACCAGCACGCTCAACAACAACTGACGTCATGACCAGACGGCGGGCGCTGCTTTCGGGTCTGTTCTCACGCAGGCCCGCCGCCGCGCCTGCCGACGACCGCGCCGATCCGTTCGAGCGTCCCGTCGACCTCGAACCCGCCGAGCCCGACGCCCTCAGCCTGGCGTTGGACGAGATCGAGGCCGGCGCGCTGAACATCTACGCCGGCGCCGGCTGGCCGACGCAGCCCGGTCACTACCGGCGCGAGCCCGGCAGCGAGGACTGGACGTTTCTGGCCGCCGACATTGGGCCATCCGAAAGGTTCGCCCTCGCGCTTGAATACCCGCCGGAACAGGGCTGGCGGTTCGCCCGGCTTCAGGATCTGGGCGCACGCTCGGAGCGCGAAGACCTGCGCGCCGCCGCCCGTCTGTTGGGCGATGTCGCAGCCTTGCGAAACTCCCGTCGCGAAATCCTGACCCAGGATCATCTGCTGACGGCTATGGAACTGGGCGCCGCCTGGCGCGCGCTGCGTGACGCGCAGGCCGTGCGAACCTCGCGCCTGACGCTCTCTGTGCCGGCGCGAACAAGATCGCTCAAAGGCGACAAGCCGCCAAAGCCGCGCTAGAGAGCCCGCCTCCCCGAACAGCAGGCTCCCATCATGTCCGACGCCCCCGAAAAACCGCCCGAGTTCCAGCCCGTCGGCCGCATCATCGCCATGCCGGCGGACACCAACCCCGAGGGCGACATCTTCGGCGGCTGGCTGCTGGCCCAGATGGATGTCGCGGGCGCGACGCCGGCGTTCGAACTGGCCTGCGGGCGCTGCGCCACCGTGGCGCTGGACGGCATGGTCTTTCACCAGCCCGTCTCGGTCGGCGACGAGGTCAGCATCTACGCCCATGTCATCGGCTCGGGCCGCACCTCGATCCGCGTCCACGTCGAGGCCTGGAAACGCGCGCGGGGCCAGCCCCAGGCCGCGTCCGTGCGGGTGACCCAGGGCGTCTTC
>Ga0265296_1004742_pt1 | contig 11634 bp, 12 predicted proteins | sample MunlanPumphouse1_FD_189073 | JGI IMG/M metagenome (GOLD analysis project Ga0265296, IMG submission 189073) | Groundwater microbial communities from a municipal landfill in Southern Ontario, Canada - Pumphouse #1 | ecosystem: Environmental > Aquatic > Deep subsurface > Groundwater | place...
CCCGGAGCAGTTGCAGCAACACCTCGCCATCACCTCTGGTTATATCTCTGCCCATGCTGCTCCTAATGCAGTGCGCGGTCTGGGCGAAGCCGGGGTTCGCTCCGGCACCGATAGGCGGCAAGTTATCTCCGAGGCGTCAGTACGTTATCAGTACAGCACCGAGGCATTTAAGAAAGGCACCGCAAAGGTGTTGGCGAACTGTGCTTACATTATGAAAAATGTGGTGCCGGGAAATATCCAACTTTGGGCCAAAACTCCCATGGATGAGTTTGAAGTAGAAATCAAAAAAGAAAAGATGAAAGAGCCTTTCACCTGCTACGTTGAATTTGCCCCGATTAGTGAAGAGGACGAATACCGCCGCCATGACGACCTTGAACGGCTGGTTTCGCAGGGCATTGTCTCCCGCGGTTGGGCGCGTAAGCAGATGTCCAATGTTGACCCCAAGGCGCTTGAGGTTGATGAAGAGCTAGAAAGGCTCAAGAGTGACCCGGCGGTGCAGCAGGTGATGTCGCAGTTTGTTGCGTCGAAGCTGATGGAAGCGATTCAGAAGAGAAGCGCCGCAGAATCGGTGGCCAATCCTCCCCCGCCTATTCCCCCCGGCGCTTCTCCTGTCGCTCCAGAGCAAGGGCAGCCAATGACGCCTAGACAGATGACCACGCCAATTCCCAATGTGCCCCAGCCGGGTTCTGCCCAATCTCTGCAAAATGCGTTGCAGGGCATGAGGTCTACGGTTCCGATGATGCCCTCTCAGGGTATGGGGGGCGGAGGTAATCGGTAATGGCTAGTTCCACAGTTTTTCTAAAGGCGATTGACCGTCTTGTGGCGACCAAGATGCTGGCTGTTGACATCTTGATAGAGCAAGTGATTGACCCTATCGCTGATGTTGGCAACCCGGAGAAAGTAATCGGTAAGAAGTACGACGATTGGACTTCCGAGGATTTCACGATGCTCTCCAATATCTACGGCAAAGTGGAACCAAACATCTTGTCTAATCTCATTTTCAGGAAAGAGTATGACAAATTGCGAAAAGCGGAGTTTCAAGTGGGTGTTTAATTATGCCTTGTATTTCTCAATGTGATAATTTTCAAAAACCTAAAAGTTTCAATCGTGGTACGTATAAAAAGAATCAAATACGTAGCAGAGAATATTATAAAAAAGCAAGATTAGACACCTTGTCCGCGTACTCTGGAGCTATCATTCGTTGCGCAATTTGTGCTTAGACCATATTAACGGTGGGGGTAATGCTCACAGACGAGAAGTGGGTTCTGCCAGTGGCATTTACTATTGGTTGCAAAAGAGAAATTACCCACCCGGGTTCCAAGTATTATGTTGTAATTGTAATATGAAGAAAGAAATTGTCCGCCGTAGGAATCTATCTTACTAGGAGTTACTTTTATGGCTACTTTTGAGCAGATTTCTGCCGATTACATGGCGGGGAAAATAGACTACCCAACTTATCTTAAAGCCTATGATGCCAAATATGGCACTAAATATGCCTCGTCTGCCCTTGCAGGCAACACTACTACTAACCCCCAAGGAGGCCCCAGTGGGCCGGGCGGTTCCTCAAAGGCAACTGTTGCCCCTAAGACTTCTCCGACTCCGGGGACAGGGGGTAGTTCCCCCCCGGTAAATGCACAGGGGCAGTCAGACCCGTCCCAGCCTCCCAATGGGGAGTTTACCCGGATAGACCCCACTAATGGGGCGATTATGGCTTGGGAACTACAGCAAGACGGTAGTTATGGTTACTCCTATAAGGGCATAACCAATCCCAATGCTACGCGCCAAGCAGTTGATGTTAAAATCATTAACGGATATGAGTGGACTGTAGATGCCCAAGGAAATCCACTTGAGTTAATGGGCAAAGCGGGGCAGGAGGGGACAACTCCATACCAGCAGAAGCAACTGGCTCAAAGTGAGGCGGAACAAATTGAACGTCAGCGCCAGTTTGACATCCAGCAGAAGTATCAGCAGCAGCAGGATGCTGCCCGGGCAGCTTTTGAGCAGCAGCAATTTGCTTGGCAGCAGCAACAGGCAGCGGCCCAAGCTGAAATGCAGCGGCAGCAATACCTCGCGAATCTTAAAGCTAACCCGGCTAGTTGGTTGGAGTATGCTATGGCCTCCAACCAGCAGCCCGTTGTCCAGCCGTGGATGACTCCGCTGATGTACGGGCAGCAGGGGCAGCAAGTAGGGCAGCAGTTCGATGTTTCTTCTCAGAGTGCCATGCCCAATCTGTTGACTCCGAGTGCACAGTATATGGCCCGGATGTCCCCGTCGATGCAGGCGCAGTACGGTGGATACCAGAAAGCCAAAACTGGGGCTAATCCAGCAGATACCGACTTCTGGATGAGGTCTGTTGCCCCTCCCGGCGGCGGTGCCCCCGCGATAAATTATAACCGCTAAGAGGAACGATGGTTTATCCTGTAGGATTTAAGCCAAAAACTAGGGAGCAGGAAGACTCGGCAGCGCGTTTGCGCCGTCAGCAGGCTCTTCTTTGGGGTGGGATGCCCCAGCAACAGAAAACGGGGGCCACTAAGACTGCGCCCCCCGTTACTAAAACCATTCCTCCCCCTCTTCTGCCCCCTATGCCAGAGTATAAATTTGAATCTGGCAGTACAACCCCTTCAACTGAAAGATTTCGCTCAGATTATTTCAAGAGTAAGGGGTATAAAGACTTCGGTAGTACAACCTCGCCGTTTAGCGAGTTCTATAGAAAACAGGGCAAAGTTAGTGAAGAAGATATGCGCCACTACATAGAGGCGCAAGACGCATACGCCCGCTTGTTTGGTGGGGGCACCCTCATAAAATCTAATGTTGGTGGAGTTCTCGAAAACTTTACTTTCGCGGCGGGTAAAGCTCTCAACCCAGAGAAACCTAAGATTACACCTTGGGATGTTGCTTTGGATGTTGGGTCAGCGGCCACTATGGGTTACGGCGGCCCCGCAGTACAAGCAGCGGGCGTGGGGGTTATGGCAGTTGGGCAAGTAGGTAGAACTGTCTCAGAGTGGAACAACATGTCCACTTTGGAAAGATTGATTAACCTAGGTTTTTCTGGTTTAACTATTGCCGGGGCTAAAGCAGAGACTATCCCAGCTATTAGGAAAGCTCTTAATTCCCCATCTGCCCAAGAAGCTAAAGTTGCTTTGGGAAAAGCCATGCAAGAGCTAGGCGAAACTACTCTTGTGAAGAATGAAGTTGGGGCAGCCCAATTAGGTGTCCCGGGGAAAACTAAAACTACTTTTGTCCGGTATGGCTCTACTCCGGGCAGGACTACAGTTGACCCGTCTTTTCGGGGCAAGGGCTATGAGCAGAATTATCTCAAGTCGGTTTCCCCAGAAGAGGTTGAGGGAGCCACTTACGCTTACCACCCGGGGCAGGCCAAAGAAAGCCGATACGTCGGCAAGTATATGTATATTGGTACGGTGGATGGCCCGGTGTTGCAGCAGTCCTCCGACAAGTACCAGAACTGGCTGGTAGAGGGTGCAAAGCATAACCCGGGCCAACCTGTTAAGGCTTCTGATTATGCCCTCCGAAAAGCAAAAGAAGCAGGCTACGCTGTTCTTAACCGTGATTTGGAGCCGGAAACTGGTATGGCTATCTTGAAGAAAGCTAAGCAGTTAGAAATTCCTCTGGATAATATCAACACGGTATTAGACCTGTTTGACCGTAATGGTGGTCTGACTTGGAACTTCTCCAAGAAACTGGGCAATATGCAGGAAGCTTTCAATGGTGGGAAATCCCCACTACGCTATGCTGTCATGCCCTTTTCTAACAAAGACCCCAAACGGATTATGATTCTTGGGCAGGATAACCCTCTTTCATTCAAATCGGTACAGGACTTTATCGACAACAACGCCGACTTGTTGGCGGATAAGAATTACCATCTTGGCGGGTGGTTCAACAAGAACAACGGGCAGGGGGAAATCAATATAACTCGGGCGTATCGAACTGAGGCCGAGGCGATGAAGACTGCCCAGAAATTTAATCAGGAATCTATATTTGATTTTACTGGTGACGGAGCAGTAATCAATAATCCTAAGTTTAGACCAGAACCGTTGCCCCCACCCCCTGCCGCTGTCACACCCGCTGGGTCAATTTCTCCAGTAGTACAGGGAGAAACGGCCCCTATTACTCAACCTGCGGGTAAACTACCCCCCGAGCCGCCCAAGGTTCCTCCGACAGCCATACAAGGGGCACCGGAGCCATTAGACCCGTTGCGTGAGTTCGGGCAGGCTATCCAAAGTCCGAAGAGCGAAGCGGCTTGGAAGTTGCGCCAGAAGTGGGTTAAGGTAGAGCAAGCTAACCGAGCAGAGGCAGCGGGTAAAGCGCTTGAAGAGTCTATCGCGGCGGGTGAAACCTACGAGCAGGCTGTCACAAAAGCCAGCCAGATGCTCAAGGGCAAGATGCCCCAGTTCAAGACTGGTATAATTCTGCCCGCTGATGTAAAAGAAGCGGCTATGAAAAAGATAGTCGATGTTCTCGGGGCAGATAATATCTATGAAATCAAAGCCACTCAGACTGCTTTAGAAAATGCTATTGCTGATGGGGGCAGGGCTATCCCCAGAGTTAGGGGAACAGCGGGTAGTTCCGCTTATGACCGTTTGCTCAAGGTGTTTGGGGACACTCCAGAGTTTATGGACGTTCTCGACGGGAAAGTAAAGCTCAACGAAATCATGCCTGAATTGGGAATTAAAGAACCGATTACGATTGACGAGGCGCTGCGCGATTATCTGATGCAGCCGACAATTCCCTCGGGGCAGGCCCGGTTGGGTGAACTACCTTGGACTCCGGCACCGATTGAGTACCCCGGGGGCATACCGCCAACGCGGGCGCAGTTAGACCAGCAGAAGTTGGAGTTAACTCTGGAGCTTTTGAAAGACCCACAAGGGGCTGCCCTTAACGCTCCGGGGATGTTTGATAAACCGGATGTTGCATTTAATAGGTTAAAGCAACTATCCATGTTTGCACCGACGACAAGAGAAAAGGTAATGAACTTTCTCCATAAGTCGGGGGTTAATTTGGTAGATGCCCTTAACCTGCCACGGATGTTGGTATCCTCTTATGACTTGTCCATGCCCTTTAGGCAGGGTTTGGTAGCCGGGTTGAGCCATCCGGTTGCTTGGGCCAAGGCGTGGAAGCCGATGATTCAAGCGCTGAAGAGCGAGCAAGTTGCGGTGGTGTTGGAGAAGCAGCTTCGCTCAGACCCGAGGATAGCCGACGCCCTGTTCAAAGAGTATTTGGATATGCCTACTATCGCTCGGGGAGCGAAGTATATGCAGAAGTTGGAATCGTTTGCCTCGCGTTTCGGCGAAGCTATCCCGGGAGTACGTCATTCGCAGAGAGCCGCAACGATATTTGTTGAAAAGCTCCAGCATGATGTGTGGTTGAGTGGTATTAAAGACCTACAGAAAATCGGCGCGACTGCTGGGGATTACAAAGAGTTTGGGCATTTGATTAACGCTGCTGTGGGTCGGGGCAATATCCCCAAGATGGTGCAGAGTTTTGCTCCGACAATGAACGCCCTCCTCTTCTCCCCGAGACTTCTGTGGGCAAGACTGGAGTTGCCATTGAAGCTGCTGTCTTCTTCCCCTTACACGCGGAAAGAGGCAGCCAAGATGGTGGCGACTCTACTTGGGGCTGGGTCTGCTGTTCTGGGTCTTTACAAGATGGCGGGGGGCAAGGTTGAGTTAGACCCGCGCTCCTCTGAGTTTGCCAAGATGCGCGTGGGGGATACCCGACTGGATGTTTGGGGGGGCTATTCCCAATATGCCCGTTTTGTTGCTCAAATGACTACGGGGCAGGCTAAAAGTGCCAGTGGTAATGTGTACGCCCAGAACCGATGGGACACTACCGTGAAGTTCATGCAGTCGAAAGAGTCTCCCGCTGCTGGTATCTTGACAGACATTCTTGCCGGGGAAGACTACGCCGGGAAGAAGCTTTCGTTGCAGCCGGAGTCTATCAGGGAGCAGGTAATATCTCGAATCGTCCCGCTGTTTGCTCAAGATTTAATGGATGCTTATTTGCAAAATGGCGGTTGGGGGGCATTGGCCGCTGCCCCCTCTTTTGTCGGTGTGGGCGTTGTTACCTATGTTGACCCGGTTAAGAAGCTTGAAGATTCCATGGCTCAAGAGCAAGGCTACCAGAGTTGGGCGGATATGGGGGAGAAAGCCGGGACTGCTGCCCAGTTAAGGGTAATTCAAACTTCACCAGAGTTGCAGCAGCTACAGAAAGAAGCCGACAAGCAATATGAAGAAAGTCGCCGGGGGAGGGCAGACCTCTACGGCCAGTGGTCTTCACAGGCCAAGACAGTAGAAGCGCAATATCAGGCGTCGGTTTCGTTGGCCGCCCAAGAATATAAACACACAAAAGATGGTGTCAAGTTCCGCGAAAAAGTAAATGATGCGGCCAAGGGCAGGAGATTGGGCTATGAAACACTCGCCCAGAATCCTCGTCTAAAAGATGTAGTTGCTGAAATGAGCAAGCCACTTACGGATACGGAGAAGTCTCGGATGAACCCACAGGATATTGCCCGCCGGGACTATAACGTGATGCTCTATAGCAACGATATGTACGACCAGTTCGGCAACTACGACTTCGATAAAGCAGACCAGAGAACAGCCGAGTTTGTGCAGAAGTACGGGCAGGGGGCACTGGATTATGTGGAACAGTATCAAGGAATAAAGTCCAATATGCTGCCCGTAGAGTACCAGCAGTTGCAGTCGGCCCGGGCCACTTTGAGGCCGTATTGGGCAATAATTGATGAGGTATGGTCACTTTACCCCCCCGAGGTTAGGGAGCTTTCTGAGCAGATTAAGGTAGTGGGAGCCGCCGGAGATTTTGCTTCCCGGGCAGCGGCGCTGAGAATGATGCGCGGGCACCCGGAGATATTGAGGGCAAGGTTCTTGATAACTCAGCGCATGGCACAACTGCGGCGGCAGAACCCGGGGATTGAAGATGCCCTCCGGCAGTTCTACTCATAGGAGAAAAGATGGATGTTGACGAGAAACCTCCGCCTAGCATGGGTATTTCTACAGGGTGTATTCCTGCCCCTAGTGTATTTCTCGGGAAAATACTCCGATACCTTTCTGGGATGGATACTTCTAGCCTTATACATGGCAGCGGTCTTCGCCGACGCCTACTTGACCCTGAGAATTTTTGAGCCAAAAAATAAAGCGAAAGGAGGGGTAGATGCCACTGAAAAAAGGTAAGAGCAAAAAAGTGGTGTCAGAGAACATCGGGGAACTGATGCACTCTGGCCGACCTCAAAAGAAGGCGGTTGCAATAGCGATGCGTCATGCTGGTAAATCTAAGAAAAAGAAGTAGGAGAAAATGGTTAAACAAGCGATGCACAAAATGCCCGGCGGTCACATGATGAAAGACAAAGATATGCCAAGGGGCATGATGAAATCGAAACCCAGCGCCAAGAAATCTAAGAAGAAATAATCAGGAGGAATTTTTAACATGGCGACCACGGACAATACAGTTGTTCAACCCGGAGTAGTTTCTGCCCCCGCAGGAACCACTCCAGCACAGGCCACTACCCCGGCGGCTACTGCCCCGGCGGTGCCTGCCCAACCTTCACCCGAGGAAGTCAAATTGACTGAACTGGTCAACGCCAAGGTAGCGGAAGCACTTTCCAAAGTGACAGAAGCTTCCAAACGCGAAATACAGTCCACGAAAGACAAAGCAAAGGCGGAGGTTGAATCGGCTCTTAGGAAAGCGCGGCTGGCTGAAACAGTGCAGGAAGCGACTATGAGGCAGGTTCGGGCCTCAGACCCGGATGCCTACACTTCCATTGAACTCGCTCGGTATAAGGCCCAAGAAGAGGCGGCTAAGACCTTGGAACTCGAAGAGGTTTCTCGCAGACAATTTGAAGAGTTTCAATCACAGTTTACTGGGAGTCTTCGGGAAATCGTTACCGATATGGGAATTGACCCCACCGACTCTCGGATAGACTGGGCTACTGATGCCCCAAATTACCTTGAGGCCAACAAGCGGGTTATGAAGTCGGCAGCGAAAATCAAGAAAGACAAAGAGACAGAGTGGCAAAAAGAGCAGGACGAAAAGTTCAAGGCCGCCGAGAAGAAACTTAGAATAGACCTCGGTTTAGACTCTGTAGACACCTCGGCTTCTTTGGGAAACTACGTTGGAATCCCCACTAATATGGAGGCGTTCCGGGCGTGGGTCAGAGAGAAGCCGGAAGAGTATCGTAAGAACAAAGCAAAAGTCACCGAAATGCAAGCCAAAGGCTTAATAAAATAAAAGGAGTTACACATGGCTCTTACTGCTAGAATCCCCGCTGGGGTGGATACCGCAGGTTTTGTACCCGAACAGTGGTCAGTTGATGTTCTCGACATTGTGAAAACCAAACTGGTGATTGCCCCCACTTTCGACATGACTTGGACTGTGGGCAAAGGCAAAGGTGACACGGTAAACGTGGGTATCCTCAACGAACCCACCGCCACCGAAGTTACCGTCGGCACCCCCGGCCCGGTTAATGACATCGCTACGGGCACCAAGAAATCTCTGGTTATTGACCAGTGGTTTGAGTGTCCGGTTGTGCTGGATAACATGACCAATCTCCAGACGCAGGTAAATCTTACGGCTAAAGCCAAAGATGCCAGCGCCTACGGCCTCGCCAAGAAAATCGACAACTATTGCGGCAGCTTCTTCTCTGCCCTGAGTGGTGCCACTGGCCACGGCACCGATGGTTCGGCCATTACGGACGATGTAATTATCGCCGCTGTGGAAGAACTGGACGAAGCCGATGTGCCGGACGAGGGCAGGGTTTGGGTTCTCGACCCGTCCTGCAAAGCCGACCTGCTCAAGATTGACAAGTTTGTTCGTAACGATTACGTTAAGGGTGGGGTTATCCAGACGGGCCAGTTTGGTATAATCTACAATGCCCCCGTTCTTATCTCGAACAACCTCACTGTCAATTCGACGGGCAACTACGGTGCTTACTACCACAAGAGGGCTATCGCCATCGCCATCGAAGAGCAGTTGGCGGCCTACATCGTGGAAGAGAAACTCAAGCACCAGATTACCATTAACACGGAAGCTCTCTGGGGCGTTCTCGAAATGCGCGATACTTTTGGCACTCCGATTCTGACCCGGAAGAGCTAGAGGAGAATAAGCGGTGCCTATCTACAACTATAAATGCCAATGCGGAGAAGAGGGGGAACGCATCCAACCGATAGGTGCCGCGCCCCCTCCCTGCCCTCACTGCGACAAAACTATGGAAAGAGCAGTTTCTTCTATAGCGATGTTCAAAATGAAAGGGGAGGGGGGCTATCCCTCAAGAGTCAAACAGATTCGTGACTGGAACAAACGGAATCAACCATCGTTAAATTAAGGAGTGTGAATTATGGGAGCAACTAGGGATGTTGCCATGACCGAAATCCCCATGAGGGGTATTTCCATTAACGCACTTTCGAGTGGGGTTAATGCCTTTACTCTGGTGCCGAGTGACTCGGGCGTTATCTTTGTCAACAAAGAAACCGCTACCAGCACCACCACCTACACCCTACCCGCTGTGGCTCTGGGCAAGGGTAAAATCTTCTGGTTCTTCAATGCCCAGACGACCCGGGCTATTGCTGTTGCTGCCCCGACTGCTATTCTGGTTGGTCTGGATAGTGCTACGGGCACTACCGCGACCTCGGATGCAGTTACGGGCAGCGCGGCTTTCGTAGTTGGTGATGGCACTAACTACTACCTGTTCGTACTCAAGGGTTCTTGGACTGTCGCGTAAAGGAGTGTGACTATGGGAGCAACGCGAGACTTAGCTATGACCGAAATGCCCATGAGGGGCATTAGCATCAACCCCGAATCGGGGGGCAGTGCTGCCATTACTGTCGTCCCGAGTGACAGCGGGCTTGTGTTCGTTAACAAGTACACGACCAATACCGTCTACACTCTGCCCACAGCGACGTTGTGCAAGGGCAAATACTTCTGGTTCTTCAATGCCCAAGCTACCGCCACTATTGCCCTTACTGGCGGTACGGCGGATGTCATGATTGGCGCGGATGACACGGCGGCGGATACAATAACCGATAATAATGCCATTGGCAACTGGGCCTTTGTCATTGGCGACGGTACTAACTTCTACGTTATTACCGGGGTGGGCACTTGGAGTGCTTCAGGCTAAAATAAAGGCTTTGCTGGCTGGGCCTGAAACCAACCAGCGTCCCCTCGCTCCGAGAGTAGGGGGGTGAAAAGGAGAGTTAAATGGGTCAGCAAGTAAAAGTTTATAGGTCTTTAGAGTTTTACCCCAACGGGGGCGCAACGGCTTCGGCCAAGATTTACCCGTCGTCTACGGGTATCGCTTTTGGTGTGGATGACACCGGGTACGATTTGCAGTTGTTCGGCGCAACAACGGGCAACTACCTTTTGTGGGATGAAAGCGCCGATGACTTACTGCTCGTAGGAACTGCTACGCAGTTAGCCGTGGCAGGCACTACGGAGTCCACCAGTACCACGACTGGTTCGTTACGAACTGCGGGTGGTTTGGCCTGCGGGGGCGACTTCTACGCCGGGGATGACATTTTCCTAACTACTGGGGCAGTTCTTAACTTCAACGCGGGTAACGTAACTGTCACCCATGCAGCCGGGAAATTGACGGTGGCTGTTCCTGCCCCCACTGGTTCTATTGACTCGTTCACAGTCAATATGACCAGCGGCTCGGCTACTCCGGGTACTATCCGGGGTATTGTCGGCGCAGCTACTACTTACACTACCCAGTCCAGCGGTAATACTGTTGGTGTCCGTGGCTCTGTTACTATGGGGGGCAACTGCTCCGGCACTGCTTACCTCTATGGTGTGCAGGGCAAAGCTATCACCGGAGCTAATACTTGGACTGGTACTGCCCTTGCTGGTGTTTACGGCCAGATTGATGTGTCCGGCGGTACGATATCCAGCGGGCATGTCGCCGCGATTCAGGCTAACGTCTATGGTGCAAACAGTGGCACTATCCCGATGGAGGGTATTTATGTCGAGCATGCGGGTGGTGGAGTTATCAACTCTCTAATCCAAGTGTTCGGCAAATCCACCTACGTTTTTGATATTGCCAGCAACACCCATAATAACGTATCCACAACCGGAACCTGCACTACACCGGGGCAGGCACACGGCTGGATTAAGTGCAACATCGACGGCGCGACTCGTTACATCGCGCTGTCAGAAGCGGTTAGTTAAAGATTTAAGGCCGGAGGGGGCAGGCTTAATAACAAGCCCCCAAAATAAATATTTATTAGGAGTGTGTGATTCAATGGAACTTTCAGTTGGTGAGCGCCTCGTTGTTCTGAGTATCCTGCCCAAAGAGGGTGATTTCCTGTCGCTGAAACTTGTTCGGGAGCTACAGTCAAATCTCAGTTTCTCGGAGGAAGAACACAAAAAATATCAGTTTGTTCAGGAAGAAAATAGTGTCCACTGGAATAACGCCGCAGAAGATTCTAAGGATGTTCCTATGGGGGACAAGGCCAAAGAAATAATTAAGCGGGCTTTGACTGCCCTTAACGATAAAAAGCAGCTTCGGTTTGAACACATGGGTCTTTACGAAAAGTTTGTTGGAACCGGGGAATAAATAAAATAACAGGAGTGTGGAGTTATGAGCCTTTATGGAAGTTGGGTAACGGGCAC
>Ga0265296_1004744_pt1 | contig 11629 bp, 8 predicted proteins | sample MunlanPumphouse1_FD_189073 | JGI IMG/M metagenome (GOLD analysis project Ga0265296, IMG submission 189073) | Groundwater microbial communities from a municipal landfill in Southern Ontario, Canada - Pumphouse #1 | ecosystem: Environmental > Aquatic > Deep subsurface > Groundwater | place: Canada...
CCACCTTGAGATTGCTTCCGCTTGTCTTTATGACAAACTCACTGGCCTCTTCAACAACCAAAACTTTGTCAATTCCCCTGACACCATGAATCCTGCTGTTCAAAAGCTTCAAAAAATTCTTCCTGATCCTCAGCAAAGGCTCCCTTACAGGGAAAACAAACTCGATGCTTTCCTTCCTCTGCCTTGTCTTCGCATTCTTCATGCTCTTCTTCAGCTTGTCAATCAACTCGGCCTCGTCAAGCCCGCGTTCCCTCACCTTTTCAGGCAAAAGCGAAACAATAACTTTCTTTGCCAAAAAGTCTTCCTTCATTTCGCTCACATCGAAAAACCTCACATCAATAAGCGTCTTTGCAAACTTTTCCGCCTTTGCCTGGTCCTTGCAAAGCGGCTCAACAAGGTAAATTGTCATAGTGGGGTACTTTGCCCTGCTTCTCCCGTCAACAATCTCTTCAACGCGCTGAATTCCGGAACCGACACTTACTTCAGCCGCACCGGCATAGTGCTTTGTCCTGAGCGTCAACTGAGTGCCGGGTTCCCCAAGGCTCTGCGCGGCAATGATTCCAACCGCCTCGCCGGGCTCGGCCCTCAAGGTATCATACTTTTCCTCAACATGCTTTGCAAACAAATCGGCCTTCTGCCTGCTCATCTTCCTTGCTTCCGCAACAAACGCAATCTGGTCCAAAACAGACTTGGGCAATGCCAGGTCTTCCCAAGGCTCAACGGGCGCGGCTTCCCTTACCTTCTCCACATCGACCTTTTCCAAGGCTTCTTTTTCTTCAGCCGGCTTTTTTTCCACAACTTTCCTTGCCTCTTCTTTCGCCATAACAAACCCCTTCATTCCTTCAGCGAATCCGCTTCCTGCTCAACATCAATGTTCTTTCCCTTAAGCGTCTTCTGCGGGAAAACGCCGTCCTCACCGTAAGAAAACTGCACAAGGTCGGACGAAGCAGTCCTCACAGTGAAATCGTTGTTAACAACAAGGTCCTTCAGGCTGTTCGCAAGCCTCCTGTACAAATAGCCCGAAACCTTTGTTGAAACGCCTGTGTCAACCTCTCCCTGCCTTCCGCCCATGCTGTGGTAGAAATACTGCGCGGCATCCATGCCATCCATGAAATTCGCGCTTATGAAGCCGCCGGCAAGCATGCCCACATCATTCTTCTCGTTGATTGTAATCAGCCTGTTGGTAAAGCCCCTCATAGGCCTTCCTTCCCTGACGTTCGCCTGGCCCCAAAAGCCCGAAATGTTCATCAGGTTGAGGCTGCTGCCCCTGCTTCCGCTCACAATCATAACCATCGTGTTAAGCTTAGGCTCCTTCCGCAGGATGGGCTCAAGCTTTTCCTTCATGATAAGGCCCTCAATTTTGCCCTTTGCCTCGCCACCAAGCTTCATCATGCCAATCTCAAAGCTCTCCTTAAGGCTCTTGCCAGGCAAGTGCTGCAATGTGCCCTTATGAAACTTTTCAGTAAGCGCCTTGCCTTTCTCAAACATCTCCTCAAGAGCCCTTTCCTTGGCCTTGATGATGCCATCGCTGACCTCATACTCGTCAACCCCGACAGTCATGCCCTTCTTTGTCAAAAGGTCGGCGACAACCCTGTTGACATTGCTGTAAAAATCCTCAATAACCTCGCTTGGGTAATTCCTCGCCAAAGAGTCAATCAGCTTTCCGGAAACCTCGCCCAAACTCTGCTTGTCAACAACACCGCACTCAAGGGCACCATTTTTTATCACCAGATAAGCATCATAAGGGCACTTTTCATTGGAGCAAGACTTGCACGGCATCGTCTTCTGAATAATCCTGCACATGTTGGTCTTATACTCAAGGTTAAGGTCCTTTGGAAGCATCTGCGAAAAAATAAGCTTTCCGGAATAATTCTTTCCCCTGTCCGCCTTAGGCAGCTCTGTCAGGCCCATTTCAAAGAAATACCTCATGGTTTCTTCCCTGCTGAATTCCGTTGCCTTCATGGTAAGGACAAACGTTCCGCTAACGCCGTCTTCATCAAGAATAATCACAGGCGCACCAAACCTCGGGCTGATGACCTGGTCCCTTACATACATAAGCTCGCGCGCCTCGCCCTTTCCCTCCTCAGTCTGCGGCACATGAACGTTCATTTCATCCCCATCAAAGTCCGCATTGTAGGGCTTGCACACAACGGGATTAATCCTGAAAGTCTTGCCATCCATAATCCTTGCGGAATGGGCAAGCATGCTCAGCCTGTGCAGGCTCGGCTGCCTGTTAAACAGCACAATGTCGCCATCTCTTAACTTCCTTTCAATCCTGAAGCCAGTGTCAAGCTCTTCCGCAATCTCGGCCTTGTTTGTCTCATCAACCTTTTTCTTGGTCTCATCAGGCCTTATGACATAAACCGCCTCGTTTGTTTCCTTAACAAGTTTCTGCAGGTCCTTCTTGTTCCAATCCGTAACCCTTTCCGGAACGGTTAACTCGTCAGCTATTTTACGCGGAATGCCGACCTCGCTGATTTTAATGAAAGGGTCGGGCGTAACAGTAGACCTTGCAGCAAAATTGACGCGCTTTCCGGTAAGGTTGTGCCTGAACCTTCCCTTTTTCCCCTTAAGGCGCTGCACAATTGTCCTCAACGCCCTGCCGCTCCTGTGCTTTGCCGGAGGAACCCCGGCAGTATTGTTGTCAAAGTAAGTTGTGACATGGTACTGCAGCAAATCCCACAAGTCCTCAATGATAAGCTGCGGCGCCCCGGCATCAATGTTATCCTTGAGCCTCATGTTAATCCTGATGATGTCAACAAGCTTGTGCGTCAGGTCATCCTCGCTCTTTATTCCGGATTCAAGCGTAATGCTCGGCCTTATGGTAATCGGCGGAACAGCCAAAACCTTCATCACAAACCATTCAGGCTTCACAAGCTCGCTGTCATAGCCAAAAAGCGCCAGGTCCTGTTCGGTCATCTTTTCAATCCATTCCCTTATCTCCGTTGGGTAAATCCTTTCCTTGTTGAAATAAAAGTTTGTTGGCTTGTCAAGCAAAATCTTGCCCTTTGTTGCCTTGCAGTGCGGGCACTTCTTCGCAAACTTTGCCTTTGACACAACCTTCTTTACAACCGACTCAACGCTCTCATCCTTCAAAAGCTTCCTGTACTTCTCAAGCCTGTCATCAGGCAAAGTAATCCTGCCACATTCCTTGCACGTGGCATGCATCAAAACCTCAAGGCGCCTTCCAAACTCGCTGTGCACGACAGGCCTCACAAGCTCAAGGCTGCCGAAGTGGCCCGGGCACTTCTTCATGCGCTGGCCACAGGTCTTGCACCTCAGGCCGGGATTTATAACCCCAAGATGCGGGTCCATGAGCCCGGACTCCATGGGATAGCCGTCCTTGTCATAAGTGTCAGGCGTCTTGACCTCCAAAGCGCTCATCTTCCTGACCATCTTTGGGCTCATCAGCCTGAAATCAATTGCCACAATCTTTTTCATCAGCATGCTGGGAACCCTCCAACGCAGTTCCTGTTGTTTGCTTTCACAGCCATAACATCACGCCTTGTCCCCGATTATAATCCTTGGGAAAACGCCCAATGCCTTGAGCTCATCAAGCATGAGCTTGAAGCCATAGCTCATTTCAACAGGGTAAACCCTGCTGCTGTCGCACAACGGGCAGTACTTCCTGTTCCTAATCTGGTCATGCACGCCTATTATCCCGCATTTCTCGCACACAAGCTCAACAACCCTGTCGCTGTCCTCAATGAACTTTTCCTGCAAAAGCATTGCGGCGCCGTGCCCGACCAGGGTTTCGCCTTCCATTTCACCAAATCTCAAGCCGCCTTCCTTTTCCTTTCCTTCAGTCGGCTGCCTTGTAAGAATCTGAACAGGACCCCTAGCCCTGGACTGCATCTTGTGCGCAACCATATGGAACAGGCGCCTGTAGGCAATCACGCCCATAAAAACCTGGCCCTCAATCCTCTCACCGGTAACCCCGTCATAAAAAGTTTCCTTGCCGTCTTTCCTGAATCCTGTATCGTTAAGCAGCCTTTCAAGCTCGCCCTTTCCCGTACTGTTAAAGGGCGTGCCATCGATTTCCTCGCCCCTAAGCGCGCTTACCTTGCCGCCAAGCATCTCAAGCAAGTGCCCAATCGTCATTCTGCTTGGAATGCTGTGCGGATTGATTATCAAATCCGGCTTCACGCCGTCAACAGTAAAAGGCATGTCAGCTTCCGGCACAATCGCGCCTATGACGCCCTTCTGGCCGTGCCTGCTGCTGAACTTGTCCCCCACTTCAGGAAGCATTGTTGACCTGACCTTCACCTTTACAAGCCTGTTGCCGTCCTCGTTCTCGGTAAGCATTACCTTATCAACAAAGCCAGGCTTGCCCTTTCTCGTTGCCGCGCTGCTGTCCCTTCTCTTTTCCTTGACAACTCCGAACTCGCTCATTTCCTCCAAAAAGCGCGGCGGGCTTGTCCTCCCTATGACAATGTCCTTCTCGTCAACATAGCCCTCAAGGTTCACAATGCCATCCTCGCCAAGCTTTTTGTAAACATTCTCGCCCAAATAGCCCACGGTTTCATCGTTCGGAATCTCAAACTTGTCGCTCTGGCCGCCCGGATACCTCTGCTCAATAGCCTCATAAGTCCTGTAATAGCAGCTTCGCCCTACCCCCCTGTCAATCGCGGCCTGGTTTACGACATAGGCATCCAACGTGTTGAAAATCCTGTAAGGCAAAATTGCAACAACAAGGTTCTGGGTTTCCGGCCTCTTGTCAAGCTCAAGCATGTCCATGGTCCTGCTTTTCACCATGCTTTTCTGGGGATAATGCAGCAAATAGCTCTCGGTGTCAAAGCGCATGTTGTAGTTTATGCCGCCGATGCCAAGGCTCTGCTTGAACATTTTTGCGCCGTGCAAAGCCTTTCCGGCCATGTCATGCTGCAAATAAGGAATCATTGAGGTTATGACACTCAGAATCCCGATGGGATTGAGCTCCATGTGCGTATGCTCTTTCCCCAAATGCTGTTCGTCAATCGCAATCTGCGCATTTTCTTCCTCTTCAGGGTCAAGGTACTCTATAAGGCCTTCCTTCACAAGGTCCTCCCAATGCATCTTGCCTTCGGCAACAAGCTTCAGCTGTTCCTCTGTAATTATAGGCTTGCCGTTCTCCACCACAACAAGCGGCCTTTGGACCCGGCCTGCATCGGTGTTGATGTAGAGCTCATTCGTGTCCTCATGGTAGGCAATGTTCACCTGCGGATTAATCTTGTTGCCCCTTCTTGTCCTGATGAGGTCCTGCGTGAGCTTGTCAGGCTGGTCATGGAAGCCGATCAGCCTTCCATTGATGTAAACCTTTGCAATCTTGCTTCTTGTAACCATAAAAATCACAGCTTCCTCATCTTTACGCCCTTCTTATGCAGCAATTCCTCTATGGGCGCCTCATCGCATTCAGTCGTAACCTCTGCCATCAGAGCAAGGTTTTTCACAAGGCCGCACTGCGGGCCGTCAGGCGTTTCAACCGGGCAAAGCCTTCCCCAATGCGTTCCATGCACGTCCCTTGCCTCATACAACTCGCGATTCTTGTTCAACGGGCTTTTGACCTTCCTCAAATCGGTCAAAGGGCTCAAATAATTCACCCTGTCCATGAACTTGCTCACGCCGGTTGCCCTGCCAATCCAGTTTCCGGTTGACATCGCAAACCTGATTCTTTCGCTTACGGCGCCCGGCCTCACAACAGTGCTGATGTTGAGCTTTCTCCTTCTCGTGACCGTCCTGTCAATCTGGAACTTCAAATCCTTTATGAAGTACTTGAAACTGTACCTGAACAGGTGCTCCATGAGCTTTCCGGACAATTCAAGGCGCTTGTTGCTGTAATGGTCCTTGTCATCATCTGAACGCAGGCCATAAGCCCTTTCAACGGCCTTGGTTGCCATCATTGTCAAATAGTAAGCCTTGGCAAGCCTGTCCTCCTTCTTCTGGCCAATGTGCGGCAAAAGGAAAGCGTCAATGACCTCCTGTGCCCTCCTCAGCCTGTAATCAATAACCTGGCCTGGCGCAACAAACTTTCCAAGCCTGTCCAAAGCCTCTTCCTCAGTCTTGACAAAAGTGTTCTGCCAGTTCAAAAGAATGTCGTTCTCAATCTCCTTCTCATCAGGAAACGCATCCTTAAACTCCTTCAGGCTCTTCAGGCCCAATGCCTTCAGCACCACGAAAAGCTTCAGCTTCTTCGGCGAAGAAGGAAAAGTAACATTCAGCATTCCATCCGGCTTCCTTGAAACCCTGACCCTGCCCTTGAAAGCGCCCTTTGTCGAAATGACCTCTGCATCAACCCCCTTAAGCCCCTCGCTTATCAGCACCCTGTCGCTTGCAAGAACCTCCTGCGTCATCAAAACCTTTTCGCTTCCATTTATAATAAAATATCCGCCTGTATCCAAAGGGTCCTCGCCCAAATCAATCAGCTCCTGCTCGCTTTTTCCCTTGAGCCAACAAAGCTTTGACTTAACCATAATCGGCAACTCGCCGATGTAAGCGCGCCTGATGTCCTGTTCAACATCGCGCCTAAGCATCCTCATAGTGAGGAAAATAGGCCCTGCATAAGACCTGTTCCTCACCCTTGCCTCCATTGGATAAAACTCGCTTCTCGGGCTTCCGTCGGCCTCAACAATCTTGGGCTTCAAAATCTCTATGTCACTTAACTCAATCTTTACCTCTTCAATCTTCGGGACAATCTCATCGCTTTCCTCAACAATTTCAGGCAATTTTTTTTCAATAAACTGGTCAAAGCTGTCAATCTCCATCTGGGCAAAATTCCTGTCCCTGAAATAGGCGTTAATAAGCTCCCAATTGCTCATTCAGGCAACCCTCCTGTAATAAACAGTCTTTCCAGCAGTAGGGCTGTTCCTGACAATCTTGACAATGTCGTTCTTCTCCGCAGCCAAATCGGTTATTGCGGCATCTTCCTTTGAAATCTTCGGAAGCTGGCCCAAAGTCAAATTGTATTTCTTAAGCAGCTCGGCGGCCTGTTCCTTTGAAAGAAGCATATGCTTGGGAACCAGAAAATGCTCAAAGGGGATAACCTCGGTTTTTGCCAACAAGCTCAAGCCTCCAAGTACTCAAGGCAAATCTTTCGGCAGGGCATGCTCCAGGCTCAATCCACGCAAACGCGGGGTTTTAGCTTTTAGATGGCACCAATTTTAAACAATTCCTCACGCTCAAGCCGAAAAATCGCTGATTAAAAATATAATCTATTAATTTAGAAACAGAAAGCAATTTAAACCTTGCCTTAGCCGCCACTGCCGGCTGGTCAGGGTGCCATCTTCGCGCCTTTGCGGCGCTCGATGCCACAGGCTCGCTGTTGCTCGCCTTTTTACGCCACTGTTTCCCTTCCAACCCTTACTTTCCGCCCCTTTCCAAATGTTCGGTTATTTCTTTTTTGATTTTTTCTATTATTTCCCTGTAAGTGTACTGTGCAAGCCCGAGCTGTTTGAGTTTATCCTGTGTTTCTTCTACTACCTGGGAATCGTCTTTTGCGTCTTTTGATGCAACTTCAATCCCGAAAGAGGGCAGAATATCCTTTGCAATATCGAATCTTGATTTTAATCCCGGAACGGCAATTGGTATTATTTCACCGCTTATTCTTTTTTCGATTACTTTTTGAATTATTTCAGATACATGGCCAATCCAGGTTGGCTGGAATTTCCAGGCCCTGTCATAAACCGCGGGGGTTTTGTCAGTAATGTTTTTCAACAGCCTATTGAACGGCCTGTCGTTGGCAGTGTTCGGGCTGAATCCAAGAATTAACGACGGCCTCAAAATAATGAAGCCAGCTTTTGCATTTTTTACGAATTCTTCTCCAGCCCTTTTTGTTTTTCCATAGACTGTATTAGGCCTTATTGCGGCAAATGAGGAAATGTAGATTACTTTTGCATTTGCCCTGTTTGCGGCTTTGACAACGTTGCTTGTTCCATCTGCGTTGATTTTTTTCGCAAGAGCCGGGTTTGCTTCACACCACGCAACCGAAGGGTTTGCTGCGACATGAACAATTATCGTTGGTTTTGTTCTTTCAACGATTTCAATGGCCTCCGTGGCATTTGTAATGTCCAATTTAAGAAGTTCCGGAAAAAGCCTGTTTTCAAAATACGTGCCGGCAACATCAAAACTCTTTTTCAAGTCCGCATAAAGGCGGGCGCCGACATAACCGTCTGCCCCGACAATCAAAACCCGCTCCATAAGCAACACCTACTTGCTCCTTTCCCTCATCAAAAGCCCAAAAACTTTCCTCAATTCCAGGTTCTCAATCCTTGCATTGGCATAATCAAAAAACTCCTGCAGGCTCACCTTGAAATTTCCCGCCTTTTCATATTCAACAGCCTGAAAGATTGCCTCAAGCCGGTCAAGTTCGTACACAAGCTTAGCCTCTTTTGTTTCCCTCGCCTCATACTCTTCCCACAAAGCCTTCACTTCGCGCGCAACATCCAAAGGCAGCAATTCCATTTCCCGCTTCAATGCGCTTTCCTCAAGTAGTTTTTTCTCATTGTTTGAAACCTTTTGCATTTCCTCTTTCACGCGCACGGCAATGTCCCCGCAGATTGCTTCCGGCAAATCATGGACAATGGCAAGCTTCAAAGCCCTGCCTGCATCAAGCTTTTGCCTTTCCGCAAAAACAAGGGACATCAGCGCAAGGCGAAAAGAATGGTCGGCAACACTTTCACAATCCCTGACACCCCTGTCAAGCCATCCCCTGCGCTTCTCAAGCTTAAGCTTTCCCGCAAGATGGAAAAAACAGGCAAGGTTTTCCAATTCGCTTTCCCGCACCATGCAATACATGCCTTGATAAAAGAAAATAAAAGCAAATGTCCTGCTTCAATTCCACTTGTCGTTCGGGTTCCTTGGAATGATTATCCAGGCAATTACATAGAGGACTATTCCCGCGCCCCACAAGAGCGCGCCAACAACCCAAATAAGCCTTATCAGCACGGGGTCAACATTCAGGTACTCGCCTATGCCGCCGCACACTCCCCCAAGAACCTTGTCCCGGCCAGACCTGTAAAGCCTTTTTATGCTTCCCTTTCCCTGCCTTGAAGCCATTGCAATATCATCCTCCTTTTTCCTTCCATGCCTTGGCGAAAGCGCAAGGACAAGATAGCCGAGCGCTGCAAACAAAACAAAAATCCAGAAAAGCATGTCAAGCGCATAAATTGCGGTATCCCTCACAAAAGGGGCGCTGCAGCCAATGCCTGACACCAAAATGACACTGGCAATAATCCAAATCACCACGACAAGCTTTGCCGAAGAAACAAGCGGCCACACAAGCCTGTAAGTCCCGCGATTAATCCTGCCGAGATAATTGGCATAGCCAAAAAGCAAAAACAGCAGGAAAAACACGCCGAGGTTTGACGCCAAAAAGTAGCGCGCACCCAGCAAAAAACCAATGTTTGTCGCAAAAGCAAAAAAACCAAGGAACCACAGGAAAATAATGAACAAAACAATGCCAAAAATGCTTGTAATCAAAGGGCCGAGAAAACCAAATGTGGAATGCCAGCTCCTTGCAATGCGCTTCTCCCCAACCTCGACATCGCGCTCCAAATGCTCGCTAATCTTTTCAACCTCTTCGCCAAAGTCCTCTGCCCTTTTCTCAAGCGAAGGCTTTTTCTCCAGGCGCCTTTTCACGCCCTTCTTTGCCCCCTTTTTTCCGGCCATACTGCCAATTAGAATGCGCAAACCCCTATTTTATTGTATCGGCAAAGCCTTTTTTCCCGCAGGAAAAAAGCCTTGGGAAAACCAAAACATAGAAAAGCAACAGCTTTTCGTGCCTCGTGCCCTGCAGGGCACTCGGTTGCTGATGCAATTTTAAGCCTTTTTTTTCTTCGGAAAAAGTCTTGTGAAAGAAAGCGTTTTTCGCAAGCCTTTTGGGAAAAGGCTTGCCGCTAATACACTTCCTGGTCATAATGACCGCGAGTGAATTTTGAAAACTTTTTCTTCGGCCTTTTCCCAAGCCGCTTTTCCCCAAGGTATTGCAATGCCTGCAACGCCTCTTCGCGCGTTGCGGCAGTGAAGTCAAGCGCCACTTTTTCAAAGCCGGCAAACCGCTCAAGCTCAAACAGCATGTCAACAGGAACGGGGTTGAAAACCCTGAAAATGCCTTTTTCGTCAAAACGCGTAGTGTAACTGAAGCCCTTCCTGTCACCCAAAATTCCTTCCCTGCAAAGCCCTGCCCTTGCATAAGCCCTTGAAGTCATCAATGCGGGATAAAAAAACACAAGCGGAACAAGCTTTTCGGCAAAATCCATTTCCTGGAGTTGTAGCAGCGAGCACTCAACAGAGGGAACAACGGCCTCGGCGCCCAAATCAAGCAGCAGCTTCATGGCAAGGGAATTGAACACATTCAGCTCCCTGCCAACCCAAAACCTTGCCTTGCCCTTGATTGCCGCCTGCAGCGCGCCCAGGTTCGAGCAAACAACCTTTTTGCCCTGTCCCACGAATTTTTTTTCAAAAGCCAAAAGCTCGAAATCAGATTGAATGCCTGCGGACTTTACAAAAACATCCTTTGCAGGGCATTTTGCCCCCAGTTCCATTATTTCCTTTTCCGGCACAGAGTCATAACACACAATTGCATCGGCGGCACCGGCTGCCTTCTCAATCAAATCAGCCCTGTCCACAAACACAACAACCTGCTGTTTTTTTGCCAAGCCATTGCCAAGCCCTGCAGCAGGCATTTTTGCCAAGCCGTTGCCCTGCACTGCAGCAGCGGAAAGCATTCCATTCATTTTCTCCAAAAACGCCTTTTCGTCAACCTGCTTCCTGTGCCCGGAAAAAAGTAGTTCCCTCATGCCCCTCATTATCGCGTTCTTGAATTTTTTCAGCTCGCTCAAGGGCAAAAACGGCTTTCCCGAAATCTCACAGCCGAATTTTCCCGGCGAAAAAAAATCATCGGACTTGAACAGCTTTCCCTCAATCAGCTTTGCCCCAGTCTCCAATTTTTTGGATTCAACAGGCACAAAATCCGAAACAATCTCGGCCTTCCTGCCGGAAAAAGAGGCAATTGCCTTCAAAGGCTTCCCGCTGCAGGCAACCACCTGCAGATTGTAGAGCACAGCGCTGCTGCCCTCTCTTGCCTTGATTGAAGCATAAGCAGAATCCTTCAGCCTGCTGCTTGAAGTGGAAAAAAGCAGCTGTCCCTTTTCCAAAAAAGGCTTTTTTCCGGTTTCAACCTCAACAACCTGCCCCTTGAACGCCTTCCTGAGCTCCTTGTTTCCCTTGAATATTTTCACTGCGCTGAACTGCTCAACCTTGTCGCCCCTGACATCGGAAAGCCTGTCCCACTGCAAAAGGTTTCTGTGAAGCGAAAGCACAACCCTGTTCCCCTTAAAGCCAAGCACAGTGGCTGCTTCCACGCCCTTTCTTGCCGACGCTTCCGGAAAAACAAGTTCTTTTTCCCCGAAAAAATAGCCTGTTGAATGCTCCCTCATGAACGCAATCTTCATCAAATCAATGTCTTCTTCCGAAAGCCGCACGCTTTTGTCAAAACAGCGGTCAATGGCAAGCCTGTAAGCCCTTGCAACAGCCGCAACATACTCAACGCCCTTGAGCCTTCCCTCAACCTTGAATGAATTGATGCCGGCCTCAATAAGCTCCCTCATTCTCCCGATTGCCATCAGGTCCTTCATTGAGAGAATGAATCCCTTCT
>Ga0265296_1004745_pt1 | contig 11628 bp, 8 predicted proteins | sample MunlanPumphouse1_FD_189073 | JGI IMG/M metagenome (GOLD analysis project Ga0265296, IMG submission 189073) | Groundwater microbial communities from a municipal landfill in Southern Ontario, Canada - Pumphouse #1 | ecosystem: Environmental > Aquatic > Deep subsurface > Groundwater | place: Canada...
ATAGTCAATCAGCTTGCGGTCAGCCGTCGCTTCGTTCCGTCAACAACCTTGCCGACGGCTACCGCATACTCTGAACAAGAAAAATTACCTAAAAGGGTTAAACTGGATAAAAACAGGGGTGGGATAATAAATTGATGAAAAAAGGCAGGCTTACAAAGGAAGAACAGCTTCGCAGATTTAGATTATTACTCAGGTTTATTTTTACTTTTAGGTATGCCACAAGGCCGCAGTTAGACACCTTTGCTAAACTAATTATTGGTTTAAAGTATCCTCAATGGTTGGTTGAGTATTCTATAAAACAAGGCTTAATTAGCGAATACAAAGAGCCAGAATTTAGAAGCAAAATATACCACTTAACCCGAAAAGGTAAGAAGTTGATCAAAAACGAAGAGCCGCAAATTAGCTATTATCACTTTGAAAAAAGGCATGCCGGGATGAACACCTTTGGCCATCATAATCTGCTGGTTGAGAGCTTCTTTTTATTGCAAAAACGCCTTGAAATTAAGGAATGGATCTGTGAGTGGGTTTTAAGGATTAATAAGCACAAAAGGGATAAAATCCCTGATGGTTTATTAATACTCTCAAATGGAACAAATTTAGCCCTTGAAGTGGAAACAAGCTATAAGACCAGAGAGGCTTGGAGGACGGTAGTTACCTTGTACTGCTACGAGATAGTAAAGGCCTCTAGATATGATGCGATCCTGGTAGTAGCACAAGAAGCGCTTAATTATAAAAGCATTAAAAGTAAGTTGTATAGCATTGATCCGGAATTCTGCGCTAGGCATTTTATCTTGACTGAAGTTAATATGCTGCAGCAAGGTTTGTGTTTTTATCAGCAAGAGGTTAGGTCCATAGCAAAAGCGCTTAATTCATTAAACTCGAAAAGAGCAGAACATGAACAAAGATTTTAGCATAAAGAAATTCTTCGTAAGGTTGTTAATAATACTTCCGCTTATCTATATCGGCTTTGGCTGGTGGATAGGAATAAATTACGGTCAAAAGCCAGTTGTTTTTGGGCCGTACTCGGATATCCCTGTGGTAGTGAAAACAAGCCTTTTAGGCTCTTCTTTGGAGGACATCTCTGGCAGCAATGCCCTCGTAATGGTTGTGCCGCCAAAAGAGGCCGGTGCGCTTGAGCAGGATTCAACCTATTTTAAGATAACCGGCTATTTCGAAGTGCCCGGAAGCTGGGATTTTGATTTTGCGCCTTCTGGTAGCGACACCATCCTTGGCAAGACCTTTGCTATGACCGGAAGCTACTCCAGGGCCATAGCGTATGAGTTTAAAAACCCTAGACACAGGTTAGGGAGCCTGTCAGTAAGAGAGTTCAATGACCTTCTTAAGACATCCGGCAGAACCCAGGACATATTAAGGTTAATGCCCTATCTTTTTATTTCTAGGCTGGAAGAGAAATATCCTTGGCTCTTCTCTGACACAGTGCTTTTATCCAGGGCAATGAGTAATATTTTCAAAGATAACATGGTTCCTTACGATATCTTGGGCCTGGCAGGCATATTGATTTTGTTTATCGCCTTAAGCACAAGGAGCATTTGGCTATGGATGTATTACTTGTATTGGGTATTTGCCTATTGGTTTGGCAGGATTGGATATCACGATTCAAATCTGGCCATGACTAATGATGGCTGGCAGGTAATCCGCTGGAGTTTTTGGAACGGTTTTATCCAGAAAGAAGGCAGGCCGTTTTTGCTGATCGCTTTTGTTTTATCAGTTATTGGTTTTGTAGCGCTGGGCTTTATCTATGTAGTTAAGCACGTAATACCGCGTAAAAGGCGGGAGCTGGAGGATTTTCTAAAGATTGATAAGGATATACAAAAAAGAAAAGAGCTTTCCATTGAAAGCGTGGAGTTTAAAGCAATTCATTACGATATCAATAAGAAGTTAAGCCAATATGCCAAAACAGATAAGTATTTTTTGGGGTTGAGCGACGAGAAAATAGATATTTTAGTGAATGAAGGCATACTTAATCACCATTTGCACGTATTAGGCTCCACAGGAAGCGGGAAGACCTCTTTAGTGATTCTTCCTTTAAGCAGGCAGGCGATAGAAAAAGGAAGGGGCTGTTGTTTTATAGACTTTAAGGGAGATGAGGTCTTTAAAAGATATGTCCAGCAAAAAGCAGAAGAAAAGGGCAAGAAATTCTATTACTTCAGCATTGATCCGAATGAAGCATCCGTTGGTTATAATCCGCTCTCTTCAGGGGATATTCATTCCAAGGTGGACAGGATTATGACTGCCCTGGAATTGATTTATCAAGGCCCGGCAGGCTTCTACTCTAATGTCCAGGCAATGGCATTTGTTGAACTATTAAAGGAAATAATCCAGGATAAAAAAGAAATAAACTTTGCTTCAGTCAAGGATGCTTTAGAGAATCCGCATTTCTTAAGGAGGATAGCTGTAAGCGCTCAGGAAGTTAAAGGCTTACTGGCAGCAATCTCTTGGATTGGCGGGCTTGAAGTAATAAACCGAGAGGAGTTAGATTTATCAGAAGTGATTAAAAACGGCGACATTGTATTTTTTGCCTTAAAGAGCCAGATTAACACGCGCTTGGCTGAGGCAATAGGCAGGATGCTGATAATTGACCTTAAATCCCAGGCAAGCTCACGAAAGGAAAGTGATCCGCCTTATTTTATCTTTATTGATGAATTCCAGAATTTAGCTTGTTCGCACTTTATAGATGTGATCTCCAAAGTGAGAAGTGCTAATTTTTGTTTGGTTCTATCTAATCAATCGCGGGGAAATTTAAGCAGCGTATCCCCAGCCTTTGAAAACGCCATCTTTACCAATACTGCAACCAAGATTATCTTTATGCAGGAGGATCCTTTTGACGCAAAGTTCTGGTCAGAAAAAAGCGGTAAAACTACCTATCAGGATAAAAGTACGCTTCAGGTTGATACGCTGAACGCGGATAATAAAGGCGCTAAGTTTGATGGATTGAGATCTAGCCAGGGGAACATCCATACCGCTACGAAAAACTACATCTCAGAGAACGTGTTTTTAAGGCTGCCGTTTGCTAAATCCATTATCTTCTCAAGGGGAAAGCTTACGGCAATAGCTAATCATGAGTTTTTGTTTGATAAAAAAGAGCGGGATAGGATTATATCTCTTCCTTTTGAGAATACCAGCCAGTAAGATAGAATGAACATGCAAAATTTGAGTTTACTTGAGATAATGTTGATTGTCTTAATTTTTGGCCTCTACTTTTTACCCTTTCTGATTGCCTCATTACGCCAGCATAAGAACATACTTGCCATATTCTTATTAAATCTTGCCTTGGGCTGGACATTCCTTGGCTGGATAGCAGCTCTAATTTGGTCAGTAACGAAATAATCTATTTCTGCAAAACTCCTAGACACAAAAAGGAATAACGATTATCATTGAGAAGTTAATTTATTGTGATAAAATATGGAATAAAATGTAACAGGGAGGTTTTTCTAATGAAAGAATTGTCCGAAGCTTATACCGCAGAAGAGGTCGCTCAATATCTTAAGCTTCATCCTTACACTGTGCGCCGTCTTGCCAGGGAGAAGAAGATACCGGCTTTTCGTGTCGGCGGTCAGTGGCGCTTTAGAAAAGATGAGATTGATAGATGGTCACGCTCATATTCATTTTCCGATAAGCCAGAAGGCTATGGTTTGGCCTCCAATAGCCAAAGCCATAAGAAAGGTAATTAGAGATGAAATATAAAATATTTATTAGTAGTGTTCAGAAAGAATTTAAGGATGAGCGTAAAGCATTGAAAGACTATCTTCATGGCGATGCATTGTTTAGTCGATTTTTTGAAGTATTTTTGTTTGAAGATCTGCCCGCCAGTGACCGCCATCCGAATCAGGCATATCTAGATGGAGTAAAGAAGAGCGATATTTATCTTGGACTTTTTGGCGACGAATATGGTGTTATAGACAAACAAGGAGTGTCTTCAACGCACAAGGAATTTTTGATAGCACAGCAATTAGGAAAATCGAGACTTATTTTTGTCAAAGGTAATAATGATAATAGCCGGGATCCAAAGATGCAAGGCTTGATGAGAGCAGTCGGGAAGCAAGTAATTCGCCGTCGTTTTCAAAGTACCTCTGAGCTTATAACTTCGGTCTATGCCAGTTTGGTGGATTATTTGGTAACTAAAGGTCTGCTTCGATTTGGGCCATTTGATGCCGCCGTCTGCCAAGGCGCAACGCTTAAGGATCTTTCCGCAGAAAAAATACGAAAGTTTGTCGGGGTAGCTCGAGATGCGAGAGGTTTTCCGCTAAGAGAAAGCACTCCGGATAAAGAGATCCTGGAACACTTAAATCTTCTTAATAAGGGTAAGCCCACTAATGCCGCTATCCTTCTTTTTGGAAAAGAGCCCCAACGCTTTTTAATTTCATCCGATATAAAATGCGCGCATTTTCATGGTACGGAAGTCCATAAACCGATTCCTTTTTATCAGGTTTATAAGGGAACCGTTTTTGAAATAACGGATCAGGCTCTTAATTTCGTCTTGTCTAAAATCGATCTTGCTGTCGGTACAAGAGAAAAAAGTGTGCAAGCTCCCGTTGAATATGAAATTCCTCCCGATGTAGTCAGAGAAGCCATTGTTAACGCAGTAGCACATCGTGACTATACTAGTAATGGCAGCGTTCAAGTGATGCTTTTTTCCGATAGATTGGAAGTATGGAATCCGGGGGCATTGCCCCCGTCACTCACTTTAGACAAGCTGCGTAAGCCACACAGCTCTGTTCCGGCAAATCCGCTGCTCGCAGAATCGCTTTACTTGGCTAAATATATTGAGCGTATGGGTACAGGTACCGGAGATATGATTCAGGATTGTATAAACGCAGGCCTTCCGGAGCCCGACTTTAGTCTTACGGACGGGTTTGTTACCACGGTGCACCGTAAGCCTGGCCGTGCTTTTGAAGCTGTGGGTGGGAAACGGGAGATAGAATCATCGGTCCAGTCGGGAATCCAAGAGGACCAAGTCGGGACCAAGTCGGGACCAAGTCGGGACCAAGTTGAAATATTGTCTAAATGCAAACAGGAAAGCAAAATAGGTGAGCTGATGAAGATTATATCTCGAACAAATAGGACCAAGTTTAGGGATCAAGTTCTCAATCCGCTTATTGAGGATAAGCTCATAGAAATGACCGTGCCCGACAAACCGCGCAGCAGTCAACAAAAATACCGTCTGACTAAAAAAGGCGCTGAGTATTTAAAGAAGCAAAGTAAACGATAAAGTCACAATGTTGCAGTAGCACATAAATAGGCAAAATGGCGCATAACGTGGCACAAATACGGATGTCTCTAAAAGGTTAAGAATGTCCTTAAAGATGTCCCTAAAAATGGAGTGTCGGAAAAGCTCAAAAATATTCGGATAAATGTCGAGTGGTAAGTTGGAGATTGTGGCGATTAGTTGGTGATTAGTGATCCGGGGAAGATGTCCGAAATAATTCGCAAATGTCCGAAAAATGTCCGAAATAAATAAGGGGATAATCGGGAATTATTGTAAAAATACAGTATTCAAGGGTAGAGAAGAGAAGAATGACAGAAGAAAGTAAAGCTACAGGAATCAAGGCTTGGCCGGAGGAAGATCGGCCGAGAGAGAAGTTGCTCAAGAAGGGCGCGGGGGTTGAGTTGGGGTCTCGACTTCGCAGGCAATATATCGTAGGATAGCAAGAGTCGCAGCAAGAGTCCGGTGCGAGTTCAGTACCAGAAATATAAAATCTTTGCTGGAATAAGACAGTAAGTGAAGGATGAAGCTAAATCAACTAGTTTACGTTTGGCGTAGAATAAAATTTCTAGAAAAAGTCATCAGGACCGCAGAAACTTTATTAAAGTACAAAGATGTCAATAAAGAAGAGTATAGTCCTATAAAGTATGTCGTACTGCATTTTCATGTTAAGGCGATTAAATTAGTGCGAGGACTTTTGGCGCTTTGTAATGCTGGACTTATGTCTGATGCTAAAATTTTGCTTCGGTCGTTGTTTGAAGTAGCTTATTACTGCGAATATATTTTAATTGACCCTAAAGATATTAAAGCCGCAGAAAATATTATGGCTTTAGCTGCTTTTGAAAACAAAAATACCGAAGAGGGCATAATCAGATATGGTGGTGTAGATATCGATAAAATGGCTATTAATGAAAAAGATAAGGATTTTCTTAAGATTAGGGTGCCACAGAAAACGCAAAACGTAGAAAATAATTACAGTTTTATTGTGGAGAGGCTTCGCAAGCGATGCACTCAGTATGGTGATTTGTCTGCAGATAAAATTCTTGAAAAAGAAGGCATTATAAACAAGTCATTTCTTGAGGGAGTAAACAAAATATTCAATGAGGAAACGAGCACTAAAAATTTCTGGAAAAGGTATAAAAATATTCTTAGAGATTGTAGTAAATTCGTTCATGCTCTAGATTTTGAAACAAATGTAATGAAGACGGATGAAAAGCTTGAGTATAAGCTTAAGGATAGAGAAGAAACAGGTAAGGTAATTTTGTCTGCGACAACAACTTTTTTGATTAGAATCATGGATGTTGCTAACGAAGTATTGAATTTTAAATCCGATGATAAGATAAAAAAGTTATTTAATGAAGCAATGAAGTTATCTTGAGTTTTGGGACGATGAGGTATCATCGAGATGATGGTTTCATGCGGTGCCATCAATAGGCCGTTGTGGCCACCGGGAAGTAATCGAAAATGGACAGACTATGAAAAAATTCACTAAAGGGCTTTTAAATTATTTTGCGGCGTATTCTGAAACGCGATTTCAGTTTAGCGCTAAGGTCGGCTATAAGTGGTCGGACGATCACCTTACTGCTGATTTGTCCGTTTTCCCTGAGTTCCAGAAGCTTCTACTCGATATCATCAAGCAGAAAAAACAGCTTTCTCTTATCGTTAAGCCCGGTGACTATCAAATTGATATTTCGCAAGATGAATTCAAACGGCGTCTACTTGATCAGTTAAGTGGTGACTTTGACGTACGTTTTATTAAGACATGCGTTCAACAAGCGAAGGAGCGCTTAAGTAAGCTTAATGGCGAAAAGGTTATTGTCGCTGGGCCGAATGGCGTGACTGGTGAAGCGCCCAATAAGAATTTTGACCGCGCCGTATTTCTTGAAGGATTACGGCAATTCAATCTGTCATTTCGTTCCGTTATTGAGCAAACGCTTTTGGAGTTGCAGCAGCAAAAACAAACAGAAATTCATGCTCAAATTCCAGCACAGGCGTTGCCACCCACTACGTTTAATCCTAAGATAGTTGTTCAGGATATTTTCGATGCTTTTAAGGCAGTTATTGAGATAGCAACGGATGAAGACGTCTTTCATGCCGCGATCAAGGGTATTCTTTCCGGTAAATCGTTTGATTTAGTTATGTATGATCTGTATGCGGCCATTCGTAAGGCATGCCAGTTCTCAAGCATGGGTCGGATATATTTATTTTTCCATGAAATATCCGGTTTGCGAAAAGATGGCAACCCATCTGATAAGCACCCAATTTTCTTAATTGAAGTTAACATTGATGAGCGAGAAACGGAGGTCGCGCTATATTCTGAACGCGGTATTGTGCTTATAAATACCTCGGTTGTTAATTCATTTCCATTTCAAACCGTCATGACTATCCCGCGCGCCGCACGATTAGAAGAGGCGGCTGATTATCTGTGGGGAGTGGAGCGTTTCCTGCAGACAGCGTATAGCGTTTTTAATCCATTCTTACTTGAGTATGGATTTAAATCCCTCGTGCATGACGAACGTCCGTCCGTGTCGTATCGTATTGGATTGCAAATTGTTGTTAAGGAAGACAGGCGGTTATTCGATTATTCCGAACTTATTACCCGGCTTGATGCCGGACAGGGCGGCAAGTTGCTGGATTTCGTGAAAACATATGTATCCGGAAACGTGGAAAATACTACGGATGAGGTTGATAGAACATATAAATCACGCTATCCCAAAGGTTCTGCCAGTAGCATTCTTTCAACTATTCCACTCAGTTTGAATCAGGCTCAGCGCCGAATTTTACTTGCTCTCGAAAATATCAAGAACAAGATCATCGTTGTGGATGGGCCTCCGGGAACCGGTAAATCGCATAGCATCGCTGCCATTACTTACTGGGCTAATCAACAAGGCAAGTCAGTGGTTATCACGTCGCATAAAAAAGCGGCTCTTGATGCTCTCGATCGGATGCTTACCGACAAGTTTCGCTCTCTGCATCCAAGGGCTAAACCACCAGTTTTGCGTTTGTCTGATGATCAGACCGGCATGAATACTTTTCAAAACACTCTTACCGCTCCGGTTATTAGCTCAGCGACCACGCGTGTTAATAATTTCAATCAAGCGGCAGTCGATACGGATATCGCCCGCGTTTCGCAAGCTGTTGAAAAACAAGTTTTGGCTTTTCACACCGCCGCGTCATGTTACTCCGACTCATTACCGCTTTTACTTCGCATGGAGCAGTTAAGCGCTGATTTGTGTTCTGCGGGTATTCTGAAAGACGATGCTATCGTTGCCGTTGGCCCCGGTAAAAGCTTTAATCTGGACAAATTGCGAGCTTTCTTTTCGGATTTGGCACGCTTTCCTATTAGGGAACTATCGTATGAACAGCTCTTCGCTCTTTGGAATGGTAAAGATTATATTGATAAAGCCATGCAAACATGTCTTGCAATAGACAAGTTATCATTGCGCCCATCAGCAATATTAGAGTGCTCTGTTCATGCCACGCCTGCTTTAGACGCGTTTGGCCGATTGGTAGAAAAAGTTAGCGGTTGTGTTCCTAATATAACACAGATATTTCATGCTGGAACACAAGAGCGTGAGACTCTTGTCTTTAAAATAAAATGTCTTTTTAATAAAAACCGGCGTGTTGAGTTTCAATCTACGCTCAAGGAACTGGTCGGGTTAGAGCACGACGCAGTTGCTAGTGATATATCCAAGCTGACAGGAAAAGAAAAACAGGGGTTTACCCTCGTTGATCTTCGTAAGGGGCTTGCTGTTTTGCGGCAGATACAGGAAACGCGGTCTGAAATAGAAGCTTTATCGGTTTTCGCGGAATCCATTTTTCATTCCTTTGAACCTGTTGCCGGTTTGTACCAATTCCTGAAATACGTCCAGCCGGTTATGCAGATCATTAGCGGGGAATTACTTGAAGCTTTAAAGACCATCCGTGACTCGTATGGTTCTTTATTCGATGCCGCTGGCATTAACACGAAGGATGTAGTCGTGTTAGCCACCGTGTGCCGTCAAGATAACCGCGCAACTAAGATTTTGGAGTATATTGACGTTTCTTACCGGCTTACCGCCTTCGGGAATGTTTTGGCGCCTGAGCCTAAATTGATTAATGAGTATTACGAGGCTGTTCATAAAAATCTCGAACACGCCAACGATACGCGTATAAAAAACTTGAACAATCACAGCACGGATATTGAGCGTATTCTTGTTTCCTTGCGATCCGGAAAGCGCCTGAGCATGGAAGAAATAAAAGTACTTTTAACGAATATCCCCTGTATTATTGCTGAGCCGTCGCTTATTTCACAGTATTTTCCTATGGAAGATGACTTGATTGATGTGGTGGTTATTGACGAGGCATCGCAGGTTTCGATTGCGGATTCGATTTCAGTGATGCTTCGCGCCAAGCAGGTGGTGGTATTTGGCGACGAACTGCAATACGGGGCGGTGAGCGCACAGAATGTCAACGCGCAGTACGCCCGCGAGTATTTTAAGGATATTCTTGAAAGCTACCGCGAGGAATACCATGTCGCGGTCAGCGATGAAAAACTCAACCAGATCGCCGACGATGTCGCCCACGAACCGAATGAAGACGAAGAAGGCGTGTCGCCTGTTTTTTATAAGCCGGAAGAAGGCACAGTTGACTGGTTAAAAACATTTAATATTCGCACCTCAACGCTAAGTTTTGCCCGGGCGCTTCGCAATTATTCCGTGTCGCTGGATATACATTTTCGGAGTTTCCCGGAGATTATTGATTATTCAAATGAGTTTTTCTACAAAAAGAGCCAGATACCGCTTACCGTAAACCGCATCCGCACCAAGCCCATCGGGGAAGTCCTGCGTTTTATTGAAGTTAAAACACAGGGTAATTCCGGGACCAATGTTAATCTTGACGAAATTGACGCCATCAAAAATGACCTTACGCAGATCATTGCCAACGGTTTTAAGGGCACTATAGGCATCATTACCTCATTCAGAGAACAACAGGTTAGAATGCAGGAGGTTTTGCGCAAAGAATTGCCTAATTATCATGTTCTTGAGCGCGACCATAAGTTGACCATTTGGTTTGTCGGGGATGTTCAAGGTGAGGAGCGGGATATTGTTTATTATTCCTTTGTGGAGGATAAGAAACTGGGCAGCTCAAGCCTGCGGTCTATTTACCCGGTCATTGGCGGCGCGGCAGACGATATTCGGAAACTTAAAATGCAGCGGCTTAACGTTGGATTTAGTCGCGCCAAAGACACCATGGTGTTTGTGTATAGTATGCCGCTTTCAGAGTATTGCGATACTCGCTTGGGTGAGGCACTCAAACATTATGCCGGGTTGAAGGAAAGCGCGCACGATAATTTTGTAAGTGATGAATCGGTTTTCGGATCTCCTGCTGAAAAAGACCTGTACGCGCTTATTGTTGGCACTGAATTTTACCGCCGCTACCGTGGCAACATTCGACTTATTGCCCAGTTCCCTATAGGTGAATATATCGAAGAGCGGTTCCATAAATATATCCCAAAATACCGCGTGGACTTTCTTTTGACTCTTTCCTCTAAAGGCAAAGAGCGTTCCTTGATCGTTGAGTATGACGGCGTTGAATACCACACGAAGAATCCGGAAATAGTTACCGCGCATAATTTTTCGCAGGAATATATTGAATACGATATAGACCGTCAGCTTAATCTGGAAAGCTATGGTTATAAGTTTTTGCGCATCAATAAATTTACACTATTGCCCAAAGCGCCGGGTCATACGAAAACAGATATTTTAAATGGCCTCTTGGAAAAGAGTTTCGCCGATTAATCATAAGGAGTGTTATGGCTAAGATCGATCTAAGCCCCGAAGACCTGAAGTTGTTGAGCGAATGTATCAATGAACAAAAAGATGTTCCCGCGGAGCTTCTAACTAAATTATCGCCCGGGTTCTTCGAGAAACTTTCCGCCGATGGTAGGTTTGATTTTAAAGCACTTGATAAATTTAAGATTCCTACCATTGAGTACGCTGGAAAACGTCCGGAATCGATTATCCTTGCGCAGGCCGCCATTACCGGTGGCGCGGCACCGCTTCAAGTAGTGCGCAGTTTTGCCAACGGGAAAAATGGCGATTGGAAAAATCTGATTGTGCAGGGTGATAACTTACAATTTTTGAAGGCCTGCTATATGAACCAAGATCCCTTAATCAAAGATAAGGTTAAGGGTAAGGTTAAGTTGATATACATTGATCCGCCGTTTGCAACTGAAGCTGATTTTGAATCTTTAGATGGAGCTCAAAGTTATACCGATAAAGTTGATCGGGCAGAATTTATTGAGGCATTACGAGAGCGCATTCTTTATTTGTACGAAATGCTTAGTTTATAATGCTTCCCTGAATTCAGACCACTGGTTAAGGTGTAAAACTGGGGTATAATAAACCCCTCAACCAGGAGGC
>Ga0265296_1004746_pt1 | contig 11628 bp, 12 predicted proteins | sample MunlanPumphouse1_FD_189073 | JGI IMG/M metagenome (GOLD analysis project Ga0265296, IMG submission 189073) | Groundwater microbial communities from a municipal landfill in Southern Ontario, Canada - Pumphouse #1 | ecosystem: Environmental > Aquatic > Deep subsurface > Groundwater | place...
TGGTGGGATGGTCCGCTATCCGTAGCGGTTGGCGCGGTTTTGTTGTTGGTCGCCGGATTATTTGTATCAAGCTTTATCGGTAATGAAATAATCATTTCCGGACTTAAAAAAGAAAAGAAAATAGCTGAAAAAACCGAGGAGGAGATACGGGCCGAATTGGCCGAGCATGATAAAATTAACCGAGAGATCCACGAAATTGACAGCCGGTTAGAGCGAATCGAGGAAATATTAAAAAAATAAATTATTTTTATGTTTAAAAAAGCGATGTTCGTCGGAATTATTTTTTTAGTCCTTGTCAGCTTTGTTTTGTCTTTAGTCTTTGGCTATTAATTTTATACGCGTATGGATTTAGTCGAATTGATTAAAGCCGCGGGGTATTTTGGGCTTTTTGGGATAATATTCGCCGAATCGGGTTTATTTTTCGGTTTTTTTCTGCCCGGGGACAGTCTGCTTTTTACCGCCGGCTTTTTGGCTTCGCAGGGATATTTGGACATTTGGCTGACGACAATACTTGTTTTTGTCGCGGCGGTGGCCGGGGATAGCGTCGGTTACGCTTTTGGCAAAAAAATAGGTCCGGCGATATTCAGAAAAGAGAACTCTAAATTTTTCAATAAAGAAAATTTGCTGAGAACGGAAAAATTTTACGAAAAAAACGGCCCCAAGACGATAATTATTGCCAGATTTTTGCCGGTAGTCAGGACTTTCGCTCCGATAGTGGCCGGGGTGGGCAATATGAGCTATTCAAAGTTTATCAGATATAATATTGTCGGTGGTTTTATTTGGACATTCGGCTTGATGTTTGCCGGCTATTTTTTGGGCAGAACAATACCGGGTGTTGATAAATACTTGTTGCCGATTATTTTGTTGATAATTTTTTTATCAATCGCCCCCTCAATTTTTCATATTCTTAAGGAAAGACGGGCTCCGAAAAAATAACAAGAATTCTGCGGAATAATATTTTTAGGCTAAGCCGCCGCCGCGGTGGCGCGCTAATTTTGGCTCGTTCCACTCAATACGACATTGTTTTTGGTAATCTCTCCGGGACTTTCTTGCTTGGAGATTAAAATGGCAAAAAAACAAAGATTGTTGACAAGAAAAATTAGTGGTATAATAAAGTTAGGAGGATTATGATAAAAAGCAATAATAACAATACCCAGCGCTATATCCAGGCCATAACGTTTCTGGCATTTTTAGTCGGCACGCTCGTGTTGACTTATTTTGTTTTCAGGCCTTATTTGGCGGTGGTAGTTTTGGGGACGATTTTCGCCATCCTTTTCAGGCCGGTTTATAACAAGCTTTTGCGGTTATTCCGCGGGCACGAAAGTCTGGCCGCCCTTGTGGTCGCCATTTTGGCGCTTGTAGTTTTGGCGGTGCCGCTCGCGCTTTTTGTGACGGTTGTTTCGCGGGAGATTGTCGGCACTTACCGTTTTTTTGCCGATTACGATTTGAGCGGAGCGCTGACCAAGCTGCAAATGTGGATTCAAGATTTTTTTGGAGTGGATACGGAGTTGGCGTCCATTGATTTTGAAGAATACATCAGATCCGTTTTTGGATTTTTGGTGGCAAATATTTTGGGAATTTTTTCCAATATCGCCGATTTTCTCCTCAAGATTATTATTTTTATCATGACTTTGTTTTATCTTCTCCGTGACGGGAGAAAGCTCAAAGAATATCTGGTGCTTTTGAGTCCGATGTCCGACCGGTACGACGAGGAAGTAATGAAACGGCTGGTCGCTTCAGTAAAATCTATTATCGGCGGAAATATTGTGATAGCCATTATTCAAGGCGTTTTGGCAATTGTGGGGTTCAGTATATTTAATGTTCCGGACCCGGTTATTTGGGGGTCGCTCGCGGCGCTCGCTTCGTTTATACCGATGGTCGGCACCTCGCTCATCACAATTCCGTCCGTCATTTATCTTGCGCTAAGCGGGCAAGTCGGTTTGGCAATCGGGCTTTTAATTTGGGCCAGTATGGTCATCGGGCTCGTTGATAATCTGCTGGCGCCAAAGATTATCGGGCGGGGGATTAAGGTTAATTCGCTTTTGGTGCTTTTGAGTATTTTTGGCGGAATAGCTTTTTTCGGACCTTTGGGGTTTTTGTTCGGTCCGCTCGTCCTCTCTCTATTTTTGGCTTTCCTTGGCATCTATCAGAAAGAGTTTAGGAATTACGTTATCGGCTCATAATCTTTGCGGCGATAGCTTGACAAAATTCGTTAATTATGATAAAAATATAGCATCTAGATTAGATATAATTATGTTGAATGTTATACAGAATATAAAGAATCTGATATTTCGGCCTTCGTTATCGCGAGAGGCGGCTTTAGCTTATTATAATCGTTTGCCGGACAGAATACGGGTAGAATGGTTTCGTGATGGTAAATTTATTATTGGGCGCATAAAGATAGAAAACGAAGAAGGATTTATGACTCAGGCCATTTCGGCACAAGAGTTTGTTGATATGGTCAATGACGGATTATTTGCTTATTATGATATTCCCAACGAATATCTTGGGGTACTCAAAAAATGCAAACAATTTGTTCCGCCGGCTAACGAATTCGCAAAATTAAATGATGCTGCTATCGAGAAGTCAGAAATTGGATTTCAGAAAGAGCGCTGTCTGGCTTAAGTATGACCAGATACGCGAATGTTAAAAGAAATACCGTGATACGATTTTTAAATTGGTTGGCTACAAAAGAAGATGTGTTTATAAGAAAAGGCGGTAAACATACTTATAATATTAAGTATGTTCTGTGGGACAGACCTTTCCCCGTCCCATTTAAGCATAATGAAGTTGATAGGTTTATAATAGAGGCTCTGATGAAAAAATTGGTAAAATCGAATATATGTACCGAAGATGAATTTGACGAGAAGATAAAATAAATAATCTAATTATATCTTGTACCACCTTATATTTAAGGTGGATTTTTTATTTAAAAGTGTTATAATTTATGTAGTTATATATATGAATAAAACCGAAGCCAAAGAGCGCATCGCCAAGTTGCGAAAAGAGGTTGACCATCACCGCTATCTCTATCACGTGCTGGATAAGATTGAGATTTCCGACGCGGCGCTGGATTCCCTAAAGCATGAGCTTTATGGGCTGGAACAGCAATATCCGGATTTAATTACGCCGGATTCGCCGACCCAACGCGTTGGCGGCGAGGCGCTTAAACAATTTAAAAAAGTCACGCACAAAACTCCGATGCTTTCTATTGAGGATGTTTTTGCGTTTCCCGAATTTGCCGATTGGGAGAAGCGCATCCAAAAACTTGTTCCGCGCGCGGCCCTGGATTATTACGCCGAAGTTAAAATGGACGGTCTCGCGGTCTCTCTTATATATAAGGATGGCGTGTTCACGGTCGGTTCCACGCGCGGCGACGGAAAAATCGGCGAGGATGTGACGCAAAATTTAAAAACCATTGAGGCAATACCGCTCAACTTGCATGAACCGAGCGAGCGGGAAATCAGCCGTTTTTTATCCGAATACGGCGAGGCGGTGGATAAAAAAATCTTTGAAAAAAGAATCCGGGATTTTTCTGGTGAGATAGAAGTGCGCGGCGAGTGTTTTATGACTAAAAAAGTTTTTGACGAATTGAACCGTGAACAGAAGCGTCGGGGCGAGGCGGCTTTTGCCAATCCCCGGAACGCCGCGGCCGGAAGCATTCGCCAGCTGGATTCAAAAATTACCGCCAGCCGGAAATTGGATTTTTTTGGTTACGCTCTCATGACCGATTTTGGGCAAAAGACGCACGAAGGGAGCCACGAAATTTTAAAGCTTCTGGGCATTAAAGTTAATCCCGAAAACCGGCACGCAAAAAATTCAGCCGAGGTTGAAGAGTTTCATAAACATTTGGAAAAAGTTCGTCCGAAATTAAATTATTGGACCGATGGGGAAGTGGCGGTGGTAAATGATAACGATATTTTTGATAAATTGGGCGTGGTCGGCAAAACGCCGCGCGGAATGATTGCCTACAAATTTCCGCCGGAGCAGGTAACGACCATTGTCCGCGAGGTGCGTTGGCAGGTCGGTCGTATCGGCTCGGTCACGCCGGTCGCGGTAATGGACCCGGCATATGTGGGCGGCACCACCGTGCGGCACGCGACGCTTCATAATCTAGATGAAATTAAAAGATTGGGTGTAAAAATCGGGGATACGGTTATTTTGGAAAAAGCCGGGGATGTAATTCCAAAAATCGTAGCTGTTTTGCCGAAACTCCGCACCGGCAAGGAAAAAGAAATCCACCCGCCCACTCATTGTCCGGCTTGCGGCACGCGTCTTGTGCGTCCGGAGGGCGAGGTCGCCATCACTTGTCCGAACAAAAAATGTCCGGCAAAAGATAAGGAGCGGATGATTCATTTTGTATCAAAAAAAGCGTTTAATATGGATGGCTTGGGGATTAAAATTATTGAACAGCTGATGGACGAAGGTTTGGTGTCCGCACCGGCTGATTTATTCCGCCTCACCAAGGAAGATTTGATTGATTTGGAACGTTTTGCGGAAAAATCGGCGACCAACGTGGTGGAAGAAATCAGCAAGCGAAAAGAAATCGAGCTTTCGCGTTTTATTTACGCGCTCGGCATTAAGCACGTCGGCGAAGAAACGGCTTACGACTTGGCAAAGCATTTTGGCACATTGAATCATCTGATGGACGCGAATAAAGAAGATTTGTCCAAAATTCCGAATATCGGCGAAGTGGTGGCGGAAAGCGCGGCCGAGTTTTTCGGCGACAGAAAAAATCAGAAAGAGATTCGGGATTTGCTTGATGTAGGCGTGCGCGTCAAATCCGAACAAAAAAAAGCGGTTAATCCCAAAATCGCCGGCAAAAGTTTTGTGATTACCGGCTCCCTGGATTCGCTCACCCGCGAGTCGGCCCAACAAAAAATCCGCGATGCCGGCGGTGACGTCTCCTCATCCGTCTCAAAAGAAACCGATTTCCTCATCATCGGCGCCGAACCTGGGAGTAAATATGATAAGGCGAAAAAATTGGGCGTAAAAATTATTGATGAGAAAACTTTTCTGGACATGCTTAAGTAATAATGATAAATTGTAGTCAATATGCATTTATCTTCCGAAGAAATTAATCACTTGGCCGAGCTCTCAAGGATGGAGCTATCGGACAAGGAAAAGAAAAAGTTCGGCGAGCAAATTTCGTCCATTTTGGATTATCTGGATAAATTGCGCGCCGTGGATACTAAGGATGTGCCGCCGACCGCGCAGGTGACGGGTCAGAAAAATATTTGGCGCGAGGATGAAATTAAAAGTTGCGATGAGGCGACGCGCAAGCGTCTTTTGGACAATCTGCCGGAACGCGAGGGGGATTTGATGAAGACGAGGGCTGTATTCGGATAACGCAAAAAAAGCATACGGCGCTTGGGCGCCTAAGCATCGAAGCATAAAAGCAAAATTTGTTTCGATGATTCGATGTTTCGATGATTCTATGAAAAATCTGACGATTAAACAAGTCCACGGCGGACTCGTAAAAAAGAAATTTACCTGCGAGAAATTGACGCAGTACTATTTGGATAAGATAAAGAAGGAAGATAAAAAAATAAACTCCGTGATTACCGTCACGGCGGATTTGGCGTTGGAACAGGCAAAATTTGTCGATCGTAAAATCGCTATGGACGAAGAGATCGGCTTGCTTGAGGGTGTGCCATGTTTGATTAAAGATAATATTTTACTGGCTGGAGTCCCCGCGACAGCGGGGTCGAAGATCCTTGAGAATTATATTGCGGCTTACGACGCGACGGTTATCAAAAAACTAAAAGAAGCGGGTGTCATCTTTTTGGGTAAAACCAATATGGACGAATTTGCGATGGGCTCAACCACGGAAACGTCTTATTTTGGCCCCACTCATAATCCGCGCGATATCAAACGCGTGCCGGGCGGTTCGTCCGGCGGCTCGGCAGCTGGCGTGGCGGCAGATTTCTGTGTTTTTGCGCTGGGGAGTGACACTGGCGGCTCAATCCGCCAACCGGCCAGCTTTTGCGGCGTTACCGGCTTAAAACCGACCTACGGCGCCGTCTCCCGTTATGGTTTGATGGCTATGGCCTCCAGCTTGGACCAAATCGGCCCGATTACCAAGTGCGCCGAGGACGCGGAAATCGTTTTTGACGCAATCCGCGGTCAGGATGATAAGGATTCCACCACTGTTCCAAATTCCAGATTCCAAATTCCAGATTCCAAAAAAATTAGGATTGGGTTACCGAAAGAATGTTTTGGTGAGGGTTTGGACGGTGAAGTCCACGCCAGAATCCGCGAAGCGGCGATGAAATTGGCCGAGGCCGGCGCGGAAATAAAAGAAATCAGTTTGCCGCACACCGATTATGCGCTGGCGGTTTATTATATTTTAATGCCGGCCGAGGTGTCGGCAAATTTGGCGCGCTACGACGGTCAGCGTTACGGGCTTTCGGTCCGCGACCGGGCGGTCAATCTTTTTGAGATTTATGCCAAATCCCGCGGCGAGGGTTTTGGCAATGAAGTCCGCCGCCGCATTATGCTTGGGTGCTACGTCTTATCGCACGGCTATTATGACGCTTATTATAAAAAGGCGATGCAGGTGCGCTCGCTCGTTAAACGCGATTTTGACAAGGCCTTTTTGGACGTTGATTTTATTTTGACGCCGACGGCGCCGATGGTGGCCTGGAAGCTCGGAGCCATTGTTGATGACCCGCTCACGATGTATCTTTCCGATATCTATACCGTTTCGGCCAATGTCGCCGGAATCCCGGGAATTTCCGTTCCCTGCGGCGAAGCGCACAAGATGCCGGTCGGATTGCAGATTCTCGGCCGCCCTTTTGAAGAAAAAAATATTTTGAATCTGGCGAAAGAGTTTGAAAAATTATAATAATTATCCTCCCCTTACGAAGGGGAGGCGAGGAGGGGTCTTGTTTTTTTGTAGACCTCCCCACGCCCCTCCTTCGTAAGGAGGGGAAATTGTTTGTATGACAAAATCCGAGAAAAAATCAGAAAAAAAGGTCAAGCAGGAAATAAAAACGCACGCCGGTGACGCGGTCTGTAAACGCTGCCACGCGGTTTATTTTGGCAAACATTGGCAGACATCGCCGAAACTTTACGCCGAATTTAAGGCTCGCCGCGCGGCCGAAATACTTTGCGGGGAATGCCGACAGATTCAGCAAAAAGACGGTTTTGGCGGCGAAGTAATCTTAAAAAATATTACTGCCGCGGAAAAGACCGAAATCATCCAAGAAATAAAAAACATCGGCGCTCGCGCCTCCCGCCGCGATCCGGAGGATCAGATCATCAAAATTGAGGATAAAGGTAAATCCGTGCGCGTTACTACCACCGAAAATCAGCTGGCAATCTCAATCGGCAAACAGGTGGATCGGGCGCACAAGGGCGGGAAATTGGAAATAAAATTATCCAAAGAAGATAAGCCGGTACGGGTGGTGTGGACGGCAAAATAAAATTGACAAACTGCGCATTGTCTAATATGATAAAGACGCTCAAACGAGCGTCTTTTGGTTCTTTGAAAGGAGGCTTCAATGGCAGATAGGAACGAAGAGTCCGCTAAACTCGCCCTGGCGAATCTGGTGGCCAGATTTCCGGAACTGGAACCGTCCAAGTGGGGAATTCCGGACGATACGCCGCGCGCGGCGATTATTGGTGTTGCCGAGGTTGTGAGCCGCCTGTTGCTTGATAACCTCAAGATTGCTAAGGCCCTCGGCGCCGAGCATGGCGATTTTGAATTCCGCTATGACGGCAATGTTGTCGGCTTATTCGGTCTGGCGAGCCGTATCGTGATTCTCCAAAAGAAAGTTTTTAAGGAAATACGTTCCGGCGCGAAGGTTGATTACCGGACGGCGAGGATCTTGGTTAAATGGTTGGTAGCCGCGGCGCTATTTGAAACAACGCTCATTCCGTCCTTTTGCTGTCTCGGCGGCGGTAGGCCATCTGTCCGCCTTAGGTTCGAAGCCCCCGTTTCATCTTCATAATCCCGCTTAAAGCGGGGTTTTTATATTTATGGTAGAATATAAATATGTTCCTCCGTGCCTCAAAACAATTTATCGGCGATGTTAAGCGCCTGAAAGAGATTGTCGGCGTCTTTTTTGAGTCAGGATTCGGATATTTTATCGTCCGGCTCAAACTTAAGTATCTTTTGCCGTGGCGAAAACGTCTCTGGCTTAAGTTCGGGAAAAAAGGTCCGGAGCCGGTTTTTGAGGGCGCGCTTTTTCCGCCCGAGGTGCATTTTCGCGAAATTTTTGAGCGGCTTGGCCCGACTTTTGTAAAACTCGGGCAGCTTTTGAGTTTGCGGCCCGATGTCGTGCCGCTGGAGTACGCGAAAGAATTTGAGAAGCTTCAAAGTAATGTTCCGCCGTTTTCGTTTCGCGAGGCGAAAAAAATCATTGAATCCGAATTAAAAAAACCGCTTGAAAAAATTTTTAAAGATTTTAATGAAAAGCCCGTGGCGGCGGCTTCTTTGGCCCAGGTGCACCGCGCGCGCCTTTCCGCCCAAGGCGGATCCGCCTCTGGCGGAAAAGATGGCACCGAAGTTGCGGTTAAGGTGCAGCGCCCGGGGATAAGAGACATTATCATCCGCGATATTCACTTGATTTTTTATCTGGCCGGATTGATTGAGAAATACATTCCGGAAAGCAAAAATTTCCGCCCCGTAAAAGTGGTCAAGGAATTTGCCGATTGGACGATGCGCGAATTGGATTTTACCATTGAAGCCACGAACGCCGACCGGTTCAGATATAATTTGCAAAATGAATCCAATGTGTTAATACCGAAAGTCTATTGGGACCTGACCGGAGAAAAAGTTTTAACGATGGATTTTATCCACGGCGCGCTCTTAAATAAACCGAAGGAACTGAAAAAACTCGGTATTGATAAAAGCGAGCTCGCGCGGCGGGGCATTAAAATCGGCTTTCATCAGTTTTTTATTGACGGTTTTTTTCATGCCGACCCGCACCCGGGAAACTTTTTTGTCCTTCCGGACGGCCGCCTTTGCATGCACGATTTCGGCATCGTCGGATACCTGACGGCGGATGAGCGCGCCCGGTTTGTGAATTATCTGGTGGCGTTTAAAAATAAAGATCCGAAAGCGGCAGCCGGCCATCTTTTGGACTTTGCCAAAGCGGAAAACGGCGCCGACCCGGAAAATTTTCGCATTTTCATTGAGAATGAACTTAGCCGCTGGATGTTCGGCGAGGGCGGCGGCAGTTTGACCAAGGCGTTTTATCATACCGTTAACGCCGGCGCGCGGTTCGGTTTTGTCTTTAACACCGACTTGGTGCTTTTGGGAAAGGCGCTCTCGACCACCGAGGCGATGATCTATGAGCTTGACCCGCGTTTTGATATCGCCGCCGCGGTGTCCGATTTTATCGGTACGTTATATAAAGAGGAACTGCGTCCGGAAAAGGTGGTGCGGACCTTGGAAATGAAAGGCGGGGAGTATCTGTCATTCTTGCGCGAGTTGCCGGAGCGGACAATGAAATTGCTCCAAAAAATTGAAAGCGGCGAAATCGGCGTCAAGGTTAATCTGGACGAGATTCAGGATTTAAAAAAGGAATTTGACCGGCAAAACGACGTGCGGGTGCTCGCGCTCGTGGTGGTGGCGCTTTTTCTCGGCTCGGCGGTGGTGCTTCGGATGGAACAGTCGCAATTTTTAGGCGGAGTATCGCTCGGAAAAATCGGGATGCTGGCGACAGGCATGTTAATGGTGTGGCTTTTGGTTTTAGTGAGACGAGGAGCGAAATAATTTCCAATATCCAATACCCAATTTCCAACCCGCCTGCCTACGCCTTTTGCGCCTCCTTGGCTTCCGGCGAGTTATAAGAAATTCAGTCAATTTAATTTAATCAAGAAATTTAACGGCAATTGGCGGGCAGGTAAAATCCAAATGTCCAATTTAAAAATTTCGGCATTTGACGTTAAAAATTTTATTGGATATTAGTAATTAGACATTTGCGTATGCTTCCTTATATCGGTCTCTCATATTTAGAAATCTTTGGTATAAAATTATATATCTGGGGGGCATTCGCCGCCCTTGGTTTTTTTGTCGGGCTAATGCTGTTGATGCGGGTTGGAAATCAGCCAGAGGCTGACCCGCCTCGGGCGGGAAAGATAAGATTAAATCAGGATCATCTCTTAAATTTATTTTTTTGGATTATGACCGCGGCGATGCTGGGCGGTCGGATTTTTGAAGTTTTGATTTATAATCCGGGGTATTATTTTGCGCATCCGGCGGAAATCATCAAGTTTTGGGAGGGAGGAATGTCCTCGTTCGGCGGCATATTGGGCGCATTAGTCGCATTTGTCGTATATATCAAAGCCAAGAAATTATCATGGAGAGAATATGCCGATGCACTCATCTATCCCTTGCCCCTGGGATTGGGAATCGGCCGGATCGGCTGTTTTATTCTAAATGAACACCCGGGGCGGCTCACAAACTTTTTTTTAGGAGTCCGCTATCCCGATGGCGTGCGGCACGATTTAGGATTAGAGTTCGCCATTTTGGATTTTTTTATTTTTGCGGTTTTGGCATTTGCGATGAGGAGATATAAGCCAGGAATCATCACCGGACTTTTCGTTTTTACTTATTTTCCGTTGCGGTTTTTTCTTGAGTTTTTACGCGCCGGCGATTTGCCAATGTCGGATGCCCGGTATTGTAATTTAACGCCGGCGCAGTGGGGGAGTCTGCTTATTATCTTTGTGGCAACGGTGTTGCTTGCACTTCGTAGCGCCAAAGCCCGAAGAAGTGTGGATAAGTAATTTTCGATTATTTAAATTCAGCCAATTGAAAGCCCTTGACAGGGTTTTTTATATATTATAAGATACATTCATACCCCCCTATGGGGGGTCGGCAGAACATGTGACAATTGACGTTTGACATCTGACAATTGACAGATGACATTTAATAATTGACTATTAATCATCAATACTATGACTAACGCGCTCAAAAAAGATTCGCTCAAAAGATACGCCTATATCATCGGCCATCTTAAGGGCATCCAGAAAATGGTGGAGGATGATATTTATTGTATGGATGTTTTTAATCAGAATATCGCCGTGATTGAAGCAATTAAAAAAATTAATCTTCGGATTCTTGACGGACACTTAAATTCCTGCGTCAGTTCGGCGATTTTGAGCGGCCGGGCCAAAGAAAAGAAGCGTGTTTTGGGCGAGCTTCTGGAAGTTTTTAAATATAAAGGAAAATCATAGTTATTAATCTGGATTCCGGGTCGTGGCCCGGAATGACATGTGGTTATGCCTAAAATATTTATTCCGATTCGCGGGATGCACTGCAAATCCTGCGAAATCCTGATTGAAAAAAATTTAAAAAAGATTCCTGAAATCAGAAAAGCCAACGTCAGCCATAGCAACGGTAAGGCGGATATTTGGTATGAAAGCGCCTTACCGCCGATGGAGCAGATAAAAAAAGCGATTGCCGATGCCGGCTACGAAATCGGCGAAAAGGGTAAATTGCCTTGGTTTTCGCGGAATGCTGGCGATTATAAAAATCTTTTTTCCGCGGCGCTTATTCTTGGGGCTCTTTATGTTGTCGCCAGAATGGCCGGACTTGCGGATTTTAACGTTAATACCGAGCGCGACGGCCTTTTGGTGGTATTTGTGATTGGACTCGCGGCTGGGCTTTCCACCTGT
>Ga0265296_1004747_pt1 | contig 11627 bp, 5 predicted proteins | sample MunlanPumphouse1_FD_189073 | JGI IMG/M metagenome (GOLD analysis project Ga0265296, IMG submission 189073) | Groundwater microbial communities from a municipal landfill in Southern Ontario, Canada - Pumphouse #1 | ecosystem: Environmental > Aquatic > Deep subsurface > Groundwater | place: Canada...
AAAGTATCATCTGTACATCATTGTACATTATATCTTATAATTCGTCAACGTTAACACATCTTACAAGCAAAATGGCTCTTTTGACTATTGTTTTATTGCACTTCTGACTTTTGCACTATTGAACTATTTAGCCTCCTTCCCCACTTGCTTACTTGCTAACTTTCCGCTATCGAAAACCGGTTGCTGTCCCTATTTATTCATTCTATTTATTCATTAAAGGAGCCTGTCCCCTTTTTCTGTCTATTTTAGATGGACGATGAGGTAATCATAAATCTTGGTGGCCACATTTCTCCAGAGTCGAACGCCGGATGTCGAGGCTCGGTAGTCGGCCTACCATGCTCTAAACGCCAGACCTCAATTTGTCCCAATAGTGCAAAAGCCGATTGCTTACGACGGTCATCTTTTGTGGCCATTTCAAAAAGTTTCGCCTTAATATCACTGGAGCCTTGGGGCACAAGCGTAAACCAGCCTGCTTTGCCAGATGGGCGTTTTTCGAGGAAAATCCCCTCTATTGTTTTCTGCAGGTCGTAGGGGACAGATGGCTTTCCACTATCTTCGATAAGATTGAGTCCCGCTATGACAGCATCCAATGTTCCGAGTCGAGCAATTACCTTGGACAGTAATATGCGCTTTATGTCTGATAGCTGCGTATCGCATAACTGTAGGATGCGAGGCTTAATTTCACCTTCCGCGAGAGCTATATCAGCAATGCATGAAGCTAAGAGATCGGCCTCACTGTCATCCAAGTTTACTTCGGCCGGGAATGCGCTAACTTTTGCCTCCACAAAGCTCAACAATATTTCCTTTGATTCCATACTGCCGAGTGCTGCAATCGCCTTGATCCATTCTTTCCTTATCTGCTTTAGCTTATCTCCAAGTGAGTCAGCAATCTCGTAAAGGAAGGTCAACGCTTCGTTGCATCGGCTGCTACCGACCGCAGTTATTATACTTCGTAACTCGTGAATCGGTAAATTTGTCTCCGAAATTACTTGTCGTAGCTTGGCGAAGCCGATGGAGGGATCATCAAGGAATGGCAACAAACAAAGGCAATTCGTCAATAAGTAGAGGTCGTTTCCCCATTGAGTACGCAAATGATCAATTGTAGGATTCAGAACCTTTAGAGTAGCTTCAGTAGGCAGTTGTACTCCACGAAAGAGAAGAGATTTGAGCGCCTCGACTCGCACCCACTCATCCCCTTTGCCTGGGAAAGCCATAATTTGCAAAACAAGTTCAGCGGAATCATAGCTATCCAGAATGGCAAGTATTTTGGCTAAACCTTTCAATCTGCCATCATAAACAGCTCCTTGAATAATCTTCCCTCTTTCATCTAAGAGGGCATTAATTCGCTGCTTGATAGCTGTCGCATACCTTCGGCGACGCGTTTCATCAAATTCATGGGGCCCTCGCCCAGCGCGTGCTTCCCAAATAACGTTATAATCTTTTGGCTTAATACCGAATGGCTCTTCAGCATTTCGGGTTCGTGCCAAGTGTACCAAAGCCAATGTGACTTCGCTCTCGTATTCTGGCTCATTAAGAACATCCAGAAGGACCCTCTCTGCCCTCTCGGAATCCAAAGATGTCAATGCCGTGATATGCCAATTCGCATAACTCATGAATCCTCCATTAGCCAATTCACTTTGCTCACCGCGAATCCTGGCTGCCCGCCCTTTTCTGACTCTTTCGATATCGGCCTTTATGATCTGAGCCAGATCAGGTATATCTTCGGGTTCGCCAACTCTGGACAGAGCTGAAGCCAAATCGGCCTTAATCTCACCGGAAAAATCATCCTGCATCAGGACAAAGTTCAGACCATTCTTTAGGTATTTCCTTAAGCACTGGCGCAAATCGTTCCTCAAAAGGAATCTAAGGTCTGGTTCTTCATATCGAGCAACCGTGCTGAAGACATGTATCACGACTTTAAATTCAATAGCATCGAACTCTTTATTAAAAGTGTTTGCCAATCCAGCAATTGCGATGTTGGGTGGAAGAGCTCTAATAAATTCTTCCATTTGTTTAGTAATCGTCATCTTCGCCTGGTTTGTTGCGTCACCCGGGTGAAAAATACTGCGTTCAATCGCAAACAATTTCGAGAAAATGGTTTCGGCAAGTAAAGAATCAGCAATGGCAGCGAGTGCTGCAATTTGCCGTGTGTGAGCGAGCTGGATGTCTTCGCCGCAGATCTTCTGAAGTAATCTCTCCTTCATATCCTCTGGAATACTTTTGACGGGACTTATCCAACTTTCCCTCCATAGAGAATCGTCTATAATCCGACCCACTACCCAATGGCTACACCATTGCGGATCCGTCTTCCGCACGATATCTATTGCAGTTTTTATCAAATCACCCATATCGACGATCTTTCCGACCGGCAAGCTACTCAGTTCCTGTTTTATCTTTTCTGTATTACCTGTTTCTCCGAATTCAACGGCCTTTATCAAGAAGCGGAGCCGCGTGAGGGGATCCCATGACTCAGACAAAGGCTTCTGGTAAATCGCCAACGCCCGGTTGTATAGCGAACGCGGAATATCCTCTGTATTCATCTTCTGTACTGCCAGATTAAAAGTATCTTCATCCAACGCTTCCATGAGCTTAGCAATGTCTTGATCCGACCCGATCCAACTTAATGCTCGAACCGCTTCTGCTCTTACTTTGAAGCTTGTATCACCAAGAGCAAAGTCTTTAACGATTTCTGGCATCCATCGATCGCCTGTCACCTCCCAAACGAACTCAATCCGAGCATCTTCCTTCCATCCCTTCACGATATTTTGCCACTCTGGCCCCAGACTGGACAAATGGAACTTAGTACCCGTACGGTAGGTTCTTAGGCGCACTTGCTGATCGTCGCTAGTCAAAAGAGGAAGAATGATATCGATGAAATCATTGGAGCCGGTTGCAACCATCCCGGCTAATGCGCATTGCCTATGGTTCTCATCAGCAACCCCATACCAAGACCGTAACCAGTCCCCAACGGCGCTTCGAACCTCTTTCCAAACTACTTCCCCGCAGAGATGCGAAAGCTCCCCAGCAAATATCGGATCGATACTCAGTGCCATTTCGATCAGCCGCTTGCCTGCTCTAACTGTATCAGAATCACCAGGCATCTCAGCGCTCCGCACTCCGATCTCTTCGGCAACCATGCGTAGTGGCTCCTCCCAGGCTGGTTCATTGACATATTGCTTTGCGAACTCCCGATTCCGGGTTTGATTATCTTTTTCTACGAGCTCCGAAAGCTGGCGTTTGAGCAGCAATGCAGCATAAAATTCTTGAAATTGCTGATGTTCGAAGCGAAAAACATCGGATGGGTAGTCGAGTCTTTCCAGTATGTGATGGGCACATAGCGCATTTAAGACTGCCCCCGGCTCTGGCAATGTCGCGAGCTGTCCGCGATCCCTCAACCGGACACTTACATTATTCAAAATTGTGCGAGCTTCTTCGTCGGAAATTGTGGTATCACCTCGCCCTAACAGTTGGATTGCTAATTCTGCTAAATAGTGGTAGGAGTGACCTGAAAGTGGCGCAGCCTGCAAATAGTTCCGATGTTCATCCGACTTCTCCATCAGATGCATCACCGCCTCCAGCACACCGATTTTTGTTGTTGGTATCTCGCCGCCAGATTGGTAAATTGTCAATACTTCAGAGAGAATCAATGGTGTTCGCGTCAGACCGTCTAGGGTTGCATTATTGTCTATCTTTGAGCGAAGTTCATCTGCTCGTTTTCCCAGCGATTGGGTAAGGTATTCGCCGCGCTGGGATTTGGTGAGTGGAAGTAGTCTAGCTCGAAATGCCCCTGGCAAAGGGGGGCTGATATGATGAGTTCGCGTTGCAACGATAATCCCTGCCGCAGGGAAGGTCCGTTCGAGCTGTCTCAGGGCAATCGCAGCCACCTCTGAGTGAATCTCTGATATCTCATTCCAGCCATTCAGAAGGAACGAGAAATGAATGTCTTGATAGAGCTTGGCTAAATTCACAGCATCAATATTGCGAGATCGGAATGATGGCATGCGTGAAACAAAGTCCAGGATGTCCAACCCTGACTTTGCCCACGCTGGCAAGTCGATGAGAAATGCCAGGCCGTCTCCTCCTCTGTCCAGCCTATCAAGCTGTACTATCATAGTTGTCTTGCCTCGCCCAGCGGGAGCCTCAAGTATTACTCGGCGGCCCTCATTTAACGCTGTATGAATGCTCTTAAGGTCGAGAATTTCCCCTGTATCTCGCCCCTCTGGGTCAAGCTTGCTTGCCTGAAGAGCAATTAAGGGCTTCCCGATTAAGCGCGGATGTGCAAGCCATTCTGCTATCATGTCGGCAGTCGCATCCCGTGATTTGCCGATCAACGCCTCAACAGCCTCCTCAACTGCAGCGGGGATGCTCAGATGTATTGGACAGAGGGGCGCATTGGAAGGAAGCATAAGGGAAACGATGATATCTTCCCGAGGTACAACGATGAGCTTATACCCAAACTCTTTGTAAATCTCATCAGCCCAATGCCTTGCCTTTAAATTGGTGACTGATCGTGGGGTCGCAAATATAAGGATGTGGACATCGTCGAAATTCTTTTTAATCTTAATAGCGTCATCTTTTATTTTAGTGAGCGTTGCAGTCAGAGAACACGCCAAGCCCCTGCCAATTCGGTCCTCAACGAGGGATGCACTCGCATAAGCGTCTATCCCTAAATCATTTTTGCGCTCGCACGCGACGAGTTCTGGCCATTTTTGTTTGGCAAGTATTACAGCAAGCCCTTGGAACTTCATCCCCTGCTCGTTGGAAATAAGTTCGTCCAAGGCTTTCTCAATATCGGTTCTAAGAACGGACATCCGTCACCTTCAAAACCCTATTTCTGCAAATGCAAAATCGCACTGTGCTCATTGGTCGAGCTAACTGAAAAGGTAAGATGTTTCTATGTCGCATTAGAAGAATTATAAATGATTGACATGTGTTTAACATACAGATTTTTTCAAATTCTTGTAATGCAAGGGCGTCATAGGGAATGGAGGTATGTCTTACAATAGTTTTCAGAAGCAACATGCCTGTTTTCAGCTTTCTCAGAAGTGTTTGTTACTGTGAGAACAACGCAAATTGGAAAAATTAGGGACACACCCCAATTTCTTTCTCCCCCAATTTTCCCCTCAATATTACCCCATCAAAGCGCTAAAGCGCAATAGATGAACGGCAGGGTTCAAGGGGCCGAGGATTCATTCATCCTTCGCAGTTCATCCTTCGCAGCGCTGCGGAGAATGGATGCTACGGAGAACGGAAGGGGTCAAGTGGAAGGCAGAAGATTGGAGGACGGAACTTCTGAACTGCTGCGCCTGCAAGCGCGCACGCGGAACATATTAATACTTACACCCTCTTCCATCTTCTGTGAATCCAGAGCCATTCAAAGGGATGTTCTTTGATATATCCCTCAATAAAACCTGAAAACTTCTTTGTATCCTCAAGCACTGCTTTTTCCTTATCATCCATATTCGATAATTCCACCTCCGGATATATTTTCAGGCTGTGTCCCCTGTCTGTCCTGTGTATGAATACAGGGAGAACTGCCGCACCTGTCTTTCTTGCTATGAGCGCCGGCATCTTTGTTGTCCATGCACCCCTTCCGAGAAAATCTATCACATACCCCTCATCAGACAGAACAGCCTGATCCATCAGAATCCCGACACAACCGCCATCCCTCAGCCTCTTTATAATGACCTTTAAGGCCCCCTGTTTATTGATTATGCTGTTGCCATGTCTCTGTCTTCCGTTCACAATGAATTTATTGATATAGGGGTTATTGATCGGCCTTGCCACTATCGCAATATCTTCAAGATTTGCAGCCACAGCAGTTCCCAGCAGTTCCCAGTTCCCGCAGTGACCGGTTAGAAATAAAATACCTTTGCCGTTTGCCCTGGCCTTATTAAAATTTTCGACACCGGCAATCTCTACAGAATCTATTATGTTTTTGCCAAATCCATAATAGATTTTTACTATCTCAGTGAACGACCTGCCAAGATTCTTAAAGGTTTCTTTTGCTATGCTGATGGCTGATAGCTGTCCGCACGCAGGCGGATTCGCCGAGGAGAAAAAGCTGATAGCTGACTTTTCGATATTTTCTATCGCAATCCGTCTTCTGCTTCCCCATATATAAAAAAACAGAAGGCCGAGCATTTCTCCGGCCTTGATCGAGACACTAAGTGGCAATATTGCTAACGGCAGGGAGAAAATGATAAATAAACCGGATTCAAGCAGCCATAACGCCTTTTTCATTTATCTTTGTCTTTTTCGTTCTTTTCTTCTTCTTTATCTTTCTTTTCCTTGAGGGCATCTGATATTTCTGTAAGACGTTTTACAACAAAGTGATTGATAGTGCCTTCAGGATATGTACCGTCTTCTTTCAGTGCACCTGCCGGCATACCCGTAAGTATCTCGATCCCTTCCTCAACCCTGTTTATGGGGTAGATTGAGAACTTGCCTTCTCTTACAGCATCAACAACATCCTTTTTTATCATCAGATGTTTAATATTCCGCCTGGGTATTATCACACCGTGACTTCCGTCAAGCCCCCTTAACTTGCATAACTCAAAGAAACCCTCTATCTTTTCATTTACACCGCCTATCGGCTGAACATCTCCATTCTGGTCCATCGAGCCTGTGATTGCAATATTCTGTTTTATGGGGATATTTGCGATACTGCTCAGCAATGCATATAACTCCGCACATGTAGCGCTGTCACCCTCTACCATATCATAGAGCTGCTCGAATGTAATTGACGCTGAAATGCTTATTGGCTTCTTTGTTGCATATGTACTGCCTAAATAGTTTGTTAATATGAGCATTGCCTTTTCATGTATCTTGCCGCTCATCTTTATTTCGCGCTCTATGTTTAAAACCCCTGCCTTTCCTGTCCAGGTCTTCGCAGTTATCCTTGATGGTTTCCCGAAACTGTAATCGCCGAGATCCAGAACAGCAAGCCCGTTAATCTGGCCGACCCTGGCCCCTGATGTTTCAACTATCAGCGTTCCCTCTGTAATCATCTCGCGGAGGCGCTCTTCTATTCTGTTATTCCTGTAGACCCTTTCATCTATTGCCTTCTCTACATGTTCACTCATAACAACCTTGCTTTTTGCCTTTAGCGCCCAATAGTGCGCTTCATTTATCAGGTCGGTTACCTCGCTGAATTTTGATGAAAGTTTTTCCTGATGCTCGGCAAGCCTTGAACCATACTCGATAACCTTTGCAATCCCGGACCTGTCAAACGGAAGCAGCTTGCCATCCTTGCATTTTGCAGCAACAAAAGATGCATACTTATGCATATTCTCATCTGTCCGGTCCATCCTGCTGTCAAAGTCCGACTTGACCTTGAACAGTTCCCTGTATTCTTCGTCAAGGTTATAGAGCAGATAATAAAGATAAGGATTCCCCACAAGTATGACCTTGATATCCAATGGGACGGCCTCCGGCTTGAGGGTTGTTGTTGATACCAGCCTGTACTGCTCCCACACGTCTTCTATCCTTATATCTTTATTCCTTATAGATCGCTTCAATGCGTCATAGGCAAAAAGATTTCTCAGCAGGTCAAGGACATTTATAACCAGATAGCCGCCGTTTGCCCTGTGCAAGGAGCCCCCCTTAATCATTGAAAAGTCTGTCATTGCAATACCGTACTGTATCTTATGCTCAATCCTTCCAAAAAGATTGAAGTATGTAGGATTGCTCTCAAAGACACATGGAGCGCCTTTGCTCTCTTTATTATTCACAAGGACATTGACAGTATATCTCGTAAACGTCGGTTCCGCCTTCTGGACCTTCATAAACGGCAGGGCCGGCGCCTGTTCTTCAGTTGTCTTAAAATCGTCAAGATGTGCGAGAATATCTTCATTCACATCCTCCAGATAAACCGTTATCTTTTCATGGTCATGATATTTACTTTTTAATTCATCTATCAGGTGTCCAACCGCAGAAAGCGCAGCCTCTCTCTCTAACCTGACAAGAAGGTCTTTAACGAGCTTTTCTCCTTCCCTTAAAGTCCTGACAACATCATCAAGTTTTTCCTGCAAGGTCTTGCCGATTTCCTCCACCTTTTTCTTTGTTTTGTCATCAAGGGCATCGAACGCTTCTTCATTTAAGGGCTCACCTGTTTTTTTAATAGGCACTATCAGAAGGCCGCTGACGGTTTTTCTTATAGAGAATCCCTTAGCCTGTGCCTCATCTTCGAGAGTTGAAAACAGATCCTTTTGTTTCTTTTGGAATTCTTCAAGAATAAGGTTTTTCTGTTTATCATATTCTTTTGATTCAAAAACCTTCGGCACCTCAACCCTGAGTATCTTTATAAGCTCATCCATATCTTTCTGGAAGGTGACTGCCCTCCCGGGCTCAAGCGACACAGCTATCGGGGCATCGGCATCCTTGAAATTATAGACATAACACCAGTCGGATGAAACAGGTTCGTTCAATGACTGCTTTGACAGGATAGACTTTATTGTGCTCATCTTGCCTGTGCCGTTTTCTCCAAGTATAAAAATGTTAAACCCGGAATTTTCAAGGCTTATCCCGAAATCAAGGGCTTTCAGCGCCCTGTCCTGCCCGATCGTCCCTTCAAAAGGCGGCAGGTCATCTGTTGTATTAAATTTAAAGATATTCAGGTCGCAGCATTTATAAAGCTCGCTGATACTTAATTTGTCAGGCATTACTTACCTCCGCAATCAAATTTATTCAGATAAACAATAAAAGCTTGTAAGAAAAATGTAGCATAAAAAAAAAATTTAATAAAGCCTTAAAACTCCGGACAAAAAATGCAGCCCTTTAAACCCGTCGCTACAACTATACTTTCAGAATCAACCAGGTTCTCTTCCTAAAACCCTGGATACAACCTCAATAAACTTCTGGCTTTGAAATGGCTTTTGCATGCATTCCTCAATGCCTGACTTCCGTAAATCTTCTTCCTTGGAACCCACAGGATAGCCGCTCAAAGCTATAATCTTCACAAAAGGATTTTTAGCCTTGACCATCTTGCTCAGCTCTATGCCGCCCATCTCAGGCATTACCAAATCAGTAATGATCAGTTTTATATCATTCTGATTGTCCTTAAATATTGACAGTGCGTCCTTTCCGTTTATTGCTGTCAGGACTCTATAATCCAATTTGCTAAGTTTTTTATATATAAGATTCCGCACCGATTCATTGTCTTCCACGACTAATATGGCTTCTTTCTGTCCTTTCGGCATTATAATCTCTTCTTTTATAAAACTTGTCCCGGCCTTTGACCTGCTTGCAGGCAGATATATACTGAAGGCAGTACTTTTGCCAACCTCGGTCTTCACATTAATATGCCCTTCGTGCTGTTTTACTATGCCATATACCTGCGAAAGACCAAGACCCGTCCCTTTGCCGACTCCTTTTGTGGTAAAAAACGGCTCAAATATGTGCGGCAAAATATCCGGATGAATGCCTGTCCCTGTATCTGTAACATTTATAGCTATCCAGTCACCATAAGGCATACCATTTACAGGCAGCATATCTTCAGGTTTTATACTGATTCGTGACAGTGCAAACCGCAATTTACCGCCATCAGGCATTGCGTCACGCGCATTAAGCGCCAGGTTCGTAAACACCTGCTGTATCTTTGCAGCGTCTCCATCGATAATATATTCTCCGGGCTTGCAATCAATGAAGACCTCGATATTTTCAGGAATAGTTCTGCCTATAAACTTCGACAATTCTTTGAGAAAGGGCATCAAATTAATGGACTGCATCTCACTTAAGGATTTACTGCTAAAATCAAGTATCTGGCGTACCAGCTGGGCAGCCCTCTCGCCATTTTGCAGGATAGCTTCTACCATCTCCTTTTCTTCATAGGGCAATGAATAATCAGTTCTAAGAATATCCGCAAACCCTATAATGCCCGTGAGGATGTTGTTAAAGTCATGAGCAATGCCCGCAGCAAGCTGTCCTACGGCAGCCAGCCTCTCCTGCGAGTTTACACGATCATCGAGTGTCCTTTCTTCTGTGACATCCTTCAAGACAAGCACCATCCCGCCTATAACACCATTCTGGACTATAGTCCTTCCTGCTATTTCAAATACAAAATTGGAAGGACTATCAATTTTCAGCTCATGACAGACCTTATGCGGTGCAGACACAAGAAACTCTTCCAGTGAATGGCCTGATATATCAGTTAAAACATCTCCGATGTTTGCGCCTGCAATTGCTTTGAGATACTTCTCTCCGATACTGTTCGAAAGTACTATGCGATGTTCCGCATCAAGTAATGCAACACCCTCGGGAATATGGTATACAAGGGTATTTAGAGTTGAAACAAGTTTTTTCAGTTCCTCCTCGACTTTTTCACGCACTTTAATCTCGCCCTGAAGCCTTTCGTTTAACAAAACCAGATCAGCAGTACGTTCTTTAACTCTTAGCTCCAACCCTTCGTGCGCCCTTTTTAACTCATCTTCTGCCCTTTTGCGTTCTTTTACTTCTTCCAATGCCTGATCCCGCATAACTCTGTAACCCTGAATGCGATGTGTTAAGTCCGTAACATCCTGAATGGCGAAAAGGGCATTAAACCCTGCCCCATCCGCTGCGCTGATAGAGGTCACTGTTGTATGCTGTATACGCACCTGCCCATCCCATAAGCGCGAAGGAATAATATATTTGTGAAGCTGAGAGGAAAAAATCGTTGGCGGCCCGCCTTCAAAAATATTCTGGATGCGTTTATAATATTCGGGACTATTCAGATGGGAGAAATGGACGCTGATGTTCGTCCCTATAATATCTCTCCTGCTGATGCCGGTCCAGTCCTCGATACAACTGTTCCAGAAAAGGACAACAAAATCCTGCCGTAATACAAACAAACCGAGAGGGGCATGATCGAGAATGCCGAATTCTTTCTCAGCAATTTCTATCTCGTTCAAGACTGCCCTCCGTAATCCCTGTTTATGGCGGCAAGCAAGGAGTCAAATGAACCAACCTCAAAAATCAGGATTATATCTCCTTCAACACAAAGTTGTTCAATCGTAAACCGCGTGCGTGCCAGCAGGACCGTTGCATTAGGATCGTGCTTATCCAGGGTCAACAAATTATCAATATTATCCTCCATGTAGTTGGGAAGTGAATAGTTTATACTCTGTTTAAGCACATTCGAGATAGAACCCATAACTCCGTTAATAACAATATTGCCGACTTCGCTTAGCGTCCCTACCCTGACTGAATCGAGGTCATGGGTTCCTGACTCCTCACCAGTTAGAACCGCAACAAGTTTCGAAGCGCTGTCAGGAGGAAAAACCAGTGCTGCAGAGCCTGAAAATGCCCCTTTAAACCCGAGCCTAACAGCGGCAACCCTATACCTTCCAAGTTCCTCCATTTCATTCTTCAATTCTGCCGGCAATAGTATCTTGATGAAAGGAACCTGCAATCGAATATGATGACGAACCATCTCGCTCAATACACTTGCTGCTCTTCCGACGCCAATGTTGATTAGCTCTTTCAGTGCATCGATCTGTTCGGTTGTAAGGTTCATCGGTCAGCCTCCTTTTTAAGGGTAAGAACTTTATTAATCATACTGCGCAGCTCTTCTTCCTTCGGAGGTTTATTTATAACCGCAACAGCCCCTAACTCCATACATTGTTTGCGTGTGCTTTCCTGAATATCTG
>Ga0265296_1004749_pt1 | contig 11624 bp, 17 predicted proteins | sample MunlanPumphouse1_FD_189073 | JGI IMG/M metagenome (GOLD analysis project Ga0265296, IMG submission 189073) | Groundwater microbial communities from a municipal landfill in Southern Ontario, Canada - Pumphouse #1 | ecosystem: Environmental > Aquatic > Deep subsurface > Groundwater | place...
TGGGGATGACCACTGACAATTTCATGCCAAATCCTTTAAGGCAGGTCGGCCACAACAACACCGACCGCAGTGAATAACGGTGTCACGATAATGTCCCCAGAAACTGCACCTTGCCGGATAAATTTTAAGCGCTTGACATTATCCCAATCATACAATGTCATGCTATCCCCTATATTAAGGGGGTGCCCAGTGCTACCGTCAGTAGCGGGATCGGTGCCATCAAAGGTAAAATAAATCGCACCGGTTACACAATGTATATAAACCCCAGCTGCTTGTTTGCCAGAAAAGGTTCCTGATGTTGGCTTTATCAGGGTAAGGGCGTTAGCAAACAATGAAATCACCACATTTGCAATGGCAATTTTCTGATGTCCTCCGCCCAGGAAATTACTGGTCAAAAATTGAAACATGATTAATCTCCCTTAAAAGGGGTCCGAGGGGCAGGGCCTTGATTCCTGCCCCGCGGAGTTAATAACCAATGACGAAAAGCCAATGGTATTTAGTGTTTGTCGGAGCGCTATTGTAAGTCAAGGTCGAGTCGGCATGGCTGATACGCGGAATATCGGTGGTATCATCAATATTCTGCGTCCAGTAGCCTTCAATGCGGCCCAAAGGAACCACAAGGGTGGTCCCCACCCCGTCGCCCTTGACTCTAGCTTTCCACATCTTTGCATTTCCAAAGTTGATGTGGAGCTTTAGGTCAACATTTGCTGCGGGAAAATCCGCCATACAGTTTCCTCCTAATACCCTATCACAAACAAGTAGTGATAGAGGTTAAGGCCCGGCGGGTAGGCATAAGTGATCACCCCGGAACTCTCCGTCGCCTTTAGGTTAGTAGTTTCGGTGATATTCGTGGTCCAGTAGCCTTCTACTCGACTAAAGGGCACATTTATCTGCCGGCCAGCCCCGTCACCCTTGATCCTCACCTGATAACCCCGGATGGTTCCCATAGAGTAATGCGTTTCCCGGTCAATATTAGCCTCTGGAATGTCCACCGCAGGCGATGGGCTGACTGAGGGCGAAACCGAGGGCGAGATTGATGGAGAAAGCGACGCCGATGGGCTGACCGAGGGCGAAACCGAGGGCGAGATTGATGGGCTGAGCGATTCCGAAGGACTCACCGACGGAGAAATGCTCGGAGAGAGACTGGGGCTAATGCTCGGCGAAATGCTCGGACTCGCACTCGGACTGATGCTGGGCGAAAGACTGGGTGAAACACTGGGGCTAATGCTCGGAGAGGCACTCGGGCTAATGCTCGGGCTCAAACTCGGCGAGACGCTCGGAGAAAGTGACGCCGATGGGCTCACCGAGGGTGAAACCGAGGGACTTAAAGACGCCGATGGGCTCACCGAGGGTGAAACCGAGGGACTTAAAGACGCCGATGGGCTCACCGAGGGTGAAATACTGGGCGAGAGACTCGGTGAAAGACTGGGCGAATCACTCGGTGAGATGCTCGGAGAAAGCGACGGACTCAAAGACTCCGACGGAGAGGTTGATGGTGAAATGCTTGGAGACAAACTTGGAGAAAGCGATGCGCTCGGCGAAACGCTGGGCGAAACGCTAGGTGAAACGCTCGGAGAAAGTGACGGACTCTCCGAGGGAGAAATTGACGGTGATAAACTGGGCGATAACGAAGCAGGCATGGTCAGCCTCCTTTACGCCAGAGGCAGTATCCGAGGAATAAAGACCAAGGCCCCTACAAAGGTATCGCTATCGGCGGAACAGGTATAGCAGATGGTTTTGCAAGTACCATCCCCCCGATAACTTTTGGTGGCATAAATGCCTGCCGTATCAGCCGCATTGCCGCCCACCTTCCCATTCCAGAACAGCGCTCCGATGTAAGTGGTAAGGTAGTTCTGGCTCGCACCATCAATGGCGGTTGCCATGTCAGCTACCCGGTAGGTCCCCGCAGTATCCAGGGGATAGGTGACAATAAATCCATCGGCGTCAAAACCCGCTTCAGTACCCATGCCAATGCCGACACTGATGGTTTCTGTGGCATCAATGGTAGTGATGATGAGCCACATGTCTTCGGGCCGGATAACCATGCCCACGGGTAATTCAAATTGTGCGCTGGTTTCCACGTTGCTGTTGTAAATCAGCGGAAGGCGCACAATTTCGCCGTCCATGACGGTGGTACGCTTCATTACTGTGCTCATGCGTTAAACCTCCTTTAGGCGGTCAGCCCGGATTTGTAGCCATGGGCGTCGCGCCGCTTGCAGATCATCTGCAAGACGACTTCGATGTACATGGCATATTTTTCCTGGCCAATCGGCTTCTCCCACGGGGTCTTTTTGAAGTTGTAGTCCTTGTGGACCCGGAACCCCATGTAGTTCTTGTTGAGGCCGAACAGGTACCCGGCGGGGCACATGTAGTCTCGCACGATGGGATTGCCCAGGTAGTCGATGTTCTTGAATCCCATGTCGGCCAGGTCGCCGTGTTCCAGGCGCAGGTGCGGCAGGGTTTGAGAACGCAGGGAACTGAACATAGTGCGGGTGGTCACCAGCAGGTTCGGCTCATCACCGGCGTCATCACCCACCATGCAGTTCGTCAGCAGGGTGTCCACGATGTTGAAGGTGATGGGCGCTGCGGTCGAATTGGCATACCCGGCAACCCACTCGGCCAGATCGGCTACGGCGATATTGCCGTAGGTGGCGCTGGCAGAGATCATGCCCAGCAGGCCCACAAGCTTTCGGCCGCTGGTGCCGTACCCGGTGGAGTTATACAGGTCGTAGGCGAGGTTGTAGCGGATATGCTTCGCCGCCTTGTTGAGTTTCGTGTTGACGATATCCACTTCCTGGGCAATCCCGGCGTTCTGCACCGAGTCGTCGATGTCATAGACCACCGGCTCGTAGTAATAGCCCGGGGTCCAGGTGGCTGCGGTCATGGTGCTGACCTTGTTGGTGTTGAATACGCTGGTCGCGTTAAAGTCACCGCCCATGGGCTGCCCGTAGTCAAGGACTTGGCGGATTTTCGTGCCGCCGTCCCATTTCTTGGCATCCTTGAGCATGGTGCCGATCAGGACGTTACCTTTATAAAAAATGTCCTGGGCCCCACTCTCCCACCATTCCTGGGTTGTTGCGTTGAGTTCGTCAAGAGCCAAAGCCATGACGTTTCCCTCCCGTTAATTTCCTTGGCGCATGGCCTGAATCTTGGCCACTTGCTTCTGGATGAGTTCGTTTTCGGTTCGGGGTTTCCCCTGGGGAGTCCCGGCCGGTGCGGTGCGCCCGGTGGTCACCCGGCGCAGAGTGCCCTTCGCCTTCATGCTTCTGACGGTCTCCTCGGCCCCTTTGGCCTTGGCCGCCTTCTCGATGGCCGGTTTCCCTGCCTTCAGGTCGACGATCTCCTTCTGGAGCCGGGCCGCCTTGACACCTACGACCGCCATTTCCTTGGTGCGAGCCCAAGGATTGTCTTTGCGGAAGGCCGTAAGTTCGACCTCTGTGGGTTCGTCACCCACGAACTCCTTGAAGGAGTTGCCCTGCTCTTCGTAGGCTGCAAACTCCTTGAGGATTTCAATTACCCGACGCGTGACAATCTGGTTCACGGCCGGCTCGGTGGCGATGGTGCGGATTGTTAAGTCCTTGAGCGCCGGCCCGATAGCCGCAGCCCCGCCCTGCTCGCCCTCAAGCATGGCCTGGAAGTTGTCGCCCACCACTTCCCACTGCACCGGCTCAAAACCTGCTTCGGGTTCTGCCGGCGCTTCGGCAAGCTTGGCCTCGGCGGGCTTCTCTTTCAGGGCCTTGTTTTCAGCCTCCAGGGCCGCGGCCCGCTCTTCTGCGTCGAGCAGATTCTGAACTGCCTCGGCCTGTTCAGCCGACAGGCGCACAACCTTGCCGTCAGGGGTCTCGTACTCAAACTCTCCCCCCTCCGTTTCATCCGCAGCGGTTTTTGTTTGGGACTCAGCCGCCAGCCGGTCCTCACGGTCTTGCTCCAGATCCAGTTCGTCGGGAGAAGCCAGTACGTTCTCCGCGGCACCGTCAAAAGGTTCGTCTTGAATCTCAGCCATGGCTTTTTGCTCCTTGGTTTTTTAGGGTTGAATAAAAAGCGGGCCACGACAGATAACCTGCCATGGCCCGCTCGGGCTCAATTCAAACTATGGTTGGCCCTCAAAGGGGCGCTATTTTACTTCTTATAGAACTTCTCTACACCGTCCAGGAACATCTTGCCCGCCACCTTCTTGGGTGGCCTGAGCATCGTGGTACTTCCTCCTTCCATCTTCCACATCGCCCCGCATCGGTGACACTGTATTTTGAACTCAGCCCCCGGCCTTGGTTCAAGGATGATACGGCCACAAGCCGGGCACTTGAACTCCTTGTAGGCTGTCACCGCGAACTGGTCGTCATCCAACTTGCTTATGGAGGCATTTTGGGTCATACCTGGCTCAAGTTCTCCCCATCGCAGTGGCGTAAGTTATGGTCCTTCATGTACTGCCGGTACTCCGTCCGGGTTTCAATGGGCTTGCCACCGAAGCGGGCCTCCTTGCGGGTCCGGGCGAAGTCCCGGAGCCAAGGTGTGTCTTGGATGGTATCGACCTGAATAGCCGGAGCCACGATGATCTGGCGCATGATGCCGATACATTTAGGACCCTCTCCCAAAGATGGACAGCCACCTTTACCGCAAACCAAGTCTTTAGGACGGTCGGCTATCCGGCAAACCACTTCCCGGCGATGGCCGCACTCGGGACACTCATAGTCGTATGTCGGCATCAGTTCACCCTCAACCCCGCCGGCGGCGCTACGATACGGCTCGGCTCGGCCTTGGCTATCTTGGCACAGATAATCTTCTGGGCCGTGGCCAGTAGGTCAACAATGGCCGCCAGGTTCGCCGGCGAGTCGCCCTCGGGGCGCTGAACCGTCACCCGGTTGTCTGAAAATAGAGATACCTGAATAGTCACTACCGGGATAGGGCTTGTCGCCGCCTTGGCCGCCTGGTTCGCCTTCACCCGGTTAAGAAAATCCTTGCTCATCCTTAGCCTCCCGCCACGTCCAGCGGATTACCGCTGCCGAAATTCTGCGAAAACGTCCGGTCATCCATCTTCATAATGTTATCAATGGTCTGCAACACCTCTTCCGGGATCAAGCCGCTTTGCTGTAACTTCTGCATGGCCATGCCCAGGGGTCCAGCGTCCATTTGCGCCGCCACTTCATCGGCGTTGGGGATTGACAGCTCGTTGAGCAGGGTCTTATTGGGAAAGTTCGGCCTGCTCTTGGCCAATTCGATAACCTGGTTCTGCCGCACCGCCCGGTTACGGGGAAGGGTGCTGCCGGCTTCCATGTGGAAAGCCAAGTCGCCCTGGTAGTCAATGCCCCGGAACGCCAGCATTTGCTCAGAACCCTTGCCCTCGTACCGCAAATATTCCTGGTCGGTGTACCAGTTCTGGCCCAAGGCGATGAACATCCGGCCCTGCTCTTCCAAGTAGGTATCGTTATTCCTGATTTTGATGCGATAGGCGACCTGTGCCTTCTCCTGCAACTCAGCTATGGCTACCCCCGCGGTCACACCCGCCGGCCGGCGACCCTCTGACACCTCGGTGATGCCCGTCACCATGTCCACCAGGCGGATGCAAAGTTCGATGAAGGCTAGGAGGTCGTTAGGGGTCTGTGGCACTTCCAGGAACCTGATTTGCTGGGCCAGGCCTGCCACCGGCTCCCATATCCGGGCCGGCAGGTTGTTGGTCTGGCTGTTCTTGACCCCGCACCCCTGGGGCAAGATCAGGGGATTCCGGCAGGTGCGCTCCAGGTGAACCCCGTATTGAGTGAGTTTCTTGCAAATCTCGATGACCAGCGTCTCGATCTGCTCAAAAACACACAGGCCGTACTCGGAAATGTCGTCAGAGTACGACAGGCGCTTGATGAAGGGGAATTTATCCCAGAGGTACGACTGAGAGGTCATCTCCCGGGGCAAGTCGGGGTTGATGCTGGGGTTCGGCACATCCTCCAGGACCACATCACCATTCTTGCCCGCAACGTAGATACACCGTATGAAGCCGGGGTACTTCGACCATTCCTCCGGTTCGATGCGCTGCCGGGACTGGACGAGGGCAGGCTGGCCGTCCTCAGTGAACACCGGCAGGCCAGTGGCGTCATCTATCATGGGTTCCATGACCGGCTGCCCGGTCTCGGGGTCAACCGCATCCTCCCACAATTCGGCGTTCTTCTTGCACGGCTCCCCGGTCCTGGGGTCAACCCAGTGCATCGTATAATCCTTGATCCACATCTGAATCACCAGGGCGCGTTGCGTACCGCCTCTGGCCTCGGCACCGGTCCCCTCTTCACCAGGGACGACGTACCCGGTGGCTGACCCCATGGGGCGCAAGTTCCTGGACCGATTGGCCCGGACCCAGGCCCGTTCCTCGCCCATGTCGGAGAAATCCGGGTCGGCCTTGACTTTATCCTCGGCCTCTGGCCAACGGTCATAAATTTCGCCCAACTCCATAGCCTCGTAGACGCAGAGGCCCGGGGCGGTCTGAATGTCGATGTGACCCGGCCAGGATAGAAAACTATACGTCCCCACTCGATGAGTCTCGATCTCTCCCAGACCGCCTTCCAAGTCCGGGTTGAATCTCATGTGATCGGTCTGATAGCCGTAGAGTTCCGTCAGTCCCACGGACTCCTGGAGGCACTTCTGTTGCTGTCTCGCCTCCCACCAGGTGTCATACCGGGCCTGCCAGGCGTCAGCGATGCCATCGGGGGTTTGCCCATTGGGCATGATTGAAGCCCGGGGCTTGTTGTCGGTGAGGTTTGCCTTGAGGCTGTTGTGGATCTTGAAGAACAGGTTGGCGATGGTCTGAGACAATTTTGATCGGACCTTGAAGATACGGCCACGCAGAAGTTCGTGGTTATGCTGCCAAAGCTCTACGAGGCCCTGGCGGTCACGGTGGCGCCGCATGATCTGGTAACGCTCGTAGACCCACGGGCCTACTCCCGGACTTCCTTCAGGAGGAGGCTGTAGCTTCCAATCCGGCCAGACTTTACCGTCTTTGGTGAGAATGCGGCTCACTTATAGATAGTGGAGTTCATGCCTCTCTCTCCCTGGGTCATCCTGTCGTCCTCAGTTTCCCTTCCTCACCCCGTCTTACAAACCCTGGCGCCCTTGGAGCCCTTCTCCCCGCGCATGGTCTTCTTCTGGCCCATGGGCCGCAGGTTCGGATTACCCCGCATGGCATTTAATTGCTCCATGGCCATCGGGTCCATCTGTTCAGTCATGGCGGGTGCGGCTTTCTTTTTGGTTTTCATTTTCTTACCTCAATATTCTTTGGTGGTTGATGGGAGTTCGTCGAGCTTCATATTATTGTAACCTGTGGCACATATCCCGCATGTAATTCTCTCTTAGCTTTAAGGTAAGCAATGTGCGCATCTTCAGGAGTAGAAAATAAACCAAGGCGCTTGCGCTTACCAGAAACCTGTATGCTCGACATCCAAGGATGTTTAGAACTACAACTCTTCTTATAGGAAACCCCTAATAGTCCACAAGCATTGTCTTTTCTGGCTTTGTGAACATTTTCCGTATTGATAGTTGGAGTTGCTTCCCGTAGATTTGCCCAAGAATTGTCTGTTTTTGTGCCGTTGATATGATCTATTTGATCTTTTGGCCATATACCTACCATATAAAACCATGCAAGCCTATGCGCAAGATAATTAATTAAATCTACCTTAATTTTCCAATAACCTTCGGAATTAAGACATCCAGCCACCTTGCCTACGCGTCCATTTCCCCTATCTTCTTTCCAATAAAAAATGCCTGTATTAGGGTTGTATTCCAAGAGTTCTCTCAATCTTTCGGCCTGTATATACATTAATTGAACCCTTCCTTTGGAATAAAGCCCTCGCCAGGCCGCAACTCAGGGTCCGGCCGGTCAGAGGCCCGCAACTCCCGGTCACGCTCCAAGTCCTTCAGGTCGTCGGCGGTCGGCGTCTCGCTACGCTCAGGGCCTGACGACACCCGGGCCTCCATGGCGAGGAGGTGGGGGTCGGCTACTTGGGGCGGCTGTTCCCCCGATATTTGCGACTCACCGCCGCGGACCTCGGGAGAACGGTCCCCCCAAGTAACCGTACACCCTTTCTTATGAAACCGCTTCTTGGCGCCGCAGGAGGGGCAGGGGAACTCTTTAGGCATGTTCTCATTCATGCCAGTGAGCTTATCCACCTCTTCCTGTATACTTTTTATGGTGATTAAAGGTTGTGGCTGGGAAACAGCATAGGTCATTTCCAAAGGCGCACCCCAAGCCTGCATCAAAATCTGCTTCACCGTCATCACCACCGGCTTACCATCCGCCCCCCGCACGTTCAGAAACTTACCAACTGCCCCGCCCCCCGCCGTATAGGGATCGTGGTGGAAGGGGAACCGGCTGCAAATGGGACAAAAGATATCGAGGTTGAGCGGGCCCGGGCGCAGATACCAGCCGGGGTACGCCGGAGAGAACATGTCGCCCAGCAAGGGCCAGTCGAGCCGGTCCACGTCGGTGTTGGAGATGTGCGTTGAGCAGGAATAGCAAAGGACGGCGATCATAAACCTTTCCCCACAAGCATGTGAGACGTGACGTGAATTTGATGAAACTCTATCAATTTCTTAATCGCTTGCTTTGCCTGTGAAGATTTAGCCTGGGCCATTGCGAAAAGTACATTCAATATCGGAATTTCTCTCACGATCATTAGCGAATACAGCTGATGAGCCACAGGGTCGTGTAGGCTTTCCGTCCTAAGCCAGTCCATCACCTTTCTGGTCAATTCCGGCTCAGAATTGATCGCAAGAGTCCAATTTTCTTCTGGCCCACTCATCCCTTCTTCTCCTTCTCCGGCACTACCCACCTCGCCGGCCACACCTCGGCCTGGCACCCAATCTCAGCGCACAACACCCGCTTCTTGAAGGAAGCTCCAAAGTTCGGCATGGCGTTCTTCGGTTGCTGGGTCTCCCACATCTCGTAAAGCTCTTGAATCACCATCCTGGAGCTGCCGCACTTGGGGCATATCAGGGGTTTGCGCTCGAAGTTTGGGTCTGCCACTATTCCTCCTCAGTCGGCGGTATTCCACCGCCCTCTTTGATGGCCTGGGCCATAGTCTCAGCGGTCACATCCGGTTCGGCCGGGGTTTCCCGATAGGTCTGGAGCCCATGCCGGGATAAGATCGCTTCCCGGGCTACCGGATCGAGGCGCCACAATGAGCCCATGTCCAGCACCCCGGCGCTAAAATCTTCCTCGCTTACCGGCTCATCCAGACCGGCCACGATGGCCCCCTGCGGCATGGGCGCAGGCTGCGTCACCACCTTGAACATCTCTACAGCTTGAGAAAAGCCGAAATGCACCGCCGCCAGGAGGTCGGAGGCCGCCGGCGAGACCGTCAGGGGCAGGCCGTTGATGATGGTGGCCTGAAATGGGTCGGAAAACTGAATTTTTGGCTCACTCACCACTTCTCCCCCTCATAAAACCCCTCCCCGGTCTCCGGTGGCAACTCCCACGGCAGGACATCGGGCGTAAACCTCTGCTCGGCGGCCTCGATGATGCGTTGCGGGCCAGTCTTGGGGGGCGGGGCCTCGGTCAAAACCAGGGGCCAGGACGAGAGGGCCATCTTGCATTCGTCAAAAGCATGATCTTCAGCATCGGTCCACGCATCCTCAGCATTGTGGGGATCAGAAGGAATCCCGGGGACAGTACGGAGAAACTGGGGACACGCTTTTTTATAGACCTGAAACAGGGGTGGATGGAGAAGCACACCCTCATCGTCGAACTTTATCCGCAATCTCTCATGAAACTGGGCGACGCAGGCCACCCGATTTTTATCGTTCGCCTGCTCCAAAGCCAGAAGCGGATCGACAGACGAGAAATCAAAGTCAATCGTCGGCCCAAGTTCCCCGGTTTTGGGGTTCAGGCGACGAGCGAAACAGTCCGACCCAGCTATGCGCCGTTTAACCCGGCCCCAAACACCCCACTGCTGCTCCCGCTTCTTGATGCCCTCAGCTATCTCGGAAGGGGTCAAGCGAATGCCCTCGTTGGGATTGCCATTATAGCCGTACCACTCCCGGGCCCGGTAAATCCGGCCATCATAGTCAGTCCAGTACCACCCAACGCTGAACGGATGAGAAAAACCATAGTCGAAGCCCATAAACATCGGGGCATTCTCGGGAGGGGGCCAAGGGCCTTCTTCAATCTCATGATAGCGGCTATTCCAGTTGAGCAGGATGCCACCACCCTCCCATGCCTCTTCGGGCGTGCTGGGGTACTCCTGCTTGATTGCCGGGCCTAGGGTTTCCCACTTCTTGCTGTACCACGCCTTCTTTCGCTCAGACAGTTGGACGTTGTGCTTTGAGGCCAGGTCTTCGAAGTATTCCAACTCCCGGGCCCCAAATACTACAGCCGTCGGCTCAATCTCGTATTCAGGCTCTTCAAACCAAGGGAAGAAAAAAATGCGCCAGTCGAGCTTTGACAACTTGCTCATACGCTTATGCAGGTCGTATGCCTGGTCCCAGAGTTCCGGGAAGTGACCGATGCGCCCCTTGCTGGTTGACTCAATAAAAGCGATTTGGCCGGCCTGAACCGTGTTTAGGGCACCGGTACGAATTTCCTGGGCCTTGTCTGGGAATCTGGCGCAAGTAATTCCATATTCCGAGACGTGTAAATATTGCAAGGTGGCCGACCGCATGGAAGTGCCGACCCGAATATAGCTATGATTGGCAAATTGTAGTTCGCTTTTTGACTTGGTATCAGTAGGTATCGCTGCTTTTAGACTTTCATCAAGGTTTTCGTAAGGGATAAGAATCTTTTCCTCAAATATCTTTTTAGCGTCGTCCTGGTGATGGGCGATGATACCAGCGTTTTTGTTGGAGTTGAACAGGCAGGTGTCAAGGAAAAGCAGATCAATGAACGTGGTGTTATGAGAAACCAGGCCATCTGCGATATATGTGCCCGCTGAGGTCTGCAAGTCTATGAAGGTTTGTTCGCCAACCGGTTCAATTTCAACCACTTCTCTCCATAGATCAGATACTGACCCCTTCCCGGGCAATTCTCTGCCTTCCCAGAAATTATTATTGGCGAATCGGGAAGGCCTGCATTTGCCAAGTAGGCTAAAAATCTGCTCCATCTTCCCTATTTCTGCCTGAAGCACTGGAGTTTTGCCAAACTTAGACTCTCTATCGTAATTATCGTTATATATCTGATATTTATAGCCACGTTTCGTTAAATAATGAACAATCCTATTCCAAACTTCGCCCTCTTTTTGGGCAATACTGATTACTGGACCCTTACCGTTCCCCTGCTTGCAATTAAAAGACCCCTCGCCGTCTATAATTCCAGAGAACCACCCGTCTTCATAATCCGGATCGTTCCAGGTGTTTGTTATCTGACGAATATAGGTTCCCACCCTAATTTTTTTCTTGTTTTGAGATTCGATTGCCCTCCATCCTATATGTGGAGATCCATTTTTTGTAAGCCATGGGTGCCGGCCGGTGCAGATTATCTGCTGACCACTGTCCAGGGTGACCTTATACCCCGTCCATTTTACTTCAAGGGAACCATGGACAACCGCAGTCCGCATCTTTCTCTGCTGGCCTTTGCCGGCGTGGGGGCTGTGTTCGTCCACCGAGACAATCTCTTGCCCAGGCTTAATGTCACAAATTGGAATCCACTCAAGATTGGC
>Ga0265296_1004751_pt1 | contig 11624 bp, 11 predicted proteins | sample MunlanPumphouse1_FD_189073 | JGI IMG/M metagenome (GOLD analysis project Ga0265296, IMG submission 189073) | Groundwater microbial communities from a municipal landfill in Southern Ontario, Canada - Pumphouse #1 | ecosystem: Environmental > Aquatic > Deep subsurface > Groundwater | place...
ACGTTGCGGAAGCCGGCGCATAACATGCTTTGCGAGGATTGCACCGGCGACTACCTGCTCCACTCACGGAATTGCAGCGTCTGCTTCGACGGTGACCAGTGCCAGGACCTGCGTTACTGCAACAACCTGGATGAGCGTGTGACCACCGCCATGGACGTCGATCACGCCGCGATCGCGGAAGTGGTCTACGAGGGGCTGACCATTGCCGGCCACGAGATTCTCTTCACTCATGGCAGCTACTCCCCCACCAATCACAATCTCCTCTACTGTGACACGCTGGTGAACTCCTCCGATTGCTTCGGATGCATCAGCTTACGGAACAAGCGGTATTGCATCCTCAACAAGCAGTATACGAGGGAGAAATATGAAGAACTTGTTCCGAAACTCATTGCGCACATGAGATCCGGCGGTGAATGGGGGGAGTTTTTCCCCACATCCATTTCCCTCTATGCCTATAACCAAACGGCAGCTCAGGAGTACTTTCCGCTGACGAAAGAAGAGGTGCGTCGCTCAGAATGGCGGTGGCGAGAGGAAGAGGAAGAAGCTCCGAAAGCCGATCGAATCATCGGAGCGAACGAGCTCCCCGACTCCATTGATGATATCCCCGATGATATCCTGAATTGGGCGATCGGGTGCGAAGCGACCAAGAGGCCTTTCAAGATCATCAAGCAGGAGCTGGAGTTCTACAGACAAATGAAGCTCCCTGTTCCCCGCTTCCATCCTGATGAACGGCACAAGCGGAGGATGGCCATGAGAAACCCGCGGAAGCTCTGGGAGAGGAATTGCATGAAATGTCAAAAGAAGATCCAGACAAGCTACTCACCAAAAAGACAGGAAATTGTGTATTGTGAAAATTGCTATCTCAAAGAAGTCTACTAAGCAATTTTCACCCCGCCTGCCCCGAGCGCAGCCGAGGGGAGCGTAGTCGAGGGGCGAGGAGTGTTACCTGAAGGAGGTGTATTGATCAGCTTTTAGGTTTTAGCTTTTAGGTGTCAGAAGAAGGAGCTAGAAGCTAACACCTAACAGCTACTTCGTGGGACACTGCATCCCTACCTCGTATGCTTTTTACTACTGCAAACCGAGCTGCTTCCTGATCTCGTCCGCCTGCGACTTTTCCTTCTGCTTCGCTTTCTGCTGCACGTAGAGCGCCTGGAGATCCTTCCAGTCCTCCGAATGTTTGCGCTCGAGCTGCTGGAGATGCTTTAAGTGTTTCGGCGAGAGCTGACTGAACTTCGTCTTCTCTTCCTCCAGGATCTTCTGGAGCTCGTCGATCTGAAACTGGCTCAGCTTCGGCGCTGCCTGGATGATCCGCCACTTCTCGTCGCGCGTGAGGGAGATGGAACCTCTGAGCAACGCGAGGAACTTCTGCTCGTCGAACTTCGTCTCCGGATGCGCGGGAATCACGACATTGTCATTATTGAGACCCAGCGAAATACCGCCGAAACGGTAGTTTCCGACCTCCGCAAGGATCTTGATGTCCTCGTCGTCGTACCCCGTCTCCTTCGTCGCGGCTGTCCCGACAGGCGGTGGCGGCGGGCTCGTATCCTGCACCGGCGGAGGACTCCCGTCTCCCTGTCCCGCTCCTGCCTGGGCTCCTGCCGCAGGCGGTGGAGGAGGGGGTGAGGAAAAAACCTGCGTTGGGTCGAGACCGCCCGCGGGGACGGGGTCACCGGGTCTCGGCGGATTTGTGCCTTGCTGCTGCGGATCGGCCATAAATACAAAGGGTACTGGGGGAGTCTATACCTCAGAATAGAGAGGGAGCAATGGTAAGAAATAGGTCTTTGGCCACCTTCACCTGGCGAGGAGGAAACACAGGCAGTATAATGTGATTATGCGCTCCGCTCTATGGACATTTTTTTTATTTTTGATATTAGGTCCTTTTTCGGTTAATGCTCTTGGACTAATTTATACTCCCTCAATCGTAATAAAAAAAGTCGTTTATCTTCCTGTTGATCAAAATAGAGAAAGTGATGTGCTTTCGATCAAAGTTTGCAATGAGGGACCGGCTGATTACTCAAAAAAAATTTATGGTTCACTGGTTTTCCGGGTAACAATTAATAAGATAAAAGGATACATGGGGAGCGACAAAGATATTCTGAATGTTGGAGACTGCCATTCTTTCACAATGACGAAATTCATGGGTGAATCTTCACCTTTTCACACACTTCAAAAAGGAGATTATGAAATGGAAATAGCTCTGCTTGATTCTTCTTGGAGGGAAAAAAACAAATTTTCTTATTGGGCACACTTTGATGGAATAAATATGACAATAACTCCAAATTCCACGGTTTTATTTTCAGGTTTTAAAGATGTTTCCGCTTCGAGTTCTACCTACGACGCCATAATGTATCTTAAGAAGAATGATATTGTCGGGGGTTTTAGTGATGGCACCTTTAGACCGGATACAACGATTTCTCGCTCAGAATTCACTAAAATTATTATTCTTTCTTATTTTCCTAAGATCGAACGGGAAATGTCGGGGTGTTTCTCTTATAAAAATCATCCTCAATTGCCTCATGACGTGAAAGACGATTGGTCCGCATCATATATTTGTATGGCTATTATAAAAGGTTTGGTTGCCGGCTACCCGGATGGCACTTTCCGCCAGGATAAACCGATCAGTTTCGTAGAGACTGCAAAAATACTTTCGAGGCTTTTTCTCGATACCCCACAGCCCTTGCTCAATACCTCGGAAGGTCAATGGTTCGAGGGATATGTGCGAGATATGGAAAAGGCAGCTGCCATCCCAGTTTCGGTTCAGCGTTTCAACCAAGCCATTACGCGGGGAGAAATGGCCGAAATGGTCTATCGGCTGAAAGAACATATAACCTCTAAGAAATCGGTTTCATATTCAAGCCTGGCAATAAAAAGCGGCATTTCCGACCAGCAATTTTCTGCATTATTCCCAAGGGGATGGACTTTTCAGCGTATTCCGGACATGCCTTTTGAAATACCGCTGCCGGCCAATGCCGGATTCGCGAAATCGAAAGATGGCACAAGCGATGTTTATCCTTTGCCGGAACAAGAGCGAACGTCCAAATCACCATATTCTTTTTTCCTAAGTTTTAAACTCTGCGAGCCTGACGCATGGTGTCAGCGGAAATATTTACATGGCGAATTGGAGGCTAACTGGAAAAGCACGGACAGGAGAATTGATATAAATTTCTACACTCCGAGTTTTTCATTCGAACAGTATCTCTTCAGTATTGAAACGCCAGATTATGTTTACTTCGCGAAGTTTAATGATCTCAAATATATAAATACTTTAACCGAAAGGACCAGGGCTCAGGCGGCAGCGTCTATTCTTCGTAATATCCGCCTGGTCCAGAACTAACACCCCTCAGATTTGCCTGCAGTCACATAGATAAATCGGATCAAGAAAGATAGTCCGTCTCACCGGCGGGATGTAGATAATTGATACAATGCAATTCCCAAAGCCACCGACACATTCAGCGACTCCTTTTTTCCGCGCATCGGTATATGAACTACGTTATCGCAAATCTTCAGAATCTCTTTCGGCACACCGAGAATTTCGTGACCGACAACCAGGCATACCGGATTACTCGTTTTAAACTCATCAAGCCTGCCGCTTTGCTTTGAAAGCTCGAGCCCGACGATCTGATATCCCTTTTTCTTCAATTCATTGATTATTTTCTTGGGCTCCCGCTCGTATGACCATGGGATCCATTTTTCGGCTCCCAAAGCGGTTTTACTGATCTCCTCGCGTGGCGGTTGCGCCGTATATCCGGTCAGATAAATATGTGACACGGCAAAAGCGTCGGCAGTCCTGAAGAAAGAACCGATATTCCAGAGGGACCTTATGTTATAGGCGAGAATCACATTTTTTGTTTTTTTCATAAAACTTTAGAAACAATTAACCGTTAACAATTAACTCCAGAGAGCTGGCATGCGGGTTGCAAAAAACTCCGCAGACGTCTTCTTTGAAAAGAGCCGCTTCGGAAACGTCCCGACAATCGTAACAAATCCCGGTTTCGGCATCACCGCCGAGCGAGGTTCCGCTGGTGTCCGGCAAATCACGGCGAAGAAGCGAAATACCTTTCAAAACCGGATTTACAATATCCTCCAGAATTTTTTTATCGGAGTTCCATTTCTTCCAGCTGCTTTGAGCATTCACGAACGCGATCTCCTTGTTTGGATTGAAGAAAGACAATTGTGAAAGCAGGTCTTTTATCCGATCTTTTTTGAAACCAACGTAACGGTATTGTTTAAGTCTGAGCACCGGAGCCATGCGTCTGGCTGCCTGCTCGACTGTCCGCTCCTCGTTATTGGTGATTATCGTGTCGATAAATATTTCAAACGGCAGGTTTTTTCTCTTGTTTACCGCAAATTTACCGGTTTTTGAAAGTCCAACCGGTTTATCAAATTTCCCGGGTATCCCCTTTTCGATCCATTTTCGGACTGAGATGAAATAAGCATCGCCGTTTGAAGTCCTTTCAGGATGCGGCATCAGAGCCACAACATTGCCATTTGGATTGCAGATGCCGGCGATGGCTCCGGTAGATCCGTTAGGCGTGATCTTCTCGTCAATCGAAACCGTTCCATTCGCATCACAGTAACGGAACGCAACCTGGTCGTTCTCCTCGAGCGCCGCGATGAGGTCAGGATCGCGCGTGACGAACCTCCCTTCTCCATGCGCGATGGGAATGTGCATGGTTCGACAAAGCTCACCACAAGTTGTCCCGGACCAGTTGGATGTCGCGCAGCGATCCGGTTTGCAGGCTGGCGTGATCCACACCCATTCACTTAAGAAGCCCGGCGACTTCCACGAACCGTCCTCGCGCACCGCGTTCCGTGCAAGACACATCTTCAGACCGTTGCCCAACGGAATGAGTCCGCTCTCCACGAGCACCTGCGCTCCATTGCAATTCCCCACGATCACCTTTCCGCGTTCCGCTTCCTCGTGCATAAATTGGAAAAGCGGGTCGCGCGCCGCGACCATCCCGGAACGCCCGCGGTCCTCGTAGCTGAATCCCGCACCGAAGAAGTACCCGTCAACGCCTCTGAGCTTTTCCAAGGAATCATTCCAGCGGAACACGAAGCAATCGAATCCGCAGCGCTTGAGCGTTCTTACGTTATCCACTTCCCCGTTGCTTCCGGGAAAGCTGGGGATGGCGATGAGCGGGCGGCGCATGTGGGGATGTTACCATAATTTTTCAGGAAACCGAGGAGTCCGATGAAACCGAAGAAACCGAGGAACCGCCGCTCCTCGGACTCGTCGGACTCTTCGGTTTCCTCGGTTTCCTATATCGTCATCACTTCCTGTTCTTTTTTCCTGGCACTCTCCTCGATCTTCTTATTCACTTCATCCACGAGTTTCTGCAGCTCTTTCTGCAGACGTTCTTTCTCGTCTTCTTCGGGAAGCTGTTTGATTTGGTCATGGGCAATCTGCCGATCCTGTCTCACTTTGATCTTCGTCTGTTCTGCGAGTTGGCCGATAATCTTCTTGAACTGTATCCGGCGTTCTTCGGTCATCGCCGGGAAGTTCAAGCGAATCACCACGCCGTCATTGACGGGCGTCACGCCGATATTCGCCTGCATCAGCGCTTTCTCCACCGCACCCAGCACCGACCGGTCCCACGGCTGGATCACCATCGAACGCGCGTCCTGCACGCCGATGCTCGCGATCGCCTTCAGCTCCATGCGCTGCCCGTAGGCTTCGACGGGAATATGTTCCACCACCGACGCGTTCGCACGTCCTGTCTGGAGCTTAGAAAACTCCTGGTGGAGGTGATCGATATTCTTCTTTGTCTGCTGGTCGAAAGAAAGGAGGGAGGGATGGGGCATAGACTTCTATGGTACCAGAAGAAGGATGAAGAAGATGAAGAGGAACAGAAAGACAAAGAGGAATAAAAAAAATCGCATCCTCTTTGTCTTCTTCATCCTCTAGCTCCTCTTGTTCCTCATTGATGTACGAGTGTGCCGATCTTCTTCCCCAGTGCTGCATCCAGTAAGGCTCCCTTCTCTCCGAAGTTGAAGACCACGATGGGAAGATTCTGGTCGCGACAGAGGCTGAATGCCGACTGGTCAAACACCTTCAGGTTCTTCTCGATCGCCTCCTGGAACGTGAGTGTCGTGTACTTCTTCGCTCCCTTGAATTTGTTCGGGTCCTTGTCGTAGACGCCGTCGACATTCGATGCCTTCAGGATCACGTCGCACTCGAGCTCGAGCGCACGGAGAGCTGCAGCGGAATCCGTCGTGAAGTAGGGGTTCCCCGTGCCTCCCGCGCAAATCACGATACGTCGCTTCTCGAGGTGCCGCTCGGCCCTGCGGCGCAGGTACGGTTCCGCGAGCTGCGGCACGTTGATTGCCGAGCAGACACGCGTCGGTGCACCGAGCTTCTCGATAGCGGACTGCAGCGCCACCGCATTCATGATGGTCGCGAGCATCCCCATGGCGTCGCTTGCCGTACGCTCGATGCCGCTCTCCGTCGTATCGCGGAAGCGCCAGATATTCCCGGCGCCGATGACGATGACGATCTGGATGCCGACGTTCCACACGTCCAGCACCTGCTTCGCAAGATGGTGGAGTTTCTTGTAGTTGAAACCGAACTCATCGGCGAGGGCTTCGCCGGAGATCTTGAGGAGAACGCGACTGTACTTCTTCTTTGGCATAGGATCTTGCTGGAGCGTAGCGGATCGCGTGCTCACCTGTCTACACGCCCGGAGGGGCGGGAGGAGCCGGAGTCACCTCGCTCGTGGGCGACTGTGGCGGAGCCACGTCGGGCGAGACCGATCGTGGCGGAGGAGAAGCGGGAGGTGGTGGGGTAGCAGGAGGAGCCGACGAACGCCTGAGGGCATTCTTGAACGTATCGAAGAGACGCCGGAGACTGTTTCCGACCATGCGGACGAGATCCCAGACATTGAGTTTCCCACGGGAAAGATCGCCGACGATCGGCACGTCCGCATAGCGCCCCTGCGCCGCATTGATGAACCCGAGAAGCATCCCGGCGACCACGAGCAGGGCAAGGAATTTTCCCACCCAGGGGATGAGATACGTGATGACACTGAAAAGGAAGAGAATGATCCCCTGCTTGCTATGGTACTGCACAAACTTGGAATCACGCCGTGACGCGAAAATGACGACGGACATGATCCAGATGTAGCTGAATGCGGCGACATCCTTGTTGAGGCGGATATCGCGCTGTTCATCAGTTTCGCCAGTCGGTGGGGGTGCTTGGTCCATAACGGTTACAGTTTATCATACGATTGAACCGTTGCCCTTCTTCATTCATAATTCAATCGTGCCCCCGTAGCTCAGGTGGATAGAGCAGCAGGTTTCTAACCTGTTGGCCGCAGGTTCAAGTCCTGCCGGGGGTACCACGTAAAGCGCCTTTCTCTACTTCCTTCCGAAGAGCCTTCTCCGCACCAGCCCGATGCCCGCAGCCGCGCCGGAGGCGAGGAAGATGACGAGCCCCGGGCCGGTCGGCTGGCGTGCCGGTGTGGGAATATTGCGCGGCAGCAGCTCCGGTGGTTGTCCGGGGGTTCCCGGTTGGAAGGGCGTTCCAGACGTTCCGGGCACTGAGATCGGGGGAGCGAGAACCGCCGTGTACGGGGGAGCCGCTTCCCGCGGGAGGGTGCAGTCCGCAGAGCAACCGTCCGCATCGAGATTGTTGCCGTCATCACACTCCTCGTTCGGATCGAGGACAGAGTCCCCGCAGCGCGGGAGCATGCAATTATCGCGGCAAGGGGCACCAGGGTAGTTGCCGTTCCGCCTGCCGGCGTCGCAGAGCTCGGTGAGAGGATCGATGGCGCCGTCGCCGCACTGCGGCAGCTTCACGTACCGGCAGCTTGCATCGCAGTCCGCGCCTTCTCTGCCGTTGTCCTGACCGGCATCACACTCCTCGCCGAGAGCCGCCTCGAGAATGCCGTCGCCGCACTCGCCGAGCTTGTACCTGCACTGCGCCGTGCACTCGGCGGATTCGACGGCGTAACAGGTTCCGCTGATGCGCTCGCACATAGTCGCTTCCGCCGGCTCCGAGCACTTGCCATTGACGCTTCCGTTCACGATGCAGTTGCCACCCGGATCACACTCCTCTCCCGGAGCGAGGACAGAGTCGCCGCAGCCGGGGAGATGCTTCGTCTGGCAGGTGACCCCGCAGTTGGCATCGGTCTGGCCGTTGCGCTGGCCATCATCGCACTGTTCCTGAGGCTGTTTGATTCCGTCGCCGCAGAACGCGTACGGGAAACTCGATACCGCCGCGTAATATGGCTGCGACGACGGGAATGACCGGGAGGAAACAGAGGAGGAGCTGCTCGAGAACCGCACGGACCTCGTGGAACTGGAGGATGATCTGCTGCTCGATCGACTGGAAGTTGAGGACGAAGAGCTTCTGGAAGAGCTTGATGGCTTGGATGAGGAAGAGCTGCTGGAGGATTTGGAACTCGATGAACGGGAACTTGAGCTTGGGGCTTTGGAACTCGATGAACGGGAACTTGAGCTTGGGGATTTGGAACTCGATGAACGGGAACTTGAACCACCCGAGGATGAACCGCCACTCGAACTTCCTCCACTCGAACTCCCTCCACTCGAACTTCCACCACTTGAACTTCCTCCACTCGAACTCCCTCCGCTTGAGCTTCCACCACTCGAACTCCCTCCGCTTGAGCTTCCACCACTGCTCGAACCGCCACTACTCGCACCTCCACTTGAGCTTCCTCCGCTCGAACTCCCTCCGCTGGAACGGCTGGAAGGTTTCCAAACACAAGCATAGGTGGGGTTCCCATTTATATCTTCGTCGGCGATGCAGGTCGCCCTTGACCCACAGCAAAGACTCGGCCCACACGTAACTTGACCGGGAAGAGTACACCTACTAGAAGAACTGGAGCCGGATGAGCGTGAACTTCCGCTCGATTGGCTGGAACCGGAGGATTTGGAGCTTCCACTCGATTTGCTGGAACCGGAGGATTTGGAGCTTCCGCCGCTCGATGCTCCTCCACTGCTTGCTCCTCCACTGCTTGCTCCTCCACTGCTTGCTCCTCCACTGGCTGCACCTCCGCTAGCTGCGCCGCCACTGGCTGCACCACCGCTTGCTGCACCTCCGCTAGCTGCGCCGCCACTGCTGCCACCAGTCGATGAGGAACGAGAACTTCCGCTTGAACGGCTGGAACCGGAGGAACGGGAGCTTCCGCTTGAACGGCTGGAACCGGAGGAACGGGAGCTACCGCTGGAGCTCCCGCCGCTCGAACCACCGCTACTTGCTCCGCCACTGGATGCGCCTCCACTGGCTGCTCCGCCACTCGCCGCGCCTCCACTGGCTGCACCACCGCTGGCTGCACCACCGCTCGCCGCTCCTCCACTACCTGCTCCAGCGCCTGCTCCAGCGCCTGCACCACCACTTGCAGCACCACCGCTCGCCGCTCCGCCACTGGCTGCACCACCGCTTGCCGCACCTCCACCAGTCGATGAGGAGTCGGAGGAGTCTCCCCCACATGTCGTAGCACAATAAGGATGGCCGGCGGGATCAGGCGGCGTTCCCGGACAGCAAGTTTGTCCTGTAGTACACGTGTAACTACCGCAACCGCCTGCGCTTGAGTCGCTGCTGTCGGAAGAAGGACTTCCACCACATCCGGAAGCCGGGGTACAAACGCCGCTGATACAGCAGCCTCCGCCATAACAATAACCGGCTCCTGAAGGATCAGCAGTCTGGCATCCGACGCTACTGCTACTCGAAGAGCCACACCCCTCTATCACATCATTATGGCAAATATACCCACTATCCTGATAGTCATTCGTGCAAGCATTCCCGTCATCACAATTCGTCGGCACACCCGTCCCCCGGAACATCGCGGGTCTCAGGTTCCTCCCGATGAAACTCGCATCGTACAACACCAATCCGAGCACGAAGCCGAGCGCGACGCCGATCAGAACCCGTGAGACGTCTTCTCTGAGTGCCATTGACGGAGAGTGTACCTTATGTATGTGGTTATTTTCCAAGCCATTCTAAGATGAAGAGGAACAGAAAGAGTAAACTGACGTAATCCTCCTTAGTCTTCCCTGTCCTCCGACCCGTCCACCGAAGCCTTGGCGAAGGTGGAAGCTTCAGCGAAGGAGGATTCTTCAATTTGTTCCTCTACTTCCTCCCGAAGAGCCTCCTTCTCACCAGCCCGATGCCCGCAGCCGCGCCGGAGGCGAGGAAGATCACGAGCCCCGGGCCGGTCGGCTGGCGTGCCGGTGTAGGAATATTGCGCGGCTGGAACTCCGGCGGTACGCCCGGTTGTGCCGGTAGAGCGGGCACGGAGATCGGGGGAGCGAGAACCGCCGTGTACGGGGGAGCCGCTTCCCGCGGGAGGGTGCAGTCCGCAGAGCAACCGTCCGCATCGAGATTGTTGCCGTCATCACACTCCTCGTTCGGATCGAGGACAGAGTCCCCGCAGCGCGGGAGCATGCAATTATCGCGGCAAGGGGCACCAGGGTAGTTGCCGTTCCGCCTGCCGGCGTCGCAGAGCTCGGTGAGAGGATCGATGGCGCCGTCGCCGCACTGCGGCAGCTTCACGTAACTGCAGTTCGCATCGCAATCCCCTCCTTCTTTCCCGTTGTCCGGACCGGCATCACACTCCTCGCCGAGAGCCGCCTCGAGAATGCCGTCGCCGCAGAAGCCGAGCTTGTACCTGCACTGCGCCGTGCACTCGGCGGATTCGACAGCGTAACAGGTTCCGCCGATGCGTTCGCATGTATTGGCTTCAGCGGGCTGCGAACACTTACCATTGACGCTTCCATCTACGATGCAGTTGCCACCCGGATCGCACTCCTCTCCCGGAGCGAGGACAGAGTCGCCGCAACCGGGGAGATGCTTGAGCTGGCAGGTGACCCCGCAGTTGGCATCGGTCTGGCCGTTCCGCTGGCCATCATCGCACTGCTCCCATGCCTGCCGGATGCCGTCGCCGCAGAACGCGTACGGGAAGCTCGAGACAGCGGAAGACCAGGAGTATGGCCGCGACGACGAGAGTGACCGGGAGGACACGGAGGAGGATCGGGAGGAACTGCTACTCGAGAATCTCACGGACCTCGTGGAACTGGAGGACGATGATCTGCTGCTGCTGAAGCGGCTGGAAGATGAGGAAGAGGATACTCCGCAGCAGATGGTGATCCCCGGCGGGAAGTACCCGGGTGTTGTGCACTGGTAGCTGGTGGAATTCCTGAGGACACCGCAGGAAGCGCCGCTCCTCGCGCAGACCGTGCAGCCGCCGCTATTGCACGGGGAGCAGACATCGACGCTCGAAGAGCTGCTGGAAGACCTGGAAGACGAGGAACTACTGGAACTCCTGGACGACGAGGAGCTTCCGCTTGAACGACTGGAACCGGAGGAGCCGGAGCTACCGCTGGAACGGCTGGAGCCGGAGGAACCGGAGCTGCCACTGGAAGCACTGGAGCCGGAGGAACGGGAACTTCCGCTCGAACCGCTGGAACCTGAGGATTGAGAGCTTCCGCTTGAGCGGCTGGAACCTGATGAGCCGGAGCTGCCACTGGAAGCACTGGAACCTGAGGATTGAGAACTTCCGCTTGAGCCGCTGGAACCTGAGGATTGAGAGCTTCCGCTTGAGCGGCTGGAACCTGATGAGCCGGAGCTGCCACTGGAAGCACTGGAACCTGAGGATTGAGAACTT
>Ga0265296_1004752_pt1 | contig 11623 bp, 7 predicted proteins | sample MunlanPumphouse1_FD_189073 | JGI IMG/M metagenome (GOLD analysis project Ga0265296, IMG submission 189073) | Groundwater microbial communities from a municipal landfill in Southern Ontario, Canada - Pumphouse #1 | ecosystem: Environmental > Aquatic > Deep subsurface > Groundwater | place: Canada...
GATCGACACCTTCCTCGCCCGTTTCAAGAAAGCCTGACCCATTGGACGAACCAACGGCAGAGTCCAAAGTCGGAGAATACTCGGATACCGAGATCGAGGCTGCGCGGGTGCTGTTCGCCCGCCCGGCCACCTTCGTCCTGGGCTGCGCCAAGATCGAGCAACTGCCCGATCCTGACCTGCCGGAAATCGCCTTCGCGGGGCGATCCAACGTCGGCAAGTCCAGCCTGATCAACGCCCTGGTCGGGATGCACAAGCTGGCGCGCGCCTCGAACGAGCCGGGCCGCACGCGCGAGGTCAACTTCTTCGACCTGGACGGTCGGCTGCGCCTGGTCGACCTGCCCGGCTATGGCTGGGCCAAGGCATCCAAGACCACGGTGAAGAAGTTTCAGGATCTGGGCCGCGACTACCTGCGCGGCCGGGTGACGCTGAAGCGGGTCTATCTGCTGATCGACGCGCGCCACGGCCTCAAGAAGGTCGATGACGACGCGTTGAAGGCCCTGGATCTGGCGGCCGTCAGCTATCAGATCGTCCTGACCAAGGCCGACAAGCTGAAGAAGGGCGAGATCGAAAAGGTCCAGGCCGCGACGCTGAAGGCCATCTCCAAACGTCCCGCCGCCTTCCCGGCCGTGCTGGTCACCTCGTCCGAAAAGGGTACGGGGATGCCGGAACTGCGCGCCGAGATCATGCGCTCGACGGGTGTCGATCTGACGTAAATCGTCGGTTCTTTCATTCGCCGATATGGCGCCGCTGACGTGCGGCCCCATATCGGACGGATGATCCCGCTTTCCATTCTCGACCTCGCCCCGGTGCCCGAGGGCTCCGATGTCTCGCAGTCGCTGGCCAACACCATCGACCTGGCCCGCAACGCGGAGCGTTTGGGCTACAAGCGCTTCTGGCTGGCCGAGCACCACAATATGCCGGGCATCGCCAGCGCCGCGACCTCGGTCGTCATCGGCGCGGTGGCGGCGGCCACCAAAACTATCCGCGTCGGCGCCGGCGGCGTCATGCTGCCCAATCACGCGCCCCTGGTGATCGCCGAGCAGTTCGGCACCCTGGCTGCTTTGCATCCCGGTCGCATCGATCTGGGCTTAGGCCGGGCGCCGGGCTCGGATCAGGCCACGGCGCGCGCCCTGCGCCGCACCCTCCAGGGCGACGTGGACGCCTTCCCCCAGGACGTGATGGAACTGATGCAGTGGTTCGCCCCCGCGACCCCCGATCAGCGGATCATCGCCAACCCCGGCGAGGGCCAGGACGTCCCGATCTGGATTCTGGGTTCCTCGACCTATGGGGCGCAACTGGCGGCCCATCTGGGTCTGCCCTACGCCTTCGCCAGCCATTTTGCGCCGGGCGAGATGATGCGGGCGCTGGACGTCTATCGCCAGACCTTCCGGCCGTCCGAGCGTCTGGACAAGCCCTACGCCATGCTGGGCTACAACGTCTTCGCCGCCGAGACCGACGAGGCCGCGCGCCTGCTGTTCACCTCGGTCCAGCAGGCCTTCGTCAATCTGCGGACCGGCCGTCCCGGAAAGCTGCCGGCCCCGGTCGAGGGCTATTACGAGCGCCTGGACGGCGCCGCGCGCGGCATGATCGACGCCGCCCTGGCCTGCTCGGCCGTGGGCTCGCCAGAGACGGTGCGCGCCACGATGGACGCCTTCATCGCCCAGACCGGCGCCGACGAGCTGATGGTCACCAGCCAGATCTGGGATCCCGCCGCGCGCGTGCGCTCGCTGGAGTTGCTGGCACAGGCGGTCGGCGGCTGATGGATCCTGCTGGCGCCGCCCCGCGCCCTCCCCCATTCCAATACCTATAGCGCCGTATGAGCATCGAAATCATGAGGGTCCAGATCTTGTGAAAACCGGTCTGAGGCCCGGCGGAAAAGCCGACACTGGCCTAGGTTGGAAAAGCGCACAGCTCCATTCAGCGACGCGCCAACCGAATGGCTCGCAGGTCCGCCTCATCGCGAACCACTCTCGCGGCGACAATGTCCTGCGACGGGGAGATAGCCAGACTGTGCTTCAGGCCGAACGCCCCCAGCGACTGCACATCGCGGCTTGCGCCGGACCATGCGGTCAGGCGCAGAACGGCTTGGCCGCCAGGAGCGCCTGTCAGGTGGTAGAGGCCCCTGTCTGTCGGCGTCCAGGCCGCCTCCGGGTCGATGCGGATCAGAGGGGAGGACAGAACGGCGCCGTTGGCCTCCAGGCGCCAAAGCCGGTCATCATCCTTCTTCACCGCATAGAGGCCTCGGCCGCCGGCGCTCTTGACGGTCAGGACCCCGGCGCTGTTCGGAACCACGGTGACGCGGCCTTGAGCGTCAATCCGTTCGATCCGCCAACCGCCTTCCCGGAGCGTAGGGACGAGAAGATCGCCGTTTTGCTCCCAGGCCAGTTCGTCGCGCGCCGCCCCGTCCGAAGTGAGGTTTCGAAGGTTGGAGCCTTCGGCGTTGATCAGATAGACATCGGTGCGGCCGTCTCGCGACGCGACGAAGGCGATGGTCCGGCCGTTGGGCGACCACCGGGGCGAGAAGACGCTGCTGGCCTTCAGATCGGTCAGGCGTGTGGGTTGGCCATTACGCGCCTTGCTCCAGATTTCCGACCCGCCATTCTGATCGGAAACAAAGGTCAGCTGGCCTGCTACGGACAGGTCAGGGTCCCAGTCGCTGGTGTTGCCGTTCGTCAGGGCGACAGGCTCTGCGCCGGCGCGCCAGGCGAAGAGGTTTGATCGGTAGTCGCCAGCCTCGACCGCCAGCAGGCCGGTCTTGTCGGCGGACAGGCGGCCGAATTCGAGCAGGCCGAGACCGAGACGAGCAGGCGTCCCTGGCCGCGTGAAGTCCACGGTCCACAGGCCGGAATCGCCGCCGCGATTGCTGGAGAAGACCAGGGTCCGATCGTCTGAGGTGAAGGCGTAGCCAATCGCCTTCCAGCCGTCGCGGGTCAGCGGCCGAAGGCCATCTCCAGAAACTTCGGAGGTGTAGAGATCAGCCACGCCGTAGGAAAAGGCTCGCCGAAAGACCATGTGATCGCCGCGATGGGTGACGACCGGATCAAGGTCGCCCAGACTGGTGGCGGGCGGCGCGGTGACCTCGCGCATCCGCCCCGTCTCGGGGGACAGCGCCCGGATGCGGCGCACGGCGTCGCGCGTCGGCCGGTCGGACAGCAGGATTTCGCCGTCGCGCGTCCAGGCCAGACGCGTCATGGATTCCACGGAGCAACGGCCCACGATGCGCGGCTCGCCCTGAGGCACAGGTGCGACCAGAATCTCGCAAGGCGCGCCGGGAATACGCCGCACAAAGGCGATGCGCCGTCCGTCGGGCGACCAGGCAGGCGCCATTTCATCTTCTACCGTGGTGGTCAGTCGGATCGGGGTGCCGTCGGCGACGCCGCGCAGGAAGATGTCTCTCTGGGTCCCGAAACCGGCGCCGCCAGCATAGGCGATCATACGACCGTCCGGCGAAAGGGCGGGGTGGGTTTCGACGCCGGGATCGGAAGTCAGGGGGCGCACAGCCTCAGCCGCCAGCGCGCCGGGCGGTTTCATCCAGACGAATGCGCCGACGCCCAGCGCGGCTATGGCGGCGACCGCGCCGCCCGCCAGCAGCCACCGCAGCGGCCGTCGAACGGATCGAGGCGACGGCGTGGACGGCGGCGTTTCTATCGCCGCCGGCGCGACGGACAGAAGACGCAGGCGATAGCCGACCTTGGGAATGCTGCGGATCTCTACAGCGGGATCGCGCTGGAAGACCTTCCTCAGTTTGACGATGCATCGCACCAGGGCGTCGTCGCCGACGACCCGCCCATCCCAGCAGAGCCGGGACAGCTCTTCCCGGCTGAGCGGACTGCCGCGCCCACGGTTGAGCGCCACCAGAACCTGCATGACGCGGGGTTCCAGTTTGCAGCTTGCATCGGGCCAGACCACCTCGAGAGAGGCGGGATGAACCACGCCCGACCCGAGGGCGAACGAAGGTTCGGACACCAGGTCGATCGGCCTGAGAAGCAGAGCTGACAGGTCGTTCATCGGAAAATCATCGGTTCAAGATCGGGCCCCCGCCCTCGCTCCCAGAACGGCAATCTCTTCTATCGCGGCGGACATTACCAGCCACCTTGATGAGACCCCCGATGCGCATTCTCGACGCCCGCCTGCTCGTACTGACCCCGCTGTCTCTGGCGCTGGCCGCCCCGACGATGGCGCAGACCGCGCCGTCGCCTCCCGCGCCGCAGGCCGAAACCAGCCAACAGGGCGTGCTGATCTTTACGCCAGACGTCTTCGCCAGCCAGCAGCCGGTCACAGCCCTGGACATGGTCAGCCGCGTCCCGGGCTTCAGTGTCATCGACGGCGACGGCAGCCGGGGTTTCCAGGGTTCGGTCGGCAACGTCCTGATCAACGGTGCTCGCCCGGCCTCGAAGAACGATACCGGCTCCAGCGTCCTGTCGCGCACCCTGGTCGCCCAGGTCGAGCGCATCGAACTGGTTCGTGGCGGCGCCCCCGGCATCGACATGCAGGGCTTCTCGGTGGTCGCCAACGTCATTACCCGCGAACAGTCCAGCCTCCAGTCGATCTTCACCGGCAATGCCGTCGTGTACGAGGGCGGCAACGACACCTACGGCGGCACATGGCAGTTCACGGCCAGGAACGGCGACCGCACCTGGGGCTTCACGCTTACCGATGGCTTTGATGTCAACGACTCCAACGGCGTCGGCCCCGTCGTTCGTCGCGACGGCGCCGGCACACTGCTGCGCAACGAAACCTTCTCCAACGACCAGAAGAGCGGCGGCAATGCTCTGCGACTGAACTACGCCAGTCCCTTCCTCGGAGGCCAGATCAATCTGACCGCCCTCTATGGCGTCAGCGACTATGAAAATCTGACCTTGCAGACTTCGCCCAGCGTGCGGCGCGAGTCCCAGTATCAGGAAGACGGCTCGAACGGAGAAATCGGCGCGGTCTTCACCCGCGCGCTCGGCAGTCGGCTAACGTCCGAAACGCGATTCATCCACGAGTTCAGCGACAACAACGGCGTCTCGAACAGTCGCACCACCCTGTCTGGCGTCGGTAGCCCGGAGCAACGTTTCGCCTCCGAAATCAATGCGTCGGAAACCATCCTGCGCGGCCTGGTCCGCTTCGAACAATCGGCGAATTTGACGTGGGAGTCCGGCGGCGAGGTCGCCTACAACATGCTGGAGACCGAGCAGGCCTTCAGCATTGGCGGCGCCCCGGTCCCCCTGCCGTCGGCATCTGTGAAGGTGGAAGAAACGCGGGGCGAGATCTTCGGCAAAGGCACCTGGCGGATAGACGACAATCTCTCCGTCGAAAGCGGCTTGCGCGTAGAGGGATCGACCATCAGCCAGTCGGGCGACGCCGACAGCGAGAAGACCTTCACCTTCATCAAACCGCGCCTGCTGGCGACCTGGACGCCCGGTGCAGCCAACCAGTTCCGCGTCCGCTTCGAGCGTGAGGTGGGGCAACTGGACTTCAACGCCTTCGCCGCCTCGGCTGAACTGCAGAACGAGAACGTTCTCGGCGGCAATATCGACCTGGAGCCCGAGCAGCGCTGGATCAGCGAACTGGCCTATGAACGCCGCTTCTGGGGCGACGGCGTCGTCAGCGTCACCCTGCGCCACGACGAGATCACCGACGCCATCGACGTCATCCCGCTTGAGGATGGCCTGTCGGCCACCGGCAACATCGGCGACGCGACGCTGGACCGACTGGCGGTGAACATCCAGGCGCCCTTGGATCGGTTCGGCTTCAACGGCGGCCGGATCAGCGCGCGAAACACCTGGAACCACACCGAGGTCACGGACCCGACGAGCGGCAAGACGCGCCCGATCTCGAACGTCCCCAAATCTCACGCGGTCATCGTCATCGCCCAGGACATCAAGTCGTGGAATCTGCAGTGGAGCGCCGCCTGGGTCCCGCTGCTGGGTCGCACCAACTATGATCCCGACGTGCAGTTCTCGTGGAGGGGTCGCGACTTCCTGGAGGGCTGGGTCGAGTACAAGCCGACCCCGACGCTGGCGATCCGCGCCCAGATCAACGTCTGGGACGACTACGGTCAGACCCGTATCGCCTATGCTGACCGCAACACCCGACCGATCAGCTATGTCGAAACCCGCAACATCGACCCGCGAACCTTCTACTCGCTGCGCCTTCGCAAGACGTTCTGAGTGCGGATCGTCCGCCGTTGATCGCGGCCGCAGCGCCGGACAAATAGGTTGCGCCCTTGGGCGTCATGATCGACGCAGCGGTCAGCGGCCTCGGCAGCGCCTATGGGCCTGAAGACATTGTGGCGTCTCGGATCAGGAGCGCCGGAATTGGTCCTCGACGATTGGCCTTCGCTGTTCGACGGCTACTTCCTCTCCAGCCGCCGCCAGAACCTGCCAGCTGCTGTGCGGCTACCCGGACGAAACCCGTCCCTGGCGATCCGGGTGAGCACGCCGCGATTTTCTGACCCTTCAAGGCTGCTCTGGGCCGAGGCCGCGCGTCGCCGGGTTTGCGGCAGGGTTACCCCGCGCCCTCGTCGACACTATCTCTCCGTTTGGAGTTAGGCGCGCATGCATGCGCGACCATCCGGCAGTCCCGAGTTCTGAGGAAAGTTGATGTCGAAAACCGCACTTGTCGTCGGAGCCAGCGGTATCGCAGGCAGCGCCGTTTCTTCTGAGTTGGTGGCGCAGGGCTGGGAAGTGCTTGGACTTGCCCGTCGGCCCGTGGCGCAGGTCGGCGTCACCGCCGTGTCGGCGGACCTTCACGATCCTGCCGCGACACAGGCAGCCTTGTCTGGCCTGCGTCCCGACGTCGTCTTCTTTGCAACCTGGTCGAGACAGGCCACGGAAGCGGAAAATATCCGGGTCAATGCGTCCATGGTGAGGGCTGTGCTGGACGCGGTGCGGCCGGCTGGCTCTGTTCGCCACGTCGCTCTCGTGACAGGCCTCAAGCACTACCTCGGCCCCTTTGAAGCCTACGGTCAGGGCGTGCTTCCGCAAACCCCGTTTCGCGAAGAGCAGACCCGGCTGGATGTCGACAACTTCTACTACGCGCAAGAAGACGAGGTCTTCTCAGCGGCCGATCGGGACGGCTTCACCTGGAGCGTGCATCGACCCCACACGATCATCGGTAAAGCCGTGGGCAACGCGATGAACATGGGCACGACCCTGGCGGCCTATGCGACCCTGTGCAGGGAAACCGGGCGTCCGTTCCGCTTTCCGGGGTCAACGGCGCAGTGGGAAGGCCTGACGGACATGACCAGCGCCAGCCAGCTGGCCCGCCACCTGGTCTGGGCGGCGACCACGCCCGCCGCCGCCAATCAGGCCTTCAACGTCGTTAACGGCGATGTCTTCCGCTGGAAATGGATGTGGAGCCGGATCGCAGACTGGTTCCAGATAACCCCTGCCGGGTTCGACGGAACCGTACAGCCTCTGGAAATCCAGATGGCGGAGGATCGCAAAATCTGGCGCCGCATCGCGGAACAGAACGACCTGGTCGAGCCGGATCTCGATCGCCTGTCCTCCCCGTGGCACACCGACGCCGACCTCGGGCGCCCCATCGAGGTAGTAACGGATATGGGCAAGAGTCGTCGCCTTGGCTTTACGGATTATCAGCCGACCGATGACGCATTCTTCGAGTTGTTCGGGCAGTTGAGGGCCGAGCGGATTATTCCACGATAGCCTCTGGAGTGATCGCTCCAGCCGTTACATTCAGCACGGCGTAAGATGTAGAAGATAAACGCTCTTTCCCTTTCGAACTTGGGAAATGGACGTGCCAGGCCTTCCGGGCGCTATAGTTTTCTGCATCACAAGATTTCAAGGCCTCCGGCACGCGAGCGATTTATCCACATCCGTTCAGCACCGCTTAACGGTGTTATATATATGCTCGTCACCTTAACGAGGTGAACCTATGCGCGCTTGTCTTTCCCTGCCCGCTTCTCGCCGAGATCGGCGCGGCGTCGCCGCCATCGAGTTCGCCATGGTGGCGCCCCTCCTTATCCTGATGATGCTCGGCATGGTGGTCTACGGCGGCTGGTTCTGGATGGCGCATTCCGTCCAGTCCCTGGCTTCGGAAGGGGCCCGGGCCGCTATCGCGGGGCTGGACCCCGTGGAACGGGAGACCTTGGCGCGAGGCTTCGTCACCACCCAGGTCGGCGATCTGGGGCTGCAGCCGCAGCGCGCGTCGGTCGAGGTCGAGAGCACCACCGGCGTGATCCGCGTCAACGTCGCCTATGACATCAGCGACCACCCCTTGATGGCGCTGTCGGCCATAGTGCCCTCGCCGCCGCGCATCATTCGCCGGACCGCCGTCGTCCGCCTGGGCGGCTACTGAGATGGGGCCTGCCCGCTGGCTCCGTGACGAAAAGGGCGGCGTCGCCATCATGGCCGCCGTTTTCGGAGGGGTTATGTGCGTGCTGGCGGCGCTGGCGGTCGATGTGGGTTCTATCTCGTTGAAGGCGCGCCAGATTCAAGGGACCGCAGACCTGGCCGCCATGGCCGCCGCGCGCGACCTGGACAACGCGGACGTCGCCGCCCACGCCACGGCCTCCGCCAACCTTAGCGACGTTCAAACCGTCAGCGTGATCAAGGGCGGCTATGTCGCCGACGCCCGCCTGAAACCCAGGGATCGCTTCAGCCCGGGCGCCAGCGAGCCCAACGCCGCCCGGGTCGAAGTGACGGCGCCAGCCCCGCTCTTTTTCGGTCGATGGGTCCTGAAACGTGAAAACGTCACCGTGAGAAAGGTCGCCACCGCCGCCATTCCTGGAGGTCAGCCACAAGCCATGTTCTCCATCGGGTCCAGACTGGCCAGTCTGGACGGAGGCCTGGCCAACGCCCTCCTGTCCGGTCTTCTGGGCAGCAATGTATCCTTGACCGTGATGGACTACCGCGCCCTGGCCGGAGCGCAGGTCAATCTTCTGCAGTTCTCGGACGCCCTGGCGACCGATCTCGGCGTGACGGCAGGCGACTACGACGCCTTGCTGCAGCACGACGTGACGACAGGCCGCGCCCTCAAGGTGCTGGAGTCCATCGCCAGCGCCGACACCAAGAGCGTGCTGAGCAAGCTGACGCGCACCCCGGTCGACGCCACGCTAAAACTCAAGGATCTGATCGGCGTCGAAGCGGGGGCCAAACAGGGCCTGCGTGAGGCGCTGAACGCCAATGTGTCTGCCTTGGACCTGATCATGGCCTCGCTGGAAACCGCCAACGGCGACCGCCAGGTGGCGCTGGACCTGGGCGCGCGGGCCGGTTTGGCCGACCTCGACATCATGCTGGCCATCGGTGAGCGGCCGAACAAGTCACCCTGGATCACCATCACCGGCAAGGGCGAGCCGATCATCCGCACCGCCCAGGCGCGGATCTACCTCAAGGCGACGACAGCCCAGGCCCTGTCCGGCCTGGCCCAGGTCAAGCTGCCTATTCTGGTCGAGGCGGCGTCGTCCGAAGCCAGGCTGAGCCGTATCGACTGCGTCGGCTCGCCGGCCGTGACCCTGGCGGTTCGTCCCGGCGTGGCGCGCGCCCGCATCGGGACCATCGACGAATCCAAGCTGAAAAACTTCAAGGCGCCGCTCACCAGCTCGCCCGCGACCCTTGTTTCGATCCTGAACCTTGTCACAGTCAAAGCCCATGCCGATTTGGAAATCGCCGACCTGAACTGGCAGGAGGTCGAGTTCAACGCCTCCGACATCTCCGATCAGACGATCAAGTCCGTGCGGTCGCGCGGCTTCGTCAACGGCCTGATCGTCAGCCTGCTGCAAAGATTGGAAGTCAGCCTGCTGGGCCTGGATCTGGGCGGGCTTGTCAAAGCGGTGGGCGTGCTACTGACGCCCTTGGGACCCGTCTTGGACGGCGTGGTTCAGCCCCTGCTAGACCTGTTGGGACTGAAGCTGGGCGAGGCGGATGTCCGCGTACACGGCGTCCAATGCCCGACGCAGGGCAGGACGCCGGTTCTGGTCGGATAGGAGGAAGGGGCGCGACGCCCCTCCGTCAGTCTCGAGCCGTCAGCTTTCGACGGAACGCAGGCCCGACGCCGAAGCCTGCTGCACCACCGGACGGCGCTGGCCGCCGGCGGCGATGACGCGGTCGATCCGGGCCTTCTCAGCGCGGAAAGCGGCCAGGTCAGAGCCCGCCAGGACGGTGCCTTCCTGGGTCTTGATGCCGGACGGATTGATCCGCTGACCGTTACGCCAGATTTCATAGTGAAGGTGCGGGCCGGTCGAGGCGCCGGTCGAACCCACATAGGCGACGACCTGGCCCTGCGACACGCGCTGGCCGGCCCGGATGCCCGACCCGTAGCGCGACAGGTGGCCGTAACCGCTTTCCAGACCGTTGGCGTGACGGATGCGCAGCCAGTTGCCGTAGCCGCCCCAGCGACCGGCCTCGACGACCACGCCGTCGGCGGGCGCCACAATGGGCGTGCCGGTGGTGGCGGCGAAGTCCATGCCCTGGTGCATCTTGCGATAGCCCGAGATGGGATGGGTGCGGACGCCGAAGTTGGAGCTGACGCGGCGGAAGCTGGTCAGCGGCGTGCGCATCATGGCGGTGCGCGTGTTCTTGCCGGTGGCGTCGAAATATTCAGCCGTCTTCGCGCCAGGCCGCTGATAGCGATAGAAGGCGTGACCCTTGAGCTCGGCGTAGAGAAGCTCGCCGGTCTCGACGGTGCGGCCGGCCTCGGTCACCGAGCGGTCGAAGACCAGGGTGAACTCGTCCGACGCGCGCACGTCGCGCTGCATGTCGAACTTGTGGGCGAACAACTGGCTGGCGCGGCGGACCACCGCCGAGGTGGCGCCCAGTTCGCGGGCGCTGGCCGACAGGGAACGTTGGACCTTGTCATTGGCGACGACGGTTTCGTGCGTCACCTTTTCATCGAGGGCGCGCAGGCGCAGGGCGCCGTCAAAGCTGCGCGACACGGTCAGCTGGCTGGCCGGTCCGGTGCGCATGGTCAGGCCGATCAGGCGAGCGTCGCCCCGGCCAGCGCGCGGCTTGGACACGGCCGTCTCGAATTTCAGGCCGGCGCGCAGATCCTTGAGGTCAAAGGCGCTGGCGATGGTGGCGGCGACGGCGCTGGCTTCTTCGGCGCCGATGCCGGTGCGGCGCACGGCCTGCTCGAAGGTTTCACCACGGCGGATTTGTACAGGGATGGCCTCGGGGGCCGTCAGACCGGCGGGCGCGCCAGCGGCGGCATAGGCCTGGGTCTCGAGATAGGCGATCTGTTCGGACGTCAGCGCCGGAACTTCCTCGGCGCGTACGGGTTCATAGGCTTGACCCGCCATCAAGGCGATGGTCACGGCCGCAGCCGTCGTCAGGAAATGCGGCGCAAGCCGCATGGGCTGGCGGCGCGGATCGAACTGAGCCATCGGTCCCCGGCAATCGACGACGCCTCGCAGCGCCAAACCATTCGAGTTGTGGATCACGCACCAGGAGCCCCCGAAACGTGAAGCGAGCGATATAACCCGTCCGTCCCATCTTGGGAAGCGGCAGGTTACAATTGGTTAACTTGGCCGGCCTCAGATCAAGTATTCCACCGATTTTCATGAATCATCAGCGGACAATGGCCCTTTTCTCGCCTTGCTTGACTGAACAGTGACCGCCACGCCACGCTTGAGTGCTCAAGCTGCAACGCCTGTCTTTGCAGCGCGATCTGTGGCGTTGTC
>Ga0265296_1004754_pt1 | contig 11623 bp, 14 predicted proteins | sample MunlanPumphouse1_FD_189073 | JGI IMG/M metagenome (GOLD analysis project Ga0265296, IMG submission 189073) | Groundwater microbial communities from a municipal landfill in Southern Ontario, Canada - Pumphouse #1 | ecosystem: Environmental > Aquatic > Deep subsurface > Groundwater | place...
AAACAAAAGAAAAAGGAGCTAAAAGACTGCCAAGAAAAAAAGCCTCTTTAGATAGTATTTTATATTTCAACAAATGGGGAAAAAGAAAAATGAACAATCCGCCAGTTGTGAAATTGCATGCTTGATTTATTCTCTATATCCAAACGACAATAAATTATATTCTTCCGTATCATAAACCGCAATCCCTTGTTCATGAAACAAAACAAATTCTCTAATTCCAACATCTAAAGCCATCTTGCTGCAAATCGTGCAATAAGGTTTTCCTGCAAAAGATATTGCCCCAGATTCTAATCTTGCAAAATATAATCTTGAATTTTCTATTTTATCCGAATTATTAATTAAAGCATCCATTATCGCTCTTTGCTCAGCATGAACACAACAAGTTTTATCCGTAACCTTTCTATCTAATGTATTTTTATCTTTTAAACATCGTCGCTGACTTTCCAGATTATTCGGCGGAGAATTAGCTCCTTTTCCAATAATTATTCTGTCCTTAACAACTATCGAACCACACTTGTCTTTTTGACATGTCGCTCGCTTAGCAATTTCTGAAGCTATCAAGATAAATCTCATAGCATCATTTTTTTCACTTCCGTAAAGATATCTCATAAAAAACTCAGAATGGATCGGTTAAAAAAGATTTGTATGAAAAACGATCAAAGAAATTTTCTTACATTTTCTGGAGCGCGTGACTTAAAATACTCGTATAATAATTCGGTATCCAATTTATCAAATCTACTCTTTCCTCTTTCAGTTAAATCTCTCAAAGGAATATATGAAAAAACTTTCTGCATTTTTCTTGCCTCGTTAAAAATACATCGATAAGATAATTCATCTGCAGAACTAATATCATGTCTTATTCCAAGAACAATGGGAAATTTATTTCCTTCGACAACAAAATGATTATCTATCTCAAAGAAACTAACAGAAGCGTCATGGGGAGAATGAAAACGAATAACGCTGTTCGACAAATCAGATGCAATAGAAATATAGAACCTAATTAAATTATAAAAATTTACTTTTCTTTCTCGATCTTCTCCCTTAGAAATTTCCAAAAATGTCCAATTCATTGATTTCCAAGTATCATAATCATTATCCAACGATCTTTCCATTTGAGTAATCATATCAAAATATTATTTATTTCCTTTTTAAAAATTATTATACTAAAGATATATTCAAAAAAGAAAAGGGGCAAAAGCCCCAATAAAAAAATTATTTATTGTTCCTCATGCGATTTCACCGGAGGCATTTGGAAATCGCCTCACAGCGTCGGAAAGGAGATAGTGTGAGGAAGAACCTTGGTTCTTCTCATCTCCAAACTTCAATTCCCAAATCAGACATTTCTCTTCGTGCAGGTTCAAATCTTTCTTCTCTCATATGTCCTAAAACATACGGTGAAGAAACTCCAGTCATAATTGTAATGACCCGGACTTTTCCTGCAAACTCTTTAGAAATTCTTGCTCCAATAATAACTTGTGCTTCTGGACTTAAGTTTTCAGAAACAATTCTACCGATGTGGTCGAATTCTTCCAACTTCAAATCAGGTCCGCAAGTTACATGTATCAAAGCTCCAGTAGCTCCTCGATAATCCACGTCAAGTAGAGGATGTGTGAGTGCTTGCTTTACAGCTTCGTTAACACGATCTTGCGTATCATTCTCACCAATTCCGATAACAGCAACTCCGCCATTCTTCATAATTGCAGAAACATCTGCATAATCCAAGTTAATCAAACTTGGCAATGTAATTGTCTCAACAATTCCTTTAATCATTGTAGAAACAAGTTCATTAGCAACAGCGAAAGCTTGTTCAATTGGCAATTGTCCAGCAATATCAACAAGTCTATTGTTATCAAGAACAATACACGTGTCTGCAACTTCTCTAAGTTCTTGAAGACCAAATTCAGCTTTGTCTATTCTAGCTTTTTCAGCTTCGAAAGGCATAGTCACAACACCGATAACAACCGCGCCAGTTTCCTTAGCCATTTGCGCGATTACTGGAGCTGCGCCTGTTCCGGTTCCTCCGCCCATTCCACAAATAACAAAAACCATATCTGCTCCTGAAACAGATTTCTTAATATCAACGACAGCTTCTTTTGCAGCTTCTCTACCTCTTGCAGGCATACCGCCGCAACCTAAACCACGAGTCAATTCCTTACCAATAAGAAGTTTCTCGTCGGATTTTGTAACACTCAAATGCAAAGCATCTGTATTAACACCATAAACTGTTGCGCCATTAATACCTTTATTGAAAAGCCAAGTAATTGCATTACAACCACAACCACCAACACCAAAAACTTTTATGTTTGCTTTTCCAGCTCGAAGTTCGTCAAAATTAATGCTATGCGTCGCTGAATGTTCTATTGCTTCTTTTGCAAAATCTAATACCATTTTTTTTACCTCCTGTCAATTGTATATTAAACTTTTCAATTTTCTTCGAAAAGTTTAAATAGTTGATACACTATCAACTAATCAGAACAAAAATAGAGGAACACCTCTGCATGCAAAGGATATTAATTGACGGCAATCAATTAATATAACAAAGAAAACAAAACCTGCTTCTTTAAATATATTTTGGTGATGAAAAGATATTTCTCCAACAATTATTTATATAAATATAATTAATGATGAATCACAGAATTTCTCGGACGTATTTCTACTACATAAGAAGATTTATCTTTATCACACTCTTCCCTTTCAACAAATAATCTTTTAATTATTGACCATGGTTTGCTTTTAATAGATAATTCATGAATCAATTCAGTATCATATTTCACTGCTCTTTCTCCAGTTTTGTAATGTTCTATTACCCTAACCGCCTCTGAACATAAAATATTTTTAACATAATGAGCACATTTTATATTATATTTCTGAGCAAGAAAAAAAGATTCTTCTATTTTCTTTTCTATCTTCGATAAATCTATTTCACCTTTCTCATCCCTGAATTCTGATTTTCCAAACATAAATTCACCAACAAGAAACAATTTATAAGAATTTGTATGATGAAAAGTTATTTTATTTAGAATATTGCTCAGCATCAGACATCTGTCATGATGCTTCACTAAAAAACCGACATCTAATAATTCCTGAAAAAATTATTTAATTATAATCACGAATAATATTGATAATCTATTACGGAAATTAATGATATAAATTGCTGTTAGCGTTATCTGGGTTGGGCGAATGTTTGCGATTTGACAAATTAGAGAGAATAATAAATCGCGGGCACGAGTTGGGCGGGAAATAAATAAATTCATTTTATCTCCTTTTCCAACTCTTTAATCTTCCCCCAACTTTTTTTCAGATTCTCGTTCGCTTTATTAACAACAATCTTTAAAAATTTATCATCAACAATCAATTCCTCTTCATGAATTATAGGAAATTCTAATTTCTCCGTCGATAACAATTCAACAACAAAACCATTTCCTTCAGAGATAATTCCACTTCTTTTCCATCCAACTTTTTTAGCTTTATTTAAAATATGAAAAGCATCTTCTAAATTTTTGCACGCAACATGCAAAACACACGGCTCTTGTTTGAATTTTATGTTTAATGGATTTGATTTTTCTAAAATATCTTCGTTTCTCTTATTTCTTTCTCTTTGGGCGGGCGGGGAGGAATTAGATAAAAAAATCTTCTCTAACTCATTTTTCAACTCCTCAAATGTAATTAAATCATGACTCACAAACTTAAAAAGTCCTTCAGCTTTTTTATCCTGGTCTATCATCAAGACAATTCGTCCAGAACAAGAAGAAGTCGTATAATAATTATCTAAAGAATTTATTTTCTCGCATAAAGAAACAACTTTTTCGTCGCAATTTCCTTTTGAAGATTTATCTTGTTTAGAAAGAACTGTTTTTTTTCTTCGATTAAATCTGTCAAATGGCATAAAACTTAAATAGAATAAGAGTATTTTAAGATTATGGAAAAACCAATTATTGCTACAACTTTATCTGGATTATTTATTAAACAAGAACCTTGGGATAAAGCACATATTTTATGGTATGAAAAAGCAGCAAAAAGATTAAAAGATGAGTCTGTAAAAGAATGGGCGGGAAAACCAGATTATTTTAATGGAGTAGATGAAGTAATGCAAAGACTTTATCCAAACTTATCCGAAGATGAAAGAACTTCTAAAGCAAGAAAAATGTTCTTTGATTCTGTATTAGTATATATAAAAAAACATCCAAAAGTCAAGAATGAACAGATAATCAAATATTTTAAATCATTAAAAAAAGAATATCAGCTTGTTCTAATAACAACAAATACTAAATCAGCATTAGAAAAGATTTTATCTGTTACAAATTTAGAAGATTTATTTGATATTATCGAAACATCAAAGCCAGAAGAAAAAGATGATAAAAGAATTGTATTTGACAAATTTGTGAGAAAATATGGTAAACCAATTTTATATATCGGTGGAAATAAAAAAGATAGCTTTGATTATTGTAAAGAACAAAATATTCCTTGCATTTTTGCTAATCTTAAGAGAGGAGGAGAAATAGAAAAAATAAAATCAATTCATAATTTAAGAGAACTAAAAAAAGAGATATCAAAAATATAATTAACTCTTCTCCAATCTCACCGCATTTATTCCCTCTTCTTCACACATTTCCACAAATTCATCTGCATCTTCCTCACTTCCAACAACGCTTCCATAATGCATTGGAATTGCTAACGACGGCTTTATCAGCTTCGCTGCCTCAACAGCCTCTTCAACAGACATTGTAAATCTTCCACCAACAGGAAGCAACGCAATAAACTTATTTCCAGCTTGTTTAAATCCAGTAAGTTTTTGCATTTCAGGAATTTTATCTGTATCCCCTGCATGATAAATTAAAACATCATTCATCTTAATCAAATATCCAACCCATTCTTCTTCTTTTGAATGAAATGGCTTGTCAAGATTATAAGCAGGAATCGTAGATATTTTCACATCACCAATTTCAATTTCCTGTCCTGGCTCAACAACCTCAATTTGAATCGGAATTTCAGAACGGGTTATCTTGCTTTGACAATCCGCAGGCAAAAGAATTTTTGTTCCGTTCTTGACAATTTTATTTAAATCAGCGAAACTGCAATGATCGTAATGACTATGTGTAATTAAAATAACGTCTGCCTTTTCTCCCCCTTTAATATTATACGGATCAATATAAATTATCTTCGAATTTCTAATTAAAAATCCAGAATGCCCAAGCCAATTAAGTTCAACATCATCTATTTTCATTGGAAAAGTAGAAAGAAAAATGATTTTAAAAAACTTTGTTACTGAGAAAAATAATTAATATTCCTTAAACTCCCCTAGAATATTTAACCAATAATTAAGTTCCTTGTAAAGACTAATGGTTGAATTATAAAGAATTTTATATTGAATATCTTGCTCAAAAGATTTTCCTTTGCTGAACAATACCTGCTCTCTAGAAAATAATTTTTTCTCAAGATTCAAGACACATCTGGTTATCTTGTCCAATTCTTCCTTAGCACAAGAAACATCTAGCGGAGCTAACATATCAAAAAATGAAACTATGAGTTATTAAATATTATTATATTGTTCAGTAAATTAAAATAATTAAATTAAATTTGCTCGCAACAAGTTGCTCGAATAACAGAACTCATTAATCGACTTCGTTAGATTAATTCGTAATTAAAAATTTTTAAGCGAAAATCATGACAGCGTTGGATTTGAGTAATTAATCCACGAAGTGCTATTGATTTAAGAATATAATTTAGTAATTAAAAAACTATTTCCATCGATTCTCATTTCCCATGATTTCTTCTCTTTCTTTTCTTGTAAACTTTTTTGCCTTTCCTTTTAAACTTCCTTTTAGTGATATATAAGAACTCTTTCTCTTTCTAAACCAAAAATATCCACCAACTAAACCAATAATAAATAATCCAATTCCAGATAATAATCTCCAATTAAAGATATTTCCTCCAGGAGATAATTGAACATTTCCCGACGATAAATTAGATGAAATTAAAATTAATCCAATGCTCAATGCACTAAGAACGATTATAAAATGTGTAACTTTTCTTTCGAGAGTAGTTTTTTTCTTAAAAAAAATAGGCCTCCCAAATTCATTAAAAAGTCGTATTCCAAGACTATTCCTAGAATTTTCTCCATAGGGCACCATCCGATAATTTAATTCATATCTTTCTGCAATATCTTTAAGACTAGTAGAAGGATAAATAACATCATGCATATGGCCACGTTTTCTTGTTGTTTGTTTATATGATTTCAGTAGGGGATGGAGACCAAATAAAGCACGTATAGAGTCCAAAAACGGAAGTGATTTTAGAGTATTCTTTGTTTTTTTCATAACAAAATAATGATCATAACTCTCATCACTGGGAGCAAATATTATCATCGATTTAGCGTGAGAATTTGTCAAGAAATCAGAGATATCTTCATAACTTGGTAAAGCAGTCCAATTTCCAGGATGAGTATGAATATCTGAATATTTTCTTTTATTATGTTGCATCCATAATTTAGATATTTTATAAGGATTAGACCAAACCCTATTTTTTGTATTCACTAATGTAACTTCTTTCATTTCCTCACCAGGATATTTGATATAAGCATGCTCTAAATCAGGATCCTTTTCACTTTCAACAATCTCCCTCGAACTTCTTCTCTTTTTCTTTTCCATCTTAATTATTTATCTTCTCAAATTCCCTAGCAATCTCAATCATCTTCTGCTCTTGAAACTTGTCGCACATGATTTGCATACCGACGGGAACCATAATTTGATTTTGTCTTTCTATTTTATCAATTTTCCCTTCAGGGTGGGCGAGCGATTTCGCGAAGGAGAAATTTAATTTATCAATTCCAAGCGGGGTCGTGAGTTGGGTGGGAAAATGATTCTCTGAATCAAAAATTTTTCCAGCAGGAATTGAAATAGCACAACAACCAGCAAGATTAGCCGGAATTGTCAAAGCATCTGCTGCATACATCTCTTCAACAGAAATATTCTCTCCAATTTTCCATGGAAGCCGTGGAACCGTCGGAGAAATAATTGCATCCACACTCTTAAACGCTTTCGCAAATTCGTCTTCAATTAATTTTTTTGCTTTCAACGCTTGATAATAATATCTTCCATGATGCTCTGCTTTTGTTATTTCGCTTCCTCCCAAAATTCTTCTCAAAACTTCCCTGCCTGCTTGCTCTTCAATTTTCTTTCCATAACGCCTTCCGTCAAATTTTCTCGTGCCGGAAAAAAATTCAACATAAACCAAAGGATAATAAGTTTCAACAGCCAAATCAATATAATCAATTTTTATTTTCTTCAATTTCCAATTATTTTTCTTAGCAACTTTTTCAATTTTCTCATTAATTAAATCAGAAATTTTTTTATCAACTTTCAAATCCGATAAATCTAAAATCCCTATCGTAAAATTTTTATTTATCTTTCCAATTTTCCTATCTTGACTTATTGAATCACAATCATCTTCTCCTTTTATCACATCTAAAAGCAATGCACAATCAGAAACATTTTTTGCAATTGGTCCGATTTGATCCAGCGACATGGATAAATCAATCAAACCATAACGAGAAACAGAAGAATAAGTCGGCTTGATTCCAACAACGCCGCAATGCGACGCGGGATTTCTAATACTTCCTCCAGTATCACTTCCTAAACTTAAATCACAAAAACCAGCAGCAACAGAAGCGGCACTTCCCGACGACGAACCGCCAGGAATTAAACCAAAAGCAGAAGGATTCTGACAAACTCCAAATGCAGAAGTTTCACCGCTTCCACCGCAAGCAAACTCATCCATATTGCAAATTCCAATTATCAAACCATCCTCATCGCGAATTTTTTTAACCACCGTCGCGTCATAAGGAGATTTATAATCTTCCAAGGTTTTTGACGCACAAGAAGCATTAAGCCCCTTAACATTTATATTTGCCTTGACTGCAATAATCTTTCCAGCAAGTTTCCCTGCTTTGCCTTTTGCAATTTTCTCGTCAATTTTCTTCGCTTCCTCAGTTAATTCTCTCTCATCGCGCAACTGAAGAATTGCATTTATTCTTGAATTTTCTTTTTTTATTCTCTCAAGTTTTTCTTTTAAGTTTGATAAAGTTGTCATTTTCTATAAACTCCCAATTTCTTAACTAATTTATTTACATAATTAAAATCTTGATCGCCGGTTAAAATAACATCAAAATTCTTTTTATAATCCTTCAAATCTCCCTCTTCATCATCATTATAAAATCCTATTTTGATTAAATTATCATAATTAAATCCTTCAATCATCCCAACATCTCCCAAACTATCTCCTAGCAATAAAACATTTTTTCTTTTTTCAATTTTCTTAAAAATTTCGGGATGGTCCTTTACAGAAGTTTCATCTTTATTAAATACATGAACAATATCCTTAACACCAATAAAATTACCTTTTTTATCATAAGAAAGTTCATTGGCAAGAACATGAACATTATCTAAAATTAATTTTTTCTTTATTAAAAACTCTTTAATTAAATCTCCAATACTTGAAGATATAATTACTATCGGAATTTGATTATTTTCCATTGTATAAAAAAAGTTATCTACTCCTTTTCTTAATACAATAAGATCTTTATCTAAGATATCTCCAGTACATTTCTCAATAACTTTCTTGCTTAATCCACTTTCGCCCAGTAAACTAAAATGTTTATCCCACCATTCATACATTTTCTTCTTTTTTACTTGTAAAGAAATTGCAGGATCAACTTCAATTGAATGATAAATATCAAACAAAGCATTAGCTTTATCAGAATATTCTTTACCAAGATAAGGACCATTTCTAATTATCGAAATAAGAGAATTTACTTTCTTTCCATTAGGTAAAAATAAATTTGTTAAGGTCTTATCAAAATCAGCAAGAACATGGAGTTTATCAACCCCATCATTTTTAAAAGATTTAACCTTTCTCTCTAAATCTTTCTCATCAACAATAATAACTTCCTGTCTCATTTCCAACTCCCCCTCTCCGCAATTATGAAATTATCATCCTTATTTGGCGCGTTTTCAAACATTATCTTTCTATCAATCTCACAAATTTTTCCAGAATTTTCTTCTCTCTCACATTTTTCTCTTTCAATCAATGGCTCTTTCTGGATTTTATCAGCAACCTTTTCCAATTTCTTAGAAAAAGAATCCATGATTGCCTTTGCCTCTTTCTTAATTTCTTCTCTTTCTTTATCCGAGATTTTGTGGAATAAAAAATCAGCCATGAAATAGAAAGGGGGAAGGGATTTATAAAATTAGTCTATATTAATTAGAACATGTCCAGCAACACCAAGATTATAAATTTCTATCTTTCCTATTTTCTTTTTTCCTTCTCCCTCATGAATATGCCCACAAAGAACATATCTTGGACGATATTTTCTAACATAATCTAAAATTAATTTACTTCCTGCATGTTTTCCTATCCAACTTTTCGGAGGATTATATCTAGAAGTAACTTTATCCAAAAATCCATAAGGTGGTTGATGACACAATAAAATATCTAAATTTCTAAAACTCTTCAAAACTCTTTTTGCATTATCACTTTCCTTTTTTGCCTTATTTATTATTAGCTTATCTTTCTCTTGAAATTCTTTAATCCACGAAGTATCAACAAAATATTCTAAAAATCCAATTCTCAATCCATTAATATTTCTCAACCCATTCTTAATCAAAGAAACATTTTCCAAATTATTAATTCCAGAAATTAAATAATGTAATTTGATCTTATATTTTTTCTCATCTTTTCTAGTTTCTGCGTCACTAGAACCAACATTACCTAAAATTGTATAAACAGGAGCAAACGTCGACAAATATTTTAATATATTTATTGATGAATCATAAACTTCATCATACACTTCTTTTATTTCTTTTTTTGTATATTCTTTTTTGGGCAAACTTTTTTGTTTTCTTTCAACATTTTCAAAAAACTTCTTTCTTGCTAAATCTGCCTTTCCTAAATCTCCAGTTAATAAAATTAAATCTACATTTCTAATTGGAATCTTTTTTATTTTTTCCAAATCTCCGTGTGGATCACCAATAGCTAAAATCTTCATAAAACATTAATGAATTATTGATTTTTAAAACTAATTAAAAAAACAAAAAAGAAAAAAAAATTTAGAGTTAGTCCTCGTCTAAATCGAGTTCTACCTCATCGTTATCATCTTCAAATTCTTCCAACTCTTCTGATTCTTCCATTTTCTTAAAAACTTCTTGTTTTTGAGAGACAGAAAATTTCCTACCTTCAAAACTTCTTGTTTTGAATGTCTCCAATTCGGAAGAATTGGATGACTTGGAAATCTTTGATTTCCATGGGATGAAAAACTTTTTGTTTTTCATATTTTCTATATTTGCAAAACCTTCAAAACTTCTCGTTTTGAATTGGGACAGAAAACTTTTGTTTTCTGTATCTTTAATCTTCAGAATTTCTTATTCTGAACGAGACGGAAAATTCTTTATTTTCCGTATTTTGTCTGTGCGCAGGCACAGCGAGGTTATTGGAAATGGCAAGTTATTAATCTCTTCTTTTCCAATGACCGAGTAAGATTTTGCATCTCAAAAGATAAAACCTACTGAATTAATTGATTTTTAAATATTTCTATATTTTTTATTGCACAAAATTGATGAAAGTTATAGATATCAAAAATATAGCGTTGATAAATTATCTACAAAACTTAACAAACTAGATTTAAATTAGTTTAATTAATACATCAAAAATTGTTTTTTGCGTAAATTCCATGTTTTAACCCGTGAGAAAGCAAAAACAATTTTTGGGGTGTTCAAGAACCCGAGACACGCCCAGGAATTTATTCCGAGGGTTCTTGATATCTTGCAAATGCTGAAAGCGTTTAAGGGTGGGTGGGAGGGAATAATTTAAATAAAACTGAGAAGATTAATAAAAATTATATCTTAAAGATTACGGAGTCAATCTATCCCTGTCTCTAGGGAAAAGTGTAACTTCCCGAATATTGCCTAATCCAAGAATTAACATAGTTAATCTCTCAAGTCCAACTCCCCACCCGGCATGCGGCGGAGCACCGAATCTAAAAGAATCAATGTAACTTTTGAAATCTTTGGGATTTAATCCCTTAATTTTTAATCTTTCAGTTAACAAATCAGGAATATGAACTCTCTGCCCTCCAGAAGAAATTTCCATGCCGTTATAAATCGCGTCAAATCCGCCAGAAGCATCTTTTCCCTTGGGCATAATATAAAACGGCTTCCCAGAAATTGGCCAGTCATGAACGAAAACAATCATATCTGAAAATAATTCCCCCAGTTTCTTTTCAGCATCGGTGCTTAAATCATCTTTCCCAACATGAATTTTATGTTTTTTCATTAACTCTGCAACTTCTGCAAAAGTCATATACTTTACGCCAGGAACTTTCAATTTAACTTTTAACAAATCTAATTCTTTCTTGTTAATTTCAAAAACTTTTTTTATAATATACTGAACCGTTCTTGCAAGAACCTCCATGACAACAAATTCATCTGCGAATGCCTGTTCGTAATCCAGTTGCCTCGCTTCATTCAAATGTCTTACAGTATTGTGTTTCTCTGCTCTCCAAACAGTAAAAATTGTGAATACTTTTTCCATGGAACACGCAAGCATTTGCTTGTACAGCTGACAACTCTGA
>Ga0265296_1004755_pt1 | contig 11623 bp, 6 predicted proteins | sample MunlanPumphouse1_FD_189073 | JGI IMG/M metagenome (GOLD analysis project Ga0265296, IMG submission 189073) | Groundwater microbial communities from a municipal landfill in Southern Ontario, Canada - Pumphouse #1 | ecosystem: Environmental > Aquatic > Deep subsurface > Groundwater | place: Canada...
GAATCTGCCCGGGGCTGCCGGGGTGGTCGGTGTGAGGCGGGGCGTGCGAGGGAAGGCTGCGCGGTTCGCCCGCGTCGGCCGGGCAGACTCCGCGTCAGACCGCGTGCCGGGGAAGGCGGCACCGGCGCTCGCCTCGCTGTTCGTCGTGCTCGCGACGACGCTCGCGATCCCGGCGCTCGCCACCGCCCACGGGGGACTGCTGCTGGGCGGCGCCGAGGCCGGCCCGTACCGGGTCCAGCTGATGGGGCTTGCGGTCACCCGGGGTGTCGACGGACCGGCGATCGACTACACCGCCTACGTCCAGCGGACCGACGACGGGCGACCGGTCGAGGACGCCGACGTGCGAATCGTCGTCGAGCTGGAGGACGGCGATCGGGCGCTGCGGGTCCAGCGGATCGGCAACGGCTACGAGGGGATCGCCCGCGTGCCGAGCTCGCACGACGTCCAGGCCTACCCGGTGCGGGTGGCGGTCCGCGGCCCGGAGGGCACCAGCGACCTGCGGGTCACGCCGCCCGCGGGCAGCGGTCCGCCCGCAGCGCTGCTCGGCGGGACGGCGGTCGCGCTGCTGCTGATGGGCGGACTGGTCGTCCGCGCCCGGCGGCGGGGCCCCGGGATCAGCGATGCCGAGACCGGCGACCCGCGTCCGCACCAAGCGCGGTCCGCCCGAGCGGTCGAGGTCCGCCACCCCGACCCTCCGACGAACGGAACCCGACGATGACCACCGAACCCGGGGACGGCGGCGCACGCCGTCCCGCACCACGCCGCACGCTCCGGCCGCTGCTCATGCGGCTGCACTTCTACGCCGGAGTGCTGATCGGTCCGTTGTTGGTGGTCGCCGCGATCACCGGCGCCGTCTACACCTTGACCCCGCAGATCGAGCGGATCGCCTACGCCGAGGAGCTCCGCGTTCCCGAGGGCGGACGGACGATCCCCGTCGCCGAGCAGATCCAGGCCGCCCGCCGGGCGTATCCGGCCGGCACGCTCAGCGCCGTCCAGACCCCCGATGGCCCCGGACGGACCACCCGGGTGGTGATCGACGAACCGGCGATCACCGACGGCCGGCAGCGGACGGTCTTCGTCGATCCCTACACCGGTGACGTCCGGGGGTCGCTGGCCACGAGCTTCGGCAGCCTCCCCGTGACGTCCTGGCTCGCGGGGCTGCACTCGAACCTGCGGCTCGGCGAACCCGGTCGGATCTACAGCGAGACCGCGGCGAGCTGGCTGTGGGTCGTGGTGCTCGCCGGTCTGGTGCTGTGGATCGATCGCCGGCGGCGGACCCGGAAGCTGGGGCGCCTGGTCCTGCCGGACCGCTCCGGTCCCGAACGCGCGCGCCGGGTCTCGCGCCACGCGGCCGTCGGGACGGTGCTGGCGCTGGGGTTCCTGGCGCTGGCCGCGACCGGCCTGACCTGGTCGAAGCACGCGGGCCCGAACTTCGCCGACCTGCGAACCAGCCTGTCGTGGACGACGCCGAGCGTGACCGCGATCGGGGCCGACGGCGACGGTGGGGGAGCGCACGCGCACCACGGTCACGCGGCGACGACCCCGACGGGTGCGGGCGACCCACGGGCGGAGCAGGCGCGTCTGGTCGTGATCGACGGGGCCCTCGCGACGGCGCGCAACGCCGGCCTGCGGGACCCGATGTCGGTCGCGTTGCCGAGCGTCGATGGCAACGGGTACACCGCCACCGAGACCCGCAACCGATGGCCGATGCAGCGCGATTCGGTGGCGGTCGACCCGACCGGCAACGCGGTCACCGACGAGATCCGGTTCGCCGACTGGCCCGTGATGGCGAAGCTCGCCGGCTGGGGGATCCAGCTGCACATGGGGCGCCTGTTCGGGATTCCCAACCAGATCGGCCTGGCGGTCCTGGCGCTGGGGTTGCTGTACCTGATCGGGGTCGGCTACCGGATGTGGTGGAAGCGTCGGCCGACGGGGCGGCTCGCGGCGCCGCCGACCCGGGGCGCGTGGCGTCAGTTGCCGCGGTGGGCCTGGCTCCTGGTGCCCGTCGTGCTCGTCGTCGCGTGGGCGCTGCCGCTCCTGGGGATCACGCTCGCGGCGTTCCTGGTGATCGACGCCGCGCTGTCCCGGCGACCCGCGGTTCGCGCGCGTCGGTCCTCGAGCGGATAGCGGCGGTCGGCCGGGCGCGGCCCCCGTTGCCGCGCCGCGCCCGCGCCTCAGCCGTCGATCCGCACGAGCATCTTGCCCGTGTTCTTCCCGGCCAGCAGGTCGAGGAAGGCCTGCGGCGCGTTCTCCAGGCCGTCGACCACCGTCTCGTCGTAGGCCAGCGATCCGTCGCGGATCCAGCCGCCGACCTCGCGAAGGAACTCGTCGCGCAGGTCGCCGTGGTCGAGCACCAGCAGGCCGTGGATCGATCCGCGCGTCTGGATCAGCCGCACCAGGTTGCGCGGTCCGGCCGGCGGCTCGGTCGCGTTGTACTGCGAGATCATCCCGCAGATCACGATCCGGCCGTGCAGGCGCAGCGCGCCGATCGCGACCTCCAGGTGCTCGCCGCCGACGTTGTCGAAGTAGACGTCGATCCCGTCCGGGGCGGCCTGCTTGAGCTGCTTGCGGACGCTCCCGGCCTTGTAGTCGATCACCGCGTCGAAGCCGAAGGCGTCGAGCACGTGGGCGACCTTCTGGGGTCCGCCGGCGCTGCCGATCACCCGCGAGGCGCCGAGCTGCCGCGCCATCTGGCCGACGGCGGAGCCGACCGCACCGGCGGCGGCCGAGACGAAGACCACGTCGCCGGGCTTGATCTGCGCCAGCCGGATCAGGCCGGCGTAGGCGGTCAGGCCGGGCATTCCGAGGATCCCGAGGAACGCCTGCTCGGGGGCGAGCGAGGCGTCGATCGGCGCCGCGCGCTTGCCGGGCAGCAGCGCCAGGTCGCGCCAGCCGAGGCCGTGCAGGACCAGATCGCCGACCGCGTGACGGTCGGACTTCGAGGCGATCACCTCGCCGACGGCGCCGCCCTCGAGCGCCTCACCGACCCGGAACGGCTCGACGTAGGACGGACGGTCGTCCATCCGTCCGCGCATCGCGGGATCGACGCTCATCCAGTGGTTGCGGACCAGGATCTCGCCGTCGCCCGGCTCGGGGATCTCGGTCTCGACCAGGCGGAGGGCGTCGAGCGTCGGCACGCCGACGGGACGATCGACCAGGTGGATCTCGCGGCTCGTCTGCGTCATGCCCCCGAGCCTATCGGGAGCGGGAGGAGCCCTACTCGGCTTCGGCCTTCGGGGTCGCCTTGCGGCGGGTGGCCGGCTTCTTGGCGGCCGTCTTGGTCGCCGACGTTGCGGCGGCGGTCTTCCGCGCGGCGGGCTTGCGCGCCGCCGGCTTCTTGACCGGGGCGGCGTCGGTCTCGCCCGCGGCAGCGGCCTCGGCGGCCTTCTGTGCCGCGGTCTTGCGCGGCGCGGCCTTCCGGACGGCGGGCTTCTTCGCGGGGGTGGCTGCGGCGCCTTCGGCCTCGGCGGCCTTCTGCGCGGCGGTCTTGCGCGGCGCGGCCTTGCGAGCCGGCTTGGCCGGTGCGGCCTCGCCGGAGGCGGCCGCCTCCGCAGCCTTCTGTGCCGCGGTCTTACGCGGCGCGGCCTTGCGGACGGGCTTGGCCGGTGCGGCCTCCCCGGTGGCCGCCGCCTCGGCGGCCTTCTGGGCGGCGGTCTTGCGCGGCGCCGTCTTGCGGGCGGCCGGCTTCTTGACCGGGGTCGCCTCGGTCTCGCTCGCGGCCTTCTCGGCGGCGGTCTTGCGGGTCCGGGTCCGGCGGGCGGGCGTCTTCGCCGGCGTGGCGTCACTGTCGGCCGGCACCGCGCTCGGGGTCGCCTCGGCCTCGGCGGCCTTCTCCGCGGCGGTCTTGCGCGTGCGGGTGCGGCGGGCGGGCTTGTCGGCTTCGTCCGCGGCGCCGGCGGTCGGTGCCTCGGACGCGGCGGCCTCCGCGGCCTTCTCCGCCGCGGTCTTGCGCGTGCGGGTCCGTCGTGGAGCGGGCTTCGCGTCAGCCTCGGACTCGGCCACCGAAGCGCCGCCCTTGGCGGACGTTTCGCCCGAGGCCGCGGCGGCGGCTGCGGAGCCCGTCTCGCTCTCGGACCCCTCGGCGGCAGCTGCGGCCTCGGCGGCCTTCTGGCCTCGCACTCGGCGTCGGCGGGCGGGCGTGGTCGTGGGCGCCTCGTCGGTCGCCGGAGAATCGGCCCCGGCCTCGGCCGGCCGCTCACCGGCCGCGTCGGCGGTGCCCGACTCGGTGGGCTCGACGGACGTCTCGGTCGTCGCTTCGGCGTTCGACCCGCCCCCGCGGTTCCGGCGTCGCCCGCCGCGCGAGCGACCCCGCCGCGAGCGTCCGTTTCCTTGGCCGTTGCCCTGCCCGTTGCCGCCGTTCCCGTTCTGGCCGTTGCCGTTCCCGACGCCGTTCTGGGTCTGCCCGTCGTTTCCCTCGCCGACGGCGACCTCGTCGCCGTTCTCGCCGTTGGCGGTGACCGCGGTGTTCTCGCCGTTCGCGGCGCCCTGACCACCACGGCGCTTGCGGCTGCGCTTCTTGCGGCGCTTGCCGTTGGGGAAGTCCTTCAGCAGGTCGCGGCTGAGCGCCCCCGGCTTGCGGGCCAGGCGGGTACGGGCCTCGCGCAGGACCTCCTCGGCCTCGGGCGAGTGCGCGACGGCGGCGGCCAGTAGCGCGGCCTGCAGGCGACGGTCGTGCTGGCGCGCGCCGTGGACCAACCGCCGCGCGTTGCGAGCGTGGGCGGCGCCGGACGAGTTGACCAGCAGGCCGAGCAGGTGCTTGGTCGCGGGCCAGCGCTGCGCCGCGTACTCCTCGTGCACGTCGCGCGTGTACTCGGCCAGGCGCCAGATCCAGGCGGTCGCCTGGTCGCGGCGACCGATCCGCCGGTCGGCCATCGCCTGCAGCAACGTGCGCGCGGCCTCGCGTCGCTCGTCGCGCGGCCACTGGCCGATGAAGTCGATCGCGGTGTCGAACGGCTCGGCCTCGCGCAGCAGCGAGATCTCCTGGATCGCCCGCATCCGCAGCGGCTGGCTGCGGTTGCGCTCGAGCGCGGTGATCAGGAACTGCCGACGCAGCTCGCCCGAGCGGTCGAAGTTGAGCATCGCGCGGCCGCGACGCCAGTTCGCCGGCGACGCCTTCGCGCCGGCCAGGGCGGCCCAGACCCGCTGCTCGCCCCAGTCCAGCTGCTCGACGGCGATCCGCCACAGCTCGCGCTCGAAGACCTGACGACGGCGCTCGATGTCCGGCGTGACCGGCAGCACGCGCCGCTCGACCTTGACCCGGCGTCCGCGTCCGCGGCGGACCGGACCGACGACGATCGCGCCGCCGCGGTAGACGTCGCGGTCGAGCAGCGAGTGCAGCGTGACGACCGGGTCGTCGTTGGCGGTCGCCGGGTGGACGAAGTCGATCACGACCCCGGCTTCCTTGCCGGGGTGGCGACGCGTCACGCGGCCGACGCGCTGCTGGTAGATCCGCTTGGACGCCGTCGGCGCCAGGTGCATGCAGATCGTCGCGCGGGGCGAGTTCCAGCCCTCGGCCAGCAGCTGGGCGTTGATCAGGACGTCGATCTCGCCGGCGTCGTACTGCGCCAGGATCGTGGCCAGCTCGCGCTTGGGGGTCTCGCCCGAGACCGCCATCGCCTTCATCCCGAGCGCGCGGAAGCTCTCGGCGACGTTGTAGGCGTGCTTGACGCCCGCGGTGTAGACGACGCCGGGGGTGTTGCGGAAGCGCGTCTTGTAGAGGTCGGCGATCGCCAGGTTGAACGGCGCCTGGTCGAGCAGCTTGGCCAGCTCGTCCTGGTCGAACTCCATGTCGACCTCGCCCTTGCGCAGCGGCACCTTGGCGATCGTGCGCACGCCCGGACCGGGCGGGATCCGCAGGCAGCGCAGCGGGGCGATCACGCCGCGGCGGGCGGCCTGCGCCAGGTCGAAGCGCGAGGTCTGGGTGGGGAAGAGGTCGGCGACGTGGCGGGCGATCAGCGCGCCGGTCGCGGTCATGCCGATGAAGATCGGGCCGGTCCAGGCGCGGATCGCGCCGGACGTCTTGTCGCCCAGCGCGGTGTGGGCCTCGTCGCAGATCACGACGGTGTAGGCGCCCGAGATCCGACCGGCGTTGCGGACGAACCACTGGTACGTCTCGATCGTCACCGGCCCGATCACGTCGGGGTTCGGGTCGTTGCCGTCCGCGTCGGTCAGCAGCGGCTTGTGGAGCCGCTCGCCGTAGCCGCGCGTGCGCAGCTCGTCCTGGAACTGATCGACCAGGTTGCGGCGGTGGGTGAGGATCAGGATGCCGCCGGTGCGGCAGGCCTCGACGAAGCCCATCGCGGCGACCGTCTTGCCGGCGCCCGTCGCGTGCTCGAACCAGAACCGCTTGTGCGCGTTGGGGTCCTCGAGCGCGACCCGGTCGATGTCCTCGTCGACGTCCTCGTCGGCGACGTCGTCGTAGAGCGCGAACTCCGACTCCGGCTCGGCCTCGGGCAGCTCCTCGAGCTCCGGGTCGAACGCCTCGAGCTCGTCGTCGTCCTCGTCGTCGCTCGCCGCCCCGTCGCCGTCGGGGTCGTCGTCCTCGGACGGTCCCTCGTCGTCGTGGTCGTCGTCCTCGTCGGCCGGGATCTGGGCCGGCGGCTCCTCGATCTCGGTCGGGTCCTCGTCCTCGAACGAGAGCAGCAGGGCGTCGCCGTCGCTGCCGCTGCCGCCGGTCGCGCGTCGCTGGGCGTCGGCGAGCAGGGCCGCGTAGGTCCCCGACAGGGCGTCGATCTGGTGCGGGTTGAGCGTGGTGCCGTCGGCCAGCACCGGCGTCGCGGTGTTGAGCGTGCGGTCCAGGCCCAGCAGCAGCGACCAGCGGCGACGCCACTTCTGCGACGGAACGGCGGCTCCGGCGTCGAGCTCCGCCCGGGCGAACTCGAAGGCGTGGCGCCGGATCGAGCCGGGCGCGAGCACCGCCGCGGCGTCCTCGCCCTCCTCGACGAACGGTTCGCGCACGAAAGTCGCCACGCGAGAGATCTCGGTGGGATCCGGAACGGAGGTGACCTCTGCGGTCACGACGGACGGCCGTTGCGCCATACAGGCAAGTGTGCGGAGAGTGAGACGTCGACTCGACGCGGTGGCAGAGGCCAACGCGGGGCGTCGAAGATCCTGCGACGGTCAGATCAGGGAAGACGACGTGCGTCTCGCCCGTGCAGGTTGGTGAGCACGATACCTCACGGCTGGGGATCGCGCGGCGGGCCTGTGCGACCCTAGAAGCGATGCCGCGGTCTGCCCCCCGACGCCGGACGATCGCGATCGTCGTCGCCGCTCTGGCGATCGTCGTGGTGACGGCGATCGGCCTGGTGCAGTCGGGCGATTCGACCCGGACCCCGGACGACGTCCCGAGCGCGGCCCAAGCGCGCGACGCCGTCCGCGACGCGCCCCCGGCGCTGCGGGCGCTCTACGGCCAGGGCGGCGGCCTGCTCGAGATCCCGGCCGAGGGTCTCGACGCCTACCTCGGAGCCCTGCGCGGGTACCCCGTGGTGATCAACGTCTGGGCCGAGTGGTGCGACCCGTGCCGGGCGGAGTTCCCGCTGCTGCGGACCGCGGCGGCCCGACACGGCACGCGGGTGGCGTTCCTCGGCGTAAACATCGACGCGACGAAGGACCGCGGCAAGGCCCGGGCCTTCCTGCGCGAGCAGCCGACGATCTACCCGAGCCTGATCGACCCGGACCGCAAGATCGCTCGCCGGATCGAGGCGACGTCGGTCCAGCCGTCGACGGTCTTCCTCGACGCCGAGGGCGAGATCGTGACGGTGCGACAGGGAGCCTACGGCAGCGTCGAGGACCTGGAACGCGACCTGCGGTTGTACGCTGGGTTGGAAGGGAAGCCGGCTCCCGGAACCACCGGGGACGCGCGGCCCGAGGCAGGACCAGAACCATGAGCGACGGCACCGGCACCCCCACCCACGAGGCCGACGGCGTGACGCTGCTGTGGGTCGAGCGCGCGGAGCAGCTGCGCGCGGCCCAGGCGCTCCGGGTCCGCGTCTTCTGCGAGGAGCAGGGCGTGCCGCGCGAGGTCGAGCTGGACGCGGGGGACGACGTCGCGCGCCACGCGATCGCCGTGGCTCCGGACGGCGCCGTGGTCGGCACGATGCGCCTGTTGGTGCGCGACGGCGTCGTCAAGGTCGGACGCGTCGCGGTCGACCGCGAGTGGCGCGGCCGAGGCATTGCCTCGCGTCTACTCGAACGGGCCCACGACTACGCCCAGCGCCAGCGCGCCGACACGCTCCGCCTGGCCGCCCAGACCGCCGCTCAGCGGCTCTACGCGAAGTCCGGCTTCCGGCCGGTCGGCGAGCCGTTCGACGAGGCCGGGATCGAGCACGTCTGGATGGTGCGCGAAGTCGTCCCGCTGAAGCCGCTGCGGCGCCGACCGCCGACGTGAGCCTCTTCCTGCTCGTCGCCGTGATGGCGGCGGCGGTCGCGGGTGGCGTCGCCTCGGAGCGACGTTGGCAGCAGGGCGCCGAGCGCCGCACCCGGTCCGCGATGAGCCTGATGCTGACCTGGGTGCTGCCCCCGGTCTACTTCGTCCTGGTCTCGCGGATCCACCCGGACCTGCGGCTGGTCAGCGGCCTGCTGACCGCCTATGTGGTGATCGCGATCGTCGGCGTGATCGCCTGGTGGATCGCCGATCGGGTGATGAAGCTGCCGCGGCCGACCGTTGGCGCGGTGATCCTGGCGGTGATCCTGGCCAACACCGGCTACTTCGGCCTGCCGCTGACCCGGGTCGTGCTCGGTCCCGACGAGCTGGGCGCGGCCGTCGCCTGGGACAGCCTGGTCTCGGGACCGATGTTCTTCCTGGTCGGCTTCGCGGTCGGCGCGGCGTTCGCCCCGCCCGGGCTGCTCGGGGCCGGTGGCAGCGGGCCACCCGAGCGGCGGCTGGTCGCCTTCCTCAAGAACCCGTTGCTGTGGTCGGCGATCGCCGGACTCGCGATCCCCGTCGACGCGCCGGCCTGGTCGGCGGAGATCGCCCAGTGGGTCGTCTACGCGCTCCTGCCGGTCGGCTTCGTGGTGGTCGGCGTCCAGCTCTCGGCCGAGCGGCGGATCCAGCGGGCGCAGGCCGCAGCGGACGCGGCGACCTCGGCCGACGGGGTCACGGGTCCCGCGGCGCGAGGACCTGGCGGGGATCTCGCGGACGGGGCGACGCGCCGGACCTGGCGGCGGATCATCGCTCCCGAGGTGGCGTTGGCGGTCGGCCTGCGGCTGATCATCGCGCCGGGGCTCGTGATCGGCGTCTCGCTGCTGGCGCTCGACCTGCCCAGGGGGATGCTGCTGCAGGCGGTCGCGCCGACCGGGCTCAACGGCCTCCTGGTGGCGCACCGGTTCAACCTGACCCTGCAGCCGATCGCCAGCTCGATCGTCTGGACCACGTCGCTGGTGACGCTCGGCGCGGTCGTGGTCTCGATCCTCGGGTAGCGCAGGGGGCCGGGCCACCGCCGAATGTCGACACGGTACTCAGGTCCGCTGTGGGGATAGGGCGTGCGACAGGTGTGCATCTGCGTGTGTCCTGGAAGTGGCGATAAGGGTCCGTTCGGTCGCAAAAATCCCTAACGGACGGCGGACTTGGTAGTACGCGGCCCCATTCGGGATCCGCACAGAAACGCCGTGACACGTCGCTATTGACTTTGCATAGGCCATTCGTTTACGGTCGTTCACCGTCGGTCGTGCCTCGTGGTACTCCCGCCCCGGGTGCGCAGCGCCCGAGCATGTTGTTCCGTGACTGGAGAGAGAAGCGTGTTCTCAAGAACGAGCAGGAGGGCGTCGATGGCCCCTGGGCGCCCAACGGGTCCCCCGCGCCGTCGATCGCTCGCGGCCTGGTCGGGGGTGCTGGCGGTCGTCGCCGTCGCTGCCGTCCAAGCGGCTCCCGCCGCCGCGGCCGCACCGATCGCCCCGCGGCCGACCCCGGCCGCGATGCCGACCGACCGGACGCTCGAGATGGTCTCGCCGGCCGACAAGGGCGGCGTGCCGGTCTACCACACGCTGCAGGTGGCGGAGGACGGCGACGGCCTGCTGTTCCATTCGCTCGGCGCGTTCGGTGACGTGCAGAGCAACCTCCTCGAGTCGTACTACCGTGCCCGCCGCGGAGCGCACGGGTGGGAGACCGTCGGCATGCAGCCGCAACCGCGCTTCCGGGCGGCCAGCCAACGCGACCGCTTCCGCTTCGACGCCGCGGACGAGCAGCTCGACAGCGTGATCGCGTCGAGCCACTATCCGTTCGTCGAGGAGGCCCTGCCGTACGGCGGCTCGGGGCGCGTGGTCAACCTCAAGACCTACCGGTTCGGGGAAGGCGGCGCCGTCGACTGGCTCTCCTCGGACACGCCGTCGGCGCTCGGCACGATCGGCTCGACCACCGTCGCGGCGGTGTCGCGGGACACCCAGCGCCTGCTGCTCGTCGGAGGCACGCCCAGCGGCAACAGCAGCGACGTGCTCTACGTCCGCGACGGGGACCGGACCGTGCAGGTCGGGCTCGACCCCGACGGCAACCTCCCCCCGTTCGGCGCGATCCCGGCGGGCCGTCGAGCGATGAGCGACGACGGGCAGACGGTCGCGTTCCACCCGACCGACGACGGCGGGCAACGCGGGCCGGAGATCTACGTCCGGCGCAACGCCCTGCGGCCGAACGCCGACACGGTGATCGCCAACCGCTCGCGTCGCGACGAGGACCCGCCCGGGACCGTCTGCGCGTCGAGGGTCTTCTTCGGCCTGTCCGAGGACGGCCGACGGCTCCTGTTCTCCTGCCCCGAGCCGTTGACCGATGACGCCCCCGCGAGCGGAACGGGGATCTACGAGTACGACACGACGACGGACACGCTGGGGCTCCTGGCGGCGGCCGAGGGCCCGGCGGAGGTCATCGGCGCCGACCGCGATCTGCGGCACGTCTACCTGTCCGGCGCGGGTGGCGCCGGAATCTGGATCGTCGACGGCGACGGGGTTCGCGAGATCGCGCCCGACGCCGCGGCGGCGGGCGGCATCGTCTCGCGCGACGGCGAGCAGCTGGCGTTCAGCAACGACGCCGGGCTCGACGGCGGCTACGGCGGCGGTCAGATGTACGTCTACGACGCGACCGACGGGCCGGACGGATCGCTGACCTGCGTGTCGTGCCGGCCAGGCGCGTCGTCCGGCGGCAACGTGGCCTTCGGACCCGGCGACCGCGGTCTCACGGCGCCGCGAGAGTTCGGCGGGACGACCGACAGCTTCACGGCGGACGGCGCGTTCTACTTCATGAGCCCGGACGCCCTGACCCCCGAGGCACCCCAGGGACCGTTGAGCGTCTACGAGTACCGCGCCGGAAAGGTGCGGCTGATGGTCGCCGGCTCCGGGGACGACGAGGCGCGGTTCGCCGGCGTCTCGCCGGACGGCACCAACGTCTTCGTGCTGACGAAGCAGTCGCTGCTGGAGCAGGACGACGACTATCCGGTCCAGGACGTGTACAGCTTCCGGCGCGGGGCCGGGTTCCCGCCGGAGCCGGTGTGCGTCTGCGCGCCGCCGACGCCCGAGGACCGCGGCGGTCCGCGGCCGGAGGGCCCGGTCGCCAGCCGGCAGGAGACGCCGCCGAGCCGCGGTGCGCGCGTCCCGGCGCCGGTCGCGGCGGCCAAGCCGACGGTGGTCAGCCGACAGGCCC
>Ga0265296_1004756_pt1 | contig 11619 bp, 9 predicted proteins | sample MunlanPumphouse1_FD_189073 | JGI IMG/M metagenome (GOLD analysis project Ga0265296, IMG submission 189073) | Groundwater microbial communities from a municipal landfill in Southern Ontario, Canada - Pumphouse #1 | ecosystem: Environmental > Aquatic > Deep subsurface > Groundwater | place: Canada...
AGCATCCTCGAGGGCATCACCCGCGAGAGCATCCTGCAGCTGGCCCGCGACCGCGGCATGAAGGTCGAGGAGCGCAAGGTCACCATCGATGAGTGGAAGCAGGGCGTGGCCTCCGGCGAGATCGCTGAAGTGTTCGCCTGCGGTACCGCTGCGGTGGTCACCCCGATCGGCCAGCTGAAGGGCGAAGGCTTCTCGGTGGGTGACATCGATGCGCCGGCCGGCGAAGTGACCATGTCGCTGCGCAAGGAACTGACCGACATCCAGTACGGCCGCCTGCCGGACCGCCACGGTTGGCTGGTCAAGCTGGGCTGATCGCCCGCATTGAACTGTAGAGCCGAGCCCATGCTCGGCTGCTCCTCCGGAAAGCCCGTCCTCGCGACGGGCTTTCTGCGTTGTGAGCCTGGGGTCAGATCCCTTTTCCTGCGGAAAAGGGATCTGACCCCGAATCTCCCGACGCCGATGTCGGCAAAGACATGATGAGACAGGACATTGCGCAGTCAGGTCTGTGCAGGTGACGCGAAAGTTCCTTCACCTTCACAAACCCTCGACCCGGAAAGTCTCAGATCCAACATTTCATCTTGCTGAAAAGACGCTGAAAATCTTGTGGTGTCCGGTTTGAGCCACTAGCGTCATCAACACAGCGGATGGTCAGGGGAATCCGCTGGCTCGCCGGACCCGAACCTCGCCATTGCAAGCCAGCCCACGGTTCAGGCCGGTGCTTCTGCCGATTCCGGCATTCCTACCATTAGAAGGGAAATCCGATGTCCCAGGTAACGCAACCGCGTGTGCGTCGTGTGTGGGTGGTCCTTGGTGCGTCCGTCCTGTCATCGCTGCTGCTGGCCACGCCTGCGCTGGCCGGTGATGTCCAGCTCAGCGGCCTGCAGTCCGCGCCGACCCATCAGCGGTTCATCGTGAAGTACCGCGACGGCAGTGCGCCGGTGGCCAACACCACCGCACTCGCCTCTTCGCTGAAGACCGCTGCTGCCGGCATCGCCAACAGCCAGGGCCGCGCGCTGGGCCTGCAGCAGGTCCGCAAGCTCGCTGTCGGCTCCACCGTGGTCAGGACCGACCGTGCACTGGACCAGGCCGACGCCGAACTGCTGATGCGCAAGCTCGCCGCCGACCCGAACGTGGAATACGTCGAAGTCGACCAGATCATGCGCCCGACGCTGACCCCGAACGACACCCGCTTCAGCGAGCAGTGGGGCTTCGGTACGTCCAACGCGTCGATCAACGTGCGCCCGGCCTGGGACAAGGCCACCGGCACCGGCGTGGTCGTGGCCGTGATCGATACCGGCATCACCAACCATGCCGACCTCAACGCCAACATCCTGCCCGGCTACGACTTCATCAGCGACGCGGCGATGGCGCGCGATGGTGGTGGCCGTGACAGCAATCCCAACGACGAGGGTGACTGGTACGGCGACAACGAGTGCCAGGCCGGTTACCCGGGCTCGAACTCCAGCTGGCATGGCACCCACGTGGCCGGCACGGTCGCTGCGGTGACCAACAACAGCACCGGCGTGGCCGGTACCGCCTTCAATGCCAAGGTCGTGCCGGTGCGCGTGCTCGGCAAGTGCGGCGGCTATACCTCCGATATCGCCGACGCTATCGTCTGGGCCTCCGGCGGCACGGTCAGCGGTGTGCCGGCCAACGCCAATCCGGCCGAGGTCATCAACCTCTCACTGGGCGGCGGCGGCAGCTGCTCGACCACCTACCAGAACGCCATCAACGGCGCGGTCGGCCGTGGCACCACCGTGGTGGTCGCTGCCGGCAACAGCAATACCAACGTGTCCTCGTCGGTTCCGGCGAACTGCCCGAACGTGATCGCGGTTGCCGCGACCACCTCGGCAGGTGCACGTGCCAGCTTCTCCAACTACGGCACCGGCATCGACATCTCCGCACCGGGCCAGGGCATCCTGTCCACCCTCAACAGCGGCACCACCACCCCGGGCAGCGCCAGCTATGCGTCCTACAACGGCACCTCGATGGCGGCGCCGCACGTGGCCGGCGTCGTTGCGCTGATGCAGTCGGTGGCACCGAGCCCGCTCAGCCCGGCGCAGGTGGAAAGCATCATCAAGAGCACCGCGCGTCCGCTGCCGGGTGCGTGCTCGGGTGGTTGCGGCGCCGGCATCATCGACGCCGATGCCGCAGTGACAGCCGCGATCAACGGCACCACCCCCAACCCGGGCGGCACCGTGCTGCAGAACAACGTGCCGGTCACCGGCCTCGGCGCGGCCAGCGGCGCATCGCTCAGCTACACCGTCAACGTCCCGGCTGGCAGCGCGCAGCTGCGCGTGGCGATCAGCGGCGGCAGCGGTGATGCCGACCTGTACCTGCGCCAGGGCAGTGCCCCGACCGACACCGTCTACACCTGCCGCCCGTACCTGAGCGGCAACAACGAGACCTGCACCGTCAACAGCCCCGCTGCCGGCGTATGGCACGTGCGGGTGAAGGCCTACAGCACCTTCTCGGGCGTGACCCTCAACGCCCAGTACTGAGCCCAAGCCCCTCTCCATGGGCACGCCCCGGCCTCGGCCGGGGTGTTTTTTTTTAGGCGGCGAAGCGGAGAAAGCAATGTGCAGCAGTGCATTTGCTCTTGCTCTGCCCTTGACCTTGCTGGCCGCGCACCGGCAACTGTCTGGAGAGGCTCAGGCTCCCATCGCAGGACCGTTGGCGCCATGGATGGCGCCATCGAGCCCCCATGGATGGGTTTACGGCGTGTCCTGCGATGGGAGCCTGAGCCTCTCACCACTACAGCAACCGAAACGCCGACGCGCGACAGCGCGCCTCAATCCCTCAAACCGACTCGAACCGGTTCGCCGCCACGTTCTTGCGCACATGCTGCGGATCGAAGATCCGGCCATTCATCGCGATGAACACCCCCGCCGGCAGCGACTGCACCGCACCGATCGCACAGCCGATGTTGAACTCCGCATCCGAGCCACGGAAACGCGCCGGGCTCAGCGCACCGGTCATCACGATGGTCTTGTCGGGGATCGTCGCCAGCACCTTGCCGGTCTGCACCATCGAATCGGTGCCGTGGGTCACCAGCACGTGGCGGGTGGGCTGCGCAGCGATCGTCGCGCGGATCAGCTCACGATCGTCGTCGTTGATGTGCAGCGAATCCTTGCGCAGGATCGGAATCACGTTGAACCGGAACGTGACCCCCAGTTCGCGCAGGATCATGCCGATCTGCGGGTCGCCGATCTGGTAGTCCGACTTGTCGTCGAAATAGATCTTGTCGATCGTGCCACCGGTGGTGACGACCAGGAGCTCTTCCATCATGTGCATGCGCGAAACCAAGGCAGGTACAGCGGCGCGGGGCCGGGAACACAGATGATACGGCCCACCGGGCGCAGCGTCAGCGCCGCCGCCCGAAACGGGCGCGCAGGCCGGGCAGGCTGGCCGAAAAGATCACCAGCAGCGCCAGCACGATTTCGATCAGCGCCAGCCAACGGGTCTCGGGATGGCTCCAGGCGCTCATCACGCCGTGGCTGAACCAGCCCAGTGCCAGCACCGCCGCCCAGAATCCGGCCTTGCGCCAGCCCAGCCGCAGGGCGATGGCCAGGGCCAGCGGTGGCGCGGTGAACACCAGCTGGGTGGCCAGCCAGTGCCTGTCGTTGATGAACCAGCCGGCAAACAGCGCCGCCAACCCCATCAAGGCCAGCAGCAGCACGGTGCGCGGCGCGGCGCTCATCGTGCCAGCCGCTGCGCGATGTCGGCCACGCGCCGGCCCAGCGCCCGTGCCAGAACCGCCTCATCGTCGGTCGGTTGCGGGTCGTCGGCGGCACCGGCCACGTGGCTGGCGCCATACGGCGTGCCGCCACTGGTGGTGTGGCTCAGCGCCGGCTCGGTGAACGGAATGCCGACGATCAGGCAGCCGTGGTGCAGCAGCGGCACCTGCATCGACAGCAGGGTCGACTCCTGGCCGCCATGCATCGACGCGGTGGACGTAAACACCCCGGCCGGCTTGCCCGCCAGCGTGCCGTTCACCCATTCGGCGCCGAGCCCATCAAGGAAATGCTTGACCGGCGCGGCCATGTTGCCGAAACGGGTGGGGCTGCCCAGCAGCAGTCCCTGGCACTCCACCAGGTCCTGCACGCTTACATACGGCGCGCCATCGTCCGGCACCGGAGGCTGCGCGGTCTGGGTGACGGCAGCCACCGGCGGCACCGTGCGCAGCCGCGCCGCCATGCCCGGAACCTCGCCGATGCCCCGCGCGATCTGGCGCGCCAGCCGTGCCACCGAACCGCCGCGGCTGTAGTACAGCACCAGGATTTCGCCCATCGCGCCCAGCTCTCCTCATCGTGTGGACGCCAGTATGGCTATCCTGCACCGATTCCGCATCGGGTACCCTTTCGCCGATGGAACCTTTGGATACGCTCAATTTGTGGATGGAGCGCGCGCGGGATCGCGCACGCGCCGCCAGCTTCGGCCGCTTCCTGTGGCGCCGCTTCCTCGACGACCGCCTGTTCCAGGCGGCCGCCGCGCTGGCCTACACCACGGTGTTCGCGCTGGTGCCGTTGGCGATCGTGGTGTTCGGCGTGCTCTCGGCCTTCCCGGTGTTCGACCGCTGGAGCGACCAGCTCAGCGACTACGTCTTCTCCAACTTCGTGCCCAATGCCGCGCGCGCCGCCGAGGGCTACCTGCGGCAGTTCTCGGCCAGCGCGGGCCAGCTCACGGCCGCCGGCTTCATCGCCCTGGTCATCTCGCTGCTGATCACCCTCAACAGTGTTGAAGAGACCTTCAACCAGATCTGGCGCGTCGGCAGCAGCCGGCCACGACTGACCCGCTTCCTGGTCTACTGGACGGTGCTGACCCTCGGCGCGATGCTCGCCGCTGCCTCGCTGGCCGTGTCGGCGCGGGTGTTCGCGATGCCACTGTTCGGTACGCAGGAGGGGCGCTGGCTGGCCGATCTCGCGTTGCGGCTGGCGCCGATCCTGATCGAATTCGTCTGCATCACCCTGATGTTCCGGGTGGTGCCACACCACACCGTGAAGTGGCGCCACGCGGTTCCGGGTGCGATTCTCGCCGCGGTGATCCTGGAGCTGGTGAAGTGGGGCATCGGTGCTTACCTGGGCAGCTTCCAGTCCTACCAGAAGCTGTATGGCACGGTGGCCTTCGTGCCGATCCTGCTGCTGTGGATCTACCTGTGCTGGGTGGCCGTGCTGCTGGGCGCGTCGCTGGCATCGTCGATGGCGGCCTTCCGCTACCAGCCGGTGGAACTTCGCCTGCCGCAGGGCTACGAGTTCTATGGCCTGCTGCGCCTGCTCGGGCGCTTCCAGCACGCACGCGCCAAAGGCAGGGGTCTGGCCGACGACGAGATCCTGCGGCTGGAACCGATGCTGACCGACTCGCTGCTGCAGGACCTGGCCTGCAACCTGGAGGGCATCGGCCTGCTGCGCCGTGATGAGCGCGGGGAGTGGCTGCTGGCCCGTGACCTGGACCAGGTCAGCCTGGGCGATCTGTACGAATGCACGCAGCTGCGCATTCCGGTGGCCGAACAACACCTGCCTTACCGCGATGACAGCCTTGGCCGGGCCGCATTGGCCGCGCTGGATGAGTTGCGCCTGCCGCTGCGTGAACGCCTCAAGCGTCGCGTCAGCGACATCTACCCTGATTCTGGAGACGCCCCATGACCTGCAAGACCCCGTTGCTGCTGGCTGCGCTGCTGGCCCTGGCCGCCTGCAAACCCGCGCAGGAGCCGACCCCGGCCAGCAGCCAGCCGCCCGCGCAGGCACCGACCCCGGCCGCGCCGGCGCCGGTGGAGGACACGCCCGCCGAGCGTGTCACTGCCGAGTTCCCGACGCTGAAGATGAAGGCGGTCGATGGCAGCGATTACGACCTGGCCGCACATCGCGGCAAGTGGGTGGTGGTGAACTTCTGGGCGACCTGGTGTGCACCCTGCCGCAAGGAAATGCCCGAGCTGTCGGCATTGCATGCCATGCGCAGCAACATCGAAGTGGTTGGCCTGGCCTACGAGGACATCGAGGCGCCGGAGATGCAGTCGTTCCTGACCAAGCATCCGGTGACCTATCCGATCGTGATCGTCGATCCGTTCGATCCGCCGGCCGACTTCGCCACCCCGCGCGGCCTGCCGCTGACCCACCTGATCGATCCGCAGGGCAAGCTGGCCCACAGCTTCCTGGGCCCGGTCACCGCCGCCGATATCGAACAGCAGATCGCGGCTGCCAAGTGAGGGGTTGGTCGGCAGGGCTGCGCCCTGCACCCGCCGAAGCAACAGCAACAGCAACAGCAACAGCCGAAGCAGAAGCGGGTTTCCTGAGGGTAGGCGGGGTGGGTCCGGTTGCGGGGGACGCTGCAAGTACGTCCATGTAAGCTCGGTCGCCGCATCCATGCGGCTCACGCCCCCGCAACCGGACCCACCCCGCCTTCGACAGATTCTCGCGAACTGTCGGAATGGCATGGTCTGTTCTTGGTGGGTGTCGACCTTGGTCGACACGTAGATCCACGCCATGCGTGAATGATCTTCGTTCAATTGCCGAAATATTCGATTTCGACGGACATACATCCACGCATGGCGTGGATCTGCCAGATCGCGGAAATCTGTCAGAGGTGGGGCGGTGTCGGATTGCGGGGTGTCAGCCGCATGGATGCGGCTGCCAAGCCTACAAGGACGTACTTGCGGCGTCCCCGCAATCCGACACCGCCCCGCCATCCCACGGAATGCCGCTTCGGCCGTTGCTTCGGCTGTTGCCGTTGCCGTTGCCTGTAGCAGGTGCAGGGCCGCAGGCCCTGCCGACCACCCCTACTCCTCGACCGGGAAATCCTCGATCGGCTTCAGTACATCGTAGTGCTCGCGATGCAGCTTGCCCTTCAGCTTCGGCAGCTCAGGCAGCGGCGCATCCACCCGCGTGTCCGGCAACCGGTCAAGCAGGTTGCGGGCCAGGGTCAGGCGACCCAGCCGCTGGTCGTTGAAATCCACCAGCGTCCACGGCGCACCGTCGCGATGGGTGGCGCGCAGCATCGCCTCGCGCGCTTCGGTATACGCGCTGTACTTGCTGCGCGACTTCAGGTCCACCGGTGACAGCTTCCAGCCTTTCAGTGGATCGACATGGCGTTCGGCAAAGCGCTTTTCCTGCTGCTCCTGGTCCACGCACAACCAGTACTTGAACAGCAGGATGCCGTCATCCACCAGCAGCTGTTCGAACACCGGTGCCTGACGCAGAAACTGCTGGTACTCGGTCTCGCTGCAGTAGCCCATCACCCGTTCAACGCCGGCGCGGTTGTACCAGCTGCGGTCCATCAGCACGATCTCGCCGGCAGCCGGAAGATGCGAGGCGTAGCGCTGGAAGTACCACTGCGTGGCTTCGCGGTCGGTGGGTTTGGGCAGCGCCACCACCCTGCATTGGCGTGGGTTGAGGTGCTCGCTGATGGTCTGGATCGCGCCACCCTTGCCGGCGGTATCGCGTCCTTCGAACAGCACCAGCAGGCGTTGCCCGCTGTGCTGCACCCAGCGCGCCATCGCCGCCAGTTCCAGCTGCAGCGGCTGCAGCAGTTCGTCGTATTCCTTGCGCTTGAGCTTGGCCATCGTCATACCACGCGGGAAGGAAGCCCGAGCGTAGCGCAGGGCGAGGTCAGGGCGTGTCGAGGCCCTGCCAGCCCTGTTCGCGGGCCAGCTGCTGCAGCAGTGCGGACAGATCACGCGCGAAAGCTGCCATGTCGAACAGGTCACTGCGCTCGCGTGCCTGCGCCAGTTCGGCGCGCACTGCGGCCAAGGCGACAGGGTCGTTGCCGAGTGCACTGGCGGTGGCGACGAACGCCGCATCGTCGGCGACGTTCATGTGCTCCAGACCCAGCTGATGATTAAGGCTGCCGGCCACGCGCGCGGCGAAGGTGGCGCCGGGGCAGGTCAGTACCGGGCAGCCGGCCCACAGTGCATCCGACGCGGTGGTGTGCGCGTTGTACGGGTTCGTATCCAGGAACAGGTCGGCCAACTGATAGCGGGCCAGATACTGCGGATGCGGCAGCTTGGCCATGAACACCAGACGCGCCGGATCGAGTCCTGCTGCCTGCGCAGCGGCACGCAGCCGCGCATCGGCCTGACCGGGGCCGGACAACAGCCACAGCACGCTGCCGGGTACGGCCTGCAGCACCGCGAACGCGCGGCCCATGCTGCGCGGGTTGAGCTTGTAACTGTTGTTGAAGCAGCAGAATACCGTGCCCTGCGCAGGCAGTCCGCACGCCGCGCGGTCCGGTGCCGGCTCCAGCACGCGGGTGTTGTCCGAGGGCTGGAACGCGCGCGGCAGGCGCAGCACACGTTCGCTGTAGTGCGCCTCCAGCGGGGGCGGCAGCGTGAAGTGGTCAGCGATCACGGCATCCAGCCATGGTGCACCGGAGGTGCCGGGGTAGGCCAGCCAGTTGAGCTGTAGCGGGGCAGGGCGCATCGCCAGTACTTCCGGTGTGCCGCCGCCGCCCCAGCCGCGCAGGTCGAACAGCAGGTCGATGCCCTGTGCACGGATGCGTGCGGCCGTATCGGCATGGCGCAACCCCGCCACGTCATGCAGCCGGGTGGCGGTCTGCAGGCGCTGGCGGATGCGGCTGCCATCGTCGGCGTTGAGCGCGAACAGATGCAGGTGCAGGGCCGGGTCCTGGCTCATGTTCTCCAGCAGCGCCACCGTCAGCAAGCCGGTGGGATGAGCGCCGAACCCGTTGGACAGGAAGCCCACGCGCAGTGGACCCCGTTCGCGCAGCTTCACCGGCGGCAGTGTCCGCACCGCAGCAGCGACAGCGGCCGCGCGCGCGCGCGCACACGCAAGCTGTTCGGCCGCGCTGGCGTCTTCGCTGAGGAACGCGAAGGGCTCAACCACGCCCTGGCCCGATGCAAGCGCGCCACGCACCTGGGTGGCCAGCGTATCCACGTCCTGCCAATCGCACAGGCGACGCTGCCAGGCGAGGCGCTGTGCGGCGATGTACGGCTCTTCGGGCATCAGTGCATGCGCGCGGCGATAGGCTGCCGATGCACCTTCTGCATCGTTGGCATCTTCCAGCGCGTGCCCCAGCCACAACGCGATGCCCGGGTGCTCCGGTGCCAGCGCGGAGGCCTGGCCCAGCAGCGTGGCGGCATCGGCGTGCGCCCCTGCCATCCACGCTACCCGGCCCAGCCGGGCAAGTGCTTCAGGATGATTGGGCCGCAGCTGCAGCGCGCGTCGCGCGGCCTGCTCGCCGGCCGCAATGTCGCCGGCTTCCAGTTCCAGGTCGGCCAGCATCACCCAGGCAACGAAGTCGCCCGGCTGGCGCGTGATCGCCTGCTGCAGTTGCTGCCGCTGCTGCCAGGCCGACATGCGGGTCAGCCCGCCGAAAGCTGGGCCAGGGCATCGACCTGGTGCTCGTGGCTCAGTCGCTGCAGCAGCGGATCCAGGTCGCCGGCCAACACGTTGGGCAGGTCGTACAGGGTCAGCCCTTCCACGCGGTGGTCGGTGATGCGGCCCTGCGGGAAGTTGTAGGTGCGGATGCGCTGGCTGCGGTCGCCGCTGCCGACCTGCAGGCGCCGAGATTCGGCCTGCGCCGCGTCATGGCGCTGGCGCTCGGCATCGAGCAGCTGTGCCTTCAGGCGTTTCATCGCCTTGTCCCGGTTGGCGTGCTGGCTGCGCTCGGTCTGGCATTCGACCACCACGCCGCTGGGCACGTGGGTGATGCGGATCGCCGATTCGGTCTTGTTGACGTGCTGGCCGCCGGCGCCGGAGGAGCGGTAGGTGTCGACTCTCAGGTCAGCCGGGTTGATGACGATCTCATCGACTTCGTCGGCTTCCGGGATGATCGCCACGGTGGCCGCCGAGGTGTGGATGCGGCCCTGCGATTCGGTGGCCGGCACGCGCTGCACGCGGTGCGTGCCCGATTCGAATTTCAGGCGCGAGAACGCGCCACGGCCGACCACGCGTGCCACCACTTCCTTGTAGCCGCCATGTTCGCCGGGATTGTCCGATTCGATCTCGACCTTCCAGCCCTGTCGCTCGGCGTAGCGGGCGTACATGCGGAACAGGTCGCCAGCGAAGATCGCCGCCTCGTCGCCGCCGGTACCGGCGCGCACTTCCAGGAACAGGTTGCCTTCATCGCGCGGGTCGCGCGGCACCAGCAGCAGCGCCAGTTCCTGCTCCAGTTCCTGCAGGCGGGCCTGTGCGGCGGCGATTTCCTCGTCGGCCAGCTCGCGCAGGTCCGGGTCCGTACGCATGCTTTCGGCCGCAGCCAGGTCGGCCTTGGCGCGTGCTTCATCGGCCAGTGCGGTGGCGATCGGTTCGAGCTGGGAAAATTCGCGCGAAAGATCGCGGAAGCGCGCGTTGTTGGCGACCACCTCCGGTTCGGCGAGCAGACGTTCCAGTTCTTCGCGGCGCTCGGCCAGCGCTTCCAACTTACGGCGCAGGGTCGGCGTCATCGGTTCTCACAGGTGGGTGGCGGTAACCCGGCGTCGCCGGGAACAGGCGCTCGGCGGCGCGGGTCAGGTCGGCATCGCCGCTGAGCGCGGCCGCACGCAGGGCGGCGGTCGGCGGGTGCAGCAGGCGGTTGGTCAATCCGTGGGCAAGCAGTTCCAGCACTTCGTCAGCCGGCTTGCCGTTGGCCAGCTGCTGGCGCGCGCGTTCCAGCAGTTCGGCACGGGTGGCCTCGCCGAAGGCACGCAGCTGTCGCAGTGGCGCTTGGTGGGCGCTGGCCTGCAGGGTTTCGACGAAGCGCGAGACCTGCAGGTCGATGATCGTCTCCGCTTCGGCGGCGGCCTCGCGGCGGCTGCGGCGGTTGTCTTCCACCGCGCGCTCGAGATCGTCAACGGTGTACAGGAACGCATCGTTGAGCGTGGCAACGTCGGCTTCGATGTCGCGCGGCACGGCCAGGTCGAACAGCAGCATGGGCTTGTGCCGGCGTGCGCGCAGGGCGTTGGCCACCGCGGCACGGTGGATCACCGGTTCGCGGGCGGCGGTGGCCGAGAACACCACGTCGGCCTCGGCCAGGTGGCGCTCCAGTTCGGTCAGCGGCAGCGCCACACCGCCATGGCGGCTGGCCAGTTCCTGCGCATGGGCGAGGGTGCGGTTGGCGATCAGCAGACGCCGCACCTTGCCTTCGCTGAGGTGGCGCGCGGCCAGTTCGATGGTCTCGCCAGCGCCGACCAGCAGCACGGTGGAATCATCCAGGCGGGCAAATGCGTTCTGTGCGAGGCGTACCGCTGCCGAGGCCACCGATACCGGGTTGGCGCCGACCTGGGTATCGGTACGCGCACGCTTGGCCACCGAGAACGTCTGCTGGAACAGCCGGTCCAGGCGCTGGCCGAGCAGGCCGTGGTCGCGCGCGGTCGACCAGGCATCCTTCACCTGGCCGAGGATCTGCGGCTCGCCCAGCACCATCGAATCCAGTCCCGTCGCCACCCGGAACAGGTGGCGGACGGCATCGGCATCGGCGTGCTGGTACAGGTAGCCCTGCAGGTCGCCGGCCTGGGCGTGCAGCCACTGGTCCAGTGCCTGCGCGGACTCGGCCACGGCATACAGCTCGGTGCGGTTGCAGGTGGACAGCAGTACCGCCTCGGCGATCTGCGGGGTATCGCGCAGCGAACCGAGCGCGCGCGGCAACGCGTCACCGGCGAAGGCTGCGCGTTCGCGCAGTTCCACCGGT
>Ga0265296_1004757_pt1 | contig 11618 bp, 7 predicted proteins | sample MunlanPumphouse1_FD_189073 | JGI IMG/M metagenome (GOLD analysis project Ga0265296, IMG submission 189073) | Groundwater microbial communities from a municipal landfill in Southern Ontario, Canada - Pumphouse #1 | ecosystem: Environmental > Aquatic > Deep subsurface > Groundwater | place: Canada...
ACCAGATACCTTGCCAGTTCTTTCTCTCCAAGGATATACAGAATATCATGAGGATTCGCTGGACCATCCATAAGAGGCTCTCCTGCCATTACTCTGTCCCCTTCATGAACACTTATATGTTTCCCTTTAGAGATCAGGTATTCTTTAGGTTCACCAATTTCTGGAGTAATTATAACCCTTCTCCTCCCTTTGATATCTTTACCAAAGGAAACAATACCATCGATTTCGGATATTACAGCATATTCCTTAGGTTTCCTCGCTTCAAACAACTCAGCAACCCTAGGTAATCCCCCAGTTATATCCTTTGTCTTGGTAGTCTCTCGAGGAATTTTGACAATAACATCCCCAGCATTTATTTGATTCCCTTCATTTACTATAATATTTGCTTTGACCGGAAGAAGGTATGTTGCCGGGGATTCTGATCCAGGTAACTTCGCAGTACGGCCACTTTCATTTTTAATAGAAATCCTTGGACGGGCATCAGGGTCCTTTGATTCGATAATCACCTTTCTAGAAAGGCCAGTAACCCCATCTACCTGCTCCTGCATAGTAACACCTTCTATTATATCCCCAAATTTAACAGTCCCGGAAACCTCTGTTAAGATAGGGGTGGTATATGGATCCCATTCTGCAAGCAGTTGTCCTGGCTTTACTGCCTCTTTTTCTTCAATCTTAAGTTTTGCACCATAAATGAGAGAGTACCGCTCTCTTTCTCTTTCATCATTGTCAAGTATCGTAATCATACCGTTACGATTCATTACTACTAAGTTGTTCTCTTTATTCCTAACAGCACTCAAATTTATGAATTTGACCTTTCCTTCAGTCCTTGACTCAAGGGTACTTTGCTCGGCACGCCTACTGGCTGTTCCGCCAATATGGAAGGTCCTCATGGTCAATTGGGTTCCAGGTTCCCCTATGGATTGGGCGGCAATTACCCCCACAGCCTCACCCAGATTGACTTTTTTCCCACGCCCAAGATCCCTGCCATAGCACTCCACACAGATTCCATTACTTAACCGACAGGTTAAAACAGAACGAATCTTTACCCTTTCAATACCAGCTTCTTCAATCTTTTTAGCAAGATTTTCATCAATCTCTTGATTGGCATCTACTAGTATTTTCCCTGTAAAAGGATCTTTTATATTATCTAAGGCAACTCTACCTAATATTCGATCACTCATTCGTTCAATAATCTCTCCACCTTCCACCAGGGAAGAAACATAGATTCCATCCAGAGTCCCACAATCAGCCTCAGTTATAATAGCATCCTGTGCCACATCTACCAACCTGCGGGTAAGATACCCTGAGTTGGCAGTTTTTAAAGCTGTATCAGCAAGACCTTTACGAGCCCCATGAGTGGATATAAAGTATTGGAGAACAGTCAATCCTTCTCTAAAATTTGCAGTAATCGGTGTTTCGATGATCTCTCCTGATGGTTTTGCCATCAATCCCCTCATACCGGCCAACTGTCGGATTTGCTGCGCACTTCCTCTAGCGCCAGAATCCGCCATCATAAATATGGGATTAAAGCTGAGTATTTCCTTCTTTTTACCATCAGCCCCAATTATCTCTTCCGTACCCAGCTCATGTAACATATCATCAGCAATCTTCTCCGTAGCCTGCGCCCAGATATCGATTACCTTATTGTACCTTTCACCATCCGTTATAAGTCCTTCGGTATACTGGGTTTCAATCTCACGGACCTCGTTATGGGACTTCTCCAGAAACTCTGCTTTATTGGGAGGAATAAGCATATCATCAATTGAAATAGAAATTCCAGCTTTCGTAGCAAACTGATATCCCAAATCCTTCAATCTATCAGCTAAAATAACGGTCTTCTTGCTACCGCATAATCTGTAACATTGGTCGATTAAATTGGCCAGTTCCTTCTTATTCATTACCCTATTAATGGAACTAAAAGGGATCTCATCAGGGACTATTTCCTTTAAAAGAATTCTTCCTACTGTTGTTTCCACCAGTTCTCCATCCATTCTCACCACAATTTTGGCATGGAGGTCTATTTCCGAAGAATCATAGGCTATTCTTACTTCCTCTGGATTAGAAAATACCTTACCTGAACCTTTAACAAAGTCTTTGTCTCGGGTCATATAGTAGATACCCAAAACAATGTCCTGTGTAGGAACAATTACAGGTCTTCCGTTGGCAGGGGATAGAATATTGTTTGTGGACATCATCAAAGCCCTTGCTTCAATCCGGCCCTCGATGGATAGCGGGATATGAACGGCCATCTGATCCCCATCAAAATCAGCATTAAAAGCAGCACATACCAACGGATGCAATTGAATGGCTTTACCTTCAATTAAAACCGGTTCAAATGCCTGAATCCCCAGCCTATGTAAAGTTGGTGCCCGGTTTAGAAGAATAGGGTACTCTTTAATTACTTCTTCTAGAATGTCCCACACCTCTGGCGTTTCTTTTTCAACCATCTTCTTTGCACTTTTAATGGTATTAACATACCCTTTTTCATCTAATTTGTTATAAACAAATGGTTTAAAAAGTTCTAACGCCATCTTTTTGGGAAGTCCGCATTGGTGCAGCCTTAGTTCTGGACCAATAACAATAACTGAACGGCCAGAGTAATCAACGCGTTTACCCAAGAGATTTTGTCTAAACCTCCCCTGTTTCCCTTTAAGCATGTCACTCAGAGATTTTAAGGGCCTCTTGTTTCTTCCGGTAATGGCCCTTCCTCTTCTTCCATTATCGAACAAAACATCAACAGCTTCCTGAAGCATTCTCTTCTCATTACTAATAATAATCTCTGGGGCATCCAGTTCCAAAAGCCTTTTTAACCTGTTGTTCCTGTTAATAACTCTACGATAGAGATCATTAAGATCTGAGGTAGCAAATCGCCCACCGTCTAACGGAACCAACGGCCTCAAATCAGGTGGGATAACAGGTATAACCTTTAATATCATCCATTCAGGTTTATTACCAGAATTTTTGAAAGATTCTGCTACCCTCAATCGTTTGGCAATCTTCTTTCTCTTTGCCTCCGAGGTAGTACTTTTCATCTCCAGGCGCAACTCTTCGGAAAGCTTATCTACATCTATATTCTTCAATAGTTCCCTGACAGCTTCTGCACCCATACCAGCAGAAAAACTATCCCCATATTCCCTTTTAGCTTTTCGATATCTCTCTTCCGTTAACAACTCTCCTATTTTCAACGGGGTATCATTAGGGTCTATAATAACATAACACTCAAAATATAGAATTTTCTCTATCTCTCTCAGAGTCATGTCTAACAAAGCACCCATTCTACTCGGAAGACTCTTTAAAAACCAAATATGGGCAACTGGTGATGCTAGTTCTATATGTCCCAATCTTTCTCGACGAACCTTCGACTGAATAACTTCAACTCCACACTTTTCACAGACAACACCACGATGTTTTAACCTCTTGTATTTTCCACAATTACACTCATAGTCTTTAGTAGGGCCAAAAATCTTGGCACAGAATAAACCATCTCTTTCTGGCTTAAAAGTTCTATAATTAATCGTCTCCGGCTTCTTAACCTCTCCATGTGACCAGCTTCTAATAGTCTCTGGCGAAGTCAAGGATATCCTTAGAGAGCTAAAGCTCAATGGGATCTGGGGGTTTTCAAAAATTCCAAAGGAGTCTTTCACACTCAACCCTCCTGCATTTTAGAAGTTTTGGGTATATAAATCTTTCCCTCTTCAGCGCTCTGGGAATCCTTATACACCCCTTGCTCCTCAATTAACTCCACATCCAACGCTAAACTCTGAAGCTCTTTGACCAAGACATTGAATGATTCAGGCAATCCCGACTCCAGAACATTCCCGCCTTTGACTATGGTTTCATAGGTCTTAGTTCTTCCCCACACATCATCAGATTTTACTGTAAGAAACTCCTGTAAACAGTACGCAGCACCATACGCCTCAAGAGCCCAAACCTCCATCTCTCCCAACCTCTGTCCACCGAACTGAGCCTTTCCTCCAAGCGGTTGTTGAGTGACTAGAGAGTATGGTCCAATAGATCGGGCATGAATCTTATCATCCACTAAGTGGTGTAGTTTCATCATATAGATCATTCCTACAGTCACCTTTTGATCGAAGGCTTCTCCTGTCCTCCCATCAAAAAGTATGGTCTTGCCGGAAACAGGTAACCCAGCTAAGGCAAGGGATTTTTTTACCTCATCTTCCGAGGCTCCATCAAAAACCGGAGAGGCCATATATACTCCATTTCTAAGCTTCTTTGCCAATTCAATTATCTCTTCATCAGAGGCATCATCAATGATCTGATCGAATTCCTTGGATGAATATATCTCCTTGATTTTTGATTTTATTGCATCAACACTGTAGTTTTTCTCAAGATATTCATTTATACAGTTACCTAATCCCTTGGCAGCCCAGCCCAGATGAGTCTCTAAAATCTGCCCAACATTCATCCTTGAAGGAACCCCCAGGGGATTAAGTACTATATCAACTGGAGTCCCATCTTCTAAATAAGGCATGTCTTCCTCCGGCAAAACCCTGGAAAGTACCCCCTTATTTCCATGTCTACCTGCCATCTTGTCACCAACAGACAGCTTCCTCTTGGCAGCAACATTAACTTTTACCATCTTGATGACCCCGGGTGGTAACTCATCACCCTTTGTTATCCGGCTGATCTTCTGTTCAAATACCAATTTCACTAAATCAACCTGCTCATGAAAAACCTCTATGATTCTATCAAGTTCAGACTCAATATCTTTACCGTCAACGATTGAGACATCCCTCCATTTAGCAACAGGGATATTAAGAATATCTCCTTCTGTAATAACCTGTCTTTTCTTTAATAAAACAGTACCTTCTTTATCAACTGTTAATTTCGTAGCAGAGGTTTTCCCAATCAAGAGCTTCTTGATTTTTTGAACAGCACAATCCTTGAGGATACTAATCTCATCTTCCTGGTCAGTTAGTAGTCTTGATACTTCAGAATTCTCAATATATTTTGTCCTCTCATCCTTTTCTACCCCTCGTCTTGAAAATACCTTTGCATTAATTATTGTCCCTTGAACCCCTGGCGGAACCCTTAAAGAAGTATCTTGTACATCTCTAGCCTTTTCACCAAAAATTGCCCTGAGTAATTTTTCTTCAGGTGAGAGTTGAGTCTCTCCCTTTGGTGTAATCTTCCCAACCAAAATGTCTCCAGGTCCGACCTCAGCACCAATACGAATAATTCCACTCTCATCAATATCTTTTAAAGACTCTTCACCAAGATTAGGTATATCTCTGGTAATCTCTTCTTTTCCCAATTTTGTGTCTCTGGCAACTACCTCAAATTCCTCTATATGAATTGAAGTAAAGCTATCATCCTTTAGGACTTTCTCACTTATCAGAATAGAGTCTTCAAAGTTATAACCACCCCATGGCATAAAGGCTACCAAAACATTATGTCCTAAAGCAAGCTCTCCCATATATGTTGCTGTGCCATCTGCAATAATTTCCCCTTTTTTTATTTCATCTCCAACATTCACCAGGGGCTTTTGATTAATACAGGTGTTTTGATTAGAACGTTGATATTTGACAAGATTATAGATATCAATACTACTCTCTAACTCTTTTTCTTTTCCTTTTCCTTCTTCTTTAATCCTGACTACAATGCGAGAGGAATCTACATTTTCAACTACACCATTTTTCTTCGCTATTACAGTTACCCCTGAATCTCTAGCAATGACACTCTCGATACCCGTTCCTATCAAAGGGGCATCTGTACGCATCAGAGGCACTGCTTGTCGTTGCATATTAGAACCCATAAGTGCTCTGTTTGCATCATCATTCTCCAAAAATGGAATCAATGAAGCTGCTACACTAACCAGTTGATTAGGAGAGACATCCATGAAATCAACTTCCTCTGGTGAAATCATAATGAACTCTCCACTCTTACGAGCAGAAATTACCTCCATAACAAATCTTCCGTTTTCATCCAGTAGAGCATTAGCCTGAGCAATAATATGATCATCTTCATCTATTGCAGATAGATACTTGATATTCTTCGTTGCGACTCCATTAGCCACTTCTCTATAAGGGGTTTCGATAAAGCCATATTCATTAACCCTGGCAAAAGTGCTTAAAGAGACTATTAGACCAATATTTGGCCCTTCAGGGGTTTCAATAGGACATATTCTTCCATAATGTGTGGGGTGTACATCTCTGACTTCAAATCCTGCCCGCTCTCTGGTCAAACCACCTGGTCCCAATGCACTGAGCCGCCGTTTATGGGTAACCTCTGACAAAGGATTCGTTTGATCCATGAATTGAGAAAGCTGACTGCTTCCAAAGAATTCTTTAACCACGGCTAAAACAGGTTTAGCATTAATCAGATCATGAGGCATAAGCGTTTCAATTTCTTGCAAACTCATTCTCTCCTTAATAGCCCTTTCCATTCGTACTAAACCAAGTCGGTACTGGTTTTCAACGAGTTCTCCAACCGACTTAACTCTTCTATTCCCCAGGTTATCAATATCATCTATTGATCCCTTTCCGTTCTTCAACTCCACAAGCACCCTAACAGCTTCCAGAATGTCTTCCCTTTTAAGTGTCCTATGCTTTAAAGGGATATTCAAACCCAACTTATAATTTAGTTTTAATCTACCTACCTCCGATAGATCATAACGCTCAGGATTAAAAAAAAGATTACTAAAAAAGATGGTGGCAGTCTCCACAGTAGGTGGATCACTAGGGCGCAACCTTCGGTAAATCTCAATTATTGCATCTTCGGCGCTAGATATTTTGTCAATAGCCAATGTATTCCGCAACGACAAGTCAATGCTTCCATCGCTGATATGAAGCAAGTCAAATTCCTTTATCCCTCTGGATTTTATCTCCTTAAATTTCTCAAGGGTAAGTTCGTCATTACATTTAAGTACAACTTCCTCTAAATTAGGATCAATTACATCATGGGAACTGATACATCCCAAGATATCTTCAACTCCAGCAGAAATATGCTTTATTCCGGCATCTATCAGCTTGCGAACAACAGTCTGGGTTATTTTCCTACCTTTCTTAATAATTATCTCACCGGTCTCAGGAGATATGATATCGTTTGAGGTTTTAACCCCTACTAAAAGATCAGGTTCCATACTTCTGTAGATCATATTGCCTTCAAGAATGATCCTTTCGGACTTATAATAGTAATTTAACAGATCTTCAGTAGAATAACCTAGAGCTTTAATCAAAATAGTTGCCGGAAATTTTCTTCGTCTATCAATACGTACATAAATTATATCTTTAGGATCAAATTCTAAATCTATCCATGATCCCCGCTGAGGGATGATCCTTGCAGAATAAAGTAACTTACCACTGATATGGGTTTTACCTTTGTCATGATCAAAGAATATTCCTGGGGATCTGTGCAATTGGCTGACTATTACTCTTTCTGTTCCATTGATGACAAAAGTTCCATTATCAGTCATCAATGGAATCTCTCCAAAATAGACCTCCTGTTCTTTAACGTCTCTAATGTTTCGGGTGACTGTTTCATCATCAACATCCCAAACAACAAGCCGCACAGTAACTTTAAGGGGAAGGGCATAAGTCATTCCCCTTTGACGACATTCATCCACCCCATACTTTGGTTCTCCCATATCATAACTCACGAAATCCAGGGATGAAGTCCCGTTGAAATCTCTTATTGGAAAAACACTCTTAAACACTTCTTGAAGCCCGATATCCTCACGCTTATCAGGGTCGATATCCTTTTGTAAAAATCTTTCATAAGACCTCTTTTGGATATCTATAAGGTCCGGAATATCAATAATCTTTTGGATCCTTGTAAAATTTTTTCGTATCATACGGGTATTCAATGATACTGAGCGACCCATATTAACTCCTCTCAAGCCGGCAAGCGTCTCGGAATCTATACAACTTATTGAAGTTAAAGGTATTTTTTGTTTTGCCCACACAAACAGAAATCGTGAATTGTGAATCGTAAGTCGAATAAAAATAAAAGCCCCGTTTCCGACTCTCGGCTCCATAACAATGGTCTATTCAATCTCTACAGTAGCTCCTACTTCTTCTAATTGTTTCTTAATATCCTCAATCTCTGCTTTAAGAACTCCTTCCTTAACAGCTTTAGGTGCACTCTCAACCAAGTCCTTAGCTTCTTTTAACCCCAGTCCTGTAAGTGCCCTAACCACTTTAATAACTTGAATTTTTTTATCCCCCACCGCTTTTAGTATTACATTAAACTCAGTTTTTTCTTCAGCGACTGCTTCGGCCGGCACCTGACCGGTGGGCGCAACAGTAACTGGGGCTAAAGCTGAAACACCAAATTTCTCTTGCAATTCTTTTATAAACCCCGAAAGTTCCAGAACTGTCATATTCTCTATAAAATCAATAACATCTTCTTTAGTAACTTTTGCCATATCTTAATCCCCCCTAGTTTAATTTAATTTCAACTGTTACTTTATTTTTTCTTTAATCGCTTCTAGTACACAAATAAATTTTGAGAGTATCCCATTTAAGACCTGTACCAGGCTCGTTTGACTCGAAGCAAATAGAGATAGCATCTGTGCCAACAGTGCCTCTCTACTTGGGATCTCAGCAAGTAATTTAATATCATCGGCTGTTATAACTTTACCATCTAATACTCCAGATTTAATCTCTAACTTTGGATAATCTTTGCTAAATTTCATTAAAACCTTTGCTGGAGACAGAGGATCATCATAGCTAATAGCAATCGCAGTAGGACCACTAAAATAATCATCCAGTAACTCTAACTCTGTAGACTTAGCGGCAAGTTTTACAATACTATTTTTAACAACTCTATATTCTATTGCTTCGCTTCGAAGCTCCCTTCTCAGCCTATTTATTTCCTCTACATTCAGACCGCAATAGTCTGTAAGAATAGCAACCTTTGCTTTTTGAAATTTCCCGTTAAGTTCTGGAATAATTTGTTCTTTCAATTTTCTATTCAACGGTATCCAACCCTCCTTTTTGAGTAGGGATTAAAAACAAAACAAAAACCTCTGATAGATTCAGAGGCTATGGTAATTAAGGATATTAGCTTTATTCCTCTAATCTTACTTTAATCTCCCTCTAACATGGAGAGGGTCGATCTTTATTCCGGGGCCCATAGTTGAAGCAAGAACTACACTGCGTAAATACACTCCTTTACTTGAAGGTGGTTTTGCTTTAATTATAACATCGAGAAGTGATATAATATTATCCAATATCTTCTCTAAACTGAAGGAGACCCTTCCAACAGGTACATGAACTATGCCTGCCTTGTCAGCCCTAAAATCAACCTTTCCGGCTCTTAACTCTTTAACCACACGGGCAACATCAAAAGTCACAGTACCAACCTTGGGATTTGGCATTAATCCCCGCGGCCCTAAAATTTTCCCTATCTTTCCAACAAGACTCATCATATCCGGAGTGGCAACAACCTTATCAAACCCTAACCATCCTCCAGCAATTTTATCGATCAAATCCTCAGATCCAACAAAATCAGCACCAGCTTCATTTGCTTCCTTCTCTTTTTCTCCCTTTGCAAAGACCAGAATCGTAACCTCTTTGCCTGTTCCACTAGGTAAAACTACAGTCCCCCTCACCATTTGATCAGGCTTTCTAGGATCGATACCAAGCTTAATGGAAACATCAATCGATTCATCGAATTTGGCATAGGAACTGTCTTTTACAATTTTTATGCCTTCTTCCAACTCATACTTTTTAGTTGTATCAACTTTTTTTACTGCCTCTAAATATTTTTTCCCTTTTTTTGCCACTTTTTTCTCCAACTTAACACTGTCAGTAATCCTACAATTTATTATCTTGCTAAAAAACTATTCTATTATTTCTATCCCCATGCTTCTAGCTGTTCCCTCTATAGTCTTAATAGCGCCAGGTAAATCAATTGCATTAAGATCCGGCTGTTTGGTCTTAGCAATCTCCTCTACTTGTTTGCGTGTAACTTTACCAATCTTATCTTTATTGGGTTCCCCAGAACCTTTCACAATTCCAGCTGCTTTTTTCAGTAAAACTGACGCTGGAGGAGTTTTAGTAATGAAACTAAATGACCTATCGACATATACGGTAATAACAACTGGGATTATCATACCTTCTTGTTTTTGAGTCTGAGCATTGAAGGACTTACAAAACTCCATTATATTAACTCCATGTTGCCCTAATGCCGGTCCTACCGGAGGAGAGGGGGTTGCTTTACCTGCTGTAACTTGAAGTTTTATAATCCCAATAATTCTTTTAGCCATCGACACCCTCCTAGATTAAATCTTTTGGACCTGAAGGAACTCCAGTTCTACCGGCGTAGATCTACCAAAGATACTCACAAAAACCTTTAACTTTCCTTTTTCAGGTTTAACTTCTGCGACAACACCATTGAAATTTGTAAAGGGACCGTCAATCACTCTAATGGTATCACCCTCCTCGTATAATACTTTGGGTTTTGGCTTAAGAGTCCCTTCATTCATCTGATTCAATATTTCTCTTATTTCTTCATCCGGAATAGCTACCGGATCGGTTCTTCCACCTATAAAACCTGTAACTTTAGAAGTATTTCTAACAATGTGCCAAGTTTCGTTATTCAATTCCATATTGATTAGTATATATCCTGGGAAAATCTTTCGGTCAGAGGTCTTTTTCTCGCCTTTAACAAGTTCAACAACCTTTTCTGACGGCACAAGAATTTCAGAAAAAAAATCTTCTTTTTTATGGGACTTTATTCGTTCTTCTATAGCCGTCTTAACCTGATTTTCACAGCCCGAATATGTATGGACCACATACCACTTTTTTGCCATTGTTTTAATTGCAACTCACTAGATAAAATCCTAATCAGCCTAAAATAATCCTGATCAGCCTCGATAACCCAATGTCAATAAGGCCCAAAAACATAGCTACGATAATTACAACAACCAAAACAACAGAAGTTGATCCAATAGTTTCTTTTCGAGAAGGCCAACTAACTTTTTTTAACTCAACTTTAACTTCCCTGAGAAACTTAATTGTTTCATTAACCACTTGGAAACCTCTTATGGGGGAGTCACCAGATGATGGCAGGCCAGGAGGGATTCGAACCCCCATCCCCCGGATTTGGAGTCCGGCGCTCTAGCCATTAGAGCTACTGGCCTACTTAGCCACCTGAAGTAGACTTAACACAATATTTGAAAATTTATAAACAAACCTCTGGTTAATGTTTCCACAAGGAGGCAGGACAAACAAGTAACAATAAAAACAAAAGCCTAAATAAAAATAGAACCACGCTCAGCGTGGCATACCAAAAACACTCCAATAAATAGAAAAGGTAGGTAACTTATTTGGTTTCCCTATGAAGGGTATGATTACGGCAGAACCTACAATACTTTTTGAGTTCTAATTTATTAGGTGTAGTTCTTTTGTTTTTTGTCGTTGTATAGTTCCTCCTTTTACACTCACCACAAGCAAGGATAATAATCTCTCTCATATCTAAATCTTTTCATTTAATTATTTGACTTTAATTTTAAATCAAAGCCATTATTTTATTCAACAATATCACTTATCACACCAGCGCCCACAGTTCTACCACCTTCACGAATAGCAAACCTCAACTCCTTCTCCATGGCTATCGGAGTTACCAAATCCACAACCAATGATACATTGTCT
>Ga0265296_1004759_pt1 | contig 11617 bp, 17 predicted proteins | sample MunlanPumphouse1_FD_189073 | JGI IMG/M metagenome (GOLD analysis project Ga0265296, IMG submission 189073) | Groundwater microbial communities from a municipal landfill in Southern Ontario, Canada - Pumphouse #1 | ecosystem: Environmental > Aquatic > Deep subsurface > Groundwater | place...
CTCCTGTCGGTATTATAGCGCGGCAAAGCCGCGCGCCGACAGGAAAGAATGTTTCACAAACAAAACAAAAAGTTGGCCTAAAGGCCAAAGTATAAACTAGGGACGCTAATCATATTTCCAGAGATTCGTGATTGAAAACTTTATCAAGTAGCTTTTGGGCCAGAGCCTTCTTGGCAACTTTATTCCGCATGTAGGATTGCCGTAAATGTCGTCAAGTGCCCTTCCGATGCAATTGTGCAGGAACCTGTCCTCATACTTTCCTTCCTTAAGCTTGTCAAACGAGCTTTTCGTCGAATCGTCCCCAAAAACAACAATCTTCCTGCGGCTGCCTGTCTCCTTCATCTTACCACCAGGCTCTTGTTGCGCAATATTTTCCTTACCCCTTCAGGATCCCAGACCCAGACTATCGCGCCGTCCCTGTCAATGATGATTTTCCCCGAGTATTCAAGGTAGTCGAGAATCAGGTTGAAGGTCTGGTACATCGTTTTCTTTGGCAGGCTCCTGTAGAGCTTTGCCTTCGTGGGGTAATCCTTCGCCTTGCGTATTGCCTCTTCGACCATAAGCACCGTGTCCAGCCTCGGGTAGCGCAGGACATTGACGGGCCTGAAAGCAGCCTTCGTTTTAGCCATCAAATCGCCATATATCAACTGATATAATTGGTTATTTAAGCTTTCAGTCTGCGGCATATAAAAAAGCTTCGCGTTTAGATAAAAAAGGGCTTCGCAACAGCGCTTTTCCGCTGAAGCAATCGCCCGCGAGTACCCGTAAGTTGCGGGATTCGCATGCGGGACCGAAGGTCGGCTTTGAGCCCCCGTACGCAGTCGGGGCGGATGTAGTCTAGTGGTCAGGATCCCGGCTTCCCAAGCCGGTAACCCGGGTTCGAATCCCGGCATCCGCATTTTATCTTCGGGATTTTTGGGCGTATCTCTTGTTCAAAAAAAGGTAGTCTTTTTCGTCTGCGTTTGTGTATGCCAAATGGGGGCATTCTTTCTCAAGGCAAACGTATTGCGGGCTGTTGGGGCAATAGTTAGGTTTTTTTGGCGTCTTGTAATTTCCGTCATAATATGGATTTGGGGTTTTCTTTGTTTTGAATTTTTTCCAATCCACAACTTTGTATAAATACTTTGATTTTTTGTCGCCCCATTTTCTTGCGCAGTACCCTTCCAGAATTATGTGCGCCCAATTATCCAAATTATCCACTCCAATGACCATCAAATATTGTACAAAAACCAAATATATCCCGCTTTTGGAACACCTGAATTCCGCTGACTCAACGGACTGAAGAGCGGAAATGTGCTATAGGAATATTTATATAGTTTATTATGGGTTATCTATGTGTGAGTTATATGCAAAATGTTACAACCATTCAGATAGAAAAAAAGGTGCTTGACGAGCTCAAGAAAACCAAGAATTACCCGAGACAGACATACTCCGAGCTTATCCTCGAACTCACTAAGACATACCGAAAATTCAAGGTCAAAAACCAGTATGACGAGTTCCTGCACAAGATACAGCAGGAAAAAATGAAGGAATTATGGGACAACAAGTACGACGAGGCGTGGGAAAATGCTTGAATCGGGGGACGTCGTTCTGGCAAGCATGCAGTTCACGGACACATTTGAAGTCAAGAAAAGGCCAGCTGTGGTTCTGTTCGAGGAGCACGGCAATGTTATTGCCGTGGGCGTAACAAGCAACCCCGAAATGGATGGGATTCCCCTGACAAAAAAAGAGGGCGCAGTGATGGACAGCGTGATAAAGACGAACTATATTTTCACGATAACCGAGAAAGCAGTGGAAAAAAGGCTTTTTTCGCTAAGCAGGCAGAAAAAAGTTGCGTTATACAGTGACCTTGAAAGAAGGCTGCATAAGCTGAAAGAATAATCAAATCCCAATAATGTGCGTCTTATTCTACTTATTTCATTCGCCTTGTTTTTTCCAGTATTTTCTTTCCTGTCGGGGTCAGCCCGTAAATGCTAATTGTTTTCTCGGTTACGGGATTCAACCGTTTTACCAGCCCTTTCTTCGCCAGCTCGCTTATTGCGCTGCTTACCGTCGGCCTGTGGGAATCAAGCTTTCTGGCCAGGTCGGTGGGGCTGTTTGGAATTACTAGTGATTCTAGAATTTTTTCTCGCAATCTTCCTCTTTTTACGAATGAAACTAATTTCCACATGAAGTGAGATTCGATTTTGCGGGTTTTAAGTAGGCGTTATAAAAGGCGTAGGATTTATATTTTATTGCGAGAATAAGATTGAAATGCAATGCGCGGTTTGCAGTAAGCACAATCAGGGCTTTTGTTGCAGGTATTGGTCCAGCCCGCAGGACTTTTGGCTTAAGCCGCCCACGCAAGAGCAATTAGAGCACGTTAAACTTTTCGGCGGAAACTACAAAATTAAACTCAAATTATTTGGATTGCTGTACCGCGTTTACTGGATTCTGCCCGTGCAATGCAAAAATCAGGAGGCAAAAGGCGCCTGTTCAATTTATGAGAAAAGGCCTCAAATTTGCAAGGACTACATTTGTGAAAAAGACGAATTCATTGAAATAAAAAAAGAACTTGGATAGAATTTCAAGCAAAAAAAGAGAGTGAAAAGGTTCGTCTTCACACCGAAATAGGTTTTTAGAAACACAGTAGCCCGAATTTGCCGAAGCGGCAAACGCCGATAAGCGAATATAGGAAAGGCCGCAGGTTCGGCATTCCCAATGCATTCGATTCAGTCCTTGTTTTCTTTGCCGAATGCTTTGGTGCTTCTGGTCATCATCAATTCCTTTTCAGGCCTGTCCACGGTAATCATGGGCATGCTTCCCGTCAATGAGTATGCTATTCCGTAACTGTACTTGCTTGGCGCGGGCACGCTTATCGCGTTGGGCCTTTCCTTCCTGTACGCGGCCTCGTATTCCTGCCAGCTCATGGGCCTTGTGATTTTATTTGATTGGTTTCCGGTCATAATTTTTTCCCTTCCAGTAGTTTGCATAATAATGATAGTCGGCACCTCCTTATATTGAGGGCTTTTGGGGGTTTACGCCGATTTGGGGAAAAGCGGCCGAATAAAACTTTTTTCCGGAAAATCAGGAATATTTTTTTCCAATCAATTCGCTTATTTTTTCAAGTATTTTCCCGTTCCCCGCCTTCAGGTTCGCCTTCTTCAGCGCCTTCCTGTGCTTCGGCAAGCCGTCGAAGAAGTTTTCCAGAACGGTTTTGTCGGCGCGCTCCGAGTACCGGCCGAAGCCCTCCCTGCCGAAGAGCCAAGCGTTGTAATAGCGCTCGAAGAATTCCTTCGAGGAAATAGTGAGGCAGGGCTTTCTGAGCAGGGCGCATTCGCCGAGGGTGCTCATTCCGCCGTGCGAGATTACGCCTTCGGATGCAAGCAAATCACGGCTGAATTGCTCGTCGGAGAACCTGCGGAATTGAACGTTCCCGGATTTCTTTTCGGATTCGGAGCCATAAATGAAAAACCTTTTTTCGGGAAAAGAGCGCAGGAGCGGGACGATTTCGCCCAGGAAGCCGTTGTGGAAGTAAACCGTGAATTGCCCGCTTTTTTCCTCAATGCCCTTTTCAAGCAATTGGCCGTAAACCGAGCGCAGGATTGGCGGAAAGCAGTATTCGTTCTCGCGCTCGAATTCAGGAACCCAGAAGCTCGGGATTATGAAATTGGAGCTTGGATTGAATGCCTCAAGAACGGGCTTGTCCGTGATGTAATAATTCATTTTTTCGCGGAAATCCATTTCGGGTTTCGCGTAATTCATCAAGTGCATTGACGAAATCGTTGTCACGGGAATCCCGAGGATTTTTCCGAGGTAAACGCCGTTGGGGTCGAAGTCGGAGATTATCGCGTCCGGCTTGAAGCGCCTTGCGAGCCTGTACAAGCTTATGGCGTTGTGCTTTGCAACGCTTGGCACAAGGCGCAGATTCCGGAAAAACGTTTTCCCCTTCCTGTAGCGGCCGTTCTCGAAAACCAGCTCGAACCATTTCAATTTTGCGGAATTCGAGAAGCGGCAGGAAAGCAAATCGAACGCGCTTCCGTAGGAAGCAATCATTATTTCATTTGCCTTTTTTAGTTCTGAAATTATTTCGGCGCTGCGCTGGGCGTGGCCGACCCCCACTCCGCAAATCGTGTAAAGTATTCTTGCCATGCAAATCACTGCAATGTTTCATTCAGCCTGGAATGCGGGCCCGAAAGGATTGCGCCCGAAATGCTCAATTTGATTTTGAAGGGGGAAGCGTAAACCGTGATTGCGTTAAGCGGCTTCTGCTCCAGGAATTCCCAGATTACGGGAAACGCATTAAGTAGTTTCGGCAACGGAACCGCAATAGTGTTGTCCTTGGGCTTCAATTCCAAGGCGGCTGAAGCCTTTTGAATGAAATCCGGATTAGGGCACTCGATTATGAGTTCCGTTGCGCCGGCTTTCTGCGCGATTCCCGCGATTTTTTGGGGCAAAGCGGAATCATTGGGAAAGCGCTTTGAATCGTTGAAATCCAGTTGCTTCAGCGCGGAAATCTGCTCCTGAAAGACATTGGAAATGTAATTCAGGTGCTTTGCGCGCTGCTCGATGCGCGAATTTATCTCCTGCAAATCCGAAATGTAGAAGTCCGCGCTTCCCCTTGCGGCCTTCAGGAGGTCAGGGTCGGATTTCGCCCTTTCAAGAAGGGTGTGAAGCTGCTGGACAATGGAATCTATTTCCAAGTGGCTTGACCTTGAATTAACGCTTTCCGAAAGGCGCAGCAATAACTTGGACTTCATTTCGCTTTGAATCAATTGGTTTCCCTTTTCGGAAATAAAGAATTTGCCTGATTCCTTGCGCACGAATTCCAATGCAAGCAAATCCTTCAGGGCGCGGGAGAGGGCGGCGCGCGCGGAATTAACCGAGGAATAGCTTTGCGAGACCTTGTTAAGCAGGGCGTTGTAGTCAATGCCTTCGGACTGGCGAACCATTAACAAAATCGAGTTCCGTGTTGTCATGTTAATTAACAGTTTGGGTTCCGGTTAAAAATGTTTTTGAAAGGCGAAACAACGTTAATAGAACCCCGAAGCCGTTAATGCGAATCCAACAAGGTTAAGCCAAAGCAACGAACCAATGGCCGGAACCGAAGGTCGCCAAAGCGTTGAAATAATAAGGAATTCGACCAAAGGATTTTCGGGGAAAAAATGAGTTTCAGGCCCAACGAAAAGCAACTGGTTCTCGCGGCAATACTCATTGCAATCGCGGTTCAGGTCATTCTGCTCGCGTTCTTCCTGCCTTACCCGAATGTGCCAGACGTGTTCGAGCGGCAAAGGGTTTCTGAATTCATCCTTCAGAACGGAAGCATTCCGCAATTCGATTCCCTGATTGCGCCGAACGGGGTTAATTACGTTTATCCGCCCCTCGCGGACCTGATTCTTGCGGGAGTTTCCGCGGCAACAGGATTAGCGCCGTTGATTGCGTGGAAAGTAATCGCTGTCGTGTTATTCGCATTTTTCCTTTTCTTCTGCGCGAGGTTCGCGGAAAAGTATCTGCCGAAACCCGAGGAGCGGGCATTGCTCATCCTGTTTTTGCTTTTCGCGCCCCTTGTGTTGAGGCGCTTCGTTTCCTTTGTCGCAGAAACAGTTGGACTGGCGTTTTACCCTTTGCTGTTTTACCTGATTTACAGGAAAAAGTTCTGGCTAGCGGGAATCTGCCTCGCAATAATAGGCTACTTACATTTCCGCACCTTCTTTACCGCGCTCCTTGTTCTGGCTTTCTTCGCTCTGCTTTCGTTCGCGCGGAAGGAAAACAAGAACGGAATCGGCGCCCTGAAAACAATTTTTGCCGGCGCTTTGATTTGCGGCCCATTCTACATCGCGAATTACGCGGGAATCATTTCGCTTTCAGGCTTTGCGAATCCCTTCATTGACGAATCGTTCCTCACTGCCTTGAAATTCCTCGGCCTGCCGCTGCTGCTTTTCGCGATAATCGCGGTTCCGTTGCTGAGGCGCTTCAGGTGGGACTCGCTTTTCGCCGCGATAACAATCGTGCCCTTGGCGATGGTTTTGCTTTCGCTCGGAAGCCAAAACGCGGTTGCTTTCCCCTACCGCGAAGCGGTTTTCCTTTTGCTTCCCCTTGCAATCCTCGCAGCATTCTCATTTTCCTGGGCATTCAAAGGCCTGAAATCAAAATGGATGAAATGGGCCCTTGCGCTTTGCCTGCTCGCAATCCTTGCCGTCAATTTTTCGGTTCCGCATTCCGCTTTCCTTAAGGGGGATGAACTCGCAATCAGCTACATAAAGGACGCTGTTCCGAAGGGAAAGCTCGTGCTCTCGGATTATTCCGCGGAATACTGGCTTGAATACGAGGGCTACTCGGTTGCAATCGGCCCCTTCATGGAAAGACTGCCTGACGCGGGAAAGCGGCTTGAAACCGTAAAGGAATTCCTGGACGGCAAAAACGGGAACGCGCTGAAGGAATTCCGTCCGGAATGCGTTTTTTTCAGGCAAGCCGTGAAGGGCGAGGAATTCCTTTCGGAATACGAAAAGAAATTCGCTTCCGGAAACGCAAGCGTTTACTGCCTGCGCAATGCCTGAATTCTCGGGGCGCAAATCCAAGCCGACATATTGCCGAAGCCGCGTTTGCCGATTTCAAACGGCTTTACTTTTGCCGGATTCGAAAGGAAAATCAGGACGCAGTATTTCTTGCTCCTGAAGAGCCCGAAAAATTTCGGGATTTCATCTTTCCTGAGGCCGTCCATTTTGCCGTATCTGGAAAGGATTTCCCGCACCTTTTTCGGAGTCAGGCCTGAAAACTCAAGAACCTTTCTGACTTTTGCTTTCAGGGCAACGGGTTCGCCGGAATCCTTGAAGTAAACGGTTTCCCCCGGCCGGATTTTCCCGTAAGGGGCGCGCCTCGAGGAATACCAGCGCGATTCGACTGTCTTTTTGCCGGAAAGGATTCTTTCAGTCAAATGCCAAGACTTCTTCATTATGGCAAGATGCTCCATAAGCGGAAATATGCCCTAAAAGAATATAAATATTACTTACTTTACTTAAATAAGGTGATGGGTTGGTAAACATGACGATGGCGATTCCGGAAGAAATCCACAAAATAATGAAAAAGCACAGGGAAATAAAGTGGACGGAAGTTGGAAGGCAGGCGATAACCCGCAAGGCAAAGGAAGTGGAAATGATGAAAAAGGACCCATTAAGGTATTATTCCATGAAAAGGCTCGCGGAGAGCGGTGAAGATGCAGAGAAACTCTTCAAGTTTTGAGCAGGGCGACATAATCGTGGCTGACCTGCTGTACTCGGAGCAGGTTGGAGTAAAGAGAAGGCCCGTGCTGGTAATAAGCAAAGGCGAATACAACAAAAACTCGGAAGACCTGATTGTACTGAAAATAACATCCGCTGAAAAGCAAACCAAATTCGATGTTCCCCTGAAGCAGGCCGAACTCGAAGCCGGAAGCCTCAGGGTTGAAAGCATAATAATGGTCGACTTTATCTCAACCGTGCAGAAAAGCCTTGTTTCGGAAAAAATCGGAAGGATTTCTGAAAAGAAACTTGAAGAAGTGAAGAAAAGAATGAAAGAATTATATGCGTTGTAACGGCGCCCAATTCACTTCAATTCCGCTTTCTTAATGCGCTTTCCGAGGGACCAGTAAACCTTCTTGTGGCATTTCTCGCATTCCGCGAGGAAGGCCGGGGTCTTGGTCTGCTTTTTGACGAGCTTGGTGAACTTGGCCTTTCCGCCGTAGCCGCGCTTGTGCTTCGCCACCATTTTCCTGTTGCCCCACGCCATCGCCCTCGCCTTCCCTTGTTTGAATTGCTTGAGCTTGTGTGAGGTGTGCGAATCGCACTTGGGGCAGTAAAGCTTGACTGACTTCGGTATTTCCATTGTTTCACCTGTCGCGAAAAATCAAAAAAACCGCTTCAAAAAAGCGGCATGACAGCTATTAAATAGGGAAAAGTATTTATAATTAGCCGCAAGAAAAGGCCTTCAGGGGGGAAACGGACAATGTTCAGGGCAATAGGAAACTCGTTTTCAGGGCTCGCAAGAAGGCCCCTGCTGTTCCTCCCCGCCGCGCTCTTCGCTATAATCGATTACTTCCTGCTCGCGGGCCAGAGGTACGGCCTCGTGGCGGGAATGGTCGAGGCGATACTCAACAAGGAAACGCTCCTGAATTACGTCTTCAGGACGCTTTACGCAAACCCTGCGGCGTTCTGGACAATGATTCTCGCGTTCGCGATAACGCTTTTCCTCGAAGTGTGGGTGCTGTTCGGTTACTCGCGCGCGGCCTATGACCTCGACAAGAATGTTTCCAGCGGCCTCGCGCTGAAGGAAGCGTTCGGGATGTTCTTTGAGGCGCTGAAGTACTTCGTTTTCACGCTATTCGCGGCCATTTTCTTCCTTCTCGGACTGGCTTTCAGCGCTTGGGTTTACTTTTACGTTTCGTACGCGGGAATAATTCTCGCGCTTATTTCGTTCGTTTTGGGCGTCGCGGCATTGGTTGGATTCTTTTTCACGGTTCCCGCAATGGCCACAAGGCAACTGGAATTGAAGCGTGCATTGAAAGACAGTTGGGCGTTCGCAAAAAGGTATTTCTGGGAAATCGTTTTCCTTCTGGCAATACTTGCGGTGATAAACGAGGTAATACTGGGTTTCGCGCAGGGCTGGCTTTCCTCCCAGTACCCGGGATACGGGGACGTGGTCTCCGGAGTAATTCAGGCCGTGAAGCTCGCCTATTCGGGGCTCGCAATAGGATTGTTCTATGTGGAAAGGCAGAAGAGGAAGTGAGGGAAGTCACTCTCTGCGCACCATTTGCGAGATAACGAAATCGTAGGCCTTTTTCTCGCGCATGAAACGGAGAACCTGCCTTGAGTATTCAGTCATTATTCCGGAAGCGTCTTTTTTTTGGCTCAAATAAGAGGCCAGCCTTTTCTTCGTTATTGTTATTCCCTTGTTGTAGGATTCGGCAAGGACCGCATACTGGAGGTTTTTCGGGAGATTCCTGAACTTCATCCTGCGGGAACCGTGATAGTAGTCGAGGTGCGAGAGCTCCTCGCGGTAAAGCTTCATCAGGAATGTCGCGCCCTGCAGGGCCTGCTCGTGGTTGAAGGGGTCAATCTTTAGGCCGCGTATCCGAAGTTCCTTGCGTGTTATGGGACTCAGCTGCATAAGGCCCGCATCCTTGCCGTTTAAGAAATACTGTGTGTCCCAGAAGCTTTCCTTCCTTATGGTTGCCCAGACGTAACTGCCGTCGAGCCCCCTCTTCTTGGCCCAGCGATCCGCAATCCCGTTGATTTTCCTGGTTTCAGGCTTTGCAAGCATTCCAACGAGATTCTCATCCACAATTAGGCCGGGAAACTTCTTCCTTGCAATGGAGTCCATTTCCCTGCGCAAGACAGACGAGTCTGATTTCGCAAGGTAATCCGGTCTCGCAAGGGCGCTGTCCTTTACAAGAGTTATTCCCTTCGGCACTGCCTGCGGCGAATTCTGCCTTTGAGGGTGCTTCAGGGCGCCGGAATCGGAAAGGACGTACGCCCCCAGCCATATGCCGGCAACCGCTCCGGCAATCTTTGCAATCCTCCGCACCTTGCCCTGATTTTTCCCCGGGGCTTTCCTCAAAAAAGGCATACTTATTAAACAAAGCGCAATGAATAAATAGGATTCTGTTTTCCCGCGAAAATTCCAGTGAAAAGAAAATGATAAAGATCGCGAAGCTTCACCTGAGGAACTTCAAGTCCTTCCGCAAGGCCGAAATTCCATTCGCGGACGGCTTTACCGCAATAGTCGGGGCGAACGCTTCCGGCAAAAGCAACATACTTGACTCCATACTTTTCTCGCTCGGAATAACCAGCCTGAAAATGCTGCGCGCCTCAAAGCTGACGGAACTCGTGAACAGCGGCGCGGACGAGCCGTTTGCGCGCGTGACAATAGAATTGAAGGACACGGAAAAAAAAGTGAATTACGAAATCACGCGCATAATAGACACTCAGGGAAAAGGCGATTTCAGGCTGGACGGAAAGCACGTGGGATTGAATGAAATAACCACGTTCCTTCTGGAATTGGGAATCAGGCCGGACGGCCACAACCTCGTGGTTCAGGGCGACATAACGCGCGTTATTGAAATGAGCGCGAAGCAGAGGCGCGAAATAATAGACAATGTCGCGGGCCTCGCCGAGTTTGATGAAAAGAAAGAGGAATCACTGAAGGAGCTGGAGCGCGTAGAGCAGAGAATCCGCGAAACGATGATTGTGCTGCGGGAAAGAAAGGCATTCGTGGACCAATTGTCAAAGGAAAAGGAAAGCGCGGAAAAATTCGTGAAATTGCAGGCGGAAATGAATTCGTGCAGGTACACCCTGCTTCAGGAGGAATTGAAGCGCATAAGGGCCGAAATAAGGTCCGCGCAGAAAGGGGAAAAGGAATTCGGGGAAGAAAAAGCAAAGCTCGCGGAAAGGAAGTCCAAGGAAAAAGAAAAAAGGGAGGGGCTGGCGAAGAAGCTAGGGGAAATCGACGCCAAAATAATTGCTGCGAATTCGATTGCGACGGAAGGGATAATGAAGCGCCTTGAGGAAAAAAGATTCGCGCTTGGAATTGCGCTGGAAAGGCAGAGCGCGAAAAAGGAGGCCATGCAGAGGCTGGGGCAAAGGCTTTCATCATTGAAGCAAAGGCAGGCCTCGCTCGGGGAGGAGGAAAAATCCAGGCTCGCGGAAAAATCGGGGCTGGAAAAGGAGCTTGAACTGCTTTCAAGGCAAATCGGGGAAGAGGAAAAAGGAATTGCGGAAGCGAGGAACAAATTCGAGGCGGAAAGGAAAAAGTCGGTTGAGGCGGAGGACAGGCGCGCCAAGGCAGCGGAAAAGCTCGATGCGGAAAGGAAAAAGTATTACGCATTGAAAGAAAAGGAAGCCGGAGCGCTCGCGGAAATAAGCGCCACGAGAAAAATGCTGGAGGAATTCGCGTCGGATTCGAAGAGAAAGGAAATCGTGGACGCGATTTCGGAGCTGGCAGCGCTGCTGAAGGAAGCGGGAGCGCTTTGCGCGAAGGCGGGGAAGGCCGCGGAAAAGGCGGAAGAAAAGCAAAAGAAGTCGCTGCTGGAATTCGCGGAATTCGGGAAAAGGCTTGAAAAGCGCATTGAAGCCGTGAAAAGCGCATTGGAGGGCGCTGTAAACGCGAAGGCAGTGAACGAGAAGCTGAAGCGCGTTTCGGAACTCGAAAAGGCGCTCGGGCAAAACGCAAAGGAGAAGGCATTGCTCGAAAAAAGCGTTTTGCAGCTGGAAAAGGAGCTCGGGGAAGCCGCGGAAGGAACCAGGAGCGGAAAGGCACTGGAAATCAGGACGCAGCTGCCGAAGGGGCTCGTTGAAAAGCGCACGAATCTCCTCACGAACATCGCGATAATCGGTTCGAGGCTTTCCTCCTCGATAAGGGATGAAAGAAAGGCGATTGGAATTGAAATCGCGGAAATCGAGGCGGAAACCGAAAAGCACCAAAAGGATTCGGCGGAAAGCGAAACGCCGCCGATTGAGGAGCAGAGGCGCGGGCTCGAAAAACTGGAGGCCGAATACGAGAAAACAAAGCGGGAAAACGAATCCGTGCTGAAACAGAAGCGCGAAGTTCAGGAAACGCTCGCGGAATGCGAGAGGGAAAGGGAAGGCACGGAAAAGCAGTTAGGCGA
>Ga0265296_1004760_pt1 | contig 11613 bp, 11 predicted proteins | sample MunlanPumphouse1_FD_189073 | JGI IMG/M metagenome (GOLD analysis project Ga0265296, IMG submission 189073) | Groundwater microbial communities from a municipal landfill in Southern Ontario, Canada - Pumphouse #1 | ecosystem: Environmental > Aquatic > Deep subsurface > Groundwater | place...
ATTTTGACTGGCTTGATAATCTCCGAGACTCAACTGATACATTTGACGTTCAACTCCCTTTTTTAAACAACCCAAATTTACCAAATTCTGAGGTGTTTATGAAGAGGTTTTGCAAAGAATTCTATGATTTTTATTTCTATTTCTTCTTTCATAATAAATCTGCGCTATTCTGCGTCTGCTTTTCTGACACTGACCTTCTATGACTCAGTTTCTTTGACGCTGATTTTTTACGATTGTTTATGAAAACTTTTCCTATTTCAGACGCTGATCCTTTATGATTCATTATGATTTTTATTTCTATTTCTTCTTTCATAATAAATCTGCGCTATTCTGCGTCTGCTTTTCTGACACTGACCTTCTATGACTCAGTTTCTTTGACGCTGATTTTTTACGATTGTTTATGAAAACTTTTCCTATTTCAGACGCTGATCCTTTATGATTCATTATGATTTTTATTTCTATTTCTTCTTTCATAATAAATCTGCGCTATTCTGCGTCTGTTTATTCTGACTCAAAACACGGCGTTTGACAGTTAATTTCTGTCCGAAATAAATCAGCAAACCGACTTCAATTCCCGTACCTTTCAGGTAATTGACCAATTGTACCTCGTAAATCGGATCTAACGTGCTGACGGCTTTCAATTCGACGATGACTTTGTCTTCAACGATCAGATCGGCACAATAATCACCTACAACAATGTTTTCGTAATAGACGGTTATCGGGGATTGTTGACGGACAGATAAACCAAGCTTCCGAATTTCATGGAAAAGAGCATTCTCATATACCTTTTCCTGAAATCCAAATCCGAGGACATTGTGCACTTTGTAGCATGCGGCTATGATCTTATCAGTCAAATCGGAGTACTTGTAATTAGACACTAAATGTTCATCGTTCATTGAGTAAGTTCCTTCGCATTTTATCGACACTGATTTTTATGATTTACTTCTATAGACGCTGATTGGTCATGATTGCTTATGAAGAGATTTCCTGTTTCAGACGCTGATCTTCTATGATTATTTATGATATTTATTTTGGGCTCTCTTTTCATAATAAATCAGCGTTATTCTGCGTCTAAATATTCACTCCTGCGTCCTTCTGCGTCTCGTTTTCAGACGCTGATCTTCTATGATTATTTATGATATTTATTTTGGGCTCTCTTTTCATAATAAATCAGCGTTATTCTGCGTCTAAATATTCACTCCTGCGTCTATATCCTTCATCAACCACTCCCAAACAGGAATCACCTTTATCCGAACATCTTTATCAGAAAATTCCTCCCGCTGATTGTAGGTCAAAATTGTTCCGCATTCGATGCCAATCTGCCGACAACCGGATAGCAATCCTTTGATCTCACGATTCCGATTCGACTCGTTGAGTTCGTAACATACCTGCCAGACAGCGGATTCCCGTCCATATTCATAGACGATGAAATCACACTCGTTTTGATTTTTATGATAAAATATATAGGAATGACGCCGTTTTAATTCACCCAGCACGACATTTTCCAGCAAATCACCCTTATTCGGGCTAAATTGAAAAGCCAGATCACTGATAAATCCGTTATCACAGATGTATGTCTTTTTTTGCGAAAGAATCTGTTTTCGTTCGGAGTACTCAAACTTCTGAAGCGAGTGCACAAAAAGCGAAGATTCCAGAAATCCGATAAATTCCCGGACTTTGTTACGATCTATTTCCAGCATCGAGCCGATCTTGTTCAAATTGGTGATATTGCCGCACTGACCGATCAGATATAGTCCCAATTTTCGGAGCGTTACGCTTTGCCGGATATTAAACCGCGGAACGATATCTTTAAAGATAATAGTATCAAAAGTCCCAAGTAATATCGTTCGCACTGTATCGGTATAAAGCGCCGTCAGCGCCTCCGGCATGCCGCCGTGTAGCAGGTATTCGTCGAACCGGTGCAGGATCGACTCTTCATTAACTACCCATTCATCTGTGTTTCCCGGATTGTACCCTCGAAAATCCAGATATTCGCGAAAGGAAAATGGCGTCAGACGGCGTTCGATCACGCGTCCGGTTAAATGGGTCGCGAATTCCGACGACATGAGTTGACTATTCGAGCCGGTAATGAAAAATTTGATTTTCCCTTTATTGAGATCATATTGATACTTGATCCAGATTTCCCATTTTTCAAGTGTTTGGATTTCATCAAAGAATAGATAAATCCGTCCCTGCGGATTTCGTAAACGTCGGTACTCGCTGAGAAATTTGTCTAAGATTTCCTGAGTATTCATACCTGAAAACAAAGCCTGTTCGACATTCACAAACAACAGATTATTGTCGGGCACTCCGTTGTCAATCAGCCGGGATATAATTTGCTTTATCAGGAAGCTCTTCCCGCAACGCCGAACTCCGGAAATTGCAACGGTATGATCGATATCGAAATCACGTTCGATACGAGACAGCAATTCACGTCGGACTCCGGTGTTCGGGAGTTTGCCAAACCATTGCGGATTTTGTTCGCTTAAAAATCGTTCAAACATCTATATTGCTCCTTATACACAGCAATAACTTACTATTATCGCAGTTCATATCAAGCAATATTTGACAACAACGATACAGAATATTTGACACTGATTGGGTATGAAGATTTTTAGACGCTGATTTGTTATGATTGCTTATGAAGAGATTTCTTGTTTTAGACGCTGAGTTTCTATGATTCATTATGATTTTTATTTTTGGCTCTTCTTTCATATTAAATCTGCGCTATTCTGCGTCTGTTTTTCTGATACTGACCTCTTATGATTCAGATCCTTTGACGCTGATTTGTTATGATTGCTTATGAAGAGATTTCTTGTTTTAGACGCTGAGTTTCTATGATTCATTATGATTTTTATTTTTGGCTCTTCTTTCATATTAAATCTGCGCTATTCTGCGTCTGTTTTTCTGATACTGACCTCTTATGATTCAGATCCTTTGACGCTGATTTGTTATGATTTTTTATGAAAACTTTTACCATTTTAGACGCTGATCTGCTATGATTCTTTATGAGTTTTATTTTCCTGTTCATAACCAATCAGCGTTTTTCAGCGTCTATTTTTTCCGATTCTTTCTTCATAATAAATCTGCGCAAATCTGCGTCTAAAATTCCTGCTCTTCTCTATCCTTCCGCGTCTTGTTTTCTGACGCTGAGTTTCTATGATTCATTATGATTTTTATTTTTGGCTCTTCTTTCATATTAAATCTGCGCTATTCTGCGTCTGTTTTTCTGATACTGACCTCTTATGATTCAGATCCTTTGACGCTGATTTGTTATGATTGCTTATGAAGAGATTTCTTGTTTTAGACGCTGAGTCCATATGATTTTTTATGAAAATATTCTTTGTTGTTTCTTTCATAACCAATCAGCGTTTTTCAGCGTCTATTTTTTCTGACACTGAATTTTTATGATCCATTTTCTTAGACGCAGATTCGTTATGATTCTTTATGAAATTTATTTGAATTTTTCTTTTCATAACCAATCAGCGTTTTTCAGCGTCTGTTTTTTCTGATTCTTTCTTCATAAACTAATCAACGTAAATCAGCGTCCTTTTTCACACATAGCACAACTCGTAATAAGCGCACTTGAGGCAGGCTTTGGTCTTTTTTGCCGACGGAACTTCGCTCTGAACGATTTCGGCGATTGACTGAATAACCCCGGTCAGGTATTCACAATCGGCGTCGGTCAGCTCTACATCGAGCGTCTTTTTCAATTTGGGGTAGTCCAACCGGCCGCTGAAGCCTTCGATGCCTTTGTTCTTCAGCACCCACAGGTAGAACTTCAGTTGCCAGAGATGGGCTTTTTCCATTTTATCGGATTTCTTGACTTCGTGAATGACTTTGGCCTGGACGTCGGCAAAGTCCAGCACGATGTTGTTGCCGATGCGGATTTCTTTCTGCTCGCGTTCGTAACTGTTCTCATGGATGACCTTGCCGAGTTTCACGAGGTCGGACTCCTGCTCGCAAACAATCTGATGGTGAAAGAACCAGAGCTGTCTTTTACAAAAATGGTAATACTCGATATGAGTACCAGAAATTTTCTCTAAGAACTCATTCTGCATTTCAGAAAAATTGGTCAATCTCCAACTCCTTAAATTCATCCATCAGACCAATATCTTCGCTATATCTATTCTGAATGATCGTGACAAAATGGTCAAACGCTTCATCGTTTTTCCGAATGGGAATCCGCATATGTACAATCCGGGATGGATTTTCATTTTTAAACTTCATATACATCCCTTTATGAATTGTTACACAGAAATTTTCCGCTTTTATGAAATCGTAATTTTCAATTAGTCCTTTATATTCAGGAAAAAACTGTGCGGGTAGAACTTCGATGCTGTCGAATTTCTCGTAGAACTCTTCTTCTTTCTCCTTATGAGATGAAAAAGGTTGCAAGGATTTTAACGACTGTTCAAAGGCTGTTTTGATGAATTGGAATTCATTCTCCTGTTCGGGTTCTCTGCCCGGATAAACCTGGTCTAACAAATATTGAATATCCGATTCTTTCAAATAGTCAATCTCATTAAGTTTTTCTAATGTACGTCTGACGACTGGCATTGGATATATCCGAAAATCATCTTTTCCGCCATTGGTGCAAATATATACCGGACATGGTTGCTTCATTGCCTTGCGATTGACGCGACCAAATCTCTGTAGGAGTGCGTCAAGCGGAGCAGGTTCTGTGAACAGTGCGTCGTAATCAATATCCAGACTGACTTCAATTGCTTGTGTACCGATAAGAACTTTCGTGTTGGAATCGAGCGCTCCCTTTTCTTTTTTCATTCGGTCATATCGGTTAAACCTGCCGTGCAGTAGCGTTATCTGATCCTTCGTTAATTTCCCCTTTTCAAAGACGAGCGAATACATTAATTGAGATTGAGCAACCGTGTTACAGACGACCATGACCCGTTGATTTGATTCCAGATGATTGCTGATTTTTTCCAGTTGATCTTGAATGGCGCCTTCTATGATTGATATTTGATGACGATTCAACCGACTGAGTAAATTTGCATCCGCTTTGATGATTGTTTTTACTCGTAATACTTCCGCGATTTCGCGTATCATAAAAGTCGGAAGCGTCGCCGTCATTACCAGAACAGAACATTTCAGAAATTCCGTCATTACCTTCAACATGACAATAATTTGTGCAAATGTGACCGTATCATAGGCATGGATTTCGTCGAAGATAATTTTAGCACCCGACAATTCGACTAAGCCCATTTCAAATCCTTTGATTCCATAAAAGTACTTCATGATTTGAAAAGGCGTGATAATTTCCAGCGGTTGTATCATACGCCGATACTGCTCAATCAAGGTCTTTATCCGTTCATACTGCCTTGATGCATTTCTATTTGAGGTATCCTCTAAATATGCGGCAAGATACTGTGACAGTCTGCCGTGTTGAATTCCAACGATTTCCGTGCTGTATTCTACGCTATCTTTTTCCATGTCTTTTGTTAATCGTCTGTGCATCGCATTGATCGAAGCGGTATATGGCAAAACATAGAATGCTCGTCCGTTTAGGATTTTGATTTGTTTTCTGAGCCAACCGATGGCTGACTCCGTTTTTCCAGTTCCGGTCGGGGCAATCAGGATGCAATTACCTTCGTGATTAAAACAACTCTTTTGATGAGAATACAAGTCTGAGCCGGTATGTCTTAGTGTAGTGCACAGATTATCTAAAAATTGAAAATGATTGTCGTTAATCTGGTTGATTTTCCTGACACCGCCCGAAGCATAATGGTCGCAAATTTTTAACGCTCCCCAAATTATCAGATTCAGCCAGTAATCGCAGGTTTGATTATCAAACTCCGGGCAATTTCGAGCGATTTCTGAAAATGGATGAGCCAGTTCATGGTACACGATTTTGTTCGATAAATCAATATCATAGAAACCGTTCTGCTTGGATTTATTTCGAAAATCATTAAAAAAATGCGTTAAGGAATAAGCCGCCATACAATGTCTCAAATTTTCAGTAAAATCTTCCGGATGATACTTCAATTTTCCAGCCCAGACATGGTGAAACTCAAAATCAATCGTTTCCGGTTGTTTGTACTTATCTGTCAGAGTTTTAAAATCTTTGTGATGGCCGAGAATCGCACGCTTTACTAAAAGCCTACATTCAGGGGACAGATTCGTTTTGTCGATGTACGGAACTGAATAGAGTTCATGACGTTGATTCTCCCACGAATTTTTCTGCGTCTTTAAAACCTTCTGAAATTCGGAGTGTATTTTGCCAAGATCATGAAAAAAGACAGCGACAAATAGGACTTTCCAGAAATCCGGACGTTGTGTAATTCCCGGCAAAGCGGGTAAGGCGGCTCCCAATTCCCGCCAAATCACGAGACAATCCTCAATGTGCTGATTAAGAGTTATTCCATCAGACTTTGCTAAAATTTTTTCGTAACTGTCGATCTCAGTGGAATTTGAAATCATATGCTTTACTTATTTTTCACTTATTATCCTTATCTATCGATATAGTAGCGATGTTCCTCCGCTTCGTTGCAACTGCTTTTCTCGCGGCTGTTTTTCGTTTCCTCTTAAGTGCAGCTTTTTTACCGGCGTCCTTCATTCGTTTTGCCCACATTACTATTTTCGGCCTGTCTCGCATTGTCATAAGTGTATCGACCGAAATCAAATCGAGGTCAAACATTTTATGACAATTTGGACATAGAATAACAAGATTACTAACGTCGTTGTTAAGTCTATCTCCGTCAATATGGGCTACTTCTAAAACGGAAGGTATTCCAAAACCACAGTGGGCACAAATCGGCTCATATTTTTCAAATGCAATCTTACGATAATTAGCGTTACTGACTAAACCCATAGAATTATCCAGTATTTAAAATGACCAAATGAAAAACTATTGATTAAGACTTTACCACTTAATACTCCTGCCAATAAACATCCCATTTCTTTTTGTTATCTTCAAAACCTGATGCGGTGATTGGGTTGGTTTGACGATAATTAGGTTCCAGCAGATAATACGGCTGAGTACCGACATTACGTCTCGGAATCGTGTCCGTAAAATATACGGGCAATGCCTGAATCATAGCCGGTATCTGATATTTATCAAATGGAATTACCGTACCTTTCAGATTTGAAAGCAAATCCTTTTCCTGGATTTCCAATTCGTCTCTGGCTTCAATCGTTGCCAGGTCTCCCGAACGACCCAGGAGCAATGGAAAGTACGGTTTTTCAAACGCCGAATTAATTTCCTCCCGATCTGTATAGAGAAAAAGATTTGTATCGGAGAGAAATTCACGTTTGATGACGTTAGATTTGATTTGCGTGAGTGTCCGACCCATTTGATAAATAGTTTCCAGATCGACTGTCTTACTTTTTGCCTGAAAGACAAATCCGATTTTTTCCGATGACGGTACAAATGGTTTCCCCATAGCGGAAGATATAATTCCAATGACGGTAGAAACAGGCGGAACCGGTAGAGTCGGTTGAAAACCGCTGATCATATTCGGATAGCGAAAAGAAGCCGTCCAACTCGAAATATGAATTCGGAAGACTTTCATAGTGTCATTCCACGGTGATAGTGCTAACAAATTTATCTATCATTTCATTAACCGGACCGTACTCGACCAGAGGATTTTCAGCGGCAAGGGGTTTAAGTTTTTCGTCCAGTTCATCCATGAAACCCGCGCGTTTCCCGACATACACTTTTCCATCGAATTGATTTTTGTAATCTTTCAGGACTTCCTTCAACGCTTCAACGGAAAAAATGGCTTTCCCGTGATCTTCCTTTGCCAGATGAGAAAACGGATGATTTCCGCTATTGAATTTGGTTAGAACAACAATCTTGGGTGTCACATCTGCCATGTTTGTCGCTTGTTTCGCCCCACCGGAAAGAGTTTTTAATGCAAGGATCGTATCCTTAACCCTCTTTTCCCGAACATCTTTCGGCAGACGGATTAATTTCATCGGATTTCCGGCTTTGTCTTTTGCGATAGGATCGTCTATTTCAACTGCGCCTTTTTCCTTCGCCTCCTTTTTTAGGTCATTGTTGATGTTCATAAATCCGCTTCGATTAATCATTGAGAAAGTGCCTACACTATCCAGATCGATGGAAAACATGCCTTTCATGACCGCACAGTATTCGTCAATACCATAAGGAACCGCATCGCCATCCTGACGGGTCATCGAAGCCCAATTCTGAACAATTGGGTTGTAAGCGATTGCAATCAGTGCAGAATTTTTCAGTGGAGAAACACGGGTTAATGTAACATCTTCTTTGAGTGGATTTCCCTTCTTATCCATGACGATTTCACCGTTTTCGTCTTTTACTTCTGCTTTAGCGGCACGCATATAACCAAAAACATCGTCATCGGGATATACCGCGGGATTTGCTTTTGTGAAAGCGATTTTCTTTTCGCGTTCAACAGGAGACATCTCCCACTTATACGACTTCGCCAATTCATTACGCCACCAATACCGCCAGGCTTGACCAGAGACATACGGATATTCGCGTCCCTCTTTCCGTATCTTTTTGGTCATCACGGCATTTTCCAAATTCGTCGATTTGTCGCCACCGGCATTGTTCAATGCCACGACATCGACATCGATTAGCACATACCCTTGAATCGTTTTCATCATTTCCTCCTAAGCTCCTTCGTTTATTTCTTCTGTTGTTTCAGCAATATCTGAAGTATCAACTACATCCTGCCGATTGATATTTTCATCATGCAGACGTTCATAGAGATAAATCAACATCAAATCCCGAACTTCTCCCCAGAATTGCCCATCCGGGAAAAGATAATCGACGTAATCCTGCAACCTGATGACTGGCTCAGCTGCACCGCTCTTGTAATTCTCCTTAATGATTCTCAGTAGTACCGAGCGTAGCTGATAAGCTTTTCCGGCTCCTTCGAGCATTACCAGATATTTCTTGTAGTTGTTCTCTTTCTGTGCCAGATCAAAAACAACATTTGCGACCTTTTTAATCAGGTCAATTTGCTCCTGTCTCATACCTAAAACCTCCTTTATGTAATATATTGCCATGGTTACCTGTGAATGCCTCTTGTTGTGGACATAGGCGTCTTTATAAAATTTCCTCAATAAACCTAAAATTGAATCGCCGTTTAATAGTCTTCCAAATACGTCGTTCGGATTATTTAGATAATCTCCTTCTGACATCGGCTGATTATCTTTTCCTGAAATCCATTGATCACCTGTGTAATCCCATGAGGATTTTTTTATATGATAGTGTTTTTGAACAAAAACATACCAATCCGAATGACAGTACCTAATTACTTTATTGAGAAACAGAAATATTGGATTAGGTAATCTGTAAATGTCACAATTAGGAGCCGCACCGAAATTCGTAAAATGATAAAGTTGTAAGTAATCACTGAGTGCGTCATCATTAACTTCGGTAATAATATCCGAAGCAATTCTAAACATCGCATTTTTCGGATTTCCAAATTCGGACTTAATGATTCCTTCAGAAGTATTCTTACCAATTTTATCCAAGTTTTCCTTGACCGTTTTGTTTACCCAATAATTTTGTGATTTTTGATTATCGGTCTGTAACAGAGCTAACAGGCCACCCATTTGAATTACGATTAGTGGTAAGAAAAAAAGTTTGATTGAACATTCTTTACAAATTAGGATCCCCTCTTCATGTGAATGATGAAAATTGACGAAAGGTGCTGATCCCGTGAGACAAAATTGTTCCCTCCCGGCTTGGAATAAGTGATCACTTATTCCGCAAATTCTACAATTACCTTTTTGAGTTTCAATTTTCGGAGTACACATCTCCTGATAAAGTTCGATTGTTTCAGAGATTTTTTCCGGGGGTTTCCTTGAAATATGCGTTACCCTTGAGTTTAGAAAAAGGGGATTAATTTTAGATTCCCATTTAGTTACATAAATTTTCGCGACTTCTTCAATCAGTTCAATAATTGTCTTATGAGGATAAAAAATAGAAAGGTACTTCAGGGCGTCGCTGCCCGCATCCACAAAAGGGTCGCCTGTTGGTTTAAAAGAAATATTAACGTTAGTCATATTTACCTCGTCTTCTTTCATGTAATTCAATCATTCTTACTCTTCCCCGTCAAAATGGAAATGTTCAATGTCCATCGGATTGAGGTTTTTCAGGCGTTCGGTTTGGATACATGCCCTGATTTTCGCCTTGATTTTCTCTTCGACTTCGATTTGTTCTCTGGCAGTTTTCAGATGACTCTGTTCCCAGACTATGAGTTCATGGATGGCAGAAATATTGCTATCCAAGTCTGGGTTCTCGGAAAGAAGTTCCTGCAAAGCCGCTAATTCAATTTCATATTTTTGGATGGCGAGTTCATGTTTGTCGCATTCACCCATGAGGTGGACGATCAGTTCATCCTTTTCTCCGACAATTTTCAAGGCGAGGAAATCACGTTCCTCCTGTTCGTTGTCTGGCATCAGATAATGGAAGGCATTTTCCTCTACGGCACATTCTAACCATTCGACTTCATCGGCGCGGTCGCTTTTTTTAAATTCTTCCAGTAAATCGTTGGCTTCTTTCGTTGGCAGATGGGCAAGCGTCATGCAAATATCTTCCAGTTCTTCCTGCGGTGTGTCATCGGAAAATAGCAAATAGCGAAACCTTTGATAGTCCTTTTCGGAATAATCCTCCGGGTTTTGAATGTCTTTATGTTTAACCACAGATACCTCCTATTTCAGACGCTGATTTGGTATGATTCCTTATGAAAATGGTTTTTAATTCAGACACTGATCTTTTATGATTCCTTATGATATTTTTTTCTTTTTTCATATTCAATCAGCGTTTTTCTGCGTCTATTTTTTCTGATTCTTTCTTCATAACTAATCTGCGTAAATCTGCGTCTTGTTTTCTGCGTTCTTCAGCACCCAGTTTTTCAGACGCTGAGTTTCTATGATTACTTATGAAAATGGTTTTTAATTCAGACACTGATCTTTTATGATTCCTTATGATATTTTTTTCTTTTTTCATATTCAATCAGCGTTTTTCTGCGTCTATTTTTTCTGATTCTTTCTTCATAACTAATCTGCGTAAATCTGCGTCTTGTTTTCTGCGTTCTTCAGCACCCAGTTTTTCAGACGCTGAGTTTCTATGATTACTTATGAAAATGGTTTTTAATTCAGACACTGATCTTTTATGATTTCTTATGATATTTTTTTCTTTTTTCATAACTAATCAGCGTTTTTCTGCGTCTATTTTTTCTGATTCTTTCTTCATAACTAATCTGCGTAAATCTGCGTCTTGTTTTCTGCGTTCTTCAGCACCCGGTTTTTCAGACGCTGAGTTTCTATGATTACTTATGAAAATGGTTTTTAATTCAGACACTGATCTTTTATGATTTCTTATGATATTTTTTTCTTTTTTCATAACTAATCAGCGTTTTTCTGCGTCTATTTTTTCTGATTCTTTCTTCATAACTAATCTGCGTAAATCTGCGTCTTGTTTTCTGCGTTCTTCAGCACCCGGTTTTTCAGACGCTGAGTTTCTATGATTACTTATGAAAATGGTTTTTAATTCAGACACTGATCTTTTATGATTCCTTATGATATTTTTTTCTTTTTTCATATTCAATCAGCGTTTTTCTGCGTCTATTTTTTCTGATTCTTTCTTCATAACTAATC